>OJBU01000137.1_pt1 | contig 13563 bp, 11 predicted proteins | sample 1591241 | NCBI WGS metagenome assembly OJBU01 (sample SAMN05416770, study PRJEB24817) | seawater metagenome | isolation source: Sea water | place: Canada:Atlantic | collected 2013-07 | reverse complement strand
AGTACGGTCTCGTGGGCTCGGAGATGTGTATAAGAGACAGACCGACGGTCTTGCCCGTCTGAAGCTCGATTATCGGTTGGTAGCCAGCAAAGACGCGATCTTCGTCGAGCGCAGCGCTAAGGCTTGTCATTGCCTTCTTTCTGCCTTGCGACTCCAGTTCAAAGTCGCCGCGATAAATGTGCGCTCGTCCCGGTTCGCGGTTCTTGCCGTGGTAAAGCGCAAGATCAGAACGTCGAAGAAGTTCACGGGCAACTACACCTCTTTGAAAAGATGCGATCCCGCACGTGGCACCAACACTCACCTTATGCCCACCGATCTCAATCGGCACCAAGCAGACATCGATCAACCGTTGTGCCAGCAGCTCGGCATCTTTGTCGGTACAGCCTGACTTGGTCACGACGACGAATTCATCACCACCCCATCGCGCGATAAGAGTATCTTCATCAACCGAGCTGGCCAAGCGATTGGCCACCTCTTCAAGAACTGCATCACCAACCAGATGACCGAAGAAGTCGTTGACGTCTTTGAACCGGTCAAGATCGACCATGATAAGATGGGCATCGCCTTGGGTCGGATTGAATTCCAGAATTCTGCGAGACAATTCGTTATCAAAAGCCTGTCGATTGATGAGGCCGGTCAAACTGTCGTGATTGGCTACGTATCGAAGCCTTTGGATCGACGCGTGCTGTTCGGTAATGTCAAAAATTACGCCCAAGACCTGGTCTGCTTGCCCTTCGAACGAAACACGCTCGCCCATGACTTTAAGCCGCCTGATGACTCCGTCACGCCTTCTAATGTTCGCTTCGAATTCGAACGGTTCGCCGTGCTCGACCGCGCCAGACACTGCGGCTTCGACCACCTGCCGATCTTCTTTGACATAGTATTGAATAGCCTGCTCGACCGTGATCGTTTCATCAACGGGATGATCGTGAATGGCGTAAATCTGATCGGACCAAGAAAGCTGAGTGTCCTTGAGATTGATCTGCCAGGCACCGCCATTGCCGAGTTTCTGTGATTGCCGGAACACTGCGCCGTACCTTTTGACCTTGGCGCGTGTCTCCCTTTCGAGAAGATTGTTTGATTCTGCCAATTCAAGGTTTCGTTCGCGCAGGGCGATAAATCCTTCAACGGCGTTCGCAAGCGGGCGAAGCACTTCTAGGTGATTCTCGCCGAAGGCATCTGGTTCGCGGGAAATCACACAAAGTGCCCCTAGCTCAATGCCGGACGGCGCACGCACCGGCACGCCGATATACGACCGAATGTATGGTTCGCCTGTTACCAATGGGTTGTCTTCGAACCGTGGGTCGGAGACTGCATCTTTGACGATCAACGGTTCTCGCATCGCAACACAGTGTTGGCAGAACGACTGTTCTCGCGGGGTCTCGGTCAAATTGGTGCCGTGCCGAGCAAAGAAGCATTGGCGCTCCTCGTCGATCAGTGAAACCATTGCCAGCGAGCCGCCAAGGATTTCTGCGGCCAATTTAACGAGATCGGAGACCTCTTGCTCGGCAGGCTGATCGAGCAATCGCAAATTCTCGAGTGCCAGAAGGCGCTGCATTTCGTTTGACGGGGTCATATTCATGGCGCCGACATACCTCAGCTACGTAAACGAACTGACAACGTGTTGTGGTGCTTTACCTCTAATCTTTGACCCTGATCCGAAATTAAGTTGAGTGGTGTCAGCGGGTTAGCTTGACGCCAACACATGTCGCTGATTCAGGGGGTTTTGCTACAAACTTCCGGAGTTCAACGATGTGGACTGACACCACTCGGGTTCAGTATGCCCGTGATCAACTGACTTTGCCAAGCGATTTGACCGATGCGGAATGGACCGTGCTGGAGCCGTTCCTTCCGCAGCCATCACACGTGGGGCGGCCGCGCAAATGGCCGCTGCGGCGGATTATCGAGGCGATCCTGTATCTGCTGCGCGGCGGGCTGCCGTGGCGGATGAAAACGATCGCCGGGTGCTGGCCAGTGCCAGGCGGACAGAACTTGGTCGCAGGTTGATGGTGATCCCTGGCGTTGGGCCGCTTCTCGCTAGCGCCTTTGTTGCGAGCGTTGCGGATCCAACAGAGTTCAAGACAGGCAGGGATCTCGCTGCCTGGATCGGGCTGGTGCCGAAGCAGAACTCCTCAGGCGGCAAAGATAGGCTTGGCAGCATAACCCGAGCGGGCAACCGGTACTTGAGGCAGATGCTTGTGGTCGGGGCGGCCGCTATGCCGAGAGACACGGAACTAACCGACCATGGCTGGTGCAGCTGCTGGCACGGCGATCGGCGAAGGTCGCTGCGGTCGCGCTCGCCAACAAAAACGCGCGCATGGTTTGGGCGTTGATGACCAGCGGCGAGCGCTACCGCGAACCGCAGGTGATAGCTGCATAGAGAGTAGGCGCGGAGCCGCCGCGCTGACGATGTTGGAAAGGGCAATGAGGAGTTGATGCGCAAAGCAGGTTGAAACCGCCGGATCGTGAAAACCCATATTGGGCCGTGGCGCTTCGAGCGCGTGCTATAGGTCGGGACCCGGTTCGCGCGAAAGGCATCATGGCCAGCGGCGCATAACAAGGCCGCATCGAAAGGCCGAACACATGGCCGCCTCGACCAGCGGAACGCATACTCCCAAAAAACCCTTGCCATAGGAGGGCCGTCCACACACGGCCCATGAATTGCCATTAGCAGGAATCGCTACGCAAGCCTCGCGCAGCACGCGAACTTCCCCGCTTCGAGTTTCTAGCGCAGCGCGGGTGCTCGCACCGCGAACGAGGCCTAGTGTGCGTGGGTGGTCCCAGGCACAGAAGAATGCTTGACGCGTTTTTTCATACTCGTTTCATACAAACGACAAGCGGCTCCGTAAGTCTTTGAAAAATGGTGGGCGCGGCAAGGATTGAACTTGCGACCCCACCCGTGTGAAGGGTGTGCTCTACCACTGAGCTACGCGCCCGCCTGGGCTGCTCGCTAATCCAGCGATTCCCGGCAGGGGCGCGCCTTTGCCATGCACGGCTGCGAAAGACAAGCGCTACTGGCGAAGCACCGTCAGCCCCGCCTCGGGCGAAGCATAATCAGTTGCTCGTTAGGCGGGCCAGAAGCTCCCATACCCCACCACCGCGCCTGGGAGCAGTAGTGGCAGCAGGTCCGGCAGGCAGAACAGCGCAATCCATACAGCGGACCTGCACACCTTCTGTCACCATCAGCCTGTCGACATCATCCAGCACCCGCGCCAGCCTTGCCATTTCGCGACGGGCGAAAGTGGCGGCAAGATCATGGCCACGCGCATCCGTCTCGGTGCCCGATGCCATCATCTGTACGAAAAGCGATCCGTAAGGTGGCACGTCATCACCCAGAAAACGAACGTCATATTCACCATCTCCAAGATCGGCGCGTTCTGCGGCCCAGGCAATTGCGGCGTCGAGATCGCCGAACTGGTCGATCAAGCCCAATTGCCGGGCGGCGCCGCCATCCCAGACGCGGCCCTGGCCAAGCTCGTCCGCCCGCTCAAGGCTGATCCCGCGCGCTTCTGAAACAAGGCCAAGAAAGCGGGCATAGGTGTTTTCCACCGAACCCTGCAGTAGCGCGTCAACTTCGGGCGTCAATCCGGCGAGCAGGTCAGGCTGGCCTGAAAGTCCAGTGGTGCGCACACCATCGGAATCGACGCCATATTCGGTCAACAGGTCTTCAAAGCTCGGGAAGACTGCGAACACACCGATGGAGCCTGTCAACGTTTCAGGCTCAGCGAAGATACGGTGGGCAGGCGTTGCCACCCAATAGCCGCCGCTGGCTGCGTAATTGCCCATGGATACTACGATCGGAATGCCCTTTGCGCGATGGCGCAGGATAGCGCGGCGAATGGTTTCCGAACCTGTTACCGTGCCGCCCGGCGAATCCACCCGAACCACCAGTGCGGCCAGATCATCATACAGCGCATTGTCCAGCAGACGCTCGATCCGCTCTGCCCCGGCAGATCCCGGCCCTGCATCACCATCGCTGATTTCGCCCGCGATAGTGATAACGCCGATGCGCTTGTCTTTGCCAAGATCCAGCCCCTTATCGGTATGGGCGAGCCACGGATCGAATTCGGTTGCGGCAAAGGCGCCGGGCTTCTTGTTCCAGTGGTCTTCGCCCACTTCCTGGGCGATGCGTTCACCCCATTCGACGCGTGTGCCGATACGGTCTGCCAGACCGGCGGCAAGGGCGGCCTGTGCCAGATCATTGTTCGATGCTGCGAGCCATGCGACAACATCGCCCGTGACCAGTTCGATATCCGCATCGGGCCGCGCGCTGCGCACATTGGCGCGCCATTCCTGCCAAAGCGTGGCCAGCAATTGCGTCGTATTTTCGCGCGCCTCGGGGGACATGGCGTTTTGCGTGTAGGGTTCCACCGCGCTCTTGTAGGTGCCGACCCTGTAGACATTGGCCGTTACATTGAACCGGGCCAAGGCATCCCCGTAGTAGAGGTTCTCTCCGCCGGGGCCTGTCACTGCAACGCCGCCCATTGGATCAACCCAGATCTCATCAGAATGGGCGGCAAGCAACAAGGCATCGTCCGTATAGGCAAAGCCGTAAGTGAAGATCTTCTTGTCGGCTGCGTGGAACCTGTCGAGCGCGCCTGCAACTTCCTGCATATGCACCGCGCCACCACCAAGGAAGCCAGTAAGATCGAGCGCCAGCGCCTCTATCCGCTTGTCGGCGGCGGCAGCATCTATCGCGCGGACCAGATCGCGCGAGGCATATTCGCGGATTGGCACGCTTTGCGAAATCAGCAATTGTAATGGATCGATAGGAGATGCTTCTTCCACCACCACGCCATCCAGATCGAGCAATAGCGCACCATCGCGCACGACGCCGGGATTGGGCCGGGCGCTGAGAGCGGCAAATAGCAGGCCAAAAAACAACAGCAGAAACAGGAGGGAAAGGCCGTCCTTGATGCCAACCAGCAACCGCCAGACCTTGCGCGCGAAACCCATGTAATTGACCCCGTGTGGAAACAGCTTTGGCTGGATACTTAGGGCGGGCATGGCAATACCGCCAGTGTTAAACCGGGCGAAAGGTCGACACCGATCGTCAGACGGCTCCTGCCTTCGTCCTAAAGCCCATTGCCAGCTTCAAAGCGGCAGCTTAAGGGCCATGCTTTAATGACATTGCCGCCGCACAGACCCGCCAGCGCCCGCTTTCCAGCAGGCGCGCTTGCGTTCCCGCACCGTGACCTGATCGGCATCGGTGCCCTTGAACGCCATGAATTGCTATTTCTGTTGGCGGAGGCGGAGGATTACGTCGCTTTCAACCGGCAGGCGACCAAGCATTCGGACAAGCTGGCGGGCCTCACCATCATCAACGCGTTTTTTGAAAACAGCACACGCACGCTGTTGAGCTTTGAAATCGCGGGGAAGCGGCTGGGGGCCGATGTCGTCAATATGCACGCCGCCCAGTCGAGCGTGAAAAAGGGCGAAACGCTGATTGATACAGCCGTCACACTCAACGCCATGCGGGCCGATGCAATCGTCATCCGTCATGGATCGAGCGGGGCGGTGGGATTGATTGCGAATAATGTCGATTGCCCGGTGCTGAATGCAGGCGACGGACAGCATGAACACCCAACGCAGGCCTTGCTGGATGCGCTCGCGCTTCGCCACAAGCTGCGCGAAATGGGGCATGACAATGAGGATTTCACCGGTCTCACGATGACGATATGCGGCGATATTCTGCACAGCCGCGTTGCGCGTTCCAACATCCTTTCGCTGCAGGCGCTTGGCGCAACCGTCAGGCTGTGCGCACCGCCAGCGCTGATGCCTGCCGGAATTGAGCGAATGGAAGTGGAAAGCTACAGCCGCTTTGACGACGCGCTGGCGGGTGCGGATGTGGTGATGATGCTGCGCCTGCAGAAAGAGCGAATGGATGGCCAGTTTATCCCGTCGCCGCGTGAATATCGCTATCTTTACGGACTTACTACGGATCGGCTGGCACTGGCCGCGCCCGATGCAATCGTGATGCATCCCGGCCCGATGAACCGAGGTGTGGAAATAGACAGTGACGTGGCCGATCTTGTCGGACGTTCCATCATCACAGCGCAGGTGGAAATGGGCGTGGCAATACGAATGGCATGCCTTGATGTGCTGACGCGCAAGGCGCGCGGTATCGCTGGGTGGAGCGATACGCAGGAAATGGGCCAGCATGGGGGGCAATGGGTATGAAACAGACCTGCCCTCTCACCATAATCAATGGCCGCGTTGTTGCGCCCGGTGGCATGATCGATGACGCGTCCATCAGGGTCGAGGATGGCCATATCGTTGCTGCCGGTGCCATTGCCCCTACAGATGGCGATGAATTGGTTGATGCGAAGGGCGCATTGATTGCGCCTGGCCTTGTCGATCTTGGCGTATTTGCGATCGACAAGCCCGCCTTTCATTTTGGCGGAATTACCCGTGCTGCGCTGATGCCCGACCAATCTCCTCCGCTCGATCATCCGGCGCGTGTCCGGTTCGCTGCGCAAAGCGGGAAACCCGATTTCTGGGTGCATCCGCTGGCTGCAGCAACGGCCGGTCTGGAAGGCAGTCAGTTGGCAGAAATCGCATTGATGCGCGATGCAGGGGCACGCGCCATTGCGACAGGGCGCAGGTGGATCGGGGATAGCGGCGTCATGCTGCGATTGCTGCAATATGCCGCTATGCTCGATATGGTAGTTGTCACCCATGCGGAGGATGCGGGGCTGGCGGGCAATGCTGCTGCGACCGCCGGAGAAATGGCGACACGGCTTGGTCTCCCAAGCGCGCCCAAAGAAGCCGAGACGCTTGCCCTGGCGCGCGATATTGCACTGGCAGAGGCCGCTAGCGCCCGGCTCCATGTGCGGCAGGTGACGACGCGTTCAGGTCTGGAACTGGTGCGCACGGCCAAGGCGCGTGGCATGGCAATCACGGCAGGAGTGACGCCTGCCCATTTCATGCTGTCCGATCTTGCGCTCGCCAATTTCCGCACCTTCGCCCGCCTTTCGCCTCCCTTGCGCGCCGAAGATGATCGGCAAGCAGTGATTGAGGCTGTTGGCGACGGCACGATTGACGTAATATCCAGCGGCCACGACCCGCGCGGGCCGGAGGACAAGAATCTGCCCTTCGCCGATGCCGCGCCCGGCATGGCCGGAGCCGAGACATTGCTCGCCATGACATTGACGCTGGAACGTGATGGCATCATCGACATGCAACGAAGCTTCGACCTGCTCGCCAGAAACCCTGCGCAATTGCTGGGCGTAAACGCGGGTATTCTGGAAGCTGGTGCAGAGGCTGATATTGCGCTGATCGATGCAGAGGCACCATGGATCGTAGATTCCCGCAAGATGGAAGCACAGGCAGGCAATACGCCTTTTGATCGCCAACCCGCCCAGGGACGGGTAACGGGCCTGTTCAAGGGAGGGGCCCGCATTGAACTTTGACCTGAGCGGCAAGACCGCGCTGGTAACGGGCGCATCTGCTGGCATCGGTGCTGCTTGTGCACGCGCCCTTGCCGCGGCTGGCGCAAAAAAGCTTGTGCTGGTCGATATTGAATGCGCGGGGCTGGAAGCGCTCGACCTGTCTTGCGAACTATCGATCCACGCCGGAGACGTGGCTGACGAGGATTTGTGGGCTGGCGTGGAGCGGGACGGCGACGATATTCATGCCGCTGTTCTCAATGCGGGCATTTCCGGCGCAGCTGCGACATTGACGAATATGGAGTTTGCCGATTGGCGTCGGGTCATGGCGGTCAATCTGGACGGGGCATTTCTGTCTCTGCGCACCGCCATGCGGCTGGCGGCTGGTGGGGCATCCATGGTGCTTACCGCCTCTGCCACGGGATTGAAGGCGGAACAGGGTGTGGCCGCCTATGGGGCTTCGAAGGCTGCCGTGCTGCATCTTGCGCGGATCGCCGCCAAGGAAGGCGCAGCCCGCGCAATCCGCGTGAATGCCATCGCACCGGGCGGAGTCGATACAGCGATTTGGGACGACGTGCCCTTTTTCAAGGATTTACTCGCAAAGCATCAGGGCGACCGGGCAGCTGCGCTAGCGGCAATAGCGCAGGGATCAACGCCGTTGGGGCGCTTTGCCACTGCAGACGAGATCGCGCAGCAAGCCATGTTCCTGCTTTCCGACACGGCGGCTACCATCACTGGTACCGCGCTGGTGAGTGACGGCGGTTATATCCTGTAGACAAATAAAAAACCCCTCCCGCTGAGGGGAGGGGTTTTCGTTTTCCCGTATGCATGGGACGTGGGTTCGATTGGTCGGGATCAACGACGTGCAAGACGCACTCCGGTTTCGATGGCACCGGGCAGCGGGCTGTTGGCAGCCCAGCTGATGCAACCTTCACCATTGGAAGAATCGACGAAATTGCACATTGCGCGGCTGCTGGAGCCATCAAAACCGCCAGCTGAAACGCGCCAGTAATTGCGGCCATTCACTACGGCCTGCGTGATGACCTTTTCGCGATCCGCGAGTTCCGGATAGCGGGCAACATAAATGTCCCATGCGCGATTGGCACCCGCTTCGCTGGAGAAACTTCCCAATTGCACAAGGTGGCTGGACATTGCTTCCATACTTCCTGCGGCAATGGCAGTCTCTACAAGAGCCGGACGAGCAATAGCCGGAGTACGTGTCGACAAGGCAGAGCGTGCAGCGGTACGTGCAGGCGCTTCGGTTGCTTCGGTTCCGGCAATTTGCGGCGCGGTTAGCGGTCCCGTGACAGGATCCGGCTGCGGAGCATATCGCGCTGCCGGCGCGCTGAGGAACAGTCCATCATCGCTTGCGATGATTGCGGGCGCTTCCTGAGCCGGATCAGCGGAAGGTGCAAAGGCTTCGGCAAAACCGGTGGCCGCTGTATCGCGTGCCGGTGCATAGCTGGCGGTCGTTACCGGCGCAGGTTCCTGATAGGGTTCTATGGCGCGCGGCGCACCGACCGAAGGCAATTCGCTGCCAGTGGCGGGAACGCTCATGCGTCCTGCATCGAGCACGGCCAGCTCAGCCGAACTGGTGCCCCGCTGGCTGGACATATCTGCCGCCATACCAGGGACGCTGGACCCATTTGCAAGCGCAAGATGCATTGGCTGTCCATCATCACGGACATTGGCAGGCACGCCGAGCAGATTGGCGATACGCGCCTGATAGGCGTTTGCATTGGAAAGTTGCGACCATTCGGCGATGCGCTGCCCGACTTCATGTGCAGGCACATCCTGCGCCACCATCATGCGGGCTTCGCGCCAGCGACCAGCCACGGCATAGGCATAGGCGAGGTTCTGGCGCGATTTGACCGTATTTTCGCCGCCGCGGATCGAATTGGTGAGAATATGGATGCCGCGTTCAGGCTGTCCGCTCAGGGCCAATGCGAGGCCGAGGTCCGATGCGGCAATCTGGCCCTCCCAATCACTCAGAAGCGATCCTGCTTCAGAATAACGGGCCTGGCCGATCAGCGCCAAGGTCAGGCTGAGAGCGGCGCGTGGGCTGTTATCGCCCAGCGCCATGGCATCTTCAAAGGTGGTCGAGGCGGACGCGAAACGTCCCCCTTCGAGATAGGCATTTCCCAATGCCATGCGGTGTTGCGCGCTGCGGGGATTGGCGGCAACGGCAGCTTCGGCAGCCTGGATGGCGCGATCATGTTCGGTCATTGGCGTGGATTGGCCCGCATTTGCAGACACCGCTGCATGCGGTGATGTTCCGGTAGCACAGCCGCTCAGCATTACGGCCGCCATTGCGGTGGTAACGCCAAGGCCGAGTGTCGAATTGCGCTTTTGCATAGCATACATCGCTTCTGCCCCTTCAGGACTTGGTGGACTTGCGCCGCATTTTTGCGGCGATGGCATCAATTTCGGGAAGTTCGTCTAGAAAGCGGTCAAGCGCTTCGGTCACCAGTTTTTGCGCGCTGCAATCCTGCATCGTGCTGGCAAGGCGCAGCTTGAGATGGCGCTCTGTATCCAGTCGTAGGGTAAATGCCGCACGATTCCCGTTCTTGGCATCTTCGGCAGCCGCCTTGCGTGCGTGGCGTTTGTTGGTGACGGGCAGGGCAACAACGTCGTCATTGCTGTCATGACCGCTCAGATCGTTCCAGCCGAGTGCATCCTGGCTATCGGCCAGCATATCGAAATCATCACCCAGCATTGCCATTCGGTCAGACTGGCCCAATTGCGCGCGCATGGCAGGCTTTGCGGTGCCCTTGCGCGCCAGCAACATCGGGCCGAGCGAGGCGAGGCTCTTGCCTTCGCTGATCGCTGAACTCCCCATTACTGGGCCACCCGGCGGCCGAAACCGCCCTGTGTGCGGCTTGCGCCATTTGCCTGTGCGCCCTTGCTGTTCGGGGCAGCAAAGACAGTGCGACGAAAATTCTTTTCGAGCCGGTCCGCGACATAATGCCACAGCGCGGTCACTTCCTGAGAGCTGCGACCTTCGGGATCGACTTCCATCACCGTGCGGCCATCGATCATCGATGCGGCAAAATCGGTGCGCTGATGAATAGTGATCGGAGCCACGGTGCCATGTTGCGACAGTGCAACCGCGGCCTCTGATGTGATCCGCGCCTTGGGTGTGGCAGCATTCACTACAAAGATCAGCGGCTTGCCTGCACGTTCGCACAAATCGACCGTGGCACCCACGGCGCGCAGATCGTGCGGGCTGGGGCGTGTCGGCACAACAATCAGTTCGGCAACCGAAATCACCGACTGGATAGCCATTGTAATTGCAGGGGGTGTGTCGATGACGGCAAGCTTGAAGCCCTGCTGACGCAGAATCGCAAGATCGTTGGCAAGCCGGGCAACGGTCGTTTGCGCGAAAGCCGGAAATTCAGCCTCACGCTCGTTCCACCAGTCGGCAAGCGAACCTTGCGGGTCAATATCTATAAGGACGACGGGGCCAGCGCCGGCCCGCTGTGCCTGCACAGCCAGGTGACCGGACATAGTGGTCTTGCCCGATCCACCTTTTTGCGATGCCAATGCCAAAACGCGCAAGGCGATTCCCCCTAAAAGTCTCTGAACCCGACCAGTGCGGTCTATGGGTCTTCCGCCAATGGCTTCGCAGGATACCCTTTATTTTGAGTTAATTCGGGGGATCGCAATTTCTGAGCGGCCCCGTGTTTTTCCAACCGTATATATATGGTGACAATCCTTTGTTGGCTGGACTGGGCGCGGCGCGGGCTGTCGATGTTCGCCGATAAACCACACCGCATAAACGCTTTGCTAATGCCCCGTTTACTATGGCATTCTGACTAACAGATTATCGTCGATCGAGGATCGCCATTATGTCGAACAGAAAATCCGGCTGGTTTTTGAACGCCACGCTTTTCCTCGCAGCCAGCATCGCCGCACCGCTTTCTGCAGGCATGGGTGCGAGCGAGGACGGTGTAAGAGAAGGCGTGGAAGCGTGGAGCAGGGGTGATTACGTGGCCGCTGTTGCCCAATGGCGCGGGCCAGCAGATGCTGGCGATCCCGATGCACTGTTCAATATGGGCCAGGCCTTCCGGTTGGGGCGCGGCGTGCCGCAGGATTTAGCGCGCGCAGAGGGATATTATGCCCTGGCAGCCCGTGCAGGGCATGTTCGCGCGTCCGATACCTATGGCCTTATGCTGTTCCAGAACGGCAGGCGCGAAGCAGCCCTGCCATTTGTAGAGGCAGCGGCGCGACGCGGCGATCCGCGGGCGCAATATCTTCTGGGCATTGCTCATTTCAATGGCGATCTCGTCACGCGCGACTGGGAACGCGCCTATGCCCTGCTGACGCTGGCTAATGGTGCGGGGCTACCGCAGGCTGTCGATGCGATCGCGGAGATGGACGAACACATACCGATCAGTCAGCGTCAGAACGCCGCGACACTTGCCCGCCAGCTGGAGGCAGAGGCAGAACAGGCGCGGGCGGTGGAACTGGCGGCGGCAGATCTTTCTGTCCAAGATGGCCCCCCGATACCCGCGCACACGCCGCAACCGGTTGCAGAAGCGCCCTCGTCCCCTGCAGTAATTGCCGCGCGCGATGCGGTTTCGCAGGCACGCGATGCCACTGGCACAGGCGACCCGGCCAATGCAGGCGCGAGCTACGCAAATGCTTCGACAGCAGGGGCGATTGAAACCACCACGCGCGCAATTGCTGCGCCTGCGCCAACTCCGGCGGCAGCGCGCGGTGACGGGCCGTGGCGGGTGCAGCTTGGCGCATTCGCCGTGGCAGGCAATGCGGAGCGTTTGTGGGCGCGGCTGTCTGAAAGGCCCGAAATTTCCGGGCGCGAACGGCTATTGCTCCCTACAGGACGTGTCACGCGGCTGCAGGCGGGCGGGTTCAGTTCGCGCGATGAAGCGCGGGTGGCCTGCAACAGCCTGCGCCGTTCAGGGCAGGATTGCCTCGTCACCCGAAACTGACCGCGCAAGATCGTTTCCCAAATCTGCAAGCGCGGCTATGTTCTCCGACAGGGACGGCCAGATCAGGCAGTGGGGTAAGCATGACCGATCAACAGATTACGCCCGATGGCGCAACTGCAGAGGTGCATGTGCGGCCCGCGCCTGCGACCAATACGGAACGCATTGCCAGCCTTGATCTGATCCGCGGAATTGCGGTGATGGGAATACTTGCAGCCAACATCGTCGCCTTCGGCCAGCCTTTTGGCGCCTATATGTGGCCAGAGGCATGGCTTGGTCCGGTGGGCGATCCGGACAATTGGATGTGGGTGACGCAGTTCGTGCTCATCGACAGCAAGATGCGAGGGCTTTTCACCCTTCTGTTTGGCGCGGGGCTGGCCCTGTTCATGGACAAGGCGTGGGAGCGCGGTGCGGGCAAGGGGTTGCAGATAAGGCGCCTGTTCTGGTTGCTCCTGTTCGGATTGTTCCATTTCTATTTCATATGGCGAGGGGACATTCTTGTTTTATATTCGCTGGTGGGCTTTGTCGCGATTACATTCCTGCGCTGGTCTGCACGCAATTTACTGATCGTGGGACTGCTCGGTTATTTCATGAGTGGAATGGTCTATTTGCTGGTCATCGGATTGCCCTATTTCATCGTTGACACATCTATGGGCAACACGCCTGAGATGGCTGAGGGCCGCGCAGGACTGGTAGAGGCGCAAGTGGCGGCAACTGCCGATGATGCCGCTGAAACGCAGACCCTGACCAACGGCAGCTATATCGATTTCGTGCAGCACAACCTGACCGAGCACCTGACCGATCCTTTGAACAGTGCCCTGCTCTTCGCTTTCGAAACCTTGCCTCTGATGCTGATTGGCATGGGTCTGTATCGCGTGGGACTGTACAATGGCGGCTGTTCGCCACGCAAACAGGCAATGTGGGGCTGGGCAGGTATAATAATCGGTTCGATCCTTACGCTTCTATTGGCGCTCTGGATCAGGGATCAGGGGCTGACTTATTGGGGCACGCTCGCGTCCTTTATCGCATTCTCCTTTTACCCCAAGCTTCCGGTCATATTGGGCCTGGCCGCCGTTCTGGCATTGTGGGGCAGGACGACTGAGGGCTGGCTGGCAGAGCGCCTTTCCGCAGCAGGACGCGCGGCCTTTACCAATTATCTTGGTACGTCGGTGTTGATGCTGTCTCTTATACACATCTGACGCTGCCGACGATATGCAGTGTGTAGA
>OJBU01000132.1_pt1 | contig 13710 bp, 11 predicted proteins | sample 1591241 | NCBI WGS metagenome assembly OJBU01 (sample SAMN05416770, study PRJEB24817) | seawater metagenome | isolation source: Sea water | place: Canada:Atlantic | collected 2013-07 | reverse complement strand
TGCGGCCCGTCGGCCCGTGTTGCCCGCGCCAGCCTAGGGCCGCAGGTTTCCCGCTGCGCGGTGCGTCTCGCCCCTTGTCCCGGCCCTGATCGGGCTACGGCGGACAGGGCCGAGGCAATGGTGCCTCCTCTCCTTGTCCCCGCGATCAGGAGACACACCATGTACGACAGCTTCATCGACCAGTTGAACGGCCTCGATTTGTCAGGCTTCAGCTTCAAACCCGCACCTTTCAACGCCGTCGATTTCCCGTGTGAGGACGCTATCGACCAGACACTTTCCGGCGTCTGGTCGGACCTATTCGCCATGTTTGCCGATACGGCGCTCGAGGCGGACGCCGAGGATATCGCCTGGGGTTTCGTCAATCTCTTCCACCGTGCAGCAAGTCGGAAGTCTTCGCAGCTCGACCGCGCCAGCGACGAAATTCGCGCATTGTTAGCTTCTGCCGACGGCTCGGAAGTTCACACGAGCAATCTGGAAGAGCAGGTCGAACGTGCCCAGGCCGCCGATGCCAGCATGATTGCGTTCGAGGAAATGCGCGAGACCGCCGCTGCCCTCTATCTTGAAGAGATCGGATCGTCCTGGCGTCCCATGACCGGTTCGCGTTCGAACCACGCCGCCCATATGACGTCCGCTGTCGTCAATGCGCGTGAATTTTTGCGGGCTCGTGCAGAGCGCCGCCGGGATGCCAATACACCGCAAGGCACGCCAATAGTCTTTTCCGGTGGCCGGTCTTCGTTTGCCACCACGGACGACGCCAAGGCTTTCGCCTCCAAGGTCTGGTCAACGCTCGACAAGGTACGTGATCATGTGCCCGACATGTTCCTAGTGCACGGCGGCGACACCAAAGGCGTTGATCGGCTTGCGGCCGGCTGGGCCGAACGGCACGATATACAGCAATTGGTGTTTTCACTCGACAGACGGCTGGGGGCACGAGCCGGGTTCAAGCGCAATGAGCAGATGCTCCAGATGAATCCGCGCTATGTGGTCGCGCTTCCCGGCAATGGCGTTCTTGAGCGTCTAGTGATTGACGCCAAGGCCCGGCGAATTACCGTCGTTGACCGGCGCAGCTTGGGTGCAAGCATCCCAAAACGATAGGATTGAACGTCGAACTTGCTACGCGCCGGCGACGATTATGTCGCTGGCGCGGGAATTGGTTCTCGCTTCGTGCGGTAGGCCAACAGCCTCTTGTAGTGCGATGCAAATTCGCCTGGCTTTACGCCCCCGCCGGGTCCTCCTTCGACAATATAAGTGCACAGGTGTTGTGTTATAGTGTCACAATAATGGATCTACGCTGACAGAATATTACACTAGGCAGCTCGGTTTGTCTTTGCTAATGGCGGCCCAAATTCATGACTTACAGCTATCGCCGCCTTGTCCTCAACCCGCTCGTCGTCCTGCTCATGTTGGTCGCGATGATCTTTGCGACTGCGGTGGATGCAGCTGCCTGCGGCTCGGAAGTTGCTCCGGGCGATGCGGCGGCATGGATTGCAGCTGACGAGGGTCCGGCAACCTTAGATGTCGACGGCGATCAGGGCGATCCCGAAGTGCCAGCCGATCAACACGGCGTTTGCGGCCATGGTCATTGTCATCACGGCGCGAGCTTTGCTGGCGGCATCCAGAAAGAACAGCTTCCACTTGCGTCGGTCATTCTTGCAGCGCCTCCTGTTGCGGCATCCGTCTCGGATGTCAGTACCCGACTGAAACGCCCTCCTCGCGCCTGACAATCGTCGTTGCGCTGCCCCGGTGCAGCGCCTGTTCGATTGTTAGCAGAGGAATTCTTCCAAAATGTCAGCCATTCATTGGCGAGACACCCTGATTGCAGGGTTGTTTCTCGTCGCAACAGCCACGTCCGTGGCCGCGCAGGAGCAGGAGCTTCTGACGCTTGAAGACGCGCTGAGCCGCTCAGGCGTAACGGGCGAAGTCGATGAAATCTCCGCGAACCCGCGTATGGTGGGACCGCGCGCCGAAGCGGATGCCGCTCGCTCGCTCGTCGGGCAGGCACGCCTCCGGCCGAACCCCGAAGTTTCGCTCGAGGTCGAGAATATCGCCGGAAGCGGCGCTTTTTCCGGACTGCGGGCTACCGAATACACGCTTGCGGTGGGGCAGCGCCTTGAACTTGGCAACAAGCGAGGTGCCCGGGTCGAAGCTGCCCGGGCGCAAGCACAGCTTGCAAACCTTCGCGCCGACCTGTCCGATGTCGAACTGGGCTACCTCGTCCGCGAGCGATATGTCGCAGCGGCGGCCGCCGCATCGCGCGTGGAACTGGCCCGCGATGTGGTCGAACGGAACGAAGAGCTCGCCCGCATTGCAGGACTGCTGGTCGAAGTAGGCCGTGAGCCACCTCTGCGCGCCTTGCGTGCAGAGGCGACCCTGGCAGAGGCGCGCGCCGAATTGCAAGCGTCTCAAGCGGCCAGTCTCGCGGCGCGGACTGCGCTCGCTTCTCTCTGGGGCGTTCAGGACGTGCCCCCTGTAGTCCCGGCGGACTTTCCGGACATCCGGCCACCTGGAGCTGCACTGGCTGCGGCGAGCGGGCTCCAGTTGCAGGTGGCGCGCGCCGAAAGCAGGGCTGCTGCGGCAGATATCGATCGCGAGCGCAGTTTGCGCGTTCCCGATCCGGTCGTCTCGGCCGGCGTGCGCCGTTTCGAGGAAAGCAATGACAGCGCATTCCTTGTAGGCGTCTCGATCCCGCTTTCTTTCAGCAATCGCAACCAAGGCAATATCGCGGCTGCAGAAGCGAGGCTTCGCGCCGCCAATGCACGCGAGGCCGTGGCGCTGGCAGATTTTGAACAATCAGTAACCCGGGCGCGGGCGCAGTATCTCGCTGCCGAAGCGCGCGTCGAAACGCTTTCCCGGACATCGCTGCCCCAGGCCGAAGAGGCGCTGCGGCTCGTCCGCATCGGCTACCGCAACGGCCGCTTTCCGTTGATCGAGGTGTTGAGCGCTGCCGAAGCGCGCGATGCAATTCGTGAAGCCCTGATCGCTGCCCAGCAGGACCGGGGGCAGGCTGCTGCCGAATTGATCCGGCTGGCCGCACAATGAGGAATATTCAAATGAACCGCAAGAAACTGGTGATCATCGCCGGAATCGTCATTCTCGCTGCAGCTTTGCTGCTGATGCTCTGGCCTGACAGTGAAGTCGAATCCGACGGCGTCGAAGACGCAGTCGAAACCGAATTGCCCGAGGACCTCGTTCTGATCGGCGAAGAACAGATTCGGGCTGCCGAAATTGTAATCGGTACAGTACGTTATGGTGCATCCGTCGACCTCGTATTTCCGGCCACGATAGTCGCTAGTCCGACCGCAAGTGCGCGTATCGATGCGCGCGCATCGGGTGTGGTACGCACTGTGGGCAAGACGCTTGGTGATTATGTCCGCCAGGGCGAGACTGTTGCACGGATTGAAAGCGCCGATGCTGCTGCGCTCGCCTCGCAGCTCAGTGCAGCTCGTGCTCGCGTGACCGAACTGTCGTCGGCATTTGATCGTGAACGTCGCCTTTTCGAGGCGAATGTAACTGCCCGGCAGGATCTCGAAGCTGCCCGTGCCAACCTCGATGTCGCCCGTTCCGAGCTTAACCGGGCCCAAGCCGCGGTCAGCGCTGCCGGGGTAAGCGGTGACGGTCGCTCGCTCGCCGTTACCAGTCCCCTATCCGGACGCGTGACGGCTGCGCCGATCGTACTCGGCTCCTTCGTCGATGCCGGCGAGGAACTGTATCAGATCGTCAATCCGAACGGTCTCCAGGTCGAAGTCGCGCTACCTTCGGAAGATGCCTCGCGCATCCAGCCCGGCGATGAGGCAGCACTGATTGTTGGCGATGGTCGCGAGATCGGCGCGCGCGTACGTTCTGTCACGCCTTCGCTCGATCCTGAAAGCCGAAGCGCGACAGCTGTTCTCAGCATCTCGCGCGCTGTTCCAGGCCTTCAGCCTGGCTCGTTCCTTCAGGCTCGCATCCGCCCTTCGGGAGAAGTGGATCAGACCCTTATCGCGGTTCCTGAAGATGCAGTGCAGGCGTTCGAGGGGCGCGACGTCGTGTTTGTCCGAACGCGTCGCGGCTTCCAGGCGCGCGCGGTAGAAACTGGCAGCCGTTCTGCTGGAATGGTGACGATCCTGTCCGGGCTTGAACCGGGCCAGCAGATCGCAACTGCCAACGCCTTCCTGCTGAAAGCCGAGCTCGAAAAGGAGGGCGCAGAACATGGCCATTGATCAAACGTCGTCCCATTCGGACGAGGGTAGCCATCACCATGGCCTGATCGGGATGATACTCGATGTTGCCGTGCGATTCCGCTGGGCGATTATCGTCCTCACCATTTTCGCGGCAATCTATGGCGCATTCAATCTGTTGCGCCTGCCGATCGACGCGGTGCCGGATATCACCAACACACAGGTGCAGATCAATACCAGCGCGGCTGCGCTTTCGCCTTCTCAGGTGGAGACGCAGGTGACCTTTCCGATCGAAACCGGGCTTGCCGGGATCGAGGGATTGGAGATGACCCGATCGATTTCGCGCAATGGCTTCAGCCAGGTCACCGCGATTTTCGAGGAGGGGACCGACATTTATTTTGCTCGCCAACAGGTGAACGAACGTCTCGCGCCGATCGGCGCCTCGCTGCCTGAGGGGGCGGAACCGACCATGGGTCCAATCTCCACCGGGCTTGGCGAAGTGCTCATGTATACGATCGAATACGAGCATCCCGGCGGCAAGGGAGCGACCAGAGGCGGCCGAACTGGCTGGCAGAGAGATGGCAGCTTCATAACCGAACGCGGCGACCGGCTGGAAAGCGAGGTCGCAAAGGCTGCCTATCTACGCACTGTGCAGGACTGGGTCGTGGCACCCCTTATGCGTTCGATCGACGGCGTGGCCGGGGTCGATTCCATCGGTGGATTCGAAAAGCAGTTCCTCGTCCAGCCCGATCCGGCACGGCTTACAGGCTACGGCCTGTCTTTCGACTCCCTGATCAATGCGCTCGAGGCCGCCAATCTTGCGGCGGGCGCCAATTTCGTGGACCGGGCCGATGAAGCCCTGCTTGTTCGCGTCGATGCGCGACTGGGCGGAATCGCCGATATCGAGGAGGCTGTCGTCGCGACGCGTGAGGGTGTACCCATCCGCATTGGCGATGTAGCGAATGTGGAAATCGGGGGCGATCTGCGCACGGGGGCTGCCTCGCTGAATGGCGAGGAAGCGGTCGTCGGCACTGTGTTGATGCGCAGCGGTGAAAACAGCCGCACCGTATCTGCACAGGCGGCAGACCGACTGGAAGAGGTGCGCGCATCGCTACCCGACGGGGTGGTGGCCGAAATTGTCTATAACCGCTCTTCGCTTGTCGATGCGACGATCGCCACGGTCGAAAAAAACCTGGTCGAGGGGGCCTTGCTGGTTATCGCGGTGCTGTTCCTGCTTCTAGGCAATATCCGGGCCGCTATCATCGCGGCCCTGGTCATCCCGATCTCGATGCTGATGGCGGCCATCGGCATGAACAGGCTCGGCGTCTCGGGCAATTTGATGAGCCTGGGAGCGTTGGACTTCGGCCTGATCGTCGACGGAGCGGTGATCATCGTCGAGAACAGTGTCGCGCGGCTTGCCGCAAGGCAGCATCGCGAAGGCCGGCTCCTCAGTCTGGGCGAACGCCTCACCGAAACGCGCCTTGCCGCGCAGGAGATGATCAAGCCGACGGTCTACGGGCAGGCAATCATTTTGTTGGTCTATGCGCCGCTGCTCACCTTCACCGGGGTCGAGGGCAAGACGTTTTCGCCAATGGCGATTACGGTCATGCTCGCGTTGGCTTCGGCCTTTGTGCTGTCACTCACCTTCGTGCCCGCCATGATCGCGGTCCTGCTCAACAAGAAGCTGACCGAGAAGGAGGTGAAACCGATCCGTATGGCAAAGGATCGCTACGGTCCCGCTATTCGCAAGACCATTGCACGTCCCTGGCCGGTTATCGGTGCTGGTGCTGGCCTGTTTGCTGTCGCGGCAATAATGTTCGGCTTTCTTGGCAGTGAGTTCACTCCGCAGCTCGACGAGCGCGACATAGCGGTGCAATCGCTTCGGATTCCTTCGACCTCACTCGAACGATCCTTGGCGATGCAGAGGCGGGTCGAAGACAGGCTCGAGGAGTTTCCGCAGGTCGAGCTGGTCTTCTCGCGAACCGGTACGGCAGAAGTCGCCAGCGATCCCATGCCGCCCAACGCATCGGATGCCTATGTCATTCTGAAACCGCGTGACGAGTGGCCTGACCCTGATTTGCCAAAGGATGAACTCGTTGGCGAGATGGAGAGTGCACTTGGCGGTCTTGTCGGGAACCTGTACGAGTTCAGCCAGCCTATCGAACTGCGTTTCAACGAACTGATCGCAGGCGTGCGCGGCGATGTGGCGGTCAAGCTGTACGGCGATGATCTCACCGCACTGACCGAAGCGGCGGGCGACGTTGCAGGCGTACTTCGCGGTGTCGAGGGTGCGGCCGATGTGAAGGTGCAGCAGGTGACGGGCTTTCCGACGCTCGACATCGCTTTCGATCGTCCCACAATCGCGCGGTACGGTCTCACGGTCGAGGACGTGGCGCAATCCGTTGCCATCGCGCTTGGCGGCCGACCGGCGGGCCTGGTGTTCGAAGGCGACCGCCGCTTCGATGTCGTCGTGCGCTTGGCAGACGCAACGCGCGACGATTTCGATCAGTTAGGAGCCCTGCCGATCGTCCTTGAGAACGGCGTCACGGTTCCGCTGCGAACGCTGGCCGATTTTGAGGTCGTCGATGGTCTCGCCGAAGTCCGGCGCGAACAGGGTCGCCGGCTCGTCATCGTTTCCGCCAACGTCCGCGAACGCGATCTCGGTTCCTTTGTCGAAGAAGCGCAGGAAGGTGTTTCGGCCCAGGTCGATCTGCCCCCTGCCTCCTTCATCGAGTGGGGCGGGCAGTATCAGAACCTGCAGGAAGCGCAGGCTCGGCTCGCGATCGTGGTGCCCATCTGCTTCGCCGTTGTCCTGCTCCTGCTGTACATGGCGCTTGGTGGATGGGTTCCGGCCCTGGCGGTGTTCAGCGCCATCCCGATGGCCTTGGCGGGCGGTGTGTTTGCCCTTGTCTTGAGAGGCATGCCCTTCTCGGTATCGGCGGCGGTCGGCTTCATTGCCCTGTCCGGTGTGGCTGTGCTCAACGGTCTCGTCATGATGACCGCGATCCGGCAGCGCCTTGAAAGCGGTATGCCGCTTGATGAGGCAATCGCCGATGGTGCGCTCGCGCGCCTGCGACCGGTGTTGATGACCGCGCTGGTGGCCTCGCTCGGCTTTGTACCCATGGCTCTTGCGACCGGAACAGGGGCCGAAGTGCAGCGTCCTTTGGCTACGGTCGTCATTGGCGGTCTGATCACGGCGACCGCGCTCACGCTGTTCGTCCTGCCCGCGATTGCGCGGCTTGTACTCCACCGTTCCGACGACGAGCGAAGCTGGCGCGACAAGTGGTGGGACCGTCTGCGTCGCAATGTGACGAGCGATGAAGAGCGCGAGCTGAAGGACATCGCATGACCGATCGGGAAAGGAGAATACGGTGCTGGCACTGAAGGAAGAGAACGGACTGCTCTGGATACGCGCCGGAGGCAGGCTGGGGGATGAAGACTATGACCGCTTTGTTCCCCAGTTCGAACGTAGCGCAGAGCGCGAGGCCGGCACCGTCCCGATGGTGATCGAGCTCGCGCCTGACTTTTCGGGCTGGGACCTCGGAGGTCTCTGGCGCGATCTCAAGTTCGACGTCCGGCATAAAAATTGTTTCGGCCGGATCGCCATTATCGGCGACACCAAATGGGAAGAGTGGGGCGCGAAGATGTCATCGTCGCTCTTCCGCGCCGAAATGAAGTTCTTCCGGCCATCACAGCGTAGTCATGCGGAAAGCTGGGTACGAACCGGGGAGGACGCAGCATGAGTGGCGGTCATGAGGTCGATGTCGGGTCGCCTGAAAAGCGCAAGACCCTGTGGGTTGTCCTTTGGCTTAACGTGGCCATCGCGATCGGCTTTTTCGCGGTCGGGTATTTTGCCGATTCCAACGCGCTGCTCGCTAACGGCCTCGATAATTCATCGGATGCAATCGTTTATGCGCTCAGCCTGCTTGCGCTAACCCGCTCGCGGACCTGGAAACGCGGAGCCGCGCGTTTCTCCGGCATCATGCTGCTGGTCTTCTCCGCTGGGGTCATTTTCGATGCTTACCGACGGTTCGTGGAAGGTTCCGATCCGGGCGGCATGCTGATGATGGCGATGGCGTTCGTCGCGGGACTGGTGAATCTCTATTGCCTGCGCCTGTTGCAGAAGGTGGAGAACAAGGACGTCAATATGCGGGCGGCGACAACCTTCAGCTTCAACGACTTCATCTCCAATGGCGGGATCATCATCGCCGGCATCGTTGTGCTGATTACCGGTGCCAACTGGCCCGACCTAGTGGTCGGAATAGCGGTCGCCTGCATAGCGCTTTACGGCGGAGTGCAGATCCTGCGCGATACGCATATGGATGTGCACGACGAGGCGGGAACCGTCCACGGCGAGAAGAGGAATTGACGCTAATCGATACCTTGTTTGCCGCGCAGGACCTTTCGCGGGTCCTTGTCCTGGCGATGCTATCAGGCATCGGGGTCATGATTGGCGGCAAATTGGCAAAAGGCAGTTGGAGCTTCCTGCATCCGCTCCTGCCGGGCGGCGTTTCGGGTGCTTTTGCCGCCCTTGCCGTCTTGCTAACTCTTCCGCTGGGACAATCTCCTCTCACCCGCTGGACACTCACTGGTTTGATGCTGGCGGGCGGCCTGCTGCTTCTGATTTTCAACGAGCTTGGTCGATACGCAAAACTCAGACCGGATGATGACGGACCTGAGCGATGCTCCGATAGGCCAACCCTGGTACGTCGCATCTCGGTGTCGATGGCGTCCGATATCCTGCCTTACAGCGTTATCTTGGGTGCTGCCGCTGCTGCATCCGCGACGACAGCAATGGCGGTGTCTGCAGCGCTTGTTTTTGCGAACCTGGAAATAGGACGCCAGGCGATCGATGAATACCGATCCGCCCAAGTGAGCAGGATGGACCAGCTTGCGCTACTTGTCCTCTTTTCCCTGTTTTTCATCGGGATCGCTCTCTTGACCTTTTGGGCGCTGCACGGATTCACCGACAACGGGCGAGGTTGGCTAGCGGCTATTATCCCGGGCTTTCTTATAGTTGCATCGGCGCGCGCGCTGCTTCGCATGGGAACCGGATCGGTCGCCGCCAATCATATTACGCTCCTGGCATTCGTCGGAGGGTTCGCGCTGCTCGGCCTCGCGATCTCGGCGCTTGGAGAACTGTCGCGCGAACTCGATGTCTCGAACAGCACGTTCCAGCATTCCCCCGCGCAGTCCGTTACGACGACCAAGAGAACAGAAAAAGGAGGCAGGTAGTGGCACAATCGGGCGGTCATGCCGGGCACAGTCACGGCGAAGAAAGCATGAGCGACGGCCGCCTTGTATTGGCCGTCGCCCTCAACGTCCTGCTGACTGTCGCCCAGATCATCGGGGGGATATTGTCGGGTTCGCTCGCACTGATCGCCGATGCGCTGCACAATTTCAGCGACGCGGCATCGCTTGGACTGGCTCTGTTTGCGAGGCGGATCGGGCGCCGGCCAGCCGACAAGCTTATGACCTTCGGCTATGCTCGTGCGGAAGTCGTGGCGGCGCTCATCAATCTGACGACTTTGCTTATCATCGGTTTCTATCTGCTCGTCGAGGCGATCAACCGTTTCGCAGACCCTCAACCCGTTGAGGGGTGGACCGTAATCTGGGTCGCCGGGATAGCGCTGGTGATCGACGTGGTTACGGCGGTGATGGTTTACGCCAGCTCGAAGAACTCCCTCAACATGAAAGCCGCCTTTCTGCACAATGTGTCCGATGCGCTGGCGTCGGTCGGTGTGATCGTGGCTGGCGTACTCATTCTGCGATACGAACTTTATATTGCCGATCTGATCATCACTGTGGTCATTGCTGCCTATGTGATCTGGCAGGGCGTCACTTTGTTGCCTCGCACGGTGCGGCTCTTGATGGGTGCGGTGCCGGACGAAAGCGAGTTCGATCGCATTGTGAGCGACCTGCGTGACACAGAAGGCGTGGCCGACGTCCATCACGTCCATGTCTGGAGCATCAGTGAGCATTATCGCGCGCTTGAGGCGCATATCGTTCCTGCCGAATCTTCGTTGCAGGCTTTCGAGGATGTGAAGGCGCGGGCTCGCGGTATGCTCGAGACGCAGCACGCCATCGCCCATGCAACGTTCGAAGCCTGTCTCGCTGCAGACTGCGATCCGGACATAATCCCGGACCATCAGGTCGAGAAGAACCATCATCACGACCATGACCGCGACCATTGACAAGCGCGGCGATCGGGTCGGTCGCTGTGGGTAAGCTGCTTGGCAGCGCACGACATGAACCGCCCTGCAACCCGTAAAATGAGGACCAACGAATGAAAGCTTCCGATCTTATGGTCGCCGCGCTCGAGGCCGAGGGCGTCGAATATGTTTTCGCCGTTCCAGGCGAAGAGAACCTGGATCTCCTGGAATCGCTGCGAACTTCCGCCATCACGCTGGTTCTGGCCCGTCACGAACAGGGCGCTGGCTTCATGGCGGCGACCTATGGCCGCCTGACCGGCAAGGCAGGTGTGTGCCTGGCAACGCTCGGGCCTGGTGCCACGAACCTGACCACACCGGCGGCCTATGCCGCGCTCGGGGCCTTTCCGCTCGTGATCATTACCGGGCAGAAACCGATCAAGACCTCGAAACAGGCCCAGTTCCAGATCGTGGACGTCGTTTCCCTGTTCACTCCGCTCTGCAAGGCTTCGACCCAGATCGTGAACGGCAATCGCATCCCCTCGCTCGTTCGCGAAGGTTTCCGTCTGGCGCAGGAAGAAAGGCCGGGCGCTGTACTGCTCGAGCTGCCGGAAGATATCGCTGAAGAGGAAACGATCGAACCGGTCATACCTCCGCATTACAGGCGTTATGCGGTCGCCGGAGATGCTGCGCTCGACGAAGCGGCCGAGCGCATCATCGCGGCTGAGCGGCCATTGCTCCTGATCGGTGCCGGAGCGAACCGCCGCCGCGCTTCGAAAGCGTTGCGCAAATTCGTGTCTGATACCGGCTTTCCATTCTTCGACACCCAGATGGGCAAGGGCGTGGTCGATGAAGATAGCGAGCTCTATCTGGGCACCGCGGCGCTATCGTCGGGCGATTATGTTCACTGCGCAATCGAAAAGGCCGATCTGATCGTCAATATCGGTCACGACGTGGTGGAGAAGCCGCCCTTCTTCATGGAGCCGGGCGGGCAGACCGTCATCCATATCAATTACAAGGCAGCCGAAGTCGATCAGGTCTACTTCCCGCAGCTCGAGGTCATCGGCGACATCGCCGGATCGGTCGAGCGGCTGGGAAACCGCCTGGATGGCAAGCTGCAGTGCGACCGCAGCTATTATACCGCCCTGCATCACGAGATTGCATCGCACATCTCCGAGACCAGCGACGACGAACGTTTTCCAATGGTCCCCCAGCGCGTAGTTGCCGACGTACGCAGCGTAATGGCGCGCGATGATATCGTTGCGCTCGACAACGGCATCTACAAGATCTGGTTCGCCAGAAACTACATCGCCCACGAGCCTGGCACCATCCTGCTCGACAATGCATTGGCCACGATGGGTGCTGGCCTTCCATCCGCCATGATGGCTGCGATGCTGGCGCCGGGGCGCAGAGTGCTCGCGGTATGCGGCGATGGCGGGTTCATGATGAACTCGCAGGAACTGGAAACGGCCGTCAGGCTTGGACTGAACCTTGTCGTTCTCGTTCTGAATGATGCAGCATACGGGATGATCCGCTGGAAGCAGGACCAGCTTGGCTTTCCGGACTACGGCCTGACCTTTTCCAATCCCGACTTCGTCACCTACGCAAAAAGCTATGGAGCGACCGGTCACCGGGTGGAGCGGAGCGCAGATCTTGTGGCGGTCCTGAACGCCGCATTCGAGGCGGGCGGCGTGCACCTTGTCGATCTGCCCGTCGACTACTCCGAAAACAAGAAGGTGCTGATCGACGAACTCGGCGCAAAGGTGTGCGAGCTATGAAGACGATCGTTCACAATCCGTTCGACCGCGAGCCGGTTGCAGAAGTGGCGCTTGTCGACTGGGCTCAAATCGATGAATGGCTGAGTGAAGCGCAGTTGCTCCACCGCGACCGCCGTGGCTGGCTTGCCGTGCACGAGCGTATTGCTATCCTCCGGCGGGCAGCGGATATCATGCGCGAACGAGCCGAGGATCTGGCTCTCCAGATCGTCAGGGAGGGCGGCAAACCCCTGGTCGATGCGCGCGTGGAAGCCGGTCGCGCGATCAACAGCGTCGACTTGTGCGTTCAGGCGCTCAGCGATGGCGGCGGTCACGAGATCCCCATGGACCTGACAGAAGCGGGTGCGGGAAGGACGGCATATACCTTCCGCGAGCCGATCGGTCCTGTCGTGGCGATCTCGGCATTCAATCACCCCCTCAACCTGATCGTCCATCAGGTTGGACCGGCGGTAGCAGCCGGGTGCCCCGTTCTCATCAAGCCTGCGCTGGAAACGCCTCTGTCATGCCAGAGCTTCGTGAACATTCTCCATGAAGTCGGCCTGCCCGAGGCCTGGTGCCGGTTCGCTCCGTGCAGCGACGATGTCGCCGAAAGGATGGTAACCGATCCGCGCACGGCGTTCTTCTCATTCATCGGTTCTGCGAAAATCGGCTGGATGCTTCGCTCGAAGCTGGCGCCCGGAACCCGCATTGCTCTCGAGCACGGCGGCGCGGCGCCGGTAATCGTGGACAGCGGCGTGGAGCGCGCAGCAGTGATCGCCTCGTTGCTCAAAGGCGGGTTCTATCATTCGGGTCAGGTCTGCGTTTCCGTGCAGCGCGTATTCGTCCCTGCTGCAGAATTGAAAGACTTCGCCAATGACCTAGGGCGAGCTGCCGAAAAGCTGGTCGTGGGCGATCCCGCCGATGCCGAAACCCAATGCGGACCCCTGATCCGAACGGAGGAAGTCGACCGCGTCGAACGCTGGGTCGATGAAGCCATTGCAGCAGGCGGCACCCTGGTCTGCGGGGGAAGCCGTCTGAGTGACACTCTTTTCTCCCCGACCGTCATTGTCGATCCTCCCGAAAGTGCCAAGGTATCCCAGGAAGAAATCTTCGGCCCCGTGATCTGCGTGTATGGCTATGACGATATCGACCTGGCTATCGAGCAGGCCAATGCCCTGCCTTACGCCTTTCAGGCCGCTATATTCACCGATCGGCTGTCAATCGCCAATCATTGCATACAGTCTCTCGCGGGATCGGCTGTGATGGTGAACGACCATACGGCATTCCGCGTCGACTGGATGCCTTTTGCAGGTCTGCGCCGCTCCGGGCTTGGCGTCGGCGGGATCGCCTATACTATGGCGGATATGAGCCTTGAAAAAATGGCCGTCTGGAACTGGCCTGCGGCGGCATCATAGCCCGTTCGACAGACCCGGGATGGCGACACGGGCAGCTTCGCACTCGTCGGCCTTTCCCGAAGTTAAGTCTCTTATGGGCGGCCGACAAAAGCCGTGCATTGGCGAGCCTGACCGAACTGGCGCACGAGGCGCGGACATCAAGGCTCGGCGGTACCCGCAAGTGCATCGATGATGCGGCAATCGCCTACAGTGTCTGTCTCTTATACACATCTCCGAGCCCACGAGACCGTACTAG
>OJBU01000121.1_pt1 | contig 14186 bp, 10 predicted proteins | sample 1591241 | NCBI WGS metagenome assembly OJBU01 (sample SAMN05416770, study PRJEB24817) | seawater metagenome | isolation source: Sea water | place: Canada:Atlantic | collected 2013-07 | reverse complement strand
CGAGATCTAGTACGGTCTCGTGGGCTCGGAGATGTGTATAAGAGACAGGCCCTGTCCATCGTGCTGCGACTCAGGAAGGCGCAGAGCTATATCGGATCGAGCCCTATGTTGTGCCAGGCGATATTGCTGCGGCTGAACCACATCGCGGCAAAGGCGGGTGGAGCTGGTATACCGGCGCTGCATCATGGGCGTGGCGTCTTGGAGTGGAAGGCTTGCTCGGCCTGACAATGCATGATGGCGGCGTGTGCATTGCTCCTTCCCTTCCCACTGACTGGCCGGGCTGCAGCGCTACGTTGCGACGCGGCAATGCAAGCATTGCGGTGCAGGTCGAACGTTCGCAAGATTCTCTCGATACGCAAGTGGAAGTCGATGGCGTGCCCTTTGCTAGAGAAGCGATAGCCTTCCCTGCCGAAGGCGAAACGCGCAACGTGCTGGTCCGCATCGGACAAAAAACCCTCACACGAGCAGGAGCACCCGCATGACCACGTCCATGATCCTCGATTTTGCCCAGGTCTCGCGTGGCGATGTTGCCCGGGTTGGCGGCAAGAACGCTTCACTGGGAGAATTGATCGGCGCGCTGGTGCCGCAAGGGATTGCCGTCCCGCCTGGTTTCGCAACCACGGCGGATGCCTTCCGCATGTATCTGGTGCATAATGATCTCGGGCAGGGTATTCTGGATCATCTGGCTGAATATCAGGCGAGCAAGGCCTCTCTTGCAGAAACGGGCACAGCCATTCGTTCAGCGATCCTTGCCGGGGAATGGCCTGCCGCTTTGAAACAGGCAATCGTCAACGCTTATCGGGAGCTCACCACAGATATAGGTGGTAACCTGCCTGCCGTCGCCGTCCGGTCTAGCGCAACGGCCGAAGATTTGCCAGAGGCCAGCTTTGCCGGACAGCAGGAAACTTTTCTCAACGTCAGTGGCGAGGCCGCGCTGCTGGATGCGTGCAAACGCTGCTACGCCTCACTCTACACCGATCGGGCGATTGCCTACCGAACCGCACATGGCTTTGGCGAAGATGCGGTAGCTCTGTCGATAGGGGTTCAGCGGATGGTGCGTGCCGACCTGGCAGGCTCTGGCGTGATGTTCTCTATTGATACTGAAAGTGGCTTTCCCGATGTTGTGCTGATCGATGGAGCATGGGGGCTCGGTGAAAACGTCGTGCAGGGGGCTGTCGATCCTGATGCATGGCAAGTCTTCAAGCCTCTGCTGAGTGACGCAGATCTTTGCCCGATCATGGCCCGCCAGCGCGGGGCCAAGGCTGTGAAGATGGTCTATGCTGACAGCGCAGAAGCAAGCACGGTCAATGTCGAAACCAGTGCGCAAGAGCGCGCTGCGCTTGTCTTGTCCGATGCCGAAGTTTTGCAACTGGCCCGCTGGGCGGTGCTGATCGAGACGCATTATGGCTGTCCTATGGACATGGAATGGGCGAAAGACGGGCCAGATGGCGGCCTGTTCATCGTGCAGGCCCGCCCGGAAACGGTCCAGTCGCGCGCGCAACGCGGAACGCTTGCGTCCTACTCGCTGAGCGAGACAGGTGAAGCGCTTGTCACTGGCCTGGCCATCGGTGAGGCGGCGGCGACAGGCAAAGTGTGCAGAATTGAGAGCGCCGCCGATATTGCCGATTTCGTCGATGGTTCTGTTCTCGTCACCTCCACTACCGATCCCGACTGGGTGCCGATCATGCAGCGTGCTGCAGCCATTGTTACCGATCACGGGGGGCGGACTTCGCATGCCGCCATTGTCAGCCGCGAATTTGGCCTGCCGGCAATTGTCGGCACGGGTAATGCGATGGCGACGCTGCAATCGGGCCAGGAGGTCACCGTGAGCTGCATCGCAGGCGACGAGGGTGTCGTTTATGCCGGCGCAGCGACGATTGCGACCGAGACGATTGATCTGACCAGTGTTCCCGAAACACGCACCAAGCTTATGCTCAATCTGGCCGATCCCGCCGCGGCAAGCCGCTGGTGGCAAATTCCCAGCGACGGGGTGGGGCTCACGCGGATGGAATTTGTGATCGCCAACACGATCAAGGCGCATCCGATGGCGCTGGTGCATTATGACGAGTTGGAAGACGCAGCTGCAAAAGCAGAGATCGAACGGCTGACCGCAGGCTATGAGGATAAGCGCGAGTATTTTATCGATCAATTGGCCTGCGGCCTCGCGCGGATTGCTGCAGCCCAATATCCTGCGCCGGTTATCGTGCGGATGAGCGATTTCAAATCAAACGAATATGCAGATTTAGTCGGCGGGGCCGCATTTGAGCCTGAGGAAGAAAATCCCATGCTCGGCTTTCGCGGGGCAGCGCGTTATTACTCGCCGCTCTATCGAGCTGGCTTTGCGCTTGAGTGCAGTGCCATAAAGCGGCTGCGAGAGGACATGGGCTTCACCAATGTGGCCGTGATGATCCCGTTTTGCCGCACGCTGGAAGAAGCCGACAGTGTGCTCCAAGTGATGGAGCAGGAGGGGCTGAAGCGTGGCGAAAAGGGTCTGGAATTCTATGTCATGTGTGAAATTCCGGCCAATGTTGTGCTGGCGGACGAATTTGCCAAGCGCTTCGATGGCTTTTCCATCGGCAGTAATGATTTGACTCAGCTTACTTTGGGAATCGACCGCGATTCCGAATTGCTCAGCAGCCAGTTCGACGAGCGGGATCCGGCAGTCGAATGGATGATCCGCCATGTGATCGACGAAGCGCACAGGCATGATACCAAGGTCGGACTATGCGGTCAGGCGCCGAGCGACCACCCTGAGTTTGCACGTTTCCTGGTTGAATGCGGGATTGATTCCATTTCGGTCACCCCGGACAGCTTCGTGGCGGTGAAGCGGCATATTGCCGAAGCGGAAGGTGAATTAATGGAAGAAGGCCTGAATGGGAGAGCATGCAGATGCTGAATCTGGCTACGCTCACCATGAACCCTACAATCGATGTCGCTTATGAGATCGACCATTTGGACCAGATTCACAAAATCCGGGCCGAGAGCACACGCAATGATCCCGGTGGCGGCGGTATCAATGTCGCAAGGGTATTCGTCCGGCTCGGCGGAAATGCGCGCTGCATTTACCTTTCGGGCGGGGCGACAGGGGCTGCTCTGGATGGCCTGCTCGATCTACATCAGCTGGTTCGGACGCGCATCGCGATCAAGGGCGATACGCGCATCAGCACAGCGATACTCGAACAGGCAAGCGGGCAAGAATATCGCATTTCGGCGCGCGGACCCGAAATCGCCAAGAGCGAATGGCAAGCCTGCCTTGACCAGTTAGGCACCTTGAGATGCGATTATCTGGTCGCCAGCGGGTCCTTGCCAAGAAACGTACCGAATGATTTTTACGCCCGGGTCGCCGCAATCGCGGCAGTAGGTGGGTATCGCTTCGTGCTCGATACATCTGGGCCGGCACTCGCTGCGGGAATAGCGGACGGGGGCGTGTTTCTGGCGAAGCCGAGCCTTGGAGAATTTCGCGCATTGGTTGGCCGGGAACTGACCGAAGAAAGTGAGATAACCGATGCAGCGATGAATATCGTGGGGCAGGGCAGAGTGCAGCATCTCGCGGTAACGATGGGGCGGGATGGCGCATTGCTCGCCACCAGATCGGGGTGTTTGCGCCTGCCATCAATCAAAGTGGAAACTCGCAGCGCGGTCGGCTCGGGCGACAGCTTTCTGGCCGCAATGGTTCACGCGCTTGGCCTAGGCAAGAAGCCTGAGGACGCTTTCCGGTTCGGGTTGGCCGCAGGCGCCGCCGCGGTCCTCACCCCGGGCACCGATTTGTGTCATCCCGAAGATGTCCGGCGTTTGTATTCCGCTTTGACGGTGTGATCCAAGGTCAATTCCAGGCCCATTCGGTTAAGAGGGTTTGCGTAGTTACCGTGTCCATCCCGCCAGCCATTGTCGCCTGCCAAGGCAATGGAAGGAGTCGAAGAGATGGACAGGCTTATGAAAGCGGCAATATTTATCGAGCCGGGGCGGATCATTCTCGGTGAAAAACCGGTTCCCGACGTCGGACCGCTCGATGCTTTGATCCGCATTACCACGACCACCATCTGCGGCACTGACGTACATATCCTCAAGGGCGAATATCCGGTTGAGAAGGGTCTGATTGTTGGTCACGAACCGGTTGGGGTTATCGAAAAGCTGGGCTCGGCGGTGACCGGCTATGAAGAGGGGCAGCGGGTAATTGCGGGGGCGATAACCCCGTCTGGAACCTCCTATGCTTCGCTATGCGGATTTCACGCCCAATGCGGCGGGCAGCACGGGCACGGCTGGAAAGCCACAGGTGGCTGGCGCTTCGGCAATACAATCGACGGCGCACAGGCCGAATTCCTCTTGGTCCCTGATGCGATGGCCAATCTTGCGCCCATTCCTGATGGGCTGAGTGACGAGCAGGTGCTGATGTGCCCCGACATCATGTCGACCGGCTTTAGCGGGGCCGAATCCGGTGGGATCAGCATTGGCGATACAGTAGCAGTTTTCGCGCAAGGTCCCATCGGCCTGTGTGCGACGGCAGGCGCGCATATGATGGGGGCTACCACTATTATCGGGGTCGAGGCTGTGCCCGCGCGCATGGACATGGCCCGGAAGATGGGCGCGACCCATGTGGTTGATTTTTCCAAAGTCGACCCGGTCGACGAGATTTTGAAAATTACCGGTGGGCGCGGAGTCGATGTCGCAATCGAGGCCCTGGGGACGCAACAGACCTTTGAAGGGGCCCTGCGTGTGCTCCGGCCAGGGGGTACGCTATCTTCGCTTGGGGTCTATTCTGCTGACCTCACCATCCCGCTTGATGCTTTCGCGGCAGGGTTGGGCGATAATACCATCCGCACTAGCCTGTGCCCCGGAGGCAAGGAACGCATGCGGCGGCTTTTGGAAACCGTGGAGGCGGGCCGTGTGGACACCGCCCAGCTGGTTACGCATCACTATCCACTCGATGCCATCGAAGACGCCTATGAGCTGTTTTCCAATCAACGCGATGGCGTGCTCAAAGTCGCCATAACGCCCTGACCGCGCACTGGCTCGCCAGCCATGCGAAACCAAAGTTGATGCGGGAAGGGATTCCAGATGGAACATGATCCCCTGCCGCCGCTCTATTCGCGCATAGCGGTGGGCCTTCTGGTCCTGCTTGGTATTGTCTTTTGCTACCTGATTACCGCTCCCTTCATCCCGGCTCTGATCTGGTCATTCACGCTGGCTGTCTTGTTCGCTCCCCTTGAGAGCGCGCTTCGGGCGCGCCTGCGCCATCCGGGAGTGTCCGTGACCTTGACCATGTCGATTGCTGCCATTTTGGTAGTCGCACCGGTTATCTTCGTCTCGGCAGCGCTGATCGAAAGTATCGTTGAAGGCGCCAATGCAATGAATGAATTCGTGTCCGACGAAGATTGGCGCGGTCTGGCACGGGATTATCCAAACCTTTCGTCGGCTCTGTTCTGGCTGATCGATCATGTGAACGCACCGCAATTCCTGCAGACTGTCATTGCCCGCCTGGAAGACTGGGCTGCCAATCTTGTCATGGGTTCAATCGCGAGCATCATCACCCTGCTGATGACTTTCTATTTTCTCTTCTATCTTCTCCGCGACCGAAAATGGATAATTGAGGCCATCGGGCGAATGTCACCACTTTCAAGGCCGGAATGCGGGGCGCTGACCGATCGGATGGAGAAAACCATCTTCGCTTCGGTATACGGGACTGCCGCTGTTTCTGCCCTGCAGGGGCTTCTGGGCGGGCTGGTTTTCTGGTGGCTCGGCCTTCCGTCTCCGGTCTTTTGGGGTGTTATCATGGGCCTGCTTGGTATTGTGCCGTTTCTCGGTGCGTTCATCGTCTGGGTGCCAGCATCGATTGCTCTGGCGCTTAACGGACAGTGGGGCTCGGCGATAATCCTGGCAGTCTGGGGAACCTTCATCGTCGGACTGATCGATAACATCGTCTATCCAATTCTCGTGGGTCGTAAGCTGGCGCTTCATTCCATGCTGTCTTTCATAGCGATCGTCGGTGGAATTGTCGTTTTCGGAGCGCATGGCTTCGTGCTCGGTCCACTGATCGTCGCGGGAACGCAGAGTCTGTTGGAGATTCTGCGGAGCAGGATGGATGAAGACAGGACCTTGGTTCGATCGGCCTAGAAATATCTGCGTGTTCTGACAGCAATCAGGAAGTCTACGGATATCACTGCCGAATGATGGGAGCGATACCTCAAATCGAAGGACCTTCTTAGCAAAGGATTTGCGATATACGGATGGCGAGTTTCCGAGCCAATAAGGGTGGCAGCCCGGAGAGCTATTGCTCGGAACGGCTGGCCCCACCTCCGCCGAAGCGGAGCCGGTTGTTCGTCGCAATTGCTGTTGCAGCTCCATCGCTTCTGTTGTCGAGCTGCTCGTTTGCTCCGCCACCCACCCGATCGGTTGCTCCTGTTCCAGAACGCTACTTTCATTCGACCCCGGCAGGACAATCAATTGCGCAGATCGGTTGGCAGGGTTTCATACAGGATGAGTATTTGCGCGCGCTTATTTCGGTCGCGCTGGAAGAAAATCGCGACATCCACATTGCCGCAGCTCGCGTGGCACAGGCTCGGGCGGCTTGGCGCATTCAGGGGGCAGGCCTTTATCCCAGCCTGGATGCGATCGGCACCGGGACGAGGGGAAGGTCGCTGATCGAATTGCCTGGAACAGGGCCGCTGCGCTACGATGTGGAGCAGGTTACCGCTCAGGTGAGTGGGGGTTGGGAAATCGACTTTTGGGGCCGCCTGCAAAACCTCAACGAAGCCGCCCGCAACCGATATTTGGCAAGTGAGGAAGGAAAGCGCGCCGTGGCCACTGGCCTGATCGCGGAGGTCGCCAGTCTCTATCTGCAGGGACGCGAATACACCGGCCGGCTGGCGCTGGCATCGCGCACCATTGCGACGCGTGAAGAGGCGCTGCGAATAATGCGCCGTCGCTATGAAGTGGGGGCCGGTTCGAAGTTGGAAGTAACCCAGGCACAGACCCTGTTGGCGCAAGCGCAGGGTACCTATGAAGCGCTGGAGCAAGAGCGGCACATCAATCACAACGCACTCACCGTGCTTGTCGGACGACCAGTGGAGGCAGCACTGCCCCCTCTGGATCTGGTAGAGGCACAGTCTGCCATCACGCTACCTGCGGGCTTGCCATCCGATCTGCTCGTGCAAAGGCCGGACATCATGGCGGCGGAATACCAATTACGCGCCGCAAACGCTGATATTGGTGCGGCCCGCGCTGCATTCTTCCCCAATATCCGCCTGACAGGGGCATTTGGCACCACCAGTACCGAACTGGACGGCCTGTTCGGTTCAGGCAGTGAGACATGGAGCTTTACCCCCAGCATTACTCTGCCCCTGTTCCATGGCGGGCAGCTGGCAGCTAATCTCGATCTTGCGAGTGCCCGGCAAGTGGAGGCCGTGGCAAATTACGAGCAGACGGTTCAGCTTGCCTTCCGCGATGTGTCCAACGCGCTGGTCCAGCGTGAGCAATTGGCAAGACAGATCGCGACGACAAGCGGTGCGCTCAGTGCTCTGCGCGAACGCGCGCGACTGGCGCAACTGCGCTTCGACAATGGCCGTTCGGCCTATCTCGAAGTGCTCGATGCCCAGCGCGATCTTTTTGAAACCGAGCAGGTGCTGGTGCGATTGCAGCGTGCGTATCAGGCGGCAGGGGTCGGGCTTTACACCGCGCTTGGTGGCGGCTTCCCGGCAGACAACCCGGATAAGCGCGCACCTTCGCAACAGACTGGAGAGCAATCGCAATGACATCATCCCGCAAGACCTGGCTGATCAGGGGCGCGATTGCGGCTGCCGTGCTGTTTGCTCTCTACCTCGGCTGGCAGATGCTTGATGGAGACGAATTGCCCGACGGAATCATCAGTGGCAACGGCCGCATCGAAGCGGTCGAAATAGACGTATCGGCCAAGATACCTGGCCGGGTCGACGCGATCCTAGTGGATGAGGGCGAATTTGTCGAAGCAGATCAGATCGTTGCCCGCATGGATACCGAAACCCTGCTTGCGCAAAAGGCCGAGGCCGAAGCCCGACTTGCGCAGGTCGTCAATGGTATCCAGATTGCCCAAAGCCAGGTCGCTCAGCAGTTGAGCAATCGCGCTGCAGTCACAGCGATGGTTCGCCAGCGCGAGGCAGAGCTGGTCGCTGCACAAGGACGGCTGGCCCGATCGACAACACTCGCGGATGAAGGCGCGACCTCCATGCAGGAACGCGACGACAATGCCGCGCAGGCCGAAAGTGCAGCAGCGGCGGTCGAAGCTGCACAGGCGCAGGTTTCCGCGGTAGACGCCGCCATTGAAACGGCCCGAAGCCAGATCGGCGCAGCCCGTGCGCAGGTCGATGCCGCGCGTGCAACGGTGGCGCGCATCGATGCTGAAATCGGGGACAGTACTCTGCGCTCCCCCACTGATGGGCGGGTGCAATACCTCGTCGCGCAGCCCGGCGAGGTGATCGGCGGCGGCGGACGGGTGCTCAATCTCGTCAATCTGGGTGATGTCTACATGACTCTGTTCCTGCCCGAAACGGTCGCAGGCCGTGTCGCACTAGGCACGGAGGTCCGCATCGTGCTGGATGCCGCACCCGAAATGGTTGTGCCCGCCAGGGTCAGTTTCGTTGCTGATGTCGCCCAGTTTACACCAAAAACAGTGGAAACCGCGGATGAAAGGCAGAAGCTGATGTTCAGGGTGCGGGCGCAGATCGATCCTGAACTGCTCCAGCGCAATCTGGCGCAGGTCAAGACCGGTCTTCCGGGGGTCGCCTATGTGCGCGTGGACAAGGATACCCCATGGCCTGACGAGCTGGCGGTCAATGTCCCGAAATGACAAGTCCTGACACTGAACCGCTTGCCCGTCTTGCAGGGGTAAGCCTGCATTATGGCGAGGTCGCCGCGCTAGAGGAGGTGGATCTCACCATACCCGCCAAGCGGATGGTGGCGATGATCGGGCCGGACGGGGTAGGCAAATCCAGCCTATTTTCCCTCCTTGCAGGGGCCCGCGCCATTCAGCAGGGAGAGGTCGAGGTGCTGGGCGGCGATATGGCGGACCGCCAGCACCGCGCGGCGGCCTGCCCCCGCATTGCCTATATGCCGCAGGGTCTTGGCAAAAACCTTTATCCCACGCTGTCGGTAGAGGAAAATCTGGACTTTTTCGGACGGTTGTTCGGTCAGCCGTCGGCGGAGCGCGAACGCCGCATTGCCGACCTGACCGAAAGTACAGGACTGGACCCGTTCCGCAACCGTCCCGCGGGCAAGCTTTCAGGCGGGATGAAGCAGAAGCTCGGGCTATGCTGCGCGCTCATCCATGATCCCGACTTTCTTCTGCTGGACGAACCCACCACCGGCCTGGACCCGCTTTCAAGGGCGCAGTTCTGGGAACTGATCGAACGTATCCGAACGCGGCGCCCTGATATGAGCGTGCTCGTCGCCACGGCGTATATGGAAGAGGCTGCGCGCTTCGACTGGCTGATCGCGATGGATGCGGGCCGGATTCTGGCCGATGGGGCACCACAGGATTTCTATGAGCGGACCGGCGAGACTGCGCTGGAGAAAGCCTTTATTGCTCTGTTGCCGCAAGATCGCCGCGAAGGTCACAGGCCCGTTACGATTCCCCCGCGCAGTGATGGCAGCGACGCGCAGATCGCGATCGAGGCGAAAGGCCTTACCATGCAGTTTGGCGATTTCACTGCAGTCGATCACGTCGATTTCGAGATCGAACGGGGGGAGATTTTCGGATTTCTTGGCTCCAACGGGTGCGGAAAATCGACGACCATGAAGATGCTGACTGGCCTTCTGCAGGCCAGCGAGGGACAGGCTTGGCTGTTCGGAAAATCAATCGGTCATAACGATATGGAGATCCGCCGCCGGGTCGGCTATATGAGCCAGGCCTTCTCGCTCTATTCCGAGCTTACCGTGCGCCAGAATCTGGAGTTGCACGCCCGGTTATTCCACCTTCCCCCCGACGACATCCCTGATCGGGTGAAGGAGATGGCGCAGCGTTTCGATCTCACCGATATCATGGAAAAGCTCCCCGCCGCGCTACCTCTGGGGCAGCGCCAGCGGCTCAGTCTGGCTGTGGCCATGATTCACAAGCCGGAAATCCTGATCCTTGACGAGCCGACCTCCGGCGTGGACCCGATCGCGCGGGACCAGTTCTGGCGGATGATGATCGTCCTGTCGCGGCGCGACAAGGTGACGATCTTTATCTCTACCCACTTCATGAACGAGGCGGAACGCTGCGACCGCATTTCGCTGATGCATGCGGGCCAGGTGTTGGTCAGCGACACACCGCAGGCCATCGCCGCGAGCCGCGGCGATGCCGATAGTCTGGAAGAAGCCTTCATTGCTTATTTGAAAGAGGCCAGCGAGGACGGTGCGGCTCACCTTGATACTGCCCCTTCGCAGGCGGTGCCTGAATCGCTGACCGCCGGTGCGAGTCGCGCAGAACCGGCGGGCGGCTGGCTGACCTACCGGCGAATGATGAGCTATGCCTGGCGCGAGGGGCTGGAATTGCGGCGAGACCCGATCCGCGCCACGCTGGCAATGGTCGGCGGCGTAATCCTCCTGTTCATCATGGGCTATGGCATCAGCATGGATGTGGAGGATCTGACCTTCGCAGTGCTTGACCGTGATGGAACGACAACCAGCCAGAATTATGTGTTGAATCTGACCGGTTCGCGCTATTTCATCGAACGCCCGCCGATCACCGATTATGGCCAGCTAGACCGCAGGATGCGTTCTGGCGAGTTGAGTGTGGCTATCGAGATACCACCGAATTTCGCGCGCAATCTGCGGCGTGGCAGTTCAACCGAGATTGCCGTGTGGGTGGATGGTGCAATGCCGATGCGGGCGGAAACGACCCAAGGCTATGTACAGGCTCTGCACGCCCAATGGCTGGGCGATATGGCGGTACGCGAACTGGGTGTAAGACCTCAGGCCGGACCGGTCGATATTGCCCTTCGCTATCGCTATAATCCCGATGTCGAAAGCCTGGTGGCCATCGCGCCAGCGGTGATTCCCATCCTTCTCATGCTGTTTCCGGCCATGCTGACAGCGCTCAGCGTGGTGCGGGAAAAAGAGCTGGGCTCGATCGTCAATTTCTACGTCACTCCGATCAGCCGCGTAGAATTTCTGCTAGGCAAGCAGCTGCCCTATGTGGCGCTGGCCATGATCAATTATTTGCTGCTGGTCTTTCTGGCCGTGGCCGCCTTCGGCGTACCGATTACCGGCAGTTTCGCGGTTATGACACTTGGTGCGCTGTTATATGTCTTGTCGTCGACCGCGCTGGGTCTGCTATTCTCGGTATTCCTGCGCAGTCAGATTGCGGCGATGTTCGCAACCGCCATCGGCACCATCCTTCCCACGGTGGAATTTTCCGGACTGATTGATCCGATTTCCTCGCTGGAAGGGGCAGGGGCGGTGATTGGCATCGTGTTTCCGGCAACATGGTTTGTCACCATCTGCCGGGGCGTTTTCTCCAAGGGGCTGGGTCTGTTTGACCTATGGGGCCCCTTGCTGATCCTGTTGGTTACCTATCCTGTCATTCTCGGCATATCCGTGGTATTTCTACGCAAGCAGGAGCGGTGAACCATGGACCGAGCCGCGAAAACTGCCAATATCTATCGCCTTGGAATCAAGGAATTGCGCAGCCTGTGGCGCGACCCGATGATGATGATCCTGATCATCTACGCCTTCTCGTTCAGCATCTATGTTTCGGGCACGGCCATGCCTGAAACGCTGCATAAAGCCCCCATCGCCATCACCGATGAAGATCAGTCACAGCTTTCCCGCCGCATCGTAAGCGCCTTCTACCCGCCGCATTTCGTCAGCCCGCCAATGGTCGGTCTGGACGAGGTGGACCGGGGCATGGATGCAGGCCACTTTACGTTCGCGCTCGATATCCCGCCCGGTTTCCAGCGCGACGTGCTGGCCGGGCACCGCCCGACGATACAGCTCAACGTTGATGCAACGCGCATGAGTCAGGCATTTAGTGGGGGCGGTTATATCCAGCAGAGCGTTCAGGCCGAGGTGGCTGAATTCACCCGCGGTACGCGCGCCGGGCCGCCGCCGCCGATCGAGCTCGCCGTGCGCCAGCGGTTCAATCCCACCCTGGCCCAGAGTTGGTTCGGCTCGCTGATGGCAATCATCAACAATGTTACCATGCTTTCGATCATCCTGACCGGCGCGGCCCTTATCCGCGAGCGCGAACATGGCACTATCGAGCACCTGCTGGTAATGCCGATCACGCCATTTGAAATCATGGCGGGTAAGGTGTGGGCGATGAGCCTTGTGGTGCTGATGGCCTGTGCCTTCGCCCTGAAAATAGTGGTCGAAGGCGTTCTCGCGGTTCCTGTCGAAGGCTCTGCCCTGCTTTTTCTGGCGGGGGCCGGGCTGCATCTGTTCGCCACAACCTTCATGGGCATATTCATGGGTACGATCGCGCGTTCCATGCCCCAGTTCGGCCTGCTCCTGATGCTGGTCCTTCTGCCGCTGCAAATGCTGTCAGGCGGGGCGACCCCGCGCGAGAGCATGCCCGAATTCGTCCAGACCGTAATGCTTGCGGCGCCCACCACGCATTTTGTGAAGATGGCCCAGGCGATTCTCTACCGCGGTGCCGGGTTCGACGTCGTATGGCCCCAGTTCCTGGCCATCGCTGCGATAGGCGCTGCGTTCTTTATTGTCGCCCTCAGGCGGTTCCGCCAGACGATCACGACAATGGTGTGAGCTTCTTTCGATATGTCACCTCCACGGAAGGCGGGGTTGAATGTCCAGCGAACAGATCGACCATAATCCTGGCGCCGATCCTGACCGCGAATCGGCCTGTCGATCATTCGCTTGCGAACCTTTTAGTGGACCTTGACCCTGGTTCGTCTTGAAATGAGAATTGACACGACAACCATCAGCGCTCCTACGAGATGGTAGTCTTCGAATCGTTCGCCCAGCAGGGGTACTGCCATGGTGACACCGAAAACCGCGGGCAGGTTCATATATATTCCAACCCGAGCGGATCCGATCAGTGACACTGCTCGGTTGAACAGAGCGTAGGACGCCAAAGATGGGAAAATGCCGACATATAATAATGCGCCGATCGCTTCTGGGGATGGCATGCTGACACCGTTGACAAGCAGATGTCCGACGTAAGGTATGGCAAGAGAGGAAGCCCCGACCGCGAACAATACGCTCAGTAAGGAAAGGTGATGGATGGTCGGTGCCTTTCGCAGGAACGTCGCGTAAGCTGCGTAGAGAAAGACTGCCGCCAATGCGAGCAAGTCACCGCGATTGAGCGCGCCGATTTCCAGATTAGTAGGGTCGCCGCGTGTCATGATCCATATGATGCCACCGATCGAAATTAGGGCGCAGACATAGTGTAATGGCGGAATGCGGTCGCGGAAGATCAGCGCCGGCATTAGCAACGTCATGATCGGCATCGTTGCCTGCAACAGCAGATTATTAGTCGCTGTCGTCCATTGCAGGCTAGCATAAACGAGATAGGCGAACAGGCCGAGCCCGCCGGCCCCGAGACCTGTGAGAAAAGGCAAGGATTGCTTAATGGAAGGCAAGTCTTTCCGGACATGACGCCATGCGAAGGGGGCGACAATGACCAAAGCAATTATCCACCGCCAGAATGCGATCGAGACTGGTGAAAGAAGGTCGCGGGCTGCTCGACCGACAATCGGATTAAGCGCCCAAAAAAAGGACGCCAAGCAAAGCAGGAGAGCAGGCGATTGCCAGAAACCGAATCGCGTTAGCAGGCCGCTATCTGGATCGAACAAGGTCTTACGCAATCCACTTTATCCTCTCTGCAAAACAGGGTTCGACGCCCATGAACGCGGACTGCAGGTACACCTCCCATGCTGCGCTCAATCCTGTATACGTTTCCTATGTTGTAGAGGCGGCAATCGTAGGCAGGCTCGAACTTGGCACAAAAATCTCACGTGTCATGAATATATTTCGGTTCGGTCGTTACCTGACTGGTGACGACGGATCGCACGCTACGCAAGCTTTATCACACAGTTGCCAGGCCGGCGAATGACAATCGAGCGTTGTAAGAGCGCTCTTGTACCTTAAAACGCTTCTACAGAAAAGTAACTGTAACTGTATCAGCCCGGCAATCCGGTTGGGATCAGGCCTGTTGCAAGTCTGGTCTGAGCCCGAAGTTTCTACCAGCTATGAGTAGAGCCTTGGGCCGTTTGATG
>OJBU01000116.1_pt1 | contig 14426 bp, 12 predicted proteins | sample 1591241 | NCBI WGS metagenome assembly OJBU01 (sample SAMN05416770, study PRJEB24817) | seawater metagenome | isolation source: Sea water | place: Canada:Atlantic | collected 2013-07 | reverse complement strand
AGATGTGTATAAGAGACAGCCACTAAATTGCAGCGATTAGGAAACGGGGTCCCACTATGGGGCCCCGTTTTCATTAGGACGCCAGACCACCTGCAAAGGCCGGGGCATCCGGCGAAGCATCTTCAATGTACCGATCAGAACGCAGTGCGTCCTGCCAGAGCTGGCCCAGTTCCAGATCGATCCAATCTGCTGCAAAGGGATCGAGACCTGAACCGGGATACAGGCAAAACTCGCCGAAAAGTGGCTGCCCGCCGATTTCATAAAAATCGACTCTCAAGAAGTCATGCTCGGCAGCCAAGGTTTCGGCAGCTTCAAGCATAGCCTGAAGACTGCGGGGCGGGGGTGGCATATCAAAGCAAGGGCTCAACTGTTTCCAGTTTGTGTCGTGCAACATCCAGCGGTGGTTCGATGCCCGGTCCAGATGGGTCTGGATATGCGTGGCCCGGCCGCCGAACACGTAAATCTTGTAATCGACTGGCAGCGCTTCGCCGTCCCCGACCAGTGGCTCTGCAACTATCCCGCGCGGAACACTGCGATAGGCGGTCTCATCAAGCCACAAACCATAGGGCTGACGACACCATTTTCGGCCCAACTCCCTGAGACGATTCCATTCTTGCGCGCTGGGCACCTGATGCACCACATGGTTCTGATTACATCCGTGCCGTGCCTTAACAATTGCCGGGCAATAAAACGGGATATTTGAGGGCAATTCCATGCCGCTCCAGGCTGTCGGGATAATCCACTCTCGTCCCAGCGCATCCAGCGCCATTTGCCGGTCCATTCGGTGCAACTGGTCGGCCGCTTCCACGCCGCCGCCTTCTGCGGCCAGATGGTCCACCACCACCAGCGTACCGCCGGGTTTCAGCGCATCATACAGCATCTGCACGGCCGCATCCGCCGTGCCTTCGAGCATTTGCGCGATATACAGATCGTGGAAATTCATCACCGTCATGATGGTATCGAGCGGTTCGGGCCACCCCGGCTCCGCAATCGGACCACGCAGCGGAAAAACGTTCACCGGATTGCCGTCAATATCGGAATAGGGCGCAACGGCAGCGTCCTGCTCTGCGGCATATTCCGGTCTGAAGGCGATAAATTCCTCCGGCTGAAAGGCATAGACCTTTCCGTCGGCCCCAACCGCTGTTGCCAGCAGCCGGGTGAGATAACCGCTGCCCATTATGTAGTCGCCAACCACGTCGCCCTTGTCGATCCGGGCAAAAGCCAGCAGGTCGCCCGGCTTGCGCGCATCGTCAAACTGACGATCATCCATGCGCGCGATATCGTTGACCGCCTGCATGTATTGCCGCGCCGAATATTCGGTGGTTTCATTGTCGGTAGGCTCCGGCTGATCCCCGCAGGCCGCCAGGCCCAGCAGCAGAGCACCCGCCATGATGGCTTTGCGCACGAACATTCTCCCCTCGCTCTCTCTCAGCAAGAAAACTACGCTCAACTTGTGCGCACGACAAGCGGGCCGTTGAACAAAGGTACCGGCTTGACGAGGACGCGCTTTAGCGCTCCTAAAGCTTTCGAATGAAAACAGTTTCGGGATCGCACCACATGACCAATTGCTTTCGCCTGTCGTCGGGAGCCTCGCTCGCGGCTATCCTTCTGGCCAGTGCCGCCACCGCTTCCGCGCAGGATGTGACCATCGTACAGCCCGGCGCCATAGGCCAGGCACCGCGCACGCTGAGCGAGGACGAGGCGAGGCAGTTGGCGCGCAACGCCTACTCCCACGCGGACGTGGCCTTCATGCAAAGCATGATCGTGCACCACCAGCAAGCCGTGGACATGGCGGCCCTGGTGGAAGATCGCACGAATACGTCCGAGACACTGGCGGTCGCGGGCCGGATCGACGCCTCGCAAGAGGACGAGATCGATTTCATGCGCGGCTGGCTGTCCGACCGTAGCGAACCGCTGGACATGGCGGGCATGGGACACGCCGCGCATTCGGGCATGGTCGGGATGGCAACACCTGAACAGCTGGCTGCGCTGGAAGCAGCCCGCGGCACCAATTTCGATCGTCTGTTTCTGGAGATGATGGTGCGCCACCACCAGGGCGCGATCACCATGGTGGAAGAACTGCACAGCCAGCGCGGTACCGCCGCCGATCCGGTGATGTACGAATTCACCAGCGAAGTGGTGAACGATCAGAACGCCGAGATAGAGCGGATAAACGCCTTCCTCGCCAGCCTCTCCGACGATCCGCGCGCCACGCTGGCCGCAGGCGTGTTCGATGCGGGCGAAGCGATCAGCCATCTTCGTCATGTGGCCTTTCTGCGCAAACCCGCAGGCTTCTTCGATCCGGAGAACCCTGCCGGGCTGCGTCCGGAAATCCTTTCAGACGAGGAGGAGGATGAGGGCGAAGCGGACAGCGACATGGAGCATGAAGCTGATCACCGCGAGGATGATGCGGACCACACCGAAGTGGCCGCATCTGCAATCCGTGACCCGGAGACCGAGGAGGATGAGCGCCGCTATGCCCAGCGCGGCGGGATGCTGAGTTTCTCCAACACCGACATGGCATTTGCCGGTGATCTGATGGTTGCGGGCAACTATCACGGCTTCAACACCTATCGCCTCGGCACGGACGGAGTTCCGCAGCTGGTCAGCTCGGTGGTGTGTCCTGGCGGACAGGGCGATGTGTCGATTGCGGGCGACCTTCTCATCATGAGCGTGGAGGAAACGCGCGGACGCACCGACTGCGGCCTTGAGGGCGTAACCGACCGCGTGAGCGAAGACCGTTTCCGCGGCCTGCCCATTTTCGACATATCCGACGTCACGCGCCCGGTGCAGGTGGGGCAGGTGCAAACCTGCCGGGGCAGCCACACCCATTCAATCGTGACCCGCACCGATGACAGCCTGATTGTCTACAACTCCGGCACGGGCGCCGTGCGCGAAACCGAGGAGCTAGACATCTGTATCGGCGATGTGCCGGGCGATGAACGCACCGCCTTGTTCCGTATCGACGTGGTGGAAATTCCGCTGGCCGATCCTTCACTGTCGCGCATCGTATCCAGCCCTGCCGTTTTCGCCGATCCTGAAACCGGGCGGCTGGCAGGCCTGTGGCAGGGCGGCGATCACGGCGACGAAACGCAGGAGACCCGCCGTACCGATCAGTGCCACGACATTACGGTGTTCCCCTCGCTAAACCTTGCGGCAGGGGCGTGTTCGGGCAACGGCATCATCTTCGATATCTCCGACCCGTTGAACCCGGTGCGCATGGACGAGGTGGTGGACCCCGGCTTTGCCTACTGGCATTCCGCCACGTTCAACAACACCGGCGATATCGTGCTGTTCACCGACGAATGGGGCGGCGGCGGTCGTCCACGTTGCCAGGCCACCGATCCGCGCGAATGGGGCGCCAATGCCTTTTACGCCATCGTGGATGGACAGCTGGAATATCGCGGCACCTTCAAGCTGCCCGCACCGCAGGGCGATACAGAGAACTGCGTGGCGCACAACGGCTCCATCATCCCGGTGCCGGGGCGCAATATTTTCGTGCAGGCATGGTATCAGGGCGGGGTTTCGGTGATAGACTTCACCGATCCGGTAAACCCGTTCGAGATCGCCTATTTCGATCGCGGTCCGATCGATGACGATCAGCTGGTTACCGGCGGGTACTGGTCTGCCTACTGGTATAATGGCCGGATTTACGCCACCGAGATCGTCCGCGGGATCGATGTCTTCGCGCTGGAGCCCAGCGAACACCTGACCGCGGAGGAAATCGCTGCCGCTGAAGCGGCCAGCTACCAGGGCGAGATGTTCAATCCGCAGACGCAATACCCGGTGGAATGGACCGCCGAGCAGATCGAGGCAGCCGAGCAAAGCCGCATGGGCGGATAAAGCCCGCGCGTCAGAACCAGAAGCGCAGGCCGAGCAATATCGAAACGCCGTCGGGGTCGTCCCCGGCGGCACGGATGTAATCCGCCGTCTGGCCGGTCGCGGCTTCGTATTCGACACCGATATAGGGTGCGAACTCGGGCACGATTTCATAGCGCAATCGTGCGCCGACTTCTATCTTCGAAAGCCCGGCACCCACCCCCCGTTCGGGAATATCCTGCGCCGACAGTTCGGCTTCAACGCGCGGTTGCAGGATCAGCTTCTGTGTGAACCTCATGTCGTGCTCCGCCTCAATCCGTGCGGTCAGGTCGCCTTCGTCGGAAAGGAAAGCGGCGGCATCGAAGTGGATCATGTAGGGTGCAAGGCCCGCCGCACCCACGGCCAGGTGCGCGGTGGTGTCCGGCTCCACGTCCACGCGCATGCCTGCCTGCAGATCGATGAACGGGCCGATGGCGTGTCCCCATAGAAGCTGCAATTCGGCATCTTCCACTTCGCCGCTGCCAAATTCACCCTCGCCTTCGCTCTTGAACACGATCTTGTCGAGCGATGTCCCGTACCAAGCGCTGACATCCCACAGGAATTCACCGTGCCCGTCGGCGATGCGCGCCTCCAGCCTTTCGGCCAGAACCATCCCGGTGGTCATATTGCCATGGGCAATCCGATTGTAGGCACGAGCTGCGGCGAGACGCTTCGTGTCGAAAAACATCTCAGCGGCATGGCGCGGTCCCTCGAAGGCTCGGAGCGGCGGAGGTCCGGCAGGAATTTCCATGACTGCGTGATCGCCATGGTTCATCTGCGAACTCTGCATCTCGCCGTGGTTCATCTGCGAGTGATCCATCTCGCCGTGATCCATGGTGGAATGATCCATCTCCTGATGTTGCGCATGGTCCGCAGCGGGTTCTTCGGCGGCGTCCATCGCGTGCTGCGAATGGTCCATCCCCTCATGCGCGGAGTGGTCCGTTTCCTCCTGCACAGGCGCTTCGTGTCCGGCATGGCCGGAATGATCCTGTGCTGCGGCAGGGGTCGCGAGAAAGGCGGCGCTTGTCAGTAGAACGACGCGCATCATGCCTCTCCCTCTTCGGGGAAGGGCCGTACGGTGACTGTCTGCATCATGCCCGCATGCATGTGATAGAGCAGATGGCAGTGGAAGGCCCAGTCGCCCGGCTCGTTCGCCGTCAGGTCGAAGGTCGCCGTGCTGCCCGGCTGCACCACCACTGTATGTTTCAGAGGCTGGTTCATCATGCCCGCGCCGTTCACCAGTTCGAAGAAATGGCCGTGCAGGTGGATGGGGTGGGCCATCATGGTGTCGTTCACCAGTTTCACGCGAACGCGCTCGTCATAGCCGAAGCGGATGGGATCGTCGCTGACGGCGCTGAACTGCTTGCCGTCGAACGACCACATGTAACGCTCCATGTTGCCGGTAAGATGTATCTCCAGGCTGCGCGTGGGCATCCGATGCGGATTGGCGTTCTTCGCCTTCAGGTCGGTATATCGCAGCACGCGGTGCGGAACATTGTCTAGTCCGAGGCCGGGAAAATCCATGCGGTCCATTGGCATCGGAGCAACCATGTCGATACCCGGGCCGACCTTCACATCGGGCGGCAACAGCGAGGTATCGCGCATGGAGTGTTCCATCCCGCCTGTGCTGTCATCGCTCATATCCATGCCGCCATGACCCGCGTGATCCACCGCGTCATGGGCCATGCCACCCATGCCCATATCGGCCATGGTCAGCGTCACCGGCTCGCGCAGCGGTGGCGGGGTTGCGCGGTGGCCTGCGTGCGAGGTGAGGCTGGCGATACCCATTCCCGAGCGGTCCATTGCCTCCGCCACGAATGCATGGCTGCCATCGGGCGGGGTCACGATCACGTCGTAGGTTTCGGCGGTACCGATCTGGAACTCGTCCACCGCAACAGGATCGACCTCCTGTCCATCCGCCGCGATCACCTGCATCGGTACGCCGGGAATGCGCACGTTGAAGAACGTCATGGCGGAGCCGTTGATGATCCGCAGTCGCACGCGCTCTCCGGGATCGAACTGGAATTCCAGATCGTCCGCCGGACCGTGGCCGTTGACGAGGAAGGTGTAGGTTGCGCCTGTCACATCCGAAATGTCGCGCGGGTTCATACGCATCGCGCCCCACATCAGGCGGTCTTCAAGGCTCATTTCGCCACTGCCGACCGTCTGCATCTGGCGGTTGAAGTAATGCTCCCCCACCATCAGCTTGCGCGCGATGTCATGCGGGTGGCGCGGGGTAAACTCGCTCAGCAGCACCACGTAATCGCGGTCATAGCGCGGGTCTGGTTCCGCTGCATCGATCACGATGGGGCCATAATGCCCGGCCTGTTCCTGAAGGCCCGAATGGCTGTGCCACCAGTATGTGCCGGTCTGGCGAACAGGGAAGCGATACTGGAATGTCTCGCCCGGACCGATACCGGGAAAGCTGACGCCAGGCACCCCGTCGAACTGGAACGGCAGCAGCAGGCCGTGCCAGTGGATTGAGCTGTCCTCTGCCAGATTGTTGGTGACGTTGAGCACCACGTCTTGCCCTTCGCGCAGGCGCACCAGGGGGCCAGGTACGCTGCCGTTCACGGCGATGGCATGGCCGCTGCGCCCACCGGTGTTGAAATGGTGATTGCCGATGGAAAGATCGATGACGTTGCCCGCCACTTCCCCAATTCCCTTGCGAGCGTGGGTGAGAGACTGACCTCTCGCCCATGCAGGAACGGCAAGACCGGCAGCGGTGAGGGCGCCGGTGCCGATAAATCCACGACGTGAAAAGCTGGGGGGTTGCGTCATGACGGCGAACTACATACCCTAGGGGGGTATTTCAAGAGGGCGACAGCGCATGGCGCAGCAAACCACCGCATTGAAAAACCGCCTCGGCAGGATCGAGGGACAGGTGCGCGGCATCACTCGGATGGTGGAGGAGGATCGCTATTGCATCGATATCCTGCACCAGATCCAGGCAGTGAAGGCGGCATTGGCAAAGGCCGAGGACGAGATCCTCAAGACCCATGCCTCGCACTGTGTGGCCGACGCCATCGCTTCGGGTGACGAGGACGAGCAGCGCGCCAAGTTCGGCGAGTTGGTGGACTTGTTCGCCAAGGCCAAGAGATAGCAGGAAGGAGCTAGAACGATGCAGAACGAAGGCAACTACAAGCGTTTCATGGCCATGGTGGGCACATCAACCGTCATCATGTTCGGGCTGATGTATCTCAACACCTATGTCATCGACCACGTGTTCTGGAGCGAGACGCGCTTCTGGATGATGTTCGTCATGGGCGCGGTGATGGCCGTGGTGATGCTGGCCTTCATGTGGGGCATGTACAGGAACAAGGCGAAGAACTGGATCATCATCGGCGTGGCCGCGGTGACATTCGCCCTGTCGTTGTTCCTGGTGCGCAGCCAGACGACGATTGACGACAGTGAATATATGTCCGCCATGATCCCGCACCATTCCATCGCGATCCTGACGAGCGAGCGCGCCGGTATCGAGGACGTGCGCGTGCGCAAACTTGCCAATGACATCATCCGTGCCCAGCGCCGCGAAATCGACGAGATGCGCTGGTTGATTGCCGACATCGACGCGAACGGCGTGGCGAGCACCAAGACAGAGGCCGATGCGCGCTCAGTTCCTGAATTCGAGGGGAAAGTGAACCCCGGTACGCCGACACCAGGTGAATAGGAGCAGCAGCAATCATGTAGCATTGCGTTGAACTTTGCTGTGATGCCGCATAGACGGCGCGCGAAGTGCGACGGCGTCAACCCTTCCTGCTGCAAGCCCTCCTGCTCGTCTCGTTGGCGATCCGCGTGGTTGTGGGTGCCCCGTGTTGTTCTGACACCGCGCCATCCGTAGAACGGTCCGGCCACCATCAAATGGCCGGGATGGAGGGATCCTCCGGCCACACCGATCACGAAGACAGCGACAATACGCCTAAGCCTTGTTGCTCCGCTTGCGGGCCGATGCTGGCCGATGGCGAAAACCCGTTACAGATAGCAGCGACGATCCTGGTGGTGCCAAGTGTATTCACCTTGCGAGAGTTGCCGCACCGCGATCTTCTGCGCCTTTACGAAGCGACGGGCCCACCTCTCCGCGTCTGAGCAACATTCAATCAGACACTGGAGATTATTATGACACGCTTTCGCGGGGCGCTTTGCGCCGCCACAATGCTTTCGCTTGCCCCTTCGGCTGCCCAGGCACACGACGTTGATGCCCTTGATCATGCTCCTATCGGCGTCATGGGTGATCACCGCCATGCCGAAGGGGAGTGGATGATAAGCTACCGCCTCATGCACATGGATATGGGCGGGACGCAGATCGGCACCGAGGATATTGATCCAGAAACCGTTGTAACCACGGTTCCGAACAGGTTTGCCGGAATGCCGATGCAACCGCCAACCTTGCGTATCGTGCCGACGACCATGCGGATGGATATGCACATGGGCGGCCTGATGTATGGTCTGTCCGACCGGATCACTTTGATGGTGATGGGGAACTATGCCACGAAGGAGATGGACCATCTTACTTTTGAAGGCGGCATGGGAACGGACCCGCTGGGCGGGTTTCGTACCGCGCCCGAGGGGTTCGGTGACACCAAGGTTTCGGCCCTGATTGGCCTGACTGAAACAGCGCACCTCAATCTGGGTATTTCGCTACCCACTGGTTCTAACGAAAAAATGGGCGAAGCTCTTACACCCACGGGCATGACGATGCCGGTTCGCCTTCCCTATCCGATGCAATTGGGATCCGGGACATTCGACCTGGAGCCGGGCGTCACCTGGCGTGGTCAATCGCCACAATGGGGTTGGGGAGCGCAGGCCAAGGGCACTATCCGGCTAGGCTCCGACCAAGGGTATGCACTGGGCGATCGCTATATGGCGACAGCCTGGCTCGCTCGATCCCTGACACAGGGCGTGGCCCTATCTGCGCGCGTGCAGGCGGAAACCGAAGGTCGCATAGATGGCCAGGATCCGGCGATCATGGGACCGGTACAGACAGCCAATCCGGATTTTTCCGGAGGCGAAAGCGTGACAGCTTTTCTGGGTGCCAATGTGGTTGCCACGCATGGGCCGTTGGCGACATGGCGGATTGGTGCGGAACTGTGTTTGCCCGTGGTCCAGGACTTCAACGGGCCGCAGATGCCGGATGACTGGTCATTAACCCTTGGCGTTCAGAAAGCTTTCTAAACATCCCGTCGAAGTCCAAAGAAAAGGGCCGGAAGGATTGCTCCTTCCGGCCCTGTTTCGTTGCGTCGGTAAGACGGTTGGCAGTGGCTTAGAAGCCCATGCCGCCGCCCATGCCGCCCATGCCGCCCATATCGGGCATGGCAGGCGCAGAGCCCTTTTCTTCCGGCACTTCGCTTATCGCCGCTTCAGTGGTGATCAGCAGGCCAGCGACAGAAGCAGCGTCCTGCAACGCGGTGCGCACGACCTTGGTCGGGTCGATCACGCCGGCAGCCACGAGGTTTTCGTAGGTGTCGGTGGCCGCGTTGAAGCCCTGTGTTTCGTCGGCTTCGCGCAAGAGGTTGCCCGAAACCACGGCGCCGTCATGGCCAGCATTTGTGGCAATCTGGCGGATCGGCGAAAGGATCGCCTGGCGCACGATTTCCACACCGCGGGTCTGGTCATTGTTTTCACCGGTGACGCCTTCCAGCGCCTTGGTGGCATACAGGAGCGCGGTACCACCGCCCGGGACGATGCCTTCTTCGACAGCGGCGCGAGTAGCGTGGAGCGCGTCATCGACACGGTCCTTGCGTTCCTTCACTTCGACTTCCGAAGCACCGCCGACCTTGATCACGGCAACGCCGCCAGCAAGCTTGGCGAGGCGTTCCTGCAGCTTTTCCTTGTCGTAATCGGACGAAGTCGTCTCGATCTGTGCACGGATCTGCTCGACACGGGCCTTGATGGCTTCCTGATCGCCTGCACCATCAACGATGGTGGTGTTGTCCTTGTCGATGGTGACACGCTTGGCTTCACCCAGCATCGAAAGACCAACATTTTCCAGCTTGATGCCGAGATCTTCGGAAACCATTTCACCATTGGTGAGGATCGAGATGTCCTGCAGCATCGCCTTGCGACGATCGCCGAAGCCCGGAGCCTTCACGGCTGCAACCTTCAGGCCGCCACGCAGCTTGTTGACCACGAGGGTGGCCAGCGCTTCGCCTTCGATGTCTTCAGCGATGATGAGCAGCGGACGTCCGGCCTGCACCACGGCTTCCAGCACAGGCAGCATAGCCTGCAGGTTCGAAAGCTTCTTTTCGTGGATCAGGATATAGGGATCGTCGAGTTCGACGGTCATCTTTTCCGGATTGGTCACGAAATAGGGGCTGAGATAGCCGCGGTCGAACTGCATGCCCTCGACAGTTTCGAGCTCGAATTCGAGACCCTTGCTTTCGTCGACGGTGATCACGCCTTCCTTGCCAACCTTTTCCATGGCTTCGGCGATCTTCTCGCCAACCACGCGGTCGCCATTGGCGGAGATGATGCCGACCTGGGCAATCTCTTCGGAACCCTTCACGTCCTGCGAACGGTTCTGCAGGTCTGCAACGACCTTGGTCACGGCAAGATCGATGCCGCGCTTCAGATCCATCGGGTTCATGCCGGCGGAAACCGACTTCATGCCTTCGCGAACGATCGACTGGGCCAACACGGTGGCGGTGGTGGTACCATCGCCGGCCAGATCATTGGTCTTGCTGGCGACTTCGCGCAGCATCTGTGCGCCCATGTTCTCGAACTTGTCCGCAAGCTCGATATCCTTGGCGACGGTAACGCCGTCCTTGGTGATGCGCGGTGCGCCGAAGCTCTTGTCGAGCACGACATTGCGGCCCTTGGGGCCGAGAGTGACTTTCACTGCATTGGCAAGCGTATCAACGCCCTTGAGAATGCGTTCGCGAGCGTCGCGGCCAAACTTTACGTCCTTGGCAGCCATGATTCTTTCTCCTGCGAGTAGTTAGGTGTTGGGAAAACGTTAAGGGGTGAAAGGCTTCAGCCCATCACGCCCATAATGTCGCTTTCCTTCATGATCAGCAGATCTTCGCCATCGAGTTTCACCTCGGTGCCGGACCATTTGCCAAACAGCACGCGGTCGCCAGCTTTTACATCAAGCGGGGTGACGGTGCCGTCTTCGGCTTTCGAGCCAGAGCCGACGGAGACGATTTCGCCTTCGCTCGGCTTTTCCTGGGCGCTATCGGGGATGATTATGCCGCCAGCCGTTTTTTCTTCGGCTTCGATACGGCGGACCAGCACGCGATCGTGCAGGGGACGGAATGCCATAGTGATGACCTCTTCCTGTTAAGTTATCAAGGTTTTTGGCACTCTCCGACTGAGAGTGCCAGTGGCGCGGAAATGGGGTGAAGCCAGCAGGGAGTCAATGGGCAGGCATCACAAAAAATTCTGTCGCCCGAATTTTTATGCCCGCGCTGCGCCCGGCAGGGGTGAATTGCGCACTGTCAGCCCCAGTGCCTCGCGCCGCTGCCAACGCCATAGCAGCAATATGGCGGCAAAGGTCAGGCCCGTAGCCAGTCCGATCCATACCCCGGTCCCGCCAAGGCTTGTTCCAAGGCCAAGACCTGCTGCCAGACCGAAGCCGGGCACCCAATAGGAAAAGATCGCGATCCACATCGGAATATGCGTATCCTTGAGTCCCCGCAACGCGCCCGCAGCCACTGCCTGCACGCCGTCTGATAGCTGGAAGGCGGCGGCGATCATCAGGAAACCGGCTGCAACGTTCAGCAATTGCGCATTCGCCGGATCGGCGGGATCGACATAGATTGAAAGAAGCGCCTGCGGTGCCAGCACCATCGCTGCGCAGGTAAACACCATGAAGCCTGTTCCCATGGCAAGGCCGGTCCAGCCCGCGCGGGCCATGCCGACAGGATTTCTGGCGCCATAGAAATAACCGACCCTGATTGTTGCCGCCTGCCCCACGCCAAAGGGCACCTGAAATGCAAAGGCCGCAAGGTTGAGCGCCACGGTATGCGCGGCAAGCTCCAGCCCGCCAACCCTTCCCATAAGGAAGGCGGCGGCCCCGAACACGCCCGCTTCGGCAAGCACGGTGACGGCAATTGGTGTGCCGATGCGCAGGATCTCTATAAATCGTGGCCAGTCAGGACGCCACGTGAAGCCCATGATATGGTAGCGGTGCAGGCGTGGATCGGCCCTGATTGCGATGGCATAAAGCGTCACGATAGCCAGAGATGTTATCAGCGTCGCTATTGCTGCACCGGGCAATCCCAGCGCAGGCGCCCCCCAGTTTCCGAAGATGAAGACCCAGTTTGCCAGCGCATTTACGCCAATGCCGACCGCAGTGATAAGTGTGGCAAAAACCGGGCGGCCCAGCGCCGACACGAAATTGCGCAAGACCCCCGCTACCACCATCGGCCCGGTGGACCACAGCAGTACCTCCATATAGGAAATGGCGAGCGCGGTGATATGCGGCTCCTGCCCGGTGACGCGCATGAGCGATCCAGCGAGCGCGCAGATCGCCATGCCAAAAACCGTTACTATAATCGCCAGCCACAGGGCCATACGCATGGCGCGGCGCACCGGACGCAGCGCCGGACCGCGCGCGCCAACCTCTGCCGATATGATGGGCGCAACCGCCCCGGTAAGCGCCTGCAGGCTCCAAACGATCAGTCCGAACAATGCGATGGCGAGCGATGATGCGGCCAGTTCGCTTGCTCCCAGCCGCGCGATGAAGATCACGTCGATCGCATAGGTCAGCATTTGCAACATATTGGCGAGCGCCAGTGGTCCCGCCAGGCGGAAGGTTTCGCGCGTCTCGGCTTTCCAGCCGGGCGTTTCGGGGTGGGCCACGGGGCGCATATGTCGTGCTACGAACCGGACGCATGATGGGCGTCGCGCAGCCGGACGCGATAGGCGCGAAGGGCCTGCATGTGAAGACTGCGCAGTGTTTGCTTTCGGTCAGCCTGGCGAAAGCGAAGATCGTTCAAGCAATTGCCATGATCAGATCGCATACCCTCCTGGCCGCTGCTGCCGCACTATTCACCCTGCCTGGAACTGCCTCTGCGCAAGAGGTGTTTGGCGGCGCCTATGCCCATGGTGTCGACACGCCTTTCACTCTGGAGACGACCGAGACCGGTTCTGTCGACATTGCGGCGGGTGTACGGTTTGGCGGGATCGAGGCGCTCGGTTTCATTGGCAAGCCGGAACCATATGTCGTCGGCTCTCTCAATCTTTCAGGCGACACCTCCTTTGTCGGCGTGGGGGTGGCGTGGACCATCGGCAATGGCCCTGTCTATGTGCGGCCGGGCGTCGGACTGGTGGTGCATGACGGACCCGATTTTCGCGTCAATCCCGCCACCGGATTTCGTACTGATCTGGGCAGCCGCGTGCTGTTCGAACCCGAAATCGGCATTGGCTACCGCGTGTCGGAGCGCGCCTCTGTGGAAGCGCACTGGATGCACATCAGCCAGGGTCAGATTTTCGATGGCGACCAGAACCCCGGCATAGACATGATCGGTTTGCGGGTGAATCTGAAGCTGTGAATGCTGCGTTTGTGGCTGCGCGCGCTCAATCAGGTCAGCCAGGACAGCACAGTTTGTGTCAGCGGATTTTGCGGATCGGCCAGCAGCTTTATCGTCAGTGCCAATGATACCACGATCAGCAATGGCCGTGCTATGCCTGCACCGAATTTCATCGCGCCATGCGCACCAAACTGGCCCCCGACGATATTGGCAAGAGCCATGGCGATGCCGGTGATCCAGATCACATGCCCGCCTGCCATCAGCACCATCAGCCCCGCCAGATTGCTCGCGAAATTCAGCAATTTGGTGTGAGCAACAGCGCGCAGCAGGCCAAAGCCGAACATTGCGACCAGCGCGGCCGTAAGAAACGAACCCGTTCCGGGGCCGAAAAAACCGTCATAGCAACCAATCCCCAAGGCGACCGCGATCAGCGATAGTGGGCCAGCCTTGCTGTGGCGGTCCTCATCGCTCAACTTGCGGGCAAGGGCGAAATAGACCGCCATCCCGATCAGCAGCAGCGGGAGCAAACCTTCCAGAAATGCAGGATCAATCCGCATCAATATATACGCGCCGAGCGCCGATCCTAGAAATGCGGCAATTGTCGGAATGGCGAAACGCCGGAAGTCGATGTGGCCCTTGCGCGCATAAGCGAGAACCGCGCCGCCTGTGCCGAAGGTTGCTTGCAGCTTATTCGTGGCGAGCGCCTGAACTGGCGGTATTCCGGCGGCCATCAGAGCAGGTATGGTTATCAGGCCGCCGCCGCCCGCTATGGCATCGATCGCGCCGGCGAGAAACGCGGCCAGCATCAATAATGCGATGAGATCGATGCCTAATTCCACGCGCCGCGCTTATCGTTAGCTTCCTTTCTTCACAAGAGAGCTCGCTGGCGGGCTTTCCGGCCCCATCACTCAGGCGAAAGGGAAGGTGCCTTTGCAACTCGACCACAATCCAGCCGTGCAGGAAAGCAAAAGGGCGGCACCTTGCGGCACCGCCCTCCTATCCGCAGGCGCTTCAAGACACCCACGACATCTGCTTAAAGGCTTACTTCAGCGAGCCCGGTTTACTTGAGTTCCTGTCTCTTATACACATCTGACGCTG
>OJBU01000106.1_pt1 | contig 14763 bp, 16 predicted proteins | sample 1591241 | NCBI WGS metagenome assembly OJBU01 (sample SAMN05416770, study PRJEB24817) | seawater metagenome | isolation source: Sea water | place: Canada:Atlantic | collected 2013-07 | reverse complement strand
GCAAAAGCTGCGCGAACCGTACCTACCCCATTAATCCGTGCCTCAACCACGTCACCGCGCGATACACCCGCCATCGGCCCAAGTGCTCCAGACAGGATCACATCGCCTTCCAGCAAGGGCCGACCGGCTTTCGCCATCACCCTAGCAAGCCAAACTGAAGCCGTAATCGGGCTCCCCAAGCAGGCGATCCCGGCTCCAACTGAAATAGGATCACCTTTGACTTCCATCACCATGCCGCAACTTCGCAAATCGAGTCCGTCCAGCTTGCGCGGAACCGCGCCCAGCACGAAGAGCCCGCTCGAGGCGTTATCTGCAATCGTGTCCCAGATCTTAATGTCCCAATCTGCGACGCGGCTGTCGACGATTTCAATCGCGGGCACGACATATTCAACCGCGCGGATCATTTCCGCGGTAGTAACGTCAGGATGCGGAAGATCCCGGCCGATAACGACGGCAATCTCTGCCTCGACCTTTGGCTGAATTACCTGATCCAGCGAAATTGGGATCCCTTCAGGCACGTCCATGTCTGCAAACAGCATGCCGTAATCAGGTTGATTTACACCCATCTGCCGCTGCACCGCCACGGATGTCAAACCGATCTTGCGCCCGACCAGACGCCGCCCGTCAGCTACGGCTTTACGGGTGTTGACCTCCTGCACAGCATAGGCAGCATCCAACCCGCCAGCCGATATCAAGTCCCGCACCGGCGCAACTGGCTTGCCAGTCTCTGCCGCCTCCCGAAGGGACTGTGCCGCCTGATTGATGAGCTTTGTATCGATCGACATGAGGGGTTACAGATCCTTAAAGTTTAACACAGATATTGGTAAGTTCAGTGTAGAATTCGAGGCTGTGTACGCCGCCCTCCCGGCCAATTCCGGAATGACCAGATCCACCGAAAGCGGTACGCAGATCGCGCAGGAACCAGGAATTCACCCAACAGACACCGACATCCATTGAGGCTGCCACGCGGTGTCCACGAGACATGTTCTCAGTCCAGATTGAGGCACATAGGCCGTAGGGTGAATCATTCGCCAGCGCGATGACTTCGTCCTCGGCGTCGAAGGGGATCACTCCGCAACAAGGGCCGAAGATTTCTTCACGCATCACTGTACTGTCGTGGGATAGTCCGGTCCACACGGTCGGTTCGACGAAGAAGCCGTCTGCTTGCGCATTTTCGACCTTGGGCACGCCTCCGCCGGTTACGACGGTCGCGCCTTCATCCACGGCACGGCTGTAATAGCCAAGAACCTTGGCCCTATGCTCAGCACTGATCAGCGGGCCAAGATAAGTCGGATCGTCGATCACTCCCGGCTTGAACCCCTTGCCAGCGGCCGCCAGCCTTTCGACAAACTCTTCGTAGATCGGGCGTTCAACATAGACACGTTCCGTCCCCAGACATACCTGTCCAGTATTCAGGAAAACTGCGCGCGACAGACCTTCCACGGCCTTGTCGAGATCGGCATCAGCGAAGACGATCGCTGGGTTTTTCCCTCCCAGTTCGAAAGATACGTCACGCACGCCCATTGCGGCCTTCTGCATGATTGCCTGACCCGTGCCGGTCTCGCCGGTGAAGGTAATCGCATCAACGTCGCTGTTTGCGGTAAGAAACTCACCCGCCGAATTCGGCCCGAACCCATGCACTACATTATACACGCCCTCGGGCATGCCGACTGCGTTCATTACTTCGCCCAACAGCGTGGCTGTTCGCGGTGTTTCTTCCGAAGGCTTGACCACGACGGTATTGCCGCAAGCCAAAGCCGGGCCAACCTTCCAGGTCATCAGCAGTAAGGGGAAATTCCACGGGCAGATTACCGCGATCACCCCTTTGGGCTTGCGAACCGTGTAGTTGTTCGCCTGCCCGCCATCGGGCGTGTCGGTGGTAAAGGCTTCGCCGGGCATCGTCGAAATGACATCGGCGAACATTCGGAAATTGGCCGCCCCGCGCGGAATGTCAATGTGCGAGGCTACCGCGCGCGGTTTGCCAGTATCGGCCACTTCCGCTTCGAGGAAATCATCGGCGCGGCGCTCAATCTCAGTCGCCACGGCAGAGATCAGCTTGACCCGTTCAGCGGTTGTCATCTTGCCCCAGGGTCCCTGGAGCGCCTTTCTGGCAGCGGCAACCGCATCTGCAACATCGTCGGCGCTCGCCTCCTGAACCAGACCAATCTGTTCCCCGGTGGCTGGATTGAAATTGGGGAAGGTCTTTGGTTCACTTCCCTTGCGATAGGAGCCATCAATGAAGTTAAGAATGGTATCGTCCACGGGACGAGAGAATTTGCTGGACATTTGGATCGTTATTTCCTCGATATGGTGCTGCCGGAGCGGATATCAGACCTATTTGGCGCCGATTGAGGCAAGGCCTGCGGTGGCACATTCGATGTCCTGCTCCTCCGTCGAGCCGGAAACCCCGATTGCGCCGACAAATTCGCCGTTGATCTCGATCGGCAGGCCACCACCAAACATTGCTATGCCCGGCTGTGACATGAGCCCATCACGAAGTGCAGGATTGCCCGACACCATTTCATAAAGTTGCGGCGTCGGGATCCCGAAACTAGCTGCACTGTAGGCTTTGTCCTGCGCGATTTTTGCTGATGGCAAGGGTGCGCCATTGGCCCGCAAGAAAGCGATGAGCTCTCCCCCGGGCCCGACAATTGCAACCACAATCGAACAACCAAGCTCGCTCCCTTTTGCAACAGTAGCTTCTGCTGCCTTGAGCGCCAGTTTATGACTGATGACGTTTACTGAGACTATCTTTTCCATGATCAGGTGTTCACCGTCATAAAGCGATCGGTCAGTTCTTTCTCGTAATAGAATATTGCCTTGCCGGCATTTTCGGCCTGCCACATCCGCTGGGGGTTGTCGGGGTAGTAAATATAGCCGCCGCTGAAGGTTTCATTTCGATTACCCGAAGGGTCGAAGAAGTAGATCGTCTGCCCGCGAGTGATACCGTGACGGGTCGGCCCGATATCAAGCGAAATATCGTAACGGCTGATAATATCGGCAGCGTGGCCCACATCGTGCCAAGATTCCAGGAAGAAGGAAGTATGATGGATCTTGCTATCCTCGGGATAGGCTAGAAACGCTACGTCATGTGCCTTGTTGCTGCACGAAAGGAAAATGCCGAGACGGTTCCCGCTTTCCTCATCCACCAGCTCTTCGGTAAGTGAGAAGTCGAGCGCTTCTACGAAGATCTTGGCTGAAGCGGAAATGTCGACGCCGTTGAGCGCGCAGTGATCGAAGCGCGTTGCGCGCATGCCACGAGGCTCGGCGATCCAGACATCCGGGTTTTTGGTGGCAGGGCCGGTTTCGGAAAGTTCCATCTCGGCGTAGAGTTCAAAGACGTGCTGCGTTGGGGTGTTGAACCGGATTTTGCGGCCTACACCGGGGTCCTCCCCTGCGGCGATAACCTCAACATGGACGCCCATGTCCAAAAGACGTTCAGCGAAGTGATCGAGATCTGCATCTTTGAGGACCTTGAAGCCCATGACATCCATGCCAGCGGAATCCGCTTCACGCAGGATGATGCTGTGCCGGTCAAACTCGTCGAAGGCCTGAAAAAACGCCCGGTCGCCGTCGCGTGCAACAAGATTAAGGCCGATACGATCACGATAATGCTTGATGGACTCTTCGATATCCAGAACTCGAAGCTGGACGTATCCGGGCCGAATTACTCCGGTTAATGCCATGATTGATATCCTCTATTTCTTGGCCTTAAGGCCGTTCTTGAAAAATTCTGTCACCATGCGGTTGAAGCTCGCCATACGTTCAATCTGAACCCAGTGCCCGCATTCTGCAAAGACATGCAAGTCCGCACGTTGCATCAGCGTGGCCAAGCGGACCGTTGAGTCCAGCGGAATGACCTGATCCGAAATGCCTTGCAGTATCAGCGTCTCATGCGGCAGCGCGGCGATGTCCTCCTCACTGCTTGCAAGCATCGCTACATTGGCCTGGCGATCAGCGCCTCCGAACGTGGCATTGTATGGCTCTTGCGCGCCGGGACGAATGCTCGCCTCATAACGAGACTGGATCAGATCGTCGGTAAGCCGACTGTGGTCCCAAGCGAGATATTCCAACGACTCCCGCATCGCTTCCGGGGATGGCTCATAGCCCCAGACTTTATCAAGAGCAGGAGTGATCGGAAAATTCAGTCCAGCCGGACCCATCAGGACGGCGCGGTCGATACGATCAGGATGAGCTATCATGAAAGCCAGGGCGATGCCCCCGCCAAAAGAATTGCCAACGACTGAAACCTTATCAATCCCCAGTCCGTCAAGAAAACCAGCGAGTTGATCAACCCAAACTTGCTTGTTCTCTATCCGACCCTTGCTGTCTGAATATCCGAACCCGAACATGTCTGGCGCAATAGTGCGAAACTCACTTGCCAGCTCTGGCAGGTTTAGCCGCCAGTTGGCCCAGGCGGTTACGCCTGGGCCGGAACCGTGGATAAGCAAGACGGGGCTTCCGTCACCCATGTCATGGTAATTGGTCGCGCTACCATCAACAACAAGAGACTTGCCTATCTCAGGGCGGTCATCATTCTTTGTCATATTCGCCATATACCTCTGTCGACTTTCGGAAATTTTACCACGTCCTGCATGCTGTGAAACTGCTTCAAAATTTCAGATGTGATGTCGTGAAGCCCACAATTTAATCCTAAGCAAGCCCCTCCGCCTGAAGAGCCGCGCCCACTGACGGACGCTGAGCGATCCGTCCGCAATAAGCACCAAGCGCAGGGTAAGCGCTCATATCAATGCCCACATGGTTGGGCCAGCCCAGCATGACAAAGAGATAGATGTCGGCCACGCTAAAACTATCTCCGCAATAATATTCTGCGTCGGACAGTTCCTCATTCAAGGCAGCAAGGTGCTGTTTGACATTCTCTGCAGCCGCAGCCTTGGATTTTTCGTCACTGCCAGGATGGAACAAAGGCACGAATGCCTTGTGAAATTCCGAGGCAAGGAAGCTGAGCCGACTGAGTAGAGTATAGCGATCAAATGTACCTTCGCTTGGCGCGAGACCGGACTCAGGCTTTTGGTCTGCAATATAACTTAGAATAGCAGGATTTTCGGTGAGAGTTTCACCGTTATCGAGCGTCAACGCAGGAACCTTGCCCGAGGGATTTACCGAAAGAAAATCCTCTCCGTTTTCTGTCTTGCGAGTAGCGAGATCGACCTTGGTCAATTCGAAATCGGCACCGATTTCTCTTAGAGCAATGTGCGGAGCCAGCGAACAGGCACCAGGACTTGCGAAAAGCTTCATAATGGACACTCCAGATTATGTAATCGGTTGGTAAAGAAAATGGGTTTCAAATGGGGGTGGCGAGCAGTGTTGGAATCCGCAAAGTATCGTACACACAAGTCCGGCTTCTTAAGCGCACTTCGGCGTCTGTAAAGTCAAACTGATCCACATATTTTCCTGCATTATAAATGTGCGTTTCCCCGTCATTGCGCGTCTGGAAAACGACATAGCTTGATTCGGCCGAGACAATATTGCCTTCCCGTCCGGTAATCACTGAGCGTCCCGTCAGGTGGCGATTGAAATGTTCAGGAAAAACATTCGCTTTGCGTAAGGCTACTACCCGGTCGATAAGCATTCCCTTGCTGTCGCAATACATGACTGCGGCCGGCAGTCCATTATCGACATTTTCGCGAGCAATGATCTGATACAGGCACTCCTCCACGAAGAATTCTGGCCATTGCTCCAGTCTCTCATCGTCAAGGCAAAGACCGTAGGCGGCATTCAGATCGTCTATGGCGCGCTGTGCGTCTTCCTGCGGGATGCTCACGCAGCTTCTCCTGCGGCATCCACCAGAGAATCGCCCATTAGACTCAAATACCCTTTCCAGAATCCGCGCACAGAGTTTTCGTCCATTCCCATAGGCGCATAATACTCTTGCACATCAATGCCACCCATTTCGACAAAGCTATGCTTGCCCTCTGCCCCGAGTGTGCCCTGCTGGCAAAGCTCCACTGCCTCGCCGTCCTCCATCGAGATAAGGCCAGATGGCCCCACAAGATTCAGGTTTCTTAAGCGATGGCGAGTAGTTTCTTCATCGTCATCAGCATAGCCGAAATAGGTCCAGACCAATTCGGTCTTGTCAGGGCCATGAGTGACGATCTGACGCGTGGCCAGAGTATTTTGAATTTGCTGAACGACGACCGAGGGGAAGACTGACTGAATATGCAGTCCGACATCATCGTCAATCTCCGGGCGGAATGCGATCACCCTTTCATCTTGCAGCTTTGCCTCACCTTGCATCTGGCGATTGGCTTCGTCCCCGAATGAGCTGTAATCAACATCGCCCTTCGGCTTTGAGACGGTGAAGACATTGTGGAAGCCTTCCTCCGACAATTCACCGGCGCTTTCCTGGCTCTGCCGATATATGCCAAACGTCGGATAGAACAGGTGCAGCAGTCCACCGTGATAGCTGTCACGACTGTTTTCGGAATATAGCTTCCAGTTCCCCGCCATATATTGCCGCGCATAGCCCAGCACTTTGACAGGGCGCTGGAACACGCGTGCAATATATTTGCGCATAACCGGGCCGAGAAATTCTTCCAGCCCGGCAACGTCATCACTGAATGTACCGAATACCATTCCTTCGAAAGTCTCGACCCGAAGCTGTTCGAGCGAATGTGCCTCCAGATCGAAATCCTTTGGATAGCCGCCGACACCCTTCAGGCCGCGGCGAAAAGGTACGCCTGTCAGCTTGCCTGTCGCATCGTAGGACCACTGATGGTAGACACAAACGAATGCATCGTCAGCGCGATTTCCGCGCAGCGAACGGCATACCGTTGCCCCTTTATGGGCGCAGCGATTCACCCAAGCATGGATCTCTCCATTATCGCCCCGCACCATGACAATAGGCGTCTGGCCGACATGAGTTGACCGGAAATCACCCTTGTTCGGGATTTCGGCTTCCAATCCTATGTAGGACCAGGTTTTTCCGCGAAAGATATTCTTCTGTTCGGCAGCGAATATTTCAGGGCTGTGATAGACTGCGTAATTAATTGAAGTAGGCGTCGAACTTTTTACCAGTTCCGGGTTATTAATGTTCATCAGAGATCTCCTCAATTTCTTCAAAACCGCTGCCAGAGGCGAGGCGCCCTGCGGTAAGCATGGCGCTCAGCATCATTTCGGCATCTGCCGTACCCTTGCCAGCAATGTCGTAGGCTGTGCCGTGGGCTACGGACATGTGTAGATAAGGTGGCCCCATCATGATCACGCAATTCCCTGAGAATCCCCAGGTCTTTACAGCGATATGTCCCTGATCGTGGAACATCGCGAGAACCATATCATAGCGCCCCTCGATACACTGGCGGAAAACCGAGTCAGGGGGGATCGGTCCTTCGACGTTAATCCCCTTGGATTTCGCCAGCTCCACCCCGGGAGCGATTACATCACGATCCTCATCACCTGCGGCGTGTGGATTGAGGCCTGCAACCGCGATCCGGGGGTAAACGGTGCCCCATGAAGTCATCGCGTCGTTCAATTGCTCGAGGGCACTCGCCACAAGATCTGATGAAATAACGTCGATTACTTGCCGCAATGGCATGTGATCGGTGAGATGAGCAACGCGCAGGGGCCCCGTCAAAAGCACGAGATAGCTTTCGCCCGGGGTTGGGCTGATGACCTTGTCAATCTTGCCCGCCATCTTCAGCGATCCAGTGCTGATCGGTCCCATGATCGTGGCGGCGAAACTGCCGTCACGTGCCAGTGCATCAAGCTCGTCGAGCCACTGTGCACTGGCATGGCCAGCTGCTTCGGTATCCTCACCCAAGGGCAAAACACCTTCAGGCAAAGCGCCGGTATCGATGACATCGATAATGGCCGGATCGTCGCTCGGTTTCTCGAACTGCTGCATTACGCGCACCCGGGCATTCAGCCCGGTGAACTCCAGCGCACGCTCCACCGCCGCAGCAGAGCCAAGCAAAACCGGAACCGACACATCATGTACCCGGCCCGATGCGAGCGCTTTTACGGCAACCTCCGGGCCTATGCCCGCCGGGTCGCCTATCATGGTGCCAACGACCGGTCGCGAATCCGCTGCAGGTCGCCGATCAGAGGCTGTAGACATCCGCAACCTCCCGGAAAATATCCGTCGTTACGATTGTCTTCTTGCGCTTTATAACGAAAGTATCACCCGTCGGCTCAAGGTCGTAATGAGCGTGTCCGCTGAGAGTTGATACAGTCTCTTCTAAGAAAGAAGTGGTGTTCCAAGAAGTGCGAACATGAACGAGCTGGTCCTTCTCTTCCACCGCCAGAAGCGTGAACAAATGGACGGTCCGGGGTGGGGGCGTACTCGCAGAAGAGCGCCGCGTACGGATACGAAAAACGCGATCCTCAAGCCCGCCACGATTTGGGTAATAAATCAGCGAAACTTCATGCTGGGGATCGTTGGTCGGTCTTTCATGGTCGTCCCATGCAGGTACCCAGTATTCGGCATCTTCATGGTATAATTCCAGCCAGCTATCCCAGTCCTTGTCATCAAGAAAAAGCGCTTCCCGGCCAAGAAATTGGGAGACCGCCAACCAACGCGCGTTGGTGTCCGTCATTACGCCTCCTCCCGAATTCGTTCACGCTGAGCAGAAAGTTCCTCGCATTCGCTGTCTATCGCTTTTTCCATGATATCGACCCATTCATCATGGATCGCGACATAGAGGCCCTCGTCAGCCACCGATGGGCTGCTCTTGACGACATCGACATCTAGCGGCTCGCCGAATTTGCCTGGACCAGTCTCCCAGCGGGTCGCGCCACGAGACATCTCGTTATATAGACCTTCCCCTGCAGCATAGGCGGTTTGACAGTTATTGAACTCGGTCAGATCGTCAGGTGTGGCCATCCCGGTTGAGTTGAAGAAATCTTCATATTGGCGCAGGCGCAGCGTCCGCGCTTCCTGATCTTCGCCAACCGGGGCGATGCACACCGTACTGATCTCAGTCTCACTGACTGAAATCGGCTGAATGATACGAATCTGCGTGCTGGTCTGATCCATCAGGAAAACGTTCGGAAACAGCAGAAGGTTGCGGATGCGCTTGTTCATCCACTTTGCCTTTTCAGCGCCGTGAGATTCTTCAAGCCAATCCAGAATCCGATAATTGGGTCGATCCATGTAATTGGCATAGTCTGCCCACAGCACAGTATGGCCATTCTTAAATGAGAACGAACCGCCATCGCGAGCCGAAAAACCATCGAAATCGATCGCCTTGGTATCGTTCTTCGATAGCCCCTCTACACGCCGCTGCACGGTCATGAAGTAGTTCGCATGCGTGGTCATCACGTGATAACCGTCAAGGCCGTTCTCTACCTGCATCTTCCAATTGCCGTGATAGCGATAGCGATTGGTTCCAGGCAGAACTTCCATCTTGCCGGTCTTTGACTGGTCGGCAAACATGTCGATAAAGTCTTTTGACCCGGCAAGGTAATCAGCCAGCGGCTCCACATCAGCAGAGACGCTGCCGAAAATAAAGCCACGATAAACATCGAATTTTCCAAGTGGAACAAGACCGAGATCGTCGCGACTGAAAGCGGGCGAATATCCTCCGAGACTTTCATCAGTCACATCGAGCAGGTCACCACCTGACGAATAGGTCCAGCCGTGAAACGGACACATGTGATTGCGCTTGTTGCCGACGCGTTCGCGACACAGGCGCGCACCGCGATGGGTACAAGCATTGACGAATCCATGCAGCTCGCCAGCCTTGTTGCGCATCACAATAACGGGGACGCGCCCAATCTTGGTGGTTAAGAAATCGTTGGGTTCGGAAACCTGACTTTCATGCGCGAGATACACCCAATTGCGTTCAAAGATGTATTTCATTTCAAGGTCGAAAAGCGCTGCCTCTGTGAACGCCGTACGATCCATTTTGAAGATGCCGCGCTCTTCATCCTTGCTCAGCCAAGACCGCATGCGGGTCTTCAAATGTTGCAGATCAGCTATCTTGCCGCCGATATTTTCCGCGTCTTCCATTTTACTCTCCTATTCGTGACGCTTTTTAACGTCTTCGAAATCACAAAAATTCGAATCATTGCTTTGCAAGAACCAACCTGTGGTTACACGTGGCCAAGTCACTATGCAATGTATTGCACAATGGAAAACGTCTTGCTAGTCAATGACAGAGATGACGCTAACATGATTCGCGTCAGCGTCGATTCAAAAAATATGCCGCTCAATGGCGGTGCTTTGGGAGTAAGATTTGTGACGGCAGTAACCGAACTCGGCTATCTTGGCCTTTCTGTTTCCGATCTGGATGCGTGGCGTACCTACGCAAGCGAGATCGCTGGCATGGAAGTCGTTGACGAAGGTGAGGATGACCGCCTCTATCTGAGAATGGACCTCTGGCATCATCGCATCGCCCTTTATGGGAATGGCGAAGATGATCTGGCCTATCTCGGCTGGCGTGTTGCCGGACCGGTGGAATTCGAAGACATGCAGGAAAAGCTTCGAGCAGCTAACATCGAATTCACCGTTGCAAGCAGTGAAGAGGCAAAGGATCGCCGTGCTCTGGGCCTGCTGAAGCTCACTGACCCAGGTGGCAACCCTACCGAAATTTTCTATGGCCCCCAGGTTGATACCTATAAACCATTTCATCCCGGCCGGCCGATGTTTGGTGGCTTCCTGACTGGCTCGCAAGGGATCGGCCACTGTATTCTTCGCCAGGACGACGTTGAAGCGGCGATCCGCTTTTATCGGGTGCTCGGCCTGAAGGGGTCTGTTGAATATAAGCTCGACCTTCCCAACGGCATGGTCGCAGAACCATACTTCATGCATTGCAACGAGCGTCAGCATTCCGTCGCATTCGGCCTCGGCCCTATGGAAAAGCGCATCAATCACATGATGTTCGAATATACTAATCTCGATGATCTGGGCATCGCGCATGACATCGTCAGGCAGCGGGAAATCGACGTAGCTCTGCAATTGGGCAAGCATGCCAACGACCAGGCGCTGACCTTCTATTGCGCCAATCCTTCTGGCTGGCTGTGGGAATTTGGCTGGAACGCGCGGACTGCGCCGACCCAGCAGGAATATTATACTCGCGACATTTTCGGTCACGGAAATGAAGCGGCGGGTTATGGTATGGACATTCCACTCTAGGCAGATATTGCCGAGCCAAATTCTCAAAAAATATGGAGTCCAAGGAGTCCAAATGTCAGATAAGTTGCGCCTATGTGAAGTCTCGGACGTCAAGGAAGGCGAGCCGATACAAGTTCTTCTCGAACAAATGCCTGCACTCGCGGTTTATAAAGTAGATGAAGAAATATTTGTAACCGATAACTTGTGTACGCACGGCAATGCAATGCTGTCTGACGGGTATCAAGAAGGTGATGTAATCGAATGCCCCTTTCATGGAGGCTCCTTCGAAATCAAAACCGGTGCGCCAAAGGCATTCCCTTGTAAGATGCCAATCAAGACTTACCCGGTCATGATTGAGGACAACTGGGTTTGCATCGAAAAACCGGAGCAGGTAAACTGATGTCCCTTCCCAGTATTGAGAAAATACAACAACACCATATTGCAGTACAACTCAATGCCTACTGCGCTGAACTCATAGATGATGATCGTCTTGAGGAATGGCCCGACTTGTTCGAGGAAAAATGTAAATACTCGGTTATTTCCGCCGAAAATAATAATCGCGGTATGTCTCTATCTGCGGTGTTTTGTGATAGTCGCGGGATGTTAGTTGATCGTATAGTATCTTTGCGCAAAGCTAATATCTTTCCTGAACACAGTTATCGCCACATATTGGGTCCAACTCGCATCGTTAATGCAGACGATTCAGTGTTAAAGTCGCAGACCAACTATGTGGTTCTTATGACCCGCAAAGATGGGCGGACAACAATATATAATTCGGGAAAGTATATTGATGAAATTGTCTTGACTGGAGACAGTCCGCGTTTTCGATCGAAAACAGCAATTTTTGATACGCACCTCATCGACACGATGATGGTTCGCCCGATCTAGGCATCATTAGGAGCCCAAAAGATGAGCACTACTGGATTGAAAGCCGAAGAACAGAAGGCTGGTACTGATGCATCGGCGTGCCGGGTTCCTTACCGGGTGTTCACTGACCCGCGCTATTATCAGGCTGAGCAGGATAAGATCTTTAAGGGCGAATGCTGGTCCTTTGTAGGACTGGATGCGGAAATCCCGGAACCTGGCGATTTCAAATCAACTTTCGTTGGTGAAACCCCTGTAATCGTGATGCGCGACACAGACGGTTCAGTAAATGTTGTCGTCAACCGATGTGCGCATCGAGGCGCGCTTGTGTGTCGCGAGGCACGGGGCAATCGCGCTAATCTTGAATGCGTGTACCACCAATGGGCCTATGATCTGAAGGGTAACTTGATCGGTGTTCCTTTCCGTCGGGGGCTTAAAGGGCAGGGCGGCATGCCCGGTGATTTCGACATGTCCCAGCATGGCCTCCAGAAACTGAAGGCAGAATCTGTAAGCGGTCTGATCTTCGCGACGTTTTCTTCTACAGTTGAATCCTGTCGCGATTTCCTCGGTCCGATCGTCGTCGAGCATATTGAACGGATAATGTGCAAGCCGATCAAGATTCTCGGCGACCAGCGTCAGGTTATTCACGGAAATTGGAAGCTCTACGCTGAAAATACGCGTGATCCCTATCACGCGAGCCTTCTGCATTTGTTTCACAACACTTTCGGCCTTTACCGTTCGACCCAGACCGGGAAGTCCGTGATGGACGAAAAGAAGCGCCATTCGCTGCTTTATTCAATTGCTGCCAGCAATGATGATGCTGCGGACAAGGAAGCCTATGGGGATTCTCGTACATTCGACACCGGATTCAGTCTGCAGGACATGTCGCTCCTGAAAGGACGCCAGGAATTCGATGATGGCATAACCTTGGTCATCCTGGCTGTCTTTCCGAACCTTGTTCTTCAACAGATTCAGAACACGCTTGCGGTTCGCCAATCGGTTACATACGGACCTGACGAATTCGAGCTCGTCTGGACCCACTTCGGTTACGAAGATGATGATGAGGAAATGCAGGCCATTCGGCTTAAGCAGGCAAATCTCATCGGTCCGTCCGGGCTCATTTCCATGGAGGACGGTGAAGCTGTGGAGATCGTCCAGAACGCAGTTGTCGGCGAGAATGAGGACGCTTCTTACATCGCCATGGGCGGCGGCGAAGCCAAGGATACGGACCATCTGGTTACCGAAGGCACGATCATCGGTTTCTGGGATAACTATCGTGAGATGGTCGGATACGATCTGGAAAATCAATGACCCGTACTATTGATTTCTATTTCGACTTCATCAGTCCCTTTAGCTACCTCGCGCAGCTGAAGCTTCCAGAGATTGCCCGGCGCAATAATTGCGAAGTGAATTATTGGCCGATGGATATTCCGGAAGCGAAAATCGCAGCGGGAAATTATGGCCCATCCAACCGTGAGGTTGTTCCGAAGATCAAAGTGATGATGGCGGATCTGGAACGATGGGCAAAGCACTACGAAGTGCCCCTGTCTTTTCCTGAAAGCTTCGATTGCGGCGACTGGAACTGCGCTGTTCTATTTGCCCGAGATGAAGGGAAGGCGGAGGCGTTCGTAACAGATGCCTATCGACGCATCTGGGGCGAGGGGATTGATCCACGCGATCGCAAAGAGCTGCGCGCATGCGCCGGAACTGCGGGCCTCGCCCCGGATAAGCTGGTCGATTTTGTCGATTCCACGATCGGGCAGAACGAATATCGGAAGGTGAGGGCACAGGCCATTCAACGTGGTGTTTTCGGTGCCCCCTTGATGTTTGTGAATGACCAAATCTTCTGGGGCAATGATCGACTGGATTTCTTGGAGGAATACTTGCGCAGTCGACAATAAATATAAGTCGATGGAGGCGATCCAATAATAATAACGGGATCGAATGGGAGAGCGAAAATGGGAAACACTACATACGGTGTCGCTATGGCGAGCACCATTCTAATGTCAGCGTCTGGGTTGGTTTCTTTTTCTGCGATGGCTCAGGAAACCGAGGCAGCTTCGGAGCAATCTTCCGAGAGTGTTGAAGAAGAGGCGCAGGAAACCAGTGTAGGCATAGGTGACATTATCGTCACCGCCACCAGACGCGCAGAAAACCTGCAAGACGTACCTGTAGCCGTCACCGCCGTGACTGGAGATACATTGGCCTCGGCAGATGTCTCTACTATCAGAACACTGACGCAGGTCGTGCCGGGTTTTGTAGGAAGTCGCAACATGGGCGTCTTTCAGCCGGTGGTCCGCGGTGTAGGTTCAACCGGCATTTCTATTGGCGACGAGCCCAATATTGCGACCTATATCGATGGTGTATACCAACCCGAATCCGCAGCGAACTGGATCGACCTCGTTGAGGTTGAACGCGTGGAAGTATTACGCGGCCCTCAAGGCATTACATTTGGCCGTAATGCCACCGGCGGATTGATCAACGTCATCACACCCGATCCGAGCTTCAGCTTTCGAGGCAGAGGCGCTTTCAGGATTGGACGCATGCGCAATGACGCAAATGATTATGACGCCAGGATTTATCTGACGGGACCAATCACCGATACAGTCGCGGCCGATTTTGCGGGCCTCTACCGTAAAAATGAAGGTTATATTGAGGATCTCGTCAGAGGCGGTGGTCTGGGTGACCAGCAAGTAATCGACGTTCGCAGCAAGCTGATGTACGAACCGAGTAGTCGCTTTAAAGTTGTGGTTACCGGTGAGTATTTCGACCAGGACCTGTCTCTTATACACATCTCCGAGCCCACGAGACCGTACTAGATCTCG
>OJBU01000098.1_pt1 | contig 15039 bp, 11 predicted proteins | sample 1591241 | NCBI WGS metagenome assembly OJBU01 (sample SAMN05416770, study PRJEB24817) | seawater metagenome | isolation source: Sea water | place: Canada:Atlantic | collected 2013-07 | reverse complement strand
ACGAGATCTAGTACGGTCTCGTGGGCTCGGAGATGTGTATAAGAGACAGGGTGGCGGACAAGCGCGCCAAGCGCCGCAAGGATCGCGCCGAGAAACCCCAGATAATGGATAAAACCCTTGCCAAACTCTATGACCTTGCCGCCGATATTCTCGCTCACCCGGCCAAACACATAGGGTCGCGGCGGGATGATATCGGCAGTGCTGGCGCTGCTCTCTACAGCGTCCAGCAGCGTTTCGGCTGCTTCACTTGCGCCAGTGATTTCGGCGCCTTTTTCCTCAGCGAATCGGTAGACCACCCACGCGCCGACCGTATCCACGACAGTTGCGCCGGAAATATCGACAAATTGTACCGATTCGTCCAGTTTACGCAGTGCAGGATCAAGGACGCCAATCCCCGACACCACCAGAGGGCCGGTGATGGTGACCGTTACCCGACCCCCGCGTTCTTCCACGCTATACTCAGCCCATTCGCGCATTGCGGACCCTATGCGGGTAAATTACGGAAGGAGCAAGATTTTCGCGTGTTGCTCTCCTACTTATGTGCTGGCAAAGGCCATGACCCTATGACGAGCGAACTCAACACCACATTCGATCCCGCCGCGATTGAGGCGAAATGGTACGATCACTGGGAGGCCAATGGCCTGTTCCGGCCCGAACGCAGCGATGCGGAGCCATTCACGATCGTCAATCCGCCGCCCAACATCACCGGCAGCCTGCATATCGGCCACGCGCTCGACAATACATTGCAGGATATCGTGATCCGTTACGAAAGGTTGCGCGGCAAGGATGCGCTTTGGGTCGTGGGCACCGATCATGCCGGTATCGCCACGCAGATGGTGGTCGAACGCCAGCTGGAAAAGCATCAGGACAAGCGCACCAATTACACTCGCGAGGATTTTATCGCGAAGGTGTGGGACTGGAAGGAAGAAAGCGGCGGCACGATCACCCGCCAGCTGCGCCGTCTGGGCTGTTCGATGGACTGGAGCCGCGAACAATTTACGATGGACCCGCATTTCACCAAGGCCGTGACCAAGACCTTTGTCGATCTGCACAAGGACGGGCTGATCTACCGCGACAAGCGGCTGGTGAACTGGGACCCCAAGCTCAAAACCGCGATTTCCGATCTCGAGGTGGAAACGCAGGACATCAAGGGCAGCTTCTGGACGTTTGAATACCCGCTCAGTGATGGGTCGGGTGCGGTGCGCGTCTCCACTACCCGCCCCGAAACCATGCTCGCCGATATGGCAGTTGCAGTGCATCCCGATGATGACCGCTACAAGGATCTGGTGGCGCGCGGAGCAAAGGTGAAATTGCCGATAACCGGCCGCGAAATTCCCATCGTGTTCGATGAGCACGCCGACCCCGAATTGGGTAGCGGCGCGGTGAAGATCACGCCGGGGCACGACTTTAACGATTTTGACGTTGGCAAGCGCGCCGGCATTGCGCCTGCAGATATGCTCAACATGCTGGATGCCGAGGCGAAGGTTCGTCAGGTTTCTGATGGGCTGATCCCAGACGAATTGATCGGCCTCGACCGATTTGGTGCGCGCGCGCGTGTAGTCGCCATGCTGAAGGACAGCGGCCACCTCGTGCCGCATGTCACGAAGACCAAGGACGGCGAAGAGGTAGAACACGACGCCGAACCCCGCACGATCGCAACGCCCTTTGGCGACCGCGGCGGCGTGGTGATCGAACCGTGGCTGACCGATCAGTGGTATGTCGATGCCGAAAAGCTGGCGGCGAAACCTATCGCGGCGGTGAAGTCGGGCGAAATCGACATCGTCCCCAGGACTTGGGAAAAGACCTTCTTCAACTGGATGGAAAACATCCAGCCCTGGTGCGTCTCTCGCCAGCTATGGTGGGGACACAGGATTCCGGCTTGCTACGGTCCCAATCCTGGACCCATGGTTGCCGAAGGCCATCCAATGCTAGGAGCTACGACATCAATAGCAAAAGATGGCGCGCGAGGAATAACACCGGCAGAGAAACCGTTCGTTGGTCGAAGTGATGATGAGATCAAGGCATTAGCTGCAGATGCCTATGGAGTAGTGCCACAACAGATTGAAATTCATGAGCACGAAGATCGCGTTATCGACCTAGAGGCGACCTACCCTTCTGACTTCGATAAAATCTTCATTTATCGCGATCCTGACGTGCTCGACACATGGTTCTCTTCCGCACTGTGGCCCTTCGCCACGCTCGGCTGGCCGGATGATACCGCGCTCCTTGAAAAGCACTATCCCAACAATCTGCTCGTCAGCGGCTTTGACATCCTGTTTTTCTGGGATGCACGGATGATCATGTTGGGTCAGCAGATGACTGGCATCAATCCGTGGCCACGCTTGTATCTGCATGGACTCGTGCGGGCGGCGGACGGCTCCAAGATGAGCAAGTCCAAGGGCAATGTTGTCGATCCGCTGATCCTGATCGACAAATATGGCGCCGATGCGCTGCGCTTCTTCATGGCGGCAATGGAAAGCCAGGGTCGTGACATCAAGATGGATGAAAAGCGCGTCGAGGGATATCGCAACTTCGCGACAAAGCTCTGGAATGCCACGCGCTTCTGCCAATCCAATGGCATAGGCGCATCCGATACGATCAAGGCACCAGCAGCGAAGCTTGCTGCAAACCAGTGGATCATTGGCGAAGTGCAACAGACGGTAGAGGCGCTGGAAGCAGCGATGGCCGATCTGCGCTTTGATGCAGCCGCCAACACCATCTATCAATTCGCGTGGTCGCGGTTTTGTGATTGGTATCTGGAACTGATCAAGCCGGTCTTTTCAGGTGACGCAGATAGCCCCGCAGCGGTGGAAACCCGCGCGGTGGCTGGATGGGCGCTCGATCAGATTCTTGTCATGCTGCACCCATTCATGCCCTTCGTGACCGAAGAACTGTGGCATGCGCTGGGAGATCGCAGTTATGAGCTGATCCTTGCAAAATGGCCTGAACCGCGGGCGCAGGTCAGCGCGCAGGCCACCGATGCCATCGACTGGGTGATTGCTCTCACCACAGCCACGCGGGGCGCGCGCAATGAATTGGGCATTTCTCCAGGTGAGAAACTGCCCGCATTCTGCCCTGCCCCGTCCGATCTTGCCAGAAATGTGGTGGATCGCAGTGCCGCTGCAATCGAACGGCTGGCGCGCCTCACCCCCGTCAGCTTTGAAGAAGCACCCGAAGGGGCCGCAATGCAGGTGACTGCCGGGCAGGATGTGTTCATCATTCCGCTGGAAGGCGTGGTCGATATTGCTGCCGAACGCGCGCGCCTTCAAAAGGCGCTGGCCGCTTCACAAAAGGAAGCCAAATCGCTTGAAGGGCGGCTGGGCAATGCCTCCTTCGTGGAAAGGGCCAAGCCCGAAGCGGTGGCAAAGGCGCGGGACGATCTTGCGCATCACCAGGCCGAAATTGCCCGACTTGAAGCCGCACTGGAACGACTGGGGTGATATGTCGCTGACGCTTGCCGCACAGGCTCCCGGCGAGGCAGAGATTTTCGCCTCGCTGCAGGGCGAAGGGCCAAGTGTCGGCACCCCGGTAGCCTTCCTGCGGCTTTCACGGTGCAACCTTGCCTGTGTGTGGTGCGATACTGCCTATACTTGGCATTTTGACGGCGATAACCGCCCTCACCGCGATGGCGAGACTTTTGCGCGCAAGCCAAACCAGCTTTCGCTTGCGGTAGAAGATGTTGCCGCACAGATTGCTGCGCTGGGGCAAACCCGCCTGATCATTACGGGCGGAGAGCCTTTGATGCAGGCGGGCAAACTGGCCGACATGCTCGAACACCTGCCTGATATGGCAGTGGAAGTGGAAACCAATGGCACGATTGATCCGCCTGCGCGGCTGGATGTACGGGTGGACCAGTATAACGTCAGCCCCAAGCTGGCGCATAGCGGCAATCCGGCCGACCTCGCGCTTAAGCCTGCAATGCTCGCTCGCTGGGCGACTGACGAACGCGCCTTCTTCAAATTCGTGATTGCCGGGGCTGAAGATGTCGATGAAGTGCTGGCGCTGGCCCGCACCCATGCCATCCCTGCGCGGCGAATATTCCTGATGCCCGAAGGCACGGACAGCGCGGCTTTGCGCCAGCGCATGGATTGGCTCGCTCCGCTATGCCTGAAACACGGCTTCCGGATGAGCGACCGGCTGCATATCCACCTGTATGGCGACACGCGCGGAAGTTGAATTGTTTGTGTTGCGAAGCAGCATTCGCGCCCTCGCTATAACAATCACGTCCCTTGGGCACGCCAACGCTGGACGGTGCGTTCAACCATGTCCTCTTCGCCGCCCCCCTGGTTCCACAAATCCACGAAGCTGGGATCTTCGGATGCCGGGCGCTTCGATTCTTCCAGATTATCGAAGCTGACGCGGATCGGAACGGACACACCCTCGCCGCAGATGATGCACTCACGGTTACGCAGCGCCGGAATTGAATCGAGAAACCCGCGCGCGCCTTCAGGCATGGCCGCCTTCACGAAAGCCTGATCGCGGTCATTGTTCAGGCGCATGGAGATGATGGTGCCGCACTGTGACAGCACGCCTTCTGCAAGATCTGACGGCCGCTGCGTGATAAGGCCGAGCGAGATACCGTATTTACGGCCTTCCTTGGCAATACGGCTGAGGACGCGGCCAACCGAATTGCCATCGGCATTCTTCTCGCTCGGCACGTAACGGTGCGCTTCTTCGCAAACGAGCAGGATCGGGCTGGTTTTCTCGTTTCGACCCCAGATTGCGAAATCGAAGACAAGGCGGCTGAGCACTGCAACTACTGTGCTGGTAATGTCCGAAGGCACGCCCGACACGTCAATTATTGAAATCGGTTTGCCCGACGACGGCATGCGGAAAATCTTGGAAATGAAGTCGGCCATTGTATCGCCCACGAGCATTCCGGAAAACAGGAATTGATAACGCGGATCAGCCTTCAATTCGTCAATCTTGGTCTTGATCCGCATGTAAGGCGCAGTATTGGTGGCCTTGTCCAGCTTACCCATTTCATCCTGGATCATGCCGGTGAGGTCAGACAGAAGATAGGGAATGGGCGAATCCACGGTAATCTTGCCCATGCCTTCGGCAAGCCGGTTTTTTTGTCGTGCAGCCAGAAGGCATTTTGCCAGAATGTCCCTGTCATTCTGATGGTCATTACCCGACGACTTCAGCAGCACTTCGCAATGTTCTTCAAAATTCATCAGCCAATAGGGCATCTGCAGATTGGACACGTCGAAAATCTGGCCGGTGTTGCGGAAGGCGGCAGAATATTCGCCATGCGGATCAATCATCAGGATGTGCCCTTGCGGGGCCGCCTGACAGATACGGTGCAGGATGAGCGCCGCACTGGTCGATTTACCCGTGCCGGTGGAGCCGAGCAAAGCGAAATGCTTGCCCAGCATGGCGTCAATATACATGCCCGCACGGATATCGCCTGTGGGATAGACCGTGCCGATCTGGATTGAGCTGCGCCCGTCCGATGCGTAGATCTGGCGCAGATCCTCTGTCGTCGCGGGATAAATCATCGCGCCGGGAATGGGATAGCGCGTCACACCACGGCGGAAACCATGGATCTTGCCGGTCAGCTTTTCCTCGCGCCCTTCGCCCATGAAATCGATATTGGCGATGACCGAATTGCCATCCCCGCGCCGATCCTGCCGCTGGTTGCGGACAGATGCGAGCAGCCAGCCGTCAGCAGTCTTGATCTTGATTTGCGAGCCCACCTGTCCGGCCAGCGCAATTGAGGGATCGGGATCATCAATGCATTCATTGAGCCGCAAAAGATCGAGTGCAACAGCAGAGCCGGAGCCGGCGATTTCCAGCACAACGCCGATCGGCAGGCGCGCTTTGTCATCGCTTTGCAGAGCCTGCGTCCCCAGCTCTTCGTGCGGGGGCGGAGTAGTCGACTGCGCAGTACCTAATGGGGCTGCATTGGAAAACTGGTTGCCGGGCATCTCAGTCATAAAAGGGGGCTCTCAAACCTGTTACTGTATGAGAACATTAGCCCGGACGAGGTTAAAATCGCGTCAATATTTCGCACTTTCAAGGATGTCAGACGAGCGAGAAGAGGCGCCCGGCCGCCCAGCCCATGAAAACCGACAGGCCAACAGCGAACAGCCCGTAGAAAAAGGCGTTCTCTTCCGCCTCTTCAGCCACGACCCCTTCGAACCCTTCTTTGAGTACCTGCACTTCCGATGTGGCAGAAGTGATGACGCGCCCATCTGCTATGGCGAATGTTTCGGCCACATAGCGGCCCGGTATCACATTGGAGGGAATGGGCAGACGAGCCCGGTAGAGCACGTGTTCGGAGACCTGCACCCCGTCTTCAAATTGCGCATAAAGGCCAAGGCGCTGGCGCAAATCCACCAATCCTGCGGAAAAGCGCGCTTGCTCCACTGGATCAATGGAATCGGTGGGGGACAGCTGGAGGTAATTTAACCCAAGTTCGTAAATCGCAGCGGTCCGTTCATCCACGATATCTGCAATCGGGCGCGAACTGGCAATGGCATAGAAGCTGGGGACCGAGCGATATGCAGTGGTGTCCGCATTGATCCAGATGCCAAACCAGCGTTCCTTTTCGCGCAGGCGGATTTCCTCGGTTGGTCCTTTGAGGACCACGACAACATCATAGCCTTCCCCCACGCGGCCACCAGCAGGATCAAGGATGGCCCCGAAGAGGAGGAGGTCAGCCCCGGTGAAACCTTGCCGAAGGACAATGTCATGTTCCGAAATATCGGGCACGAGGATCGGATCCGTGTCCTGCGCGTGAGCTGGAGCAATCTGTGCGAGCGCACACAGGGCAAATGCAAAGATGGCAGCGATGCGGACGATCATAACGGCACCACGGTGTAAACTTCGTCCGGACGGACAGTCAGGCCATAGGCCATGCGAAGCGCGATACCGACCACTATCGTGCCAAGCGCGAGACGAAGATATTCCGGCTTTGCAAATTGCGCGATCCGCGTGCCGAACTGCGCCCCGATGACAGAGCCGAGCAACAACAGACCCGCCAGCACGATATCAACGGCGCGCGTGGTGAAGGAATGCACCATCGTCACCAGCATGGTGATGAAAAGGATGTTGAACAGGCTGGTGCCAACCACGACCTTGGCACTCATCCCGAGGATGTAGAGCATTGCCGGCACCATTATGAACCCGCCGCCAACTCCCATCAGCATAGTGAGGATGCCGACCACCAATCCCAATATCAAAGGCGCAATAGGAGAGATATACAGGCCCGAGCGATAGAAGCGCCAGCGATAGGGTAATACGGCAATCCACGGGTGGTGGCGGCGCTTGGCGGCGCGCGGCTTATCGGTGGACGATGACACAACCCCAAGAGCACTTAGTGCTTCTTGCAACATCAGCCCGCCAATCGTGCCCAGCAGCAACACATAGAGAATGTTGATGACGGTATCGATCTGCCCGAGCGAACTTAGCAGGGTAAACAGCCCCGCCCCCACCAGTGCCCCGACCATGCCGCCCGACACGATTACCAGCCCGATCTGATAATCGACGCCATTATTGCGGCTATGGGCAAAGACGCCCGACACGCTGGCGCCCGTCACCTGCGTTGCAGCAGATGCGGCCGCCACGGTGGGCGGAATGCCATAAAATATAAGCAGTGGTGTTGTCAGAAATCCACCACCTACGCCAAAAACGCCTGAAAGGATGCCCGTCGCCACGCCCAGAACGACGATCACCAGACCGTCGACTGCCAGATTCGCAATGGGGAGATAGACATCCATCCCCTGCGCCTAACGCAAGACAGCGCGCTATAGAAGGCGAATGACAGGCGGTGCCTAAAATCCGGCAGATAGTGTGAGCGCAGGGCCACTTGCCGGCTCGGCATCTCCGGCCACGCGGAAGCGATAATCCACGGTTGCGCGCCCCCGCACAGGACCGATGCGGAAATTGACAGCTGCGCTTGGCCCAAGGTCAAGGCGCTGCGCATCCTTCTGCGCCCCGCCCCAGACGCCCCCACCCGCAGACAGTAGCAATTCATCGCTCCTTATCAGAGCGCGAGTCACCCTTGCCTGCCCATCGACAAAGGGCGTGGCGAAATCGCCGGTGACATAGCCACCTTGCATATAGACATCGGCGCGCAGGCTTCCCGGCAGGTCGAGCGGAGGAAATTCGCTGACGGCAAAGGCAGCGCCCCGCAATTCCGTGCCACGGTCAGTTTCGCTCACCCGCGCTTCTGCCGCCAGCCGCACGGGCACACCAGGCACGGGCCGCATTGAAGTGCCAAGCGCAGCCTCCCTCTCCTTTCGTCCCTCAAGCGCAAGACTGCCGCGCATATGGATTTGCAGGGCATGCGAATTGGACGGGGCGAGGGAATAACGCACCACTGCTCCCAATTGGCTGCGACCATAGCTCGGTCGGCCCGACAGCAGCGGCGAATCATTTTCCTCCCGCCACAAGGCCCAGGCATCCATCGACCATGGCGATGCAGTGCCAGTCCCACGAATTTCACTTGCTTCTTGCGGAGTGAAGATCGCAGGAGGCGCCCCCATGTCCCCTGCTTGCTGGCGCGCAATGGCCGGCCCTGAAAGAGGGGGCTTGCGGCCTGCCTCGTCACGCAAACCCAGTTCAAGCAAGCTTGCCTGCGCGATCAACTGGCGTGTCCCGGCAGGATCGCGGCGTTTGAGCGGTGATTGCCGGGGCGACGCAGTTTGATGAGCTGTTGGTGTGACAGAGAGCCGCGTTTCCATGGCGCGCAACGACGACACTTCTGAACCTTGTGATAGAGATGCCTCCATGTGGGGCCCCGGTGGGCCTAACGGGGTTTGCACCGCTTCTGCCAAGGGTCGCTGTCCATGGTTTATGCCCGGCACATTGTCTTCAAGTGTTGCTACGCCTGAAAGTGCATCAACTGGAAATGGCGGTGCCCACAAGATTAAACGCAGCACGAGCCAGCTTGCAACTATCCCGCCCAGCGCCACCAGCGCGCCGCCCCGCCGCGCGGGCATTGCGATTGCAGTGCGCGTCAAACTGCATGCTCTGAAACAGCGGAACGCTGCGTCATTGCGGGATGGTCATCATGGGCGGTCTTGTCCCATTGTGCATCGGCTCCACGCAGCGTGCGGCCATAGGCAAGCAAGGCCCGCCGACCGGCCATGATCGCGATGACATTGGCAAGGGGAATGCGCAGCACCGCGCGCAGCCCTTCCATGGCGCCATATTCCCGCGTGGTGAAAGCCATGCGCACACCGGCACGCCAGATAAATCCGATCATGTTGATGCCTAGCAGAGCCCACAACAGCGGCGTCGGTTCCCACGGCCTGCCATAGCCAGCAATGTCGAGCGCGGTCAGCAGGAGCGCGATCAGGAACAGCATATAGCCAGTAAGCAGTACCAGTGCCGACATCGGCCCGCGTCGGTCGCGCAGACGCATCCAGTTTTCCACCAGCGTTCCGCTCCAACCCAGCCGGTCCCATCCCTGAAAGGCGATGCCGTGCATCCAGCGCGCTTTTTGCCGCACGGCGCGCTCCAGTGTCGTCGGGAAATAAGAGCGCGTGGCCACCAATGTTCCGTCTTCACCGCGCACGCGCAGGAACCGCGATCGACCGCCTGCCGCGCCGATCCTCAGGCCCAGTTCGTAATCTTCAGTCAGTGAACTGTCGCAGAACGGCCCCCTTGCGCCGCTTTCTTCTCGGGCGATTTCGGCCATGGTCCGCAATGTTTCACGATTGAAGGCACAGCCTACGCCCGCAGCGGGTATGAAAGCGGTCAACGCATCGCGCACCACCATTGCCTTGCCGTGCGATTCAGCAAATTCTTCGCAATAATGGCTTGCGATCCATGGCGAGGTTGGATGCGGCAGCGGCAGGACCGGCAGTTGTACGAATTCGCAATCATCCATCGCCGTGTCGATGAGCGCCAATGCCGCTTCGTCCACCATATCTTCAGCGTCATGCAGCAAGATTATGCGCACCGCCTGCCCGCGGCGCAATTCATCCTGCTCCATCGCGCGATACAGACGATTGAGACAATCGGCCTTGGTCGAAGGCCCGTCACGATCATGCACTACCAACCGAACGCGCGAATCATCGTCCGCCCCGCGCGATGCGGCTTGCATGCTGGCGGGATCATTGCGGTAAATACCGATATAGAACAGCAGATTGTCGTGCGGCCAGGCGCGGCGTGCATGGGCCAGCGTTTCGCTGATGACCTTGTCTTCTTGCCATGCCGGGATCATCACCGCGACCAACCCCGAAAGTTCGCCGTGGCGCAATTGGGCGCGCGCTATCCTGTGGGTCCGCACGCGGCCAGTGGTACGTAGCCACAGCCAGATGCCGTCCATCGCCAGCTCATCCGCCACGCCGAGCAGGAAAAAGACCCCCGCAAACAGCAATAGCTCATATTCCATCAGCGCCAGCCATTCCAGCGCAGACCACGGCCCCAGCTCCATACTTCGCGACCCCTTGCTCTAAGTATGTTTACGCAGGACTACATTTTACATTTAGGAATGCAACTGGCCGCACTCGATTTGCGCCGAATGGGCCTCATTTTGTCCAATATCGCGCTCCGCACTTGAATTGCGCGGCCAATTGCGAAAAGGGACGCACATATGTCTCAACCCAGCATTCTCAAATCGGCCGTCCGCAACTTCTCCGCCCTTTTTCGAGCGGATGCATTTGAAGGCATTCTCCTGATCGCAGTGGCCATCATCGCGATGGTTGTTGCCAATTCGGATGTCTCGAATGCGTATTTCGAGATGTTCTACGGCTATATGTGGTCCAAAGACGTGTTTTACCTCAACACCCTGCACCTGTGGATCAATGACGGGTTGATGGTGATTTTCTTCTTCGTCGTCGGACTGGAAGTGAAACGCGAACTGATTTCGGGCAATCTGTCCAACCCAAAGGCGCGCAATCTTCCGATTCTTGCCGCCATTGCCGGCATGGCAGCGCCTGCTGCGGTCTACATGTTCGTGGCGGGCGGGGAACCTGCCCTTGTGCGCGGTTGGGCCATTCCGGCCGCGACTGACATCGCCTTTGCCATGGGCGTGGTAGGCCTGTTGGGAACACGCGTTCCCTCTGCCTTGCGTCTGTTCCTGCTGACTGTTGCCATTGTCGACGATATCGGCGCCGTCACCATCATCGCGGTCTTCTATACAGAGACGATCAAGATGGAATATCTCGCGGCCGCCGCTGCGTTGGTGGGGGTCATGGTCGCCATGAACCGCATGCGGGTGAGCGCGATGGCTCCCTTTGTCCTGCTCACCGTCGCGCTGTGGTACTGCGTTTTATATTCCGGCGTTCACGCCACGATCGCCGGCGTGCTCGCCGCGCTGACCATTCCGATGCACGGGAAAAAAGGCAATGCGATGCTGGAGGATATGGAGCACGCCATGGTCCCGTGGAACGCCTATATCGTGGTTCCGCTATTCGGCTTTGCCAATGCCGGCGTCGATATTTCAGACCTGGGCATCGATGCGCTGCTTGATCCCTTGCCGCTGGCAGTTGCCGCTGGCCTTGTCGTGGGCAAGCAGGTGGGCATCTTCTCTATGGTGTGGGCCGCTGTCAAAGTGGGCTTTGTGGAGAAACCTGCGGGGTCGACCTGGGTGGAAATCTGGGGCGTTTCGATCCTGTGCGGAATCGGTTTCACGATGAGCCTGTTTATCGGCGAACTGGCCTTTCAGGGCACTGGTGAAACGATGCGCCTGCTGCGGGACGAGGCAAAGATCGGCATTCTCACCGGTTCGCTGATTTCGGCAGTGCTGGGTTATGGCATCTTGCGCCTGACAACATCGCATCCTGAAACGCAGGATGATCCGAAAAGCCCAGTGGTCTGATGCTAAGCCAGGTCGGGCGCTTCCGCAGGGCGCGCGCCTAACCTTGGCTGGCGTTCAGTCAGCCTTGGCGACGGGCGGATTGTCACCCAAATCCTCGAACCATGCTTCGACCGGACCGTTCAGCTTGATGGTAAGCGGGCGGCCCTTGCGATCAACCGTCTTGCCGGCCTGCACGCGGACCCAGCCTTCGGAGATGGAATATTCTTCGATATCGGTACGCACCCGCCCCTTGAACCGAATGGCGACTCCGCGTTGCAACAAATCGGCATCGAAATGCGGGCTGCGCGGATTAATCGCGAGGTGATCGGGCGGCGTATCTTGCTGGTTTGTGTCGGTCATGGGCGAAGGCCACTAGCGCCACGCCGCTAAAAATCAATCGCTGCCGGGCAATTGATCTGGCGGTACTTCAGTCGGCGTCTGGCCCGGATTCACCGAATCCCCGTCCCCGGGGTCCACTTCATCAGGCTTCTGCGGGCTGCCAGGCTGTTCATCAGGCCGGCCATTCCCATTTGCGAAAGTTTTGGATGGGTCATGCTCCGCATGTGAGGATTCGACTGATTCTCGGCTAGTCATGGCGATCTCGGCCTCTCTTTTTCAGATACAGGACCAACGGCGGAGCGCGCCTTTATGTTCCCCTTGTCGTTTCTGCTCATCGCGAACCTTGCCCTTTCCTTCGCGCCCTTATAAGGGCGGCGCTTCGTTTCGCAGGCTCCCCGCCTGCGCGGTTCGCTTGGTTGCGGGCGTGGCGGAATTGGTAGACGCGCTGGTTTTAGGTACCAGTATCGCAAGATGTGGGGGTTCGAGTCCCTTCGCCCGCACCAATTTCGCCCCGTGTCAGGGTGCGACACTGGTCGCTTCCCGCCCTGTCGAACCGTTCAAGTAGTTAGATAAAGGCTGGATATGCAGATCGTCGAAAACACCAATGAAGGCCTCAAGCGCGCCTACACCCTGACCATCACCGCCAAGGATATTGATGACAAGGTCACGGCAGAGGTAACCAAGGTTGCCCCGCAAGTGCGCATGCCCGGCTTCCGTCCGGGCAAGGTCCCCGCCAACCTCGTGCGCAAGATGCATGGGGAGGCGCTGCATGCCGATGTCCTCAACAATACGCTTCGCGAATCGGTTGAACAGCTGATCCGCGACAAGAAGCTGCGCCCTGCCCTGCAGCCCAAGGTCGAAATGGCCGAAGGCTATGAACAGGGCAAAGATGCCGAGCTGACAGTCGAAATCGAAGTGCTTCCCGAAATCGAGGCTCCTTCTATAGACGGTTTGAAGCTGGAAAAGCTCAACGTACCAGTGTCCGACGCCGAACTGGACGAAGCACTTGGCAAGATTGCTGAAGGGCAGAAGAGCTATAAGGACGCGCCCAAGACCAAGAAGGCTGCCGACGGCGACCAGCTCATCATTGATTTCGTCGGCCGTGTGGACGGTGAGGAATTCGAAGGCGGCAAGGCCGAAGAAGCTCCGCTGGTGATCGGCGCAGGCCAGTTCATCCCCGGCTTTGAAGAGCAGTTGACCGGTGCCAAGACAGGCGATGAAAAGACCATCACCGTCACCTTCCCCGAAGATTATCCGGCAGAACACCTCGCCGGCAAGGAAGCCGAATTCGATGTCACTGTCCGCCAGGTCAAGGTCGAAGCTGACACCAAGATTGACGATGATTTCGCCAAGGCGCTAGGCCTTGAAGGCATCGACAAGCTGAAAGAACTGGTAAAGGGACAGATCGAGCAGGAGAGCGCTGGCCTCACCCGCACGCAGATGAAGCGCCAGCTTCTCGATACGCTAGCTGCCGGACATGATTTCGACGTGCCGCCAAGCATGGTCGATGCCGAGTTCGACCAGATCTGGAACCAGCTGACGCAAGAAGCTGCCAATGAAGAAGATACTGAAAAGGCGCTAAAGGAAATCGAGGCCGAGAAGGACGATTACAAGCGCATTGCCGAACGTCGTGTGCGTCTTGGCCTGTTGCTGTCCGAAATCGGCCAGGCCAATAATGTCGAGATCAGCCAGCAGGAAATGCAAATGCTGATCCAGCAGGCTGCGCAGCAATATCGCCCGGAAGACCGCGATCGCTTCATGGAATATGTTCGCAACGAACCCATGGCTCAGGCGCAGCTGCGTGCTCCCCTGTATGAAGACAAGGTAGTCGACTTCCTGTTCGAAAAGGCTGAAGTGACCGAACGCGAAGTTACCCGCGAAGAGCTTGAAGCTGCAATCGAAGCAGAAGAAGCGACCGACGAATCTGCCAAGAAGGCCCCGGCCAAGAAGAAAGCTCCCGCCAAGAAGACTGCGGATAAAGACAAGAAGGCTCCGGCCAAGAAGGGTGCGGACGAAGAACCCGCTGCCAAGAAAGCCCCAGCCAAGAAAGCTGCTGCAAAGAAGCCTGCCGCAAAAAAGGCTGCTGATGACAAGCCGGCTGCGAAGAAGGCGCCAGCCAAGAAAGCTGCAACCAAGAAGGATGCAGCCAAGAAGTAAACCGCGCGCCGCCTCCCCTTCGCGATGAAGGGAGAGGCGGCAGCGGATTGCGTTCGCGGCCTATCGTCAGGCCCTAGAAATTACCTGAAATCGTGAAATTGATGGACTGGCCGCTCTTCCTGCGGCGGTTCTCCGTAAAGCGCACCGGCGCGGTGTCGCGCGGTCCGTCATAGACTGTCCGGCGCAAGGTCGATGCGCCGTCAAACACATTGCCCAGCTTCACCTGCATCGTGGTGCCAAGCAGATTTTTATGTTCCACAAAGACCGCTCCGAATGTGCTGCGCTGGTGATCGAAGAAAAATTCGCGGACCCGATAATTGGCTGCACGGTCGGCATTCACGAAAGTGGCCCCCCAGGCAAAGGAGCTGGCAGGGACATCGTGGCGGAAATCGAATCTCAGTTCGAAGGGATTGTTTCCATCGAACCGGCGTTCGATTGCGGTGACGGGATCGACGACCTGCGAATCTTCCAGTTCCAGCTCGATTTCCAGCTGCGCGCCAGGCGCACCCAGTGGTTCGAACAACAATGTGCCATTGAGATTGAGTCCGGTGCGGCGCGCATCATCGATATTCCCGCTGGCTTCCCCGCCGCCTGCGACAGGCACAATCAGCACCAGATCCTCGACCCGCTCCTCAAAGAATGTCAGTGTGGCAGAGCCCCATGGGCCAAGACCCTTGGCGATTTCCAGCTGTATGTCCCAGTTCTGCGGCGGGCGTAGATCATTATTGCCGGCACTGGCCTGATCGTCAGACAAATCTACGCTGGCGAGGAAATCTTCGAAATTGAGC
>OJBU01000094.1_pt1 | contig 15235 bp, 14 predicted proteins | sample 1591241 | NCBI WGS metagenome assembly OJBU01 (sample SAMN05416770, study PRJEB24817) | seawater metagenome | isolation source: Sea water | place: Canada:Atlantic | collected 2013-07 | reverse complement strand
GCTTGCCGCTCAGTCGCTTGCGCTGGTCCCCGCGGAGAAGCAGGCGTCCCGCCATAATCTGTTCAGTGCCTCGCTGCGCTGGCCCCATGGGCTCGACTGGCCATTATGGCAGGCCGCGCTCCAGCAGCTGCAGGCACAATGTGGCGATGCATTGGTGCGAGTGAAAGGGCTGTTGCAGGTGAACGGGCTGGATGGCCCCATGCTGGTTCAGTGGGTGGCGCAACAGGCACCGGAGATGACACCACAGAACCGGTGGCCGGATCAGGACACCGACTCGCGCCTGGTACTTATTGCGCGCCACTCTCAGGCTGACTTCCCGGTCCAACAGCTGGCACACTGGGAGGCCTTGTTGAATCAGTTGCAGGCTGCCCCTTCGGCCTGAATGTCCGGTCTGATCACTCGCCCGATTGTTGCGGAGTCCCTATGGGTTACCTGTATTTATCTATCGCCATTGTGGCTGAAGTGGTGGCTACCTCGGCGCTGAATGCGTCCCAGGGCTTCACCCGGTTGTGGCCATCAGTGGCTACCGTGGTGGGCTATTCTATTGCGTTTTATGCCCTTTCCCTGACCCTGCGTACGATTCCCATGGGGATTGCCTATGCGGTCTGGGCTGGAGTGGGTATCGTACTGATTGCGCTGGTGGGCGCGCTATTCTTTAAACAAATACCCGATTTGCCTGCCATGCTGGGCATGGGTTTTATTATTGCGGGTGTGGTGCTGGTCACGCTGGTGTCCAGCACCGCCAGCCATTGAATGGCGCTAATGCATGAATGGCGCTGAATGAATGACAAGGAGAGGTCGTGACGGATCGAATCAATCAGGTAGAGCAGGCGGTGGATCGGGTTATTGAGGCCACCGGTGGCGAGATTCGCCTGGCCATGCCGCTGGGGCTGGGTAAGCCCAACCGGTTTGTGAACGCACTTTATGCACGTGTGGAAGCGGACCCGTCCCTGAGCCTGGATATCTATACGGCCTTGTCCCTGGGAAAACCGGGGGCCGGCAGCGAGCTGGAGAAACGTTTTCTTAATCCCTTTGCCGATCGCTTGTTCGGCGATTATGAAGCGTTGACCTACCTGGCGGCGCAAAAGCGTGGAAACCTGCCCGCCAACATTCGGGTGTTCGAATTTTTCGTGCAGCCCGGCAGCATGCTGGGCAGTGACGTAGCCCAGCAACATTACATCAGCAGCAACTACACGCATGTGGCGCGGGATCTTAACGCACGAGGCGTGAATGTGGTGGCGCAATTGCTGGCTCACCGGCAGGTGGACGGTAATGACGAGTACAGTTTTTCCTGTAACCCGGAAGTGACGCTCGATCTGATGCCCTTGCTCAAGGCGCGCCGGGAAGCCGGTGAAACCATCGTGTCCGTGGGGCAGGTACATCGGGACCTGCCGTTTATGGGGAACGATGCCCGGGTGGATGACTGGCTGCCGGAGATGGACCTGTTGGTGGATGACCCGGAAGGTCATACCCGCCTGTTCAGCACTCCGAATATGCCAGTAAATATTCAGGATCATTTTGTCGGGCTGCACGCCAGCACGCTGGTGCGCGATGGCGGTACCTTGCAAATCGGTATCGGTGCCCTGGGCGATGCGCTGGTGCATCATCTGCGGCTGCGCGAACAGGATAACCCCCGCTACCTGAATGCGCTGAAGGCCTGGACTGTGCCGCCGGAGCATGATGCCTTGATTCAGCGGGAAGGGGGCACAGGCGTTTTTCGTGAGGGCCTCTACGGTTGCAGCGAAATGATGACCCATGGCCTGCTGACCTTGATCGACGATGGCATCATTCGCCGCCCGGTATATGACTGGGCACCCCTGCAGCGCCTGGAAATGCACAATCCGGCAACGCCGGGGCTGGCGCTGCTGGATGCCCTGCGCGAGCAATCGGCGATCAGCCGGCGGCTGGATCGCGCGCAGCTGCGTACCCTGAAACGGTTCGGCATTTTCCGCGACGGCATTAGCAAACACGGCGATGAACTACAGCTGCCCAATGACGTGACCGTGCCCAATGATCTGGACGATCGCACCACCCGTGAAGCCCTGAAAGCGGTGTTCGGCGAAAGCCTGACCGGTGGTGTGGTGATGCACGGTGGCTTTTTCCTGGGGCCCCGGGATTTCTACGCACGTTTGCGGGAGATGACGGACCAGGAGCGCGATAGAATTAACATGACGCGCATCAGTTTCATCAATCACCTTTACGGTGATGAAACCCTGAATCGTTTGCAGCGTCAGGATGCGCGTTTTATCAATACCGCGTTCACGGTCACCTTGCTGGGCGCCGTGGCCTCGGACCAGATTGAAGACGGTCGCGTGCTCAGTGGTGTGGGCGGGCAATATAACTTCGTCAGCCAGGCCCATGAGCTGGAAGGCGCGCGTTCCATTTTGATGGTGCGGGCATGGCGCGAGCGCGGTGGTGAGGCCATGAGTAATGTGGTGTTCAGTTATGGGCATAACACCATTCCCCGACATCTGCGCGATATGGTGGTTACCGAATATGGTGTGGCGGATCTGCGTGGCAAGACCGATGAAGAAGTGGTCATGGCGATGCTGAACGTGGCCGATAGCCGTTTCCAGGTGGAGCTGATGGAGCAGGCCCAGGCGGCGGGGAAGCTGCGCCAGGATTATCAAATTCCCGAGGCGCACCGTCGCAATAATCCTGAGCATCTTCATGAGATTGCCGAACAGTACGGCAAGGAAAGCTTCCCGGTTTTCCCGTTGGGCACGGATTTCACCGAGGTAGAGCAGCGTTTGATGACGGCGCTCACCTGGCTGAAAGAGAAAGTCAGCCACAAGGAGTATCTGAAGCTGGGCCGCAAAGCGTTGTTCAACGAAGGCAGTCCAACCGAGTTTGCGGCGCAACTGGATCGTATGGCGCTGACGGATCCGGATGGGGTGCGTGAGCATATTTTCCAGCGTTTGTTGCTGACTGCACTGGAAGCTACCCAGGAAAAATAGCGTTGCCGATTAGCCAATAACGATGGGGCGGCGGTGCCGCCCCATCGTTGCAAGGCCGTTATTTCTTGTCGTCTTTATGGCTGTCCGCAGGCGCTTTTTTCTCCGGGCGCGGGCGGCCCCCGGAAAGGGCGCGCCAGAAAGGAATGCGGCGGGTTACCGCAACCATTTCGTCAACGCTGTCGCTGATCCCTGACAGGCGATCCACCGTGTCACGCAAGCCCACCAGCTCATCCACATGTTCGGAAATTTTGAACACCACCATGTAGAACTCGAGCAGGGCTCGCAGAACCGATGCCGCGACCAGGAAGGTGAGTGGTGCGGCGAAGAAGAAGTAAAAAATGCCGCGCCAGGTGGATGCCATAAAGGCTTCCACGCACAGGTACAGCAGGCCCATGGCGATGGCGGCAAGGGCAATGCCGTAGACCCCCGGCATGACCTGGATGATCATGTATTTATCGAACTTGAAATTGAACAGTTCGCGCCAGTATTGCACTACCCAGAAGCATCCCCGGCGGACTTTTTCGTTGAATTTTTCCGGTGCGGGCGGCTGGAGGGTCTCCTCGCTGGCATCGCGTTGTTGATCTACCATTTTGCGTACTGCTCCTCGACAAAACCGTAGTGGCGTTCGATTGGCAGGCGGCGCCCGTCATCCAGGCGAAGCTCGCCATCGAAGTGACCAAACAGCTGGTTGAAATTGCTGGCAAACAGGCCCAGGTTGAGGCGCTCTTTGTGGTTTCCGTTGGGGGTGAACTGAAGGTGTACCCGGCCGCACAGGCTGCGGATTGTCCAGGGTTGCATCAGCTCGTCACGGTTGTAATCAAATATCACTCCGCCGGTGGGGACCATGACATCATCGATCCACAGGCAGTTTTCGGAAAAGGTTGTCTCATTGACACCACAGGACAGGTTGAGCCCGACCCGGGTATCACCAACCCGGGTAGACAGGCAGGCCCAGTTCCAGAATGTTTCACGGCGCATATAACCGGCGGAAAAATCATGGTGGCCGTTAGCGTCGATGGCGCTCAGGTCGGTGTGTTTGCCCTGGCGTTGTAATGAGCCGGTGACGGCTTTGCCGGCTACCTTGTTGGCATAGACCCAGCCGTTAATACCGGTACGGGTGCACAGGGACATGGGCTGGTATGTGGGGCCCTCGTCCATATGAGCATCCAGTGTCAGACCATCCAGCTTGATCGACAGGCTTTTGCTCAATGCTCCCTGGTCGTCCTGCTCATAGCCCAGTCGGATATCCACGTTTTTTTGTCGGAATACGCTTTCGCCCTGTTGCGGTGATGCCGACATGCGCAGGTCCCTGCCCAGGGGGGAGCGCCAGGTGTATTCGTGCAGGGCGCCGGTTTGTGGTTCAAACAGGTAGAAAAAGGCCATGCCCAGGTAGCCGGTATGGGCAAAAGCGCAGCCGGCCAGCAGCTCATTACTGATGATGCCGAAATACTGGAACTGCTTGTAATGAAAATGCCGGGCAAAGGAAGAGGCCGGTTTGCCCATGGGCGTGCGGTAATCCGCCGCACGGCCGTTAATGTTTGCCACGGTTTCCGGGAACACACCGAAAGCAACTCGACCCTGGTTGTCCACCAGTGCCGGCGGTTGTTGTTGAAATGTCATGGGGTTGGCCAGCTGACAGGAACAATGAAGCCCGGTTGGTCATGGTGAGGGCCCGTGACCATGAGCGCGCGTGAATGGCCTTCAACATAGTCAATCACGGTGGCGCGATCAACGAAATTGGTACCTTTGTCTGACATAAAAGGGGTGGGCCAGCACGGGCGCTCAATGATTGACCAGGGGCCGTCCTCCAGCTCGTCGGTGGTGCGCCACCAGCCCCGTTCGTGCCCGGGGCCTGGTTTCACACCGGTGGGAGGGATAGCGCGATGATAGAAGAGCCTGCCGCGGGTCAGCAGAGCCTGCCCGTGCACCTCCCAGCCTTGTTCGGCCAGCTGGGTGCGGGCAATGTCCGATTGCGAGCGAGGCAGCTGCTGTTGGTAGAGGTGATGCGCCTTGCGGGCCAGGGTGTCGTGGCGATTGGGGCCATACCATTGCTCGGCGGTGGCCAGGTAGAACTTGAGCGCCAACTCCCAGTGCCACAGTTCGCCGCTCAGTCGGTCACGGACCAGCATGTCCAGCTCGCCCAGGGTGCGTCCTTGCTCGCGAATGGGCAGGTTGCTGGCAATGCGCTCCAGCCCCGGGCTGGCATCCACCAGGGCAGCGACCCACTGCTCGAAGATCAGCCCCAGGCGCCGTGGGGCGGAGTGGCTCTGTAATTGAGCAGCGGCACGATGAAGTAATGCCGGATCTGCTTGCAGCTCTCGCTGCAGCAGGTGTCCGGCATCCAGAAAGGGGGTGCAGGGCAACAGGGCAGGAGCCTGAACCAGCCAGCCGAGCTGGCGGAGCAGGGTGTCTGTTGCGTTGTGGGTCATTACACCGATGTAGGCACCGATACGGGTCGTTCTTCACGTTTTTTCAGGGCACTGCGAACCTCGTCAGCCCAGTGCAGCCAGGCTTGCTGATCAAGGATGCCCCGGCGCAGGGTCAGGTAGGTAAACAGGTCACGGTCGCGGCTGGTGTCATCCAGTTTGCTGGCCAGTGACTCGAAGGTGTTTAGCCGTTCACGGCGCAGGTCGGCCTGGTCGTCCAGCTCTCGGAGTATGGACGCACTGTCGGACAGATCGCCGCCGGCAATCTTGACCATGAACGCATCGCGGATGCGTGGTGGTGCGGCTGGCTTGCGAAGCCAGCGAATCAACTCGTCGCGTCCTTCATCCGTGATCCGGTACAGCTTTTTGTCCGGTTTGCCGTCCTGGGGGATATGGCGATATTTCACCATGCTCTGGTCGTTGAGCTTCCCCAGCTCCAGATAGATCTGTTGGTGGGTGGCGTTCCATACCAGCCCAATACTGTTGGCAAATTCGCGAGCGAGGTCGTAACCGCTGGCTTCCTGGTCTTGTAGCAGGACAAGTATGGCATGGCGCAAAGACACGGCTCACTCCTCGTTTTTTTGTGATGTAATACCAATTTGATAGTAGAGAGCTGTGTAGTTGCTGCGCAATCCGTTGAATAAGTAGTTTTGTAAAAACTTGGTGAAGTTAGCCTACAAGACCCGGCAAGTGTAAGTATTTGTTATCAAAAGAGATGCACTGTGTAGGCCGTGTAGCGGATAAAGGAAAACGACGTTGCACTTCCATGTCAGTGCAACGTCAGCCGGGGGGTTGTCTTAGCGGGTGCGAGGGGGAAAGGAGAGCAGCATGCTCTCCTGATATTGCGCCGAGGCGAGCAGCTGCTCCGGCCCCAGCTTGGGGATCAGGTTGCTGATCAGGCTACGGCTGGCCTTGCGGGTGGTTTCCACGCCCACGTTGGCGACTTTGCGCAGCACCGGGCCGAAACCTAGCAGGGCCATGGGGCGCTGGAAGTACCAGTCGATCGCTTCATCGGTGAGCGTGAGCAGGTAGGCAGCCAGTTCGCGGCGGGCCTTGTCTTCTTCTCCCTCCTGGCATAAACGGATGACGTCCTTGCACTGGGCGCGGTGCGCCTCGCTGACGGGGAAGGCCACATACCAGTGGTCGCCATCGGTGGCAGGGTGACGCACCTGATCCATATAGTCGGCGGCGGCCTGGTTCTGCGTCAGGTCCATTTTTTTCGCACTGCGGCCGATCACCAGGTGGGTGGTTTTGCTGATGGTGCTGCAGGTCATGTTGACCACTTTGAACATGCCGGGGCTCAGATCCGCAGCCTGCGCCGCGCGGGTGATGAAGGCGGCCAGGGCTTCCTCGATAAACTGGGCCATGATGGCCTCAATTTCCTTGGGTTCCGGGCGTTTGGCGCCACCGTTCATGCGCTGGATAAAGGCATCGGTACGCTGATGAAGGCTGTCACTGGAGCGGAAGGCCACATGGGGAGTTGTCATTCTTTTATTCCTTTCAGGCAATCAGGCACGAAAGCCCCATCTTACCCAGCGGGTATTCAGGGATGAATGACCCAAAGTGGTGGCTGGGTGGCTATTTCTTTTTCCCGGCGAATGGCAGATGATTCGCGACCGGCAAGAAACCCGCGTGATGGCGGGCCTGAGGAGAATGTCATGTTAGGCGTCGTGAACGCGGATGCGGACCAGGTAAAACGCTGGTTGCAGCAGGCCAATATCCAGCACTATATCTGTGAGCACTGCCATGCGCTGCACCTGTCTGAGTTGCAGGGCCGTGAAGGGGTGGTGGATGCGCGGCTGTTCGTGGAAGACGATGGCATCTTGCTGACCAGTGAACTGGAAGTGCGCCCGGCCGCTTTGTTTGCAGTACAGGCGGAATTGAGCCGGCTGAACATGGCGTATCCGTCGGTGAAGCTGTTTCTGGACGTGAACGATGATTCCCTGCCCCGCCTGGTGGTGTGCGATCTGCTACTGGGGCGTAATGGGGTGACCTTCGAGCAGTTCATCTATTTTGTGCAGGCGACGGTGGATGCCACCTCGCAATTGCTGGATGAATGCCAGGAGGAAGGTTGGCTGCTATGGCCAGACGACTTTGATCCTGACGCCGGTGGGGCGTTGCACTAACAGCGAGAGGGCACAGCCAGTGCATGATAATGCGGATCTGTTGGGCGGGGTGGGCGGCAGCCCACTCGATGGCCTGATTGATGGGCTGGCCCGGCAGGGTTTCGCGGTGGCGCCCGGCTATTTCCCGGCGGCGCTGGTGCGGGCCTTGCGCGAGGAGGCGTGTTACAAGGACCAGCACGGCGAGTTTCGCCTTGCCGGCATTGGCCGTCGCCAGGAACACCAGAAAGATACCCGCGTTCGCAGTGACCGCACCTGTTGGCTAAAAGGTGACTCGCTGGCTCAGTGCCAGTTGTTTGAAGGGCTGGAAAGCCTGCGGCTGGCGGTCAATCGCGAGCTGTTCATGGGCCTGTTCGAGCTGGAATCCCATTTTGCCATTTACGGGCCGGGGGATTTCTACCAGCGCCACGTGGATGCCTTTAACGGCAACAATGGCCGTTTGCTGTCTGTGGTGCTTTATCTCAACGATAACTGGCAAAGCGAATGGGGTGGGCGCCTGCGCATCTGGCCCGAGGCGGATGCAACCCGTGTGGCCACTGAGGTAGAGCCCCGTGCGGGCACGCTGGTGGCGTTCCTCAGCGAGAAAATTCCCCACGAAGTCTTGGCAGCTACCCGGGAACGCTACAGTATTGCCGGATGGTTCCGTTGCAACAACACTACCGCCGACTGGCTCGATCCGCCGCGCTGATACTGGGCTGCCTGCTACTGCCGCATCCGGTAGGTGCGGCGCTATGTGCCGAACCGGGGCGTGATGGTGCCATGTTGTCTGGCAGCACCATCAATGGTTATTTTTCCGGCCCGGACAACCAGGCGTTGCCCCCGGGCACGCGTACTCTGACGTTGTCCCATTCCCGTGGCCGGGCTGTGCTGCAGCCCGGCGATCTCGCCCTGTTAATGCAGGTTCAGGGCGCCCCCATCAACACATCGAACTCCCAGGCCTACGGCCAGATACGTACCGATGCACCTGCCCCGTGGGCGCAGGAGTGGGTGCGCATCGAGCGGGTGGATGCCGATCAGGTGCGCATCCTCGGCGCGGGCCCGGGGGGTGGGCTGCTCCATCATTATGACAATGCCCCGGCTAACGAGGAACAGGGCCGTCGGCGCTGGCAGCTGGTGCGGGTGCCACAATTCGACAGCCTGAGCCTGGAGCAGGATGTGGCGGCGTTGCCCTGGAATGGCACCACCGGTGGGGTATTGGCAGTGGATGTGCGCCGCCAGCTGGACCTCAATGGCCACACCCTGTCGGTGCGCGGCACGGGTTTCCGCGGGGCGCCGGCGGTGTCGTTGCAGGGGGCGTTGGGGCGGCCGGATGACTGGCGCTACAGCACGCCCAGTGTGGACGATCAGGCGGCGGGCTATGGCCACCATGGCAGCAAGGGGGAGGGCCTTGCAGGCACCCCTTTACTGCTATTGCCCGCTGCGACGATGGGCTACCCCCAGGGCGATATGGCCAGGGGCGCGCCCGCCAATGCCGGTGGCGGGGGGAATGGGCTGGATCTGGCGCACCAGCAGTTGGGTAACGGCGGTGGCGGCGGTAATGGTGGCGCCGGTGAACAGGGTGCGCCGGAGCAGGGTGGCGGTGAGGGAGGCCACCCGGCGGTGGCGGGCTGGATACTGGGCGGCGGCGGCGGAGCGGCTGCCCGGCGCAACGGCGAGGGAGGAAACGGGGGATCGGGTGGCGGCCTGCTGGTGATTCGGACTGCGCGGCTTGTGGGCGAGGGCCTGCTGGATCTGCGTGGTTTGCCGGGGCGCGCGATCACAGGTACAGGCCGGGCGGAGGCCATTGGCGGCGGTGGCGGTGCCGGTGGGACGCTCTGGCTGGATGCGCCTACGGCAACGACGGTATCGGCAAGCATTGAGCAAACCGGTGGCGCGGGTGGCGGTGCCGGGGGGGCTGGCGGGGCAGGCCAGCCGCTGGCGGCCCGGGATGGCATCATGCCGGCTCTGCGTCCGTTACCGGTTTCGGGTGTAGCGGCGGGCTATCGCTGTCGACCGGCGGGCCACTGGATTACCGGGCAGTTGTTTGAGGACAATGGCGCTGGCGAGCCGGCCCTGGCGTTTAACGGCCAGCCGGATCCCGGTGAGCGTCGTTTGGCGGGGTGGGCTGTGAGTCTGGCGGGCGAGGGCAACGAACCCGACAGGATCACTACGGCCCAAGGCGGCCACTTCCAGTTCCGGCTTTCTGAAGCTCGCAGCCAGGGGCAACCACTGGCCCTGACCCTGGCTCTGCCAGAACATTGGCACGTCCCCCAATTGCCGGGCCTTAACGGTCAGGCGGGCGAGCATGTCGGCGAGACGCTGCGTTGGGGCTTGCGTGCGTTGCCGGATCAACATTCCGGGCCGTTGTTATTGGGGCTGGTGTCCGAGCCGCTTTGGCGGGGGCCTGACAATCAGCATCTGGAAACGGGCAGCACCGCAGTGCTGCGGTTTGAATACCGTGCCAGCCTTAGCGGGCAGGTGCAGTTCGCCAGCGCCCACCCGGCGGTGCGCAGTTTGCTGATGGACCGCCACTGTTCTGGCAACAGTGAACAATGGCAGAGCGGTAAAAGCCCTGCCTGGCCGGTTACGGCGGGTGAGCGGGTCTGTGTGCGCGTACCGATTCTGTTTCAGGGAAAAGGCACGGCCATTTCCGTGACCGCAACCACTGTAGCTGCCGGTGCTCCTGACGGGTTCTCGCTGCCTCCCCAGACTGTCACGGTAAAAATTCTTCCTGCCCCTTGAAAGTAATTTGCAGGCCCCCATTTTCTTATCCAGTGACAACTGGCCGGTTGGAGCAATGCAGACAGTCTTGATGACTGCCGGCGGCTCCGTGTCACATCAACCATTTTTAAACCGTTTTCCAGCGGACGCCTGCGGGGTCTGCTGGTGAGATTGGAATGAGGATAGTGTGATGAATACCGGATTTTCCCTTGCCCCGTTGTTTCGCCATTCTGTGGGTTTTGACCGTTTTGATGAGCTGCTGGACGCGGCGCTGCGTGCTGACCAGTCCAATGGCTACCCCCCTTACGACATCATCCGCGAAAGTGATGGGCGCTACCGTATTGTCATGGCCATGGCCGGCTTTGCGCGCAGCGACCTGGATATCACCGTGCAGGAAAATGAACTGCGCATTCGCGGTAACCTGAAAACGGAACAGGACAGTGAGCGAACCTGGCTACACCGCGGTATTGCCCGCAGGGCTTTCGAGCGCACGTTCAAGCTGGCTGACCATGTGGAAGTGGAAGCGGCCGGGCTGGAAGATGGCTTGCTTACCGTGACTTTGAACCGCGTGGTGCCGGAAGAGAAAAAGCCCCGTGTGATCCCGGTTGACGGTGCGCCGACACCTACAAAAAGTAATTAATCGCTCACATTCTGTGACGCGGTTTTTGTGACACAGTAAAGGGGCCATTACGGCCCCTTTTGTTAGTTTCAGGAGTAGTAAAGGCAACGGCTGCCCCAATAGCGCAATGGCATAACCGGTTGGAGCAGTCATCGCTAAAGGATCTGATCACGGCAGTGAGCGGTCTTCAGAAGCACTGCCGGTCAGGAAGACTGGCGCACAGTACGGTCCGCGTACTACACGCACAAAGCGGTCGATTGTTCGCCATTTGTTTGCCACAGGGAGAGGCAGCAATGAAACGACTCTACTATTTCACCAAATCACTCGCGTCCGTTCAGGGCATTACCGGTGAACTGCGTCAGGCAGGGATCGGTGAAAACCGCCTGCATGTCATGGGCACCGACACCATGGCCATCGCCCAGGCTCATGTACATGGCACCACCCCGTGGGAAGAAACCGACATCATGCATTCGGGATTTCTCGGTGCGATTATCGGTATGGCGGCTGGCTTGTTCGGCGGCTTCTTGCTGGCAGGGCTTGATCCCTGGGGAACCAATCTGGAGAGTGGCGCCATTATCGGCGCGACCCTGTTTGGTACCTGTTTTGGTGCCTGGCTAGGTGGCTTGCGCGGCGTCTCGTCTACCAACCATCACTTGTCTCCCTATATCGACCGGGTCGAGCAGGGCGATTATCTGATGATGGTGGATGCCGATGACGATCTGCAGGCCACCAAGGTGGAAAAGGTCATGCATGGCCATCGCCATGAGGCGGAAGAGGCAGGTCGGGAAGAGCATTTCAGCCCGTTTGATTAGGACGCTTCACGCTACACGCAACAGGCCCGCACGCTGCAGGCCGCGTGTAGCGCCTATGCCGCCATCCAATAAGCCGCCACGTCCAGCATGCGGTGGCTGAACCCCCATTCGTTGTCGTACCAGGCCAGCAGTTTCAGCTGCGGGCCCAGTACCCGTGTGTGGTTGGTGTCCACCACACAGGAGTAGGGCAGGTGATTGAAGTCGCTGGAAACCAGCGCCAGATGGTTCATCGCCAATACCCCCTGTAAATCCCCATGGGCGGCATTGCTCAGGCTCTCATGGACACCTTCCACCGTGACGGGCTGTTCCAGCAGTAGCGTCATATCCACCAGCGACACATTCAGCGTGGGCACGCGCACGGCCATGCCGTCCAGTCGCCCGGCCAGGTGCGGGAGCACTTTGCCCACCGCCCTGGCGGCGCCGGTGCCGGTGGGGATCATGTTCACTGCCGCTGCACGCGCGCGCAGCAAATCGCCATGGGCCTTGTCCACCAGGTTCTGGTCATTGGTGTAGCTGTGGATCGTGGTCATCAGCCCCTGCTTGACGGTGAAAGCCCGGTCGAGCACATCCACCAGTGGCGCCAGGCAGTTGGTGGTGCAGGAGGCGTTGGAAACGATCTGCTGGCTATCATCAAGCAGGCCGTGGTTGACGCCGTAGACCACCATGGCGTCGGCATCGTCTACCGGGTAACTCACCAGCACGTGGCGGGCGCCAGCGTCCAGGTGGCCCTGGAGCTGTGCGCGCTGCTTGTAGCGACCACTGCACTCCAGCACCAGATCCACCGCGTGCTCGCCCCAGGGTAACTGGTCCAGATCGGTGGTGGCGTAGCAGGGTACCCGGCGGCCATCAATCTCCATGGCGTCGCCGTCATAATGCACGGAATAGGGCCAACGGCCATGGGTGGTATCGAAGGCAAGCAGGTGGGCAAGCACATTGAAATCGGCCAGGTCATTGATGGCGACCAGTTCAAAACGCTCCCGTGCCGGATGTTCACTGAGGGCCCGAACCAGGCAGCGGCCGATGCGGCCGAAACCATTGATGGCAATGCGAATGGTGGGATGGTTGTCCATGGTGCCTCCCTGTCCGCGGATAGGCAGGGCAGGGCGCTTGCGCCTTGCTGGCGGCCCTGCTCTTGCTACTTCGAGTGTAGTCCTGCGGCCAGGGCAGGGCCAGCCTGTTCAAGCTTTAGTCAGATGAACGCCCAGGCCCCGCTGTTCTCTTGCAATAGCCGTGGGCATTCGCCACAATGCGCGCTCGTTTCGCGGCTGCCATGCCCGAAGCGCGTTATGGTCGACCCGTCGGTCCCCCCGCAACGATAAGCTGCGAACCCCGCCAGGCCCGGAAGGGAGCAACGGTAGCAGTGGACTTGTGTGCCGGGGTGCGGCTGGCGGGAAGACCGCTCTAATTCCCCCGCTACACGCCGCTCGCTTTCACGTAACACGCTTCTCCCACTGTCCTCCCCCCGGGAACTTCGATAGCATAAGCGCTCTGATTCCAATCCCTTTGTATTGGTGGCCATGATTGCCGCTGGAGTGCTATGAGTTATCAGGTCCTTGCCCGTAAATACCGCCCCCGTACCTTCGATGAACTGGTGGGGCAGGAGCACGTTTCACGGGCCCTGATGCATGCCCTGGATCAGGATCGGCTACACCATGCCTACCTGTTCACCGGAACGCGCGGGGTGGGGAAAACCACCATTGCCCGTATTCTCTCCCGCTGCCTGAACTGCGAGCAGGGTGTCAGTGCACGTCCTTGCGGCGTATGCCCCACCTGTCAGGAGATTACCGACGGCCGCTTCGTGGACCTGATCGAAGTGGATGCGGCCAGCCGTACCAAGGTGGAAGACACCCGCGAGCTGCTCGACAACGTGCAGTACGCACCGACCCGGGGCCGCTACAAGGTGTACCTGATCGATGAGGTGCACATGCTCTCGGCGCATTCGTTCAATGCGTTGCTGAAAACCCTGGAAGAACCGCCTCCCCATGTGAAATTCCTGCTGGCCACCACCGACCCGCAGAAACTGCCGGTGACCGTGCTGTCCCGCTGTTTGCAGTTCAGCCTCAAGGCGTTGCCCGCCGAGCAGATTGCCGGGCACCTGAAAGCCTTGCTCGACAAGGAAATGATTCGCTACGAAGAGCCGGCGCTGCTGTCGTTGGGTAAAGCGGCTCAGGGTTCCATGCGGGATGCGTTGAGCCTGACAGATCAGGCGATCGCCTTCGGCAGTGAGCAACTCAGCAGTGAGGCGGTGAACGCCATGCTGGGTACGGTGGACCGCAACCACGTACTGACGCTGTTGGTGGCGCTGGCGGAGCAGGAGCCCGGTGGCGTGTTGCAGGCGCTGGCGACAGTCAGCGAGCATTGTCCCGGCGAGCTGGCCTTGCTGGATGAACTGATTAGCCAGCTTCACCAGCTGGCGGTGTGCCAGGCGGTGCCCGGCAGTTATGACGAGACCCAGCAACAGTTGGCAGCCGCACTCACTGCGGAACAGATTCAACTGTATTACGACGTGGCCCTGCGGGGCCGTCGTGATTTGCAGGATGCGCCGGATAGCCGTGCCGCACTGGAGATGTTGTTGTTGCGCATGGTGCTGTTTACGCCCAAGGGTGTGCTGGTGCAGGGGGACAGCCCCGCCGCAAAAAAGCCTGAAGCGGCAGCGCCGTCGGCAGAGCCCGGCGGTAAGCCGGATTTGCGTGCCCTGCTGAACAGTCAGCCTGCCGCTGCTTCTCACTCAGAACCTGCTGCGCGCCCTGCTGCTCAGCCCCCCGAGCGGGCCCCTGCCACGGTGACATCCGCGCCCGCTCAGCAAGCGGCTCCTGTAGAGGCGGCGGCACCTGCGTCTGCGGATGACGCCCCGCCCTGGGATGAGGGCCCGGCTTCTTCTTCTCCGTCAGCGTCGGCGGCCCTGGCCCAGGTAGAAGCGAATCAGCCAGAGCCTGCTGCCGAGGTTGCAGCGGCGGTGGCAGCCCAACCGCAGAGTGACCCTGAGCCAAACGCTGAGCCTGCCCCGGAATCCGAAAACCTGGCGCCATTGGCGGAGCCGACCAATGAGGCGGAAGTGGCCACCTGGTGGGCCGCCTTGTTGTTGCGCCTGGACGTGGATGGCACGGTGCGCAATATCGCTCGTAATGCGGTGTTGATCAGCCGTGAGGAAAGCGTCTGGACGCTGCGCATCAGCCCCGGGCATCAGGTGCTGGTCAACAAGGAGCGGCTGGAAGAATTGAGCGGTGCGCTGGGCAATTACTTCCAGCGACGCATTCAGGTTCAGGTGGAATTTGAGCAGCAGCCGGGCGAGACCCCGGAGCGAATGGCCGAAGCGCGTCGGCAGGAATTGCTGGCCCAGGCCAAGGATACCCTGCACGCCGACCCGGTGGTGCAGCAGTTGGTCACCACCTTTGCGGGGCGATTGGACGAAGAAAGCGTCACCCCGAAAGAGACAGTGGAATAAGTACGCCGGAAGCGAGACGCATGACGCCGGACGCTATAATCAAAATCACAAGCAAAGAACGCAAGAGACTTGACGCGGCAGCGATGCTTTTAGACTGATCATGCGTCATGCGTCATGCGTCATGCGTCATGCGTCATGCGTCATGCGTCATGC
>OJBU01000087.1_pt1 | contig 15518 bp, 14 predicted proteins | sample 1591241 | NCBI WGS metagenome assembly OJBU01 (sample SAMN05416770, study PRJEB24817) | seawater metagenome | isolation source: Sea water | place: Canada:Atlantic | collected 2013-07 | reverse complement strand
GGGTGATCGCCGAGAATATCCGCCACGAGCAACGGAAGGTGATCAAATATAACCACTTGGTGGCCAACCTGGTCATTCTTCACAATGTGGAGTCGATGACGTTAACCCTTAAAGATCTCAAGGATCGCGGCCATCATATTGATCACGATATTCTCAAAGGATTGGCCCCATACCGCACGGACCATATCAACCGATTTGGCGATTATACGCTTGATTTTGAACGGCAGGTTTCACCCATGAGCTACAACGCCAAAATAATTTAAATACAATAGGTTAAGGCACATTTTGGAGGATTTCGTCAGAATCGTTGCCGACCCTCTATATCCCTCACCTCAATCAAGCTGATTGCCGTTGCCGCCGCCTCCAGCATCTGCAACCGTACTGCCGGGTTCAGGGTTTCATACGGTCGCCACAGACTTTGCCCAGCACGCAGCGGATGCCCGCAGCATTCCCAGATTTGGCGGAGATACCCCGCGTAGGTGCCGCACGTCGAAAGCGGGGTGTTCAGCTCATCGAGCAGCGTGCGTAGCAGCCTAAACCACAATCCGGCGTGGATGCGTCGGCGCGGCAACTCCACGTGGCCGGTCGTCAGTGCCTGCCAGGTACGCTGGTCCATCGCCGCAATCGCGTCGCTGGCAGTGCGCGGTTCGGCGTCGGCGTTCTCCCAGCCGAGAAACCGCCCTGGCACGCCCCAATAGGATTCCAGCCAGCAGCCATGCAGTGGGCAGCTCAGCATCAGGGGCAGCTTCCACGCGAGCAGTACGGCTTGGTTCTCCGGATCGTTCAGACAGAGCGGGCAGGCGCGATGTATCGGCTGGCTGGGCAGCCAGGCACGCCAGCTCGTGATGGATCGCGTCCTACGGCGGAGTTTCGGCAGCAGCACCGAGAGCTGGAACGCATAGGTTTCCAATGCATCTGGAATCTGATCATCAAGGCTGTCCAGTAGCCAAGGCACCCAGCCGGCGAAACTCATGCAACGCAGCCGGTCCGGCTCGATGCCGCTCCGCTGGGAGAGCATCGCCAGCAGCGCCAGTGGTGGCGCGGTGTCCAGGTCATCAACCTGGCCGTGACCAAGATCGTGCTCCAGCAGCTCGGACACCTCCATGTGATAGCAAAGGGCCACGCGGTTGAGCCACGAAGACAAGGCTTCGCCTTCCCTGGGAGCCGGATGCAGTGGCCAGTGTGGCGCTGGCTTCACATCAGTTCCCGCTCGAATTGCCGCCGCCGCTCGCTGGGACCGGTGTAATCGGCCATGCTGAGCGTGCGATGGTTGATCGCTTCCTCACCGCTCTCCACGGCAGCGACGGCCGCCGCCATCAACAGGTGCGCCAGCTCGCCGATGGTGCCCTCGCTGCGCGTGAGCAGGTAGCGGGCCATATCCAGCGTGGCAATCGACGAGGGTCGCCGCAGCGGGAGCGAAGCCGCGAAGCTGGCCAGCAGTGAGCAGCAATCGTCGTTGGCCTCCCACACCGGCAGCATCATCGGCTCGAAGCGGTTTTCCAACTGGTCGTCCGAGCGGATCGCCAAGTAGGCATCGCGTGTGCCGACCCCGACCAGCGGGATGCGCAGCTCGTTGCCGAGGAAACGCAGCAGGTTGAGGAATTCCCGGCGGTTGACGCTGTTGCCGGCCAGGACGTTGTGCAATTCGTCGATCACCAGCATGCGCACGCCGACCTTGCGTAGCAGTGCCAGCGCCAATTGCTCCATTTCCGGCAGCCGTGGGCGCGGGCGCAATGGCGCGCCCATCGCGGCAAGTAGCGCGACGTAGAAGCGGATTACCGACGGTTCGGATGGCATCTGCACGACCAGTACCGGAATGTGCTCCTGGTCGGCGTCGGAGCTGGCCGGGTGGGTGCGGCGGAATTTCTCGACGATCATCGACTTGCCGTTGTTGGTTGGACCGACCAACAGCAGGTTGGGCATGCGTTGTTTGTTCGGCCACGCATACAGGGCTTCCAGCCGATTCAGCGCCTCGACTGCTCGCGGATAGCCGATCCAGCGGTCAGCGCGAAGGCGATGGATGCGTTCGTCCGCCGGAAGACGGGCCAAGCCCTGGGCCACCGGCATCAGGTGGGACAAGTCGATGATGGGATATTCTTCCACGGCTACCACTCCTCAATCTGGTCGAACGGTTTGGCAGGTGGCTGGTTGTCTGCCTGCGGGTCAGCCATGTCCGCGTCCGGTGGTGGCGTGGTTTTGAAAAGAACTGCCGTTGCCTTGAGATGCTGGCGTCGATCCGCGTCGCGCCGCGCCTTGCGCGTAGCTTTCTGCGCGGTGGACACGATTTCGCGCATCTGGCCGATCATGCGAAACAGCGCCGACTCATCCACCTGTTCGCGCCCTTGCTGCCGCAATTTCGCCAGCGCCTGTCGTTGTTCCCAGAGGGTGACAGCCGGGTGCGACAAGGTGCGGTATGGAATTTCCAGATAGTGCTGCCCCTCCGGCTCCAGCACCCAAATGCGGCTGATGTCGCGCGGGTCGCGCCGGATCAGGAACGCAGGCAAGCGGTCGCGCCGAGCTATCCACGGCTTGAGCGCATCGGCGTAGTAATGGATGTGGTCGATGACGAAGCCGGTGCGGGTCAGCGTGCGGCGGATGATGGGCAGAAAATCGACCAGAAAAGCCGTGGTGCGAGTGATGACGGTTGGCACGCCGGTCCGCGCGATAGCTTCGGCCCAGCGCGCTGCCGGCGGCTGGAGCAGGCCGTTGTGCACGGAGCCGTGGTAGGTGCCGACCGCCAATGTGAGCCAGCGCTCCAGCTCACGCAGCGTCAGGGCGGCCTTGTTTTCGGAATCGTAGTCGCCGCGCTGGTCAGGGTTGGAGAAGGTCGTCCCTGGCAATTCGTCGTGGATCATCTGCATCGCCGTGCCGATGATCCGTTCCACGATGCCGCCGTAGTGCGGCTGCCCGAGCGGGCGATAGTCAAGCCGGATGCCATGCTGCTCGCAGCCTCGGCGTAGCGCTTCGCTCTTGAACTCGGCCGCGTTGTCCAGGTAGAGCAGCCTGGGCTTGCCGCTCATCGGCCACTCCATTTCTATGTTCAGACCCTCCAGCCAGGGACGCTTGTCGCAGGCGACATGCACAAGGCACAGGCCGACCGAAACAGATGACGGCGCTTCCAGCGTGACGACCATGCCGAGCACGCAGCGGGTAAACACGTCGATGGCGATGGTCAGATACGGACGGCCAATCGGTTGCCGGTCGCGCTCGTCCACCACGATCAGGTCGATGACCGTGTGATCAATCTGCACTTGTTCCAGTGGCGCGGTCACGGCGGGAGGCTCACCACCGACACCTTGCAGGCTGCGGGACGCATCCTGACCTTCCCGGCGGCGAGTGGCCTTGAGCGGATCGAGGCCGGCGATCCGCAGAGCCACGGTGTTGCGCGCCGGCGCCCGCAGCTTTTGCGCTTTGCAAGCCTGCGCGACCTCGCGGTGGAACGCTGCCAGGCTACGCTTCTGCTTGGTCAGGAAGCGCTTTTGCAGCAACTCGCGGATGATGCGCTCAACTGATTCCGGCAAGCGTCCCTTGCCTTTTCCGCCGCCGGATCGGCTGCGAGCCAGGTCCGTCACAAGCCCAGCACCTTGCCGGGCACGGCGGATTAGGACATACACCTGCCGCCTGGACAGGCCAAGCGCGTGAGCAGCGGCATCGGCGGCTTCATGCCCGACCACATCAAGCGCTGCCAGCGGCCCGATGATTTCCGCCCGTTGCCGGGCCTGCGCCCAAGCCGCATCGGGCAGGGTGGCCACGCCTTGCTCGGCAATCAATGATGTGTCTGACGCCATGCTCACACCTCGCTTTGGTGCACACGAGTATTGAGCATAGTCGAGATTGGTGCAGATGACTTCTGATATTGCGTTGTCAGGAGTCGCCTGCACATCTGGCGTTACGCCCCGTCAATTGGTGCAGTCGTCTTCTGAAAATGACAATATCCATGGCACGGACAGCAGGTAAAAACGCAGCGGACTGGCCGCTGCGCTGGGATCTGTTATTGCGCTACAGACTGATCGAGGTGATCGCCCTCTGGGAAGGGAGACTGACGACCAACCACCTTCAGCGGGCGTTTGGCATAGGTCGGCAGCAAGCCAGCAAGGACATTAACCACTATCTTGCTGAATATGCGCCGGCCAACCTGGTTTACGACCGCTCCCTTAAGGGCTACAAGCCCGCCAGCACCTTCAAGCCCGTATTCACACGGGGCGTGGCCGATGAATACCTGCAGATGATGCATGCCCGGGAGGACCTCAGTTGTGCCTTTGAGGCCCTGGATGTGCGCGAACTCAATACCGAAGTGCTACTTCCTCCTTCCCGTGACCTACGCCCGAGTGTGCTGCGCCCGATTCTCCAGGCCTGCCGGGATAAACTCCGCGTGGAGGTCCAGTACGCCTCCTTGAGCAACCCGGAGCCTGAGTATCGCGTTATCCAGCCCCACACAGTGGTGCACAGTGGCATGCGCTGGCATGTCCGTGCCTGGTGCGAGAAGAGTAGCGGCTACCGGGATTTCGTATTAAGCCGGATTCAGGATGAACCCGAGCTGACGCTTCCAGGCGAGTACCACGCTGAACAGGATGATGCCTGGCAAGAGCGGCTTACTCTGCAGGTCACTCCAGACCCCCGTCTTTCTGCGTCTCAGCAGGAAGTGATTGCGCTGGATTACGGCATGACCGATGGGGCGCTGACTATTGAGTGCCGGGCCGCCATGGCCAATTACATTGTGCAGCTGCTTAGGCTGGATGGGCCGCACCACCGAGACCCCGAGGCCCAGCAGGTGGTGCTGGCTAATAGGGATGAGGTGAAGGGCTGGCTTTGGGGGGCTGGCTAGCGACCCGCCCGTTTGGCCCTCACCCTTTCAAAATGGTTCGTAATCAGGGAAATAGGCTTCACTGCCGGGGACCCGGCTAGACCCGTAACAGTCGGCTCCTGCTCGGTAGTCCTTTGTGCGAATTTTCGCCATATAGCTCAGACGTCCGAACAGATCTGCAAACGCAAAGGGAAAATCGATATCGTGTGCATCCAGGTGGTACTCAGCGTTGCGCGGATAATCCACTAATCCCACCCCCTGCTCCTCAAAAATCCCCAACGCCGTGGCCCAAGCCCTGGTCAAGCGATGATGGAGCGACCCTGCGCGGGGCCTCCCTGGAGCAAAGAAATCATAGCCTTCAAGGCACCACTGTAGCTCATAGTTACCAATTGAATTGTACACATCCCGATTCAGAAAGATCGCGACATGAAAGTGACAGTTTTCTGCCCCACTCTTCTCCCTGGCCCAGAGAAAGGTAACGTCGCTTTGAAGCCGCCGCCCCGACTCAGTTGATCGAGCATTCAGGTCAGCCTGAACCTGAGCCTTTAGGGATTTCATGAATCGGCTGATCAGGCCTTTAGCTGGCATGGCGTATCCGTAGGGAAGACGGAGAACGAACAGCACTACAAAGCTACGTCTGTGCCTCTCTATGGCGCTCCTCATAACGTTCAAATTGACTTCAAGGTAGCGCTCTCCATACGGAGCTTGCTTCCCTAGAGGAAGACCTCTCCATTCATCTCCATAGATGAACTTCAGGTTTGGGTAATCGTGATGACGTGACATTTAGCATTTCCTATTTTGGTTTCACCATAGGAAATGCTTGGCTGTAAATTTATATTTGTGGATTGAAGAGAGATCGGGCTTATTTAATTTTAACTATTAAACAAGAAACACCCATTCCACATATCTATTACCGGTAAAGACAGAAGCCTCCATCCCAATCGAAAGCCTGGCACAGCAGTGAAATTGGTGCTGCAAACACGGAATATTCCACTATCCAAATAAATAGGTAGAGGTGCGGGTGAAGAATCGAAAATGCGACTTTCCGCATCAAAAAAACTGCGATTCCCGCTACGCGTCGCAGGAATCGCAGGTAAAATTGATCAATGATGTCCGTTTTGCACTCCCCAAGGCAGAGGGAGCAGCGGGCAAAGATCCAGACATTGCGCGTTGCTCATGTCCACGTAGGAGCGAATGACTCCTTCGCGCAGCAGAACATCCAAAGCCCGGAAGAAGCGCCCTCCGGTTCGTTGAGCGTTCGGGCAACGCTTGTGCAGGTAAGTCTTACGGATGAACCGCCAGCCATCATCGCGAATCCGGTTAATGAGTTTATTCAACTCTATTGCATCTCTGATCTCTTCCGGCGGAGGAACGAACAGCTTCAGAAAGTCATCCGAGCACTCCGCACAGATGTCCGCTGCGACATTGAGCGTTTCTACGGAGATCGCATCCCCGTCCTCCTCAAAGTAGTGCAGCAGCGCGGCCACCCGGGCGATATTTTCACCCAGCTTGGACGCGTGATCGGAAGCATGCTCGAACTGACCGCCAGGGAGAATTGCCTCTTCAATACGGTCCGCCAACTTGTACCATGCCGCTGCGGCCTCCTCCGAGAATCGGATTTCCTCACGCTCAACATCCCCCACAATCCGTGCCATTCTGGCCTTACTCAGGATTTCACGGATTCGACGGTCGAACGCATCCAGATGCTCCCAGGAATTGGCCTGTCGGGTGGATAAACGAGTCCCCTGTGTCGATTCTGGGTTAATCACCAGGTACCTGGCCCAATGGCCCGAACCACGGATCTTTTCCCCTTTCTTTCCGGTTTGGGGCTTGAATATTTCCGGCTGCAGCATAATCGACACAGTAAGCCTTGCATCACTGATATTCAGAGAGGGCTTGCCAACCCGCGCGACAGAGACCTTGTCTCCACTCCAGAGGGAGTTCAAATGCGGCACGGCATCAAACGACTTACCATCCACGATGATGCCACCTTCGCTTGAAACCAAGGTGCCCACCCCTGTTTCATTCAATGCATTCAACATTGCCATGGGGGAGATGTCTTCGTAGACTATCTTCGCTCGCTGGGGTTTGGTTGGCTCAGTAGCCAGCAACTCACGCAGCGCCTCTCGGATGCTGGTCAATTCATGGTCGTCGTCGCTACCAGATTTAGCCAGTTGCTTTTCGAGTTGCTTTTTCCGCCCCTTCCACTCCAGCATTTTGACCTTGTAATCTGCCAAGTTGCTGTTGTGCTCTTCCTCAAGGTTGTCATCGAGCGCCTTGATTTCTTTCATGAATCTTCGCTCGACTGTCGATTTACGTTCGCCAGAAAGCGCAATCCCCACCAAAGAAAGACTAATTGGCACTTTTGCACCATATGGCATAACCACATCAGCCAGGGACTGGGCGGCTGACGACAGCGCCGCCAGCCCTCCCATTAAGCACAGTCGGTACGGTGCCTGGTAATTTTGATGTGCCTGGCGCACAGCCTCCCCTAAGAGAGGTTTGGATTGGCAGAATGCTGCGGGATTGGGCTCACCCTTCATGTGATACGCCATGATCAAGCCCCCCATGTCGCAGAAGTTGGCCGGGACTCAACCCATTCGACGACCTCATGACAGTACCACCCCACGGATCTGGGACCGAGATTCACTTTCTTCGGCCAATCAGGGTCGTGATAAGGCGAACAGGGATCCATTTTGGCATAGATGGTGGACTTCGAGAGGCCCGTTATCCGCTGTAACTCTGGCAAGCGGATAACCTGATACTGAAGCGTGGAGAGACAGCTTTGCGCACCATTGCCAGCCACATCAGTGTTGCTTTTTTGAACAGAATGGTCCATTTCGGACTCCTTCGTAGTTAACAGGAGAACGAAATGTAGAAAAAATCAGATCGGTTATCGGAAATAAGAAATAGCAGAGCTGATATTCGCGAACAAAACCATTTAACACGCTGTTTTTATTGAATTAAATAAACAAATTATCCTTGTCTTCATCGCTCAGCAACACATCCGCCACAGCGGAGAAATAGTCAGTTTTAATTTGATTGCGCCCCAGGAAGACATACAAATCACTTTTCCATTCTTGCCTCTTTTCTTTCCTGGCCGTTCTGGCGCGGCCAAACACAAACTGCCTCCATGCCTCAATCAGAATCGGCAATGAGGTCTTCTTCAAAATATCTACATCCTTACTCCTTACCTTCAAACCCCTCCCTTTTCCGGCAGAAGTTTTTGTGGAGCTCTGAAAACGAAGGGTGATTAATCTCACAAGTTTCTTGGAATAACTAGGATGCGTTTTCGGTAATGCATGCATAAGCTGGAGGCAATAAACTGTATCCGCCTTCCCACTTATAAGAGGCTGTTTCCATGTGCAGATTGCAATGGCCACATAATCAATAAGTTTGTCCGCGTTCAATAACTGGTTTTCTTTGACATCTGCAACCTCACAAATCCACTGAAGAGCCATAACCCTACTTTCAGAAAATCCATCAACATCCTTGAGACTATCGTAACAGGGGGTGGCTGTGGCTGGCAGGACTTCCTGCCTTTCAGAGAAGCTCTCCTCCTGTGCATTTTCTCTACACTCGGCATCGTGCTCTTCAATTGCTTTACAGTTCAACATCTCCCTATCTCTAGCCAGAAAAAGTAGCTGTGACGCCCGTACCGTTATTCTTCTAGGCTCAGGAACGATAGATGATAAAGCACCATTTTCGAGATGGTCGGCATCAAGAGCGTAATCGCATAACTTGTATTCATGCCTGACTCTGGGCCGGCAAAGCATTTCCTTTCCGGGAGGAGCATCAAGGAAAATCTCACTGCCATGCCATGTAGGTCGATAGCTTGGAACCCGCCAATACTGATCGCCAACTCTTGCCGATAGATAAGGAAACGAGAAAACACCCACGGATTTTATATGCTTCTGCACTTCGGTATGAAACGACGCCCTTTTCGATACATTTACAGGTTCAACTCCGGGTGACCTCAAAGCACCAATCAACAAATCGATAAACTCTACCGAAAATGCAAATATCCCGTCTAAAGGCTGCTCATGAGACAGGCGACCTACAGAAAGTCCCGAGATATTGCTCTCATAGCGAGTCTTAGGGTAAAGAGCAAGGTCGAATCGAGATTCGCACTCCTCATCTCTGTAAACGCCTCCTCCTGCCAGGCTTTCAAGTTCATCTTTGGGTATTGGCATATCAGAGAAGATACTTTTCGCCCCGGGAACATAGTTACGCGTTATTGTTAAATATCTAACAGCCCTTCCTTCTTGATCAAAGCCAAGCCCCTCCTCAAAATACTGGCAATCGACCTCTCCCAATCTGGCAAGCTTTTCGATCGCCTCATGATCCAAGCGAAAGGCAACAACATTGTTTTGTTTCACCGGCTCGTAGAGGAAGTAATTATCCGATTTGCGGATTTTTTCACCAACAAACCCATGAATCACAGAGTGCGGGTTGCTTACTTTAATAAAAGCCCAGACATCCCCAGCTAACAGCAATTTCATTACCCTGCTCTGGGTATCGATGTCGCCTTCAACGACCTCATCATACCTAAACAGCTGCCTTTCCATGCCTCGCCTCTAAATACACTTCCTGCTTTACTTGCACTCCACTAGAGCAAGTCCCTAGCTGACATCGCTCCACTTCTATGGCGATTATTCTGCCAGCCCATGTCCGAATGCCGTCATTTACGCGCTTTCAATTTATCGAGGTAATCAGCCCACAGCTGCATCATGCCAATACGCCCCTCCAGATGAGAGGTTCGGTTGTACGCCCGGCCATTGGCATCCCTGACAGAGTGCGCCAGCTGGTGCTCAATCCAGTCCACTCGAACATCAAGCACTTCATCAAGCAGGGTTCGTGCGATAGCCCGCCAGCCATGTTGGGTCATCTTACCCTTATACCCGAGAGCTTTGAGCAGCTTGTTGAGGGTGTTATCGCTAATTGGCTCCCCCGGTTTGGTGCCTTGAAAGACATAGCCTGAATTGCCTGTGAGAGGCTGGATTTCCTTGAGGATGGCAACGGCCTGTCGAGACAGGGGAACCACATGTGACTCCCTCATCTTCATCTTCTCTGCCGGGATGCTCCAAAGCGCCTTCTTCAGATCAATTTCTGACCACTCGGCATGACGCAATTCCCCCGGCCTGACAAATACCAAAGGGGCCAACCGGGCTGCTGCCTTGGTGGTGACTGCTGCCTGACAGCCATCAATCGCCCGAAGCATCTTGCCCACCTCATCCGGCTCCAGGATCGCCAGACGGTGCTTTTCCTTTTTGACGGCGATTTGCCCCTGCAGAGGCAAGGCGGGATTGTTGTCCGCACGACCAGTGGCCATGGCGAAATTGAAGATCTCGGAGGCCATGCCTCTCAGGCGGTTTGCAGTATAGCCGCTGGTCTTTTGGGTGTGCTGGAGAATACCCCACAGCTCGGCGGTGGTGATCTCCGATATTGGACGGCTGCCCAGGTAGGGCATAAGACCGTTATCCAGCCAGATACGCCGCTTCTTCTCCGTTGTCGGCGTCCACTTCTCGCTCTGCACCTTGTTCTGTGCCCACTCTTCCGCGACCCCGGCAAAGGTATTGCGCAAGGCTGTTTCTGTGGCCAACTTTTCGGTTTTACGCTGTTGAGCGGGGTCAACTCCGGAGGCGAGCAGCTCTCGGGCCTGCTGTCGCTTGTCGCGGGCCACCTTGAGACTTGTGCTGGGATAAGTACCGAGAGAGAGCCGCTTCTGTTTGCCATTGAAGCGATATTTGAAGCGCCACCACTTGCCGCCCTTGGGGGAGACCTCCAGGAACATCCCCTCACCATCAGAGATACTGTAGAGCTTGTCCTGGGGCTTTGCTGCGCGGATTTTTACGTCGCTGAGTTTGTTGGTTTCCATGGCTTTCGCCGTCTTTGGGCTTGGATGTTGGCCCCAAAGTTGGCCCCAGGTGGGGCCAGATGTCAACAAACTCTATCGGACGGTAGCGGAAGAGATCCTCAGATAACCCACTGTTTTTATAGCTTATCGAGGACTCCCTCGGATGCTACCGCACTGCCATTTGGTACCAGAGGCCGGACTTGAACCGGCACGCCCGTGAAGGCAACGGATTTTGAATCCGTCGTGTCTACCAATTCCACCACTCTGGCAGTGGGGCGCGAGTATACCAGCCCTTCACAGCTTTTCCAGCCTTTACATTCATCGAACGCAATTTTGATTGCCATCACGTCATCCCGACGGCCTGAATTGAGGCCAACTTTGTCAAGGACAGCGACATTGGCATCCTCAATTCACAGGGGATGCAACGCGGGCTCCGCCAGCATCGAATGCACGCAACCGCTGGTCAACCGCAAAGCGAGCATGCTCCAGTTTCAGCTAGTCGTCATTATCGATGAAGTGATAGATCACATGATCACAGGGGTGGCGCATCTTTCATTGGCCCCTGGGTGGGCACATCCATGTGGCCAGGTGCCCGCTAGCCGGTCACATCAACGCACTCGCTGCAACAACCAGATCCCCAGCACCAAACACAATGACGGGGGAAGAATAGCGGCTAGCAACGGGTCGGTATGAAATACCAGCGACAGTTGGCCAAAGAATTGCTGGCCGTAGTGGAAAATCAGCCCAGCCACGATGCCTGCCGTCAATCGCAACCCCATGGTCACTTCTCGAAGGGGGCCGAACACAAAAGAAATAGCGATTAGCACCATGCCGATAGTCGCCAATGGCATGAACAGTTTCTGCCAGAAACTGAGCATGTAGTCTGCCGTTTCCAAACCTTGCCGTTTCAGATAACGGGTATATTCCAGCAACTTCACCAACGCCAAGTTGTCGGGCTTAAGCACCACAATACTCAGCAACTGCGGGGTCAGCTCCGTTTGCCACTCCCCCTGATCTTTCTGGTAAGTCTCGACATGATCAGCAAACAACCGGGTGCCTTGAATACCTTCCAATGACCAGGATTCTCCCTGATAGATAGCCCGATTCACGTACTGGGTTTCCGTCAGCTTCTGCCCATCGCTGAAACGGTAACGGGTCAAACCGTGCAACACCCCATTGGGCTGCACCGCATTGATATGAATAAACTCCGGCCCTTCCCTGTGCCAATAGCCGTATTTGGAGCGCAAGGCTTCACCGCCCCCCTCGGCCATGGAACGATTACTCTGCGCCACCTGCTCACTATAGGGGGTAAGATATTCACCCAGCGGAATAGACAGGATGATCAGCATCAACACCGGACGCAGCACCAGCCAGCTCACCTTCAGGGTAGACACTCCCGCCGCTCGAATCACCGACAGTTCACCACTGTTCGCTAGTAAGCTCAAACCAATCAGGGTGCCTAACAGAATCGCCATAGGCATGTATTCGTAAAATCGTCGCGGTGTGGTGGTCAGAATAAACTGCAAGGCCTCCATCACCTGATAGTTGCCCCGCAGGAACTCTAGTTCATAGATAAAGCCGAACAAACAATCCAGCCCGACGATAATAAACAGAATGGCCAAGGTCGGAATCATCACCGCCCGCCAAAAGTAACGCTTGAGCAATTTCATGGGCGCGCCCTCCGCCGGAATAGGCGAGCGCCGAAATAAAGGAGGAAGACAACTAGCCCCGCACTCACATGGATCCAGACCATGCTCAAGTACCAGGGCAGCACCCCCTTGTGATCTTCAATGGCACTGCGGCATACCAGCAACATGCCCACATAAAGCATGTAACCTAATACGGCCGGAATTAATCGATAGAAACGCCCTTGTCGGGGATTAACCCTCGCCAAGGGGATCGCCGCCAATGCCATGATCGGAACGGTGAGGATTAGCGAGATGCGCCACTGCAGTTCAGCCAGTGCCTCTTTGTTGTCGGCCTGCTGCTCCATCAATTCTTGGGTGGAGCGGCCACGCACCTTGGGCGGACGACTATCGGTTTTTTCGCCACCAATACGAACCCGGGCTTCCTTGAATCCCACTTCCTTATAATCCAGCTGCCCGGGCTTACCCTGATACTGAAGACCATCGGTCAGCAGCAGATAACTGATGCCATCTTCCACCACCAGCTTGCCGCTTTTCGCCCAGACAGTTAACAACCTTCCTGCCCCACCTTGGCTTTCAAAACGCGCATCGGCCACAAACACATTTTCCAGCACGCCTTTTTCCCGGTTCAAATGCTCCGCGTAAGTAGCACGCTGGGAATCACTGGAGCCTTTTACGTGAAAACGGCCCGGGGTGAGCAATTCCAGCACCGACCGGTCCTTTTGTTCTTCAAAAATCCGGTTTACTTCTGCGTCCCCCCGCGGGGTCACGTAGAGTGAAAACATGCCTACCAGCATGGTGGCCATCAATATGGGCACCACCAACGAGCGCACCACACGGCCATTGCCCTGCCCTCCGGCCTGTAACACCACCATTTCGTTATCCATGTGCATACGCCCCAACACCAACAACAGGGCGACATACAAACTTAAGGGAACGATCATTTGCAGAAATTCCGGCATTCGGAATGCCATCACTAGGAACAAAGCATCGGCAGCGATTTGACCGGCGGCGGCCTCTGCTAAATATTTGATAAAGCGGCCACTGACCAGCACCATTACTAGAATAAAGGTGACCAGCACTGTGGTCATAAACACTTGCCGGTTAATATATCGATGAAGAATCAAAGGAAGGCCCACTCATTGCTGTCTGCAAAACGTGCCGAGCAGAATAAAGGCAGGCAGGTGGCCCGCAGCGCGGCACACACCGCCGGGCAAAAACGCCTGCGGCAGCAGTGAATGCCGCCTAGTGTAACTGAGAGCTAGACAAAGGTGATAATTCCCTTTCAATTAGGTGGTCGCCTGGGCTCCTTCGCAGATTGCGTTTCCTTGCGTGACGGCCCACTATTTCCTTTATTTATCGGGTGAATCGCGCCCCACCCTTTTATCAATTTGGAGAAAGCATGGACTTCGCAGTAAGCAACAGGCCCTTGGAGAAAAGCAAAGCAGATGCGCTAGTGGTATTGCTAGGCAAAAAAAATGACCTTCCTCAGGCCTTGCCCTCCGCCACTCGCGAGCAAATTAGTCAGTTCACTAAGGCCGGCGATTTCAATGCTAGCAAGGGGCAGCTTGTTTGGTTGCACGCGCCCCAAGACCTTAACGCTGACCGCCTGCTGCTGGTCGGCACCGGTGACAGCCCTCTCAGCGACCAAGGCTGGCTCTCATTGGTACACAAGGCCACCAAAACCTTGGCCAGCTCTCCGGTTAAGCAGGCTATGTGGCTGCTTGATGACACACACACACAAACACTGGAGTGGCAAGTCCGCGAAGGCAGCCGTGTAGTAGAAGAAAGCACCTACCGTTTCGACAACTACCGTAGCAAGCCGGCACCGGCCAGCAACCTAGCCAAACTGACCTTCTGGCATGCCGAGAAGGACACTACCCTTACGAAAGCACACAAAACAGGCAAAGCCGTGGGCCTTGGGGTCAACGTAGCTCGAGATTTGGGCAATTTGCCTCCCAACGATTGCTACCCGGAATATCTGAGCGGGGTAGCTCGGGATCTGGGCAAAGAATATGAAAAGCTTACGGTGAAAGTATTGAGCCAGGCTCAGGCAGAAAAAATGGGCATGGGAGCCTTCCACGCGGTAGCCAAAGGCTCCGAACGCCAGGGCCAAATCATTGTGATGGAATACAAGGGCGCCAAACCCACCAAGCAAGGCCCGGTTGCCCTGGTCGGCAAAGGGATCACCTTCGATACCGGCGGCATTTCTCTAAAGCCCGGCGCCACCATGGATGAGATGAAATATGACATGGGCGGCGCTGCCAGTGTTTTCGGCTCAGTAAAAACTGTGTGCGAACTGGACCTGCCTATCCACCTGGTTGCCGTCGTGGCAGCGGCGGAAAACATGCCCGATGGCCGCGCCGCTCGCCCGGGAGATATCGTCAAAACCCTATCCGGCCAGACCGTGGAAATTCTCAATACCGATGCTGAAGGTCGACTGGTACTGTGCGACGCGTTGACCTACGTGCAGCAAAAACACAAACCACACACAGTCATCGACATCGCCACCCTGACCGGCGCTTGCGTTGTCGCCCTCGGCGCCCACGCCCAGGCAGTCTACTCCAACGACGATGACCTCAGCGAAGCTCTGCTCGCCGCGGGTAAAGAAACCGGCGACCGCGGCTGGCCGATGCCCCTGTGGGATGAGTACCAGGGCCAGCTGGACAGCCCCTTTGCCGACATGCAAAACATTGGCGGCCCCAAAGCAGGCTCCATCACCGCCGCCTGCTTCCTCTCCCGCTTCACCAAAGAAGTAAAATGGGCGCATCTGGATATCGCCGGCACCGCCTGGATCAGCGGCGGCATGAGCAAAGGCGCCACCGGTCGCCCTGTGCCTATGCTTACACGGTATTTGATGGACAACGCCTAATGCTAGGCACCGAACGCCTGGCACAACACTATGCGTCAGGCGTTTGGCGTCAGCCGCTAGGCTTTTACCTATGACTGAAGTCACTTTCTATCTCAGCAGTAAAGTCGGGGAGGGCGTTCGCCAGGCTCTGGCTTGGCGGATTGCCGATAAAGCGCTGAAACAGGGCCGGCAAGTCTATGTGCATTGCCAAAATGAGGCCCATGCACGGCAGCTGGACGCGCAATTCTGGCAATCTCCCCCAACAGGCTTCTTGCCCCACGCACTAAGCAGTGAAGGTCAGGCTCCGGTATCTGTCTCTTATACACATCTGACGCTGCCGACGATATGCAGTGTGTAGAT
>OJBU01000079.1_pt1 | contig 16066 bp, 16 predicted proteins | sample 1591241 | NCBI WGS metagenome assembly OJBU01 (sample SAMN05416770, study PRJEB24817) | seawater metagenome | isolation source: Sea water | place: Canada:Atlantic | collected 2013-07 | reverse complement strand
ATCTACACACTGCATATCGTCGGCAGCGTCAGATGTGTATAAGAGACAGGTGTGGTGATCTGCAAAATCAGGAAGCGTCGGGTGGGCATTTTCTCGGTGATTTTCAGGCTTGCTTTACTGATGCCCCAGTTCAGGGCCCACAGCACAAATCCACCGATAAACAGCAGCATTAATGCGTAGACGTTGAACAATTCCACTACGACAGTCAGGTCGTTGACTATATTTCCATCATTCATTGAGCAGGTTCTTCCGTGTTAGGTAGCTGATCACCTGCTGGTACCATAGGGACACCAACCGGTAGCGGCCATCATCGCTCTTGTGCAGAAACCCTGCATCGAAACCGCCTTTCAGCGCATAACGCACCACATTTTCTGGCAGGTGTGTGACCGCACTGATTTCGTGGCTGGTCAGATTTTCGTGGGTGGCAATGGCGGCATAAACAAACAGGGAGTTGTCACCCATGCCATCGAGAATACTGGCCGAGGGGGCGTTGGGCAGGCCCACGGTTACTTGTCGGCCTTTGACTTTTACCGAGGTCAGGAACAGCCGTAATGCCACCATGGGATTACCGCGACTGGCATCCCAGAGTAGGCTGAAATACCGTTGCTCGGCGTTGCGCAGGTTGCCGGCTTCCGGCCCCCGAGAGGACAATAACACTTCGTCGTAACGTAGCTGGAAACCACTTAGATGATGACGACTGAGAATCAGTGAACGAATATCGGTTTGTCCCCAGCGTTTCACCCGAACCACATTACGAAACTGGTATTCCCGACCGAACACGTTGCATAGGTAGGCCCAGCTTTGGTTGTTGATCAGTAGCAGCCAGAACACATTGTCCACCCGGGCGTTAACCAGATTGAGCACCGTGCGCCAGCCTTCCAGGCCGCCCAGTTGGGCAAGGAAGAAATTTTGCGCTTCGTCTAGCACCACCAGGGTGGGCTGCCTGTGTTCATCGTCCTTGACCAGCGCGGCCGGCCCGTCGTTGATTAGGTCGGTGCCCAGTGCATCGCCAATCAGCTGGTGAATGGCTTCTGGGGTGCAGGTCTTGGCGGGTACTTTCAGGTGCAAGGTATTTAAGGATTCACAGCTTTTTTCCAGTACCTTGTCGAGCTTGCCAAGAGAGACACTTTTGCCGCAGCCTTTTTCACCGGAAACCACCAAGGCGTTTTCATCGGTTTTATCTTCGTGCCAGCGCTGAATGCTTTTTTCTATGGCGGCTACTAAGCCGGTGTCGATGAACGGGGGTTTGTTCACATCGTCGGGCAAGGCGGGGGCAAACCAGCGTTCGTAGGATTGGGCCACCGGTTCTTCGCTATTGCCACCGTCGTCTTCGTCGGTGGCTACATTGGCACGGAAACGGAACCAGCGGGCTTTGAGTCGCATATACCAGTCAAAATCCGCCAGTACCCGGTCCACAAAACCAACCAAGAAACTTACCAGTGCAATGGGCAGTAGTAGGGGCGCCACCAACCAGAATAATCTCGGGCTTAACAAGCGGGCGATCAGTGGGTCTACTTGGGAGGGCATCGGGGCTTGCAGACACACTTGATAGTCCTTATGGCGTAAGGCCAGCAGGCGTCCAAGCCCGGTATAGATGGTCACCATTAGTACCCCAAGGAACAGGTAATACATTAGCGAAGGGCCTAGGCTTTCCCAAACGATGATGACCGGCGCCCAGGGAATAATGATCCAGCGGGCTAGGTTGCGGGCGTGCTGTGTCACTTGACGGGTTTGCTCGCCCCCTAGGTAGGCATTGGCGCTTTGTGCCACACGCAGTATTAACCACTCACCGATCAGGCAAAGCAGCCCGTAGATGACATAGAGCTGGGCCAGTGGCAGCAGCCATAGCAGAATCTTGCTGGATGGGGTGTCCAATAAGGAACCTAGATGATCAAGCGCTAGCCAGATCAAAACCCACGGCAGAATCGGCGCCAAGCCACTGATCAAACGGCTGGCATTGAGTAACCAGCGGCGTTCACCACTGAGTTGAACCACCCGGTCGTGTAAAGCGAGCGCCCAGTGGCGGGTGCGCTGAGCCAGCTGGATTAGTAGCCAGAAGCCTGCGGCGCCGAGAATCAAGGCGAGAATGTTCTGCAGCACTGGCATGTAGCCGCCATCGCGTAAGGGGCCGTTCAGATCGTAGCGAACCAGCACGAGGATGTTCCTCAGGTGTTGAGTAATTCGCTGGCTTTCGTGTTGCAACAGTTGTGGTGCCTGGCGCAGTCCTCCCAGGTTATCGATTTGGGTCAGCAATGGCCGGGTTTTCCATTGCTCCGAGCGTAGGGTGCGGCCGTTACTCTGGATATCCAGTCTAGCTTTGAGCAGGGTTCGCCATTCGTCGGAGCGGGCGCCGCTGCTGGGCAGCGGTAAGGCCGGCAAATTCAGCCACAATGCGTCCAATGTTTGCAGGGCAATATCGGGGTTGTTTTGCAGTTGCCCAAGCACCGCCCACAACTGTTCGGTGTGTTGCTGAAGACGCTGGCTAGCCGAGGCGATGGTGGCATCGGGATTATCCGCCATGGCCTGTAGCTGCTCATGGTGAATTGCCAAGTTTCGGAATGCTTGTCGTTGAGCAAAGCTGAGGGAAAAAAACGAATGACGTAACGTATGGATGGACTGTTCCAGGCTGTTGATTTGCCGTGTCAGGTTGTCGATATCATTTTGTAGATCCGGGCACTTGCTGTCGGTGATGGCTAGTGGCTGGGGCGGCGGCAAGGGTAGTAGCGGTCGCTGATTTAGAGGGCGCCCCAATACGGTGTCGAGCTGATCCGAGGTGGGGATCTCGCCCTTAATCATCGCCAGCAGCGCCGCCTGGTTCTCCTGTAGCTGCTTACGTTGTTGATTAAGCTGAGCGTGAGTCAGTTCTGCCGCCTCACAGGCAGCACTCTCAGCTGCCTGCAGCGGCGATACTACCAATAGAGCCAATAGCCCAAAAACCAGCCAGACGCGGGGCGATACCATTCGCTGTTCCTCTGCTCCATGAAGGCCTGCGGTCAGGCTTGGTGTTGTTCTGTGTTGTGAGCATTGTAGGAAGGCGATGCCTGGCTTGTATAGCGATTGCCATAATTGATCGGTGGCATGGGGAATATCCACGGGTGTAAACATACCGGGTTGCTATAGTCAAAGCCATAAATCAGGACTGACCCGGCTAGGTCAATTTCTAGAAGGAGAATGCGATGCAAGAGATGACGGTACGTGCTTTGATGGCAAAACACCCCATGGCTATTGAAATGGGTACTGAGCTTACCGAGGTGGTGGATGTGTTGTTGCAGCACAAGTTTACTGGGCTGCCAGTGGTGGATAGCCAGAACAAGGTGGTGGGGTTTGTGTCGGAACAGGATTGCCTGCGCAGGTTGTTGATTTCCAGCTATCACTGTGAAGGTTCTTTGGTCGTGGAAGAATTTATGCACGACCAGCCATTGACCGTTAGTGAAGAGGATTCGGCGGTGAATGTGGCGGAGTTGATGGTGACCCAGAAGCCTAAGATCTATCCGGTGGTGAATGCCCAGGGCGTTCTGACTGGTTTGCTGACCCGTGAGCAGGTGTTGCGAGCGCTTAAAGACAATCGCCGGGGCTGCGATTGAGGGATATGCGTTCTGTGAACCCGTAGCGTTTGCTTCTGTGGCCCAGTGGATCTGGGCCGTGTTACGGGGCCTCTAGAAAACCCCTTACGTGCTCAGCGTGGCTTGGATTACTCACTCGTTGTACTTTCTCGACAGGCGATTCCATGCCTTCAAAACCCCGTCTTCTGTGCCCCCAATGGGGTATAAATTGCGAACTAGCTTGAGAGACGGAGAATATAGGGCGTTTTTCAGCGCTTCCTTCGCAAGCTTTTTACAATCCGCCTGATCTCAACCGGACGCTTCATGCCATGTTCGATGCCTTGCCATCGGGGTATGCTCAGGGTCAAACCGTGCTACTGAGCCTCTATCGATAACGACTGAAAACCGCACAACCCCAGTGGAGTGATCATGGATTATCAAGACATCAAGACCGAGCTGTCCGAAAATATTTTGACTATTACCCTTAACCGTCCTGATCGCCTTAATGCTTTTACTTTGCGCATGAAAGACGAAATGGTTGATGCCCTGGCTGAAGCAGACAGCAATGATGATATCCGGGCCGTTATCGTTACGGGGGCGGGTAAGGTTTTCTGTGCAGGAATGGAAATGGAGCCGGAAGGTGGCGGCCACCTGTTTGGCTATGACGACGCTGAGGGTATGGAGCCGCCGTTAGAGACCATCCGCGATTCCGGCGGCGAACTGTCGCTGGCAATCTATAATTGTCGCAAGCCCGTGATCGCCGCCATTAACGGCGCGGCGGTGGGGGTGGGGATCACTATGACCCTACCCATGGATATTCGCCTGGTGGCGACCAACAGCAAAATCGGTTTTGTTTTTACCCAGCGCGGTGTAACGCCGGAGGCCTGTTCTTCTTGGTTCCTGCCGCGGGTGGTGGGTATACAGAAAGCGCTGGAGTGGGTGATTAGCGGTGATATTTTCATGGCTGAAGAAGGTGAGAAGGCAGGGCTGTTCCACAGTGTGCATGACAAAGACGAGGTGGTGGAGGTGGCCCGCTGCATCGCTCGAAAGCTGATTGCAAAAAGTTCGCCGGTGGCGGTGGCGTTGGCCAAGCAGATGTTGTGGCGCAACCCGAACTTTTCCCACCCAGCCGAAGCCCATGTGGTGGAATCAAAAATGATTTATTGGTCCAATGAATTTTGGGACGGGAAAGACGGGTTTACCGCTTTTCTTGAAAAGCGCCCGCCGCGTTTTGATACTTCGCTGGCGGATGTGCCCAAACAATTTGATTTTTGGGAAGCGCCTCCGATTAAATAAGGTGGTTTTTTGGGCCGCCGCTTGGCGGCCTTTTTGCGTGTGCGTCGTTTTGCGGCGAAAATTATGAGGCAGAGAGTGATGAAAAAAGAAACCATTGCCATTCATGGGGGCTTTGCCGGTGACCCGCAGACCCATGCGGTGGCCGTACCCATGTATCAAACCACCAGTTATTACTTTGATGATACCCAGCATGGGGCGGATCTATTTGACCTGAAAGTACCGGGCAATATTTATAGCCGCATCATGAACCCGACTAACGCTGTGCTGGAAGAGCGCGTTGCGCAACTGGAAGGGGGCATTGGTGCCTTGGCGATGGCGTCGGGCATGGCGGCGATTACCGCGACGATCCAAACGCTGGCAAAGGCGGGAGACAATATTGTTTCAACCAGCCAGCTTTATGGCGGTACCTACAATTTGTTTGCGCATACCTTGCCGAACCAGGGTATTGAGGTGCGCATGGCCGATGGCCGCAATCCTCAGGCGATTGCGGAGGCTATTGATGAAAAAACGAAGATGGTGTTCTGCGAATCCATCGGCAACCCGGCGGGCAATGTGGTCGATATGGCTGCGTTGGCTAAGGTAGCCCATGACGCGGGTGTACCGCTTGTAGTTGATAACACCGTGGCAACGCCTGCATTGTGCCGACCCTTTGAGCATGGCGCTGATATTGTGGTGCATTCGCTGACCAAATACATGGGCGGACATGGCACCACCATTGCTGGCGCTATCGTCGATTCAGGGAAGTTTCCATGGAAAGGAAACCCTCGCTTCCCGCAGTTTAATGAGCCGGATCCAAGCTATCATGGTGTGGTGTACGTGGAGGCCATGGGAGAGGCGGCGTTTATTGGTCGTGCTCGGGTTGTCCCACTGCGTAATATGGGGGCAGCGTTATCTCCTATGAATGCGTTTTTAATTATGCAGGGCATTGAAACCTTGAGCCTGCGGATGGAACGGCATTGCGAGAACGCGGTGAAAGTGGCGACATACTTGCGTGATCATGCCAAGGTGAGTTGGGTTAATTTTGCCGGGCTGGAAACCGACAAAGATTATGGTCTAGCGCAGCAGTACATGGATGGAGGAGTGCCCTCGTCTATTCTCAGCTTTGGTGTGCAAGGGGGGCGTGATGCCGGCGCGCGCTTTATTGATGCGTTGGCATTGATCAAGCGGCTGGTGAATATCGGTGATGCTAAGTCTCTGGCGTGCCATCCAGCGACCACTACGCACCGTCAGCTTAATGATGAAGAGCTGAGCAAGGCTGGGGTTAGTGCGGACTTGGTACGTTTGTCCATTGGTATTGAGCATGTTGACGATATCCTGGCGGATATCGAGCAGGCGTTGGCGGCGGTTTAGTGCCTTTGAGCAAGGCTGAACGGGCCAGGGAGTATTCAGATGCTCCCTGGCCCTGAGCCTCAAATCGGCCTGTCGTCATTCCGTGCGTTTAAAGGGTTTGGCAAAGCCGCTTTCCAGTTATTGCATATACTCCATTTGGGCGATTTGATATTGCCTTAAGGTCCATATACTGAGAGTTCGTTTGTGATGGTTGGGGTATGGCAATGCATCGTTACTATCAATGGGCGCTCTGGCGCGAGCGCTTTATCCGCAATAGCATCATCATTTTTCCATTGGCTCTGGTGGCCGTGGGGGTTGCGGTAGTGGTTGCTGGTTGAGCGGCGGAGGCGCAAACGGCGAGCGAGAACAATAATAATGGTTTGCGGTTTTTTGGCCTGAAGAGGCAAGGCTTTAGTTTGAATTTTTTATGACGGCACCGCCTGCAGCCTGCGTAATCGTTAATTTGATATTGCTGTTACGTTCCAGGCGTTGATTCGTCTAGCCACTGTTGTATCCGCGCGTAGGTGCGGGTTTGCTCAATCATGGCCATGTGCCCCATCTGGTAAAACAATTCACGGGTCAGGTGGTTCGCTTGCGCGTAAAGATGCTCCGCCAGCGCGCTGTCTACCGTGACTAACCAATCGCCACGGGGGTGGGCATGGTTGGGTTTGCTAACGCTGCCGGCAATAAAAAGCTGCTGCACATGCGGATCCAAAGGCACCTTGCTGGTGGGGCGTGGGTCATCCAGCGGGCGGTCTCGCCACTGGTCTTCCAGTACATAACCAAAGCGCAGGTCGCGAATGCCGTCGGAGCGCAGGTTGGCAAGCCGCATCAATGGCCGCGAGTAGGGGGTGTGGCCTAGTAATCGGTTAGCTTCGTTGCTAAATCGTTCTAGTAAGGCGCCTTGATGTGGTGAGCCCAGGCAAGCCAAGTGAGTTACTTTATTCACCCAATGGTCGCCACGCTGGCGCCCTTGGTAAAGTGCGCTGCGCGCTACTAGCCCGCCCATGGAATGGCCGACCAGAATTATTCGCTTGGGCAAGACCGTATGGGCCAGCAGCCCGGCGAATTTGCGGCCATTGTCGGAAATATGCAGGCCGGTGTTGTAGCGCAGATAACGGATATCTGCGTTGTAATGCTGGCGAGCCCACTGGCTGAAACTGTTGGCGGCAGGGTTGTTCCAGCAGGCGTCGTTCATGCACAGCCCGTGCAGGAAAATCACCAGGGTGTCAGCATCCGCTAAAGGTGGTTTTTTTGGTAATAGCGTCATGGGCAGAGCGTAACGGTTGTGCTGCTCAACCAATAATTGTCCGAAAATACCGTTGATGATGCTTTGCAGGTCTAAGCTATCGCGCAACTCCTGGTGTGGGTCGGCGAGCAGGTCAGCCATGCTGGCCACATTGCCGACTTGGCGAAAACCGTAACGAACCAAGCCGTAGACCATGGGGGCGGGGGTGTAGTCGTGCCCACGCAGGTGGAACGGATTGGCTATGGCGCCGTGGATATCTTGAACGACCTGGGTAATTTCATTGCCGAAACGGGTGACCAGCTGCGCCAGCCCCCCTGCATTCTTTCCCGCATTTCTCCCGATTTTCTTCATGTTTCTCCTTGTTATGGTGTTCATCTTACTCGGCTGAAAGCGCAGAGAAAGGAAAAAGGGCCAGGCTGCTCTGGTAAACCTGTTACGCCCTCCGGGCCTTCCTGGCTGGCCCGCACTCAATTGTTGCGTTTTTGATGGATGGGCTGTCCTGGCTCGCCCCCTAGAGAGTACCTTCAAAATCGTGTCCTCTGCGCCCTGAACGGGGCATAGATTGCGACCCAGCCTGAAAGGCTGAGCATGCACGGGGGGCACAGGCTCCTTAGCTCATCGGCGCGGTATTCTCTATCCGGTCTGTAACTCTTCGTAAAATGGCAGTGAAATGTGCGAATTCCCTTGGCCAAGCGTGAAGAACATGCTTACAGTGCTCACTGTCCGAATCAGTTAATTCAAGGAGTGATTCTATGCGTACTTTCGGTAAAGCGGCATTGGCCGCCATTTTCGCCTCTTCTGCCCTGCTGGCAGCCTGTGATGCCAATGATGGCCCGGTTGAGGATGCTGGCGAGAAGGTAGATGAGGCGGTGGAAAGCATTACCCCGGATAGCAAAGGACCGATGGAGGAAATGGGCGAAGATATGGATAACGCCTATGATAACGCCAAAGAGTCCGCCGAAGACATGAAGGATGCTGCAGAGCAGTAAGCCTTACATGCAGTGAGCTCTCCGCCTCAAGGCGGGTGATGCGACAACCAAAACCCTGGCCTTATGGTCGGGGTTTTGTCGTTTTAGGGGTAGAGGGCATTGAGCAGTGGGTTAGCAGTTGTTTCAGTGCGTCAGCTTCCTGGGGCGTCACCATCAACTGGTAACGTTGTTTGATGCGTTTCCAATGCCGGCCATATTCGCACCAATAGAGGCGGTTATCAGGAAGCCACTGATCTGGGCTGCGAGCACCTTTACTGCGATTGGCGCTGGCGGACACCGGAATCAGGTTGTCTGGGTCATTAGCGAATTGTTGGCGTAATGCTTTGTCCCATTGGTCGCCACCGTGGCCGTGGGCATGGCGCAGCGGCACAAAATGATCCACGTCCAAGTCCCCCGCATGGGTAAAGGTGCGGTTGGTGTAGGGGTCGTACCAGCGACCTGTGGCCACGGTGCATTGATCCGGGTCGGTGAAGGTCACAGTCTGCCGGCTGGAGGCAATCAATAATTCTGCCCGTGTGTCTTGGCAATCTTGGTCTGCGTCAGTCCAGTGGGGCCAGAGGTTTCGATCGTAGAGTCCACTGAACGCCCGTTGTGCGTCGGTGGCGTCCTGTTGGGCCTTTTGTTGTTGCCGGTGAAGCGTGGAGCAGGGGGCGCGGTGGCAATGGTAGTCACCGGTGCTGCGGTCGGTGTGTCCGCCTTGTTGGTTGAGGCTTCCGGGGTGGGCTTGCAGTGTGTTGCTGATCAGTAGGGTTAGTAGCGCAAGTAGAGTAAGGAGGGCGTAGTACAAAGGGGGGCCTGTTTATGTCGTTTGGCGGGAGGATAAGGCATATACGAATCTTGTTGTAGGTAAAAGCGTACAAAGGAAAGATTGGGGCCGATTCCGGCGAGCTGTATCAGGAAGATACAAAACCGCTACGTGTATACACGTAAATTGGACGCTTTTGTTCTGTGGCGGCCTGGGCGGTATCGCTACAGTTAGCGTTGCCGGGCTGAACCGGTTTCACAACCTGATCCGGCGTCCATTTTTATGCATTGCAGGTAGGTAGTAGCCAATGCAGGAGTTGCAGCTTATGAGGACACAGCAAGTGGCAGGGAAGCCGCGTCAGCAAGAGCTGGAGCTGGAGGCGGTGAGAACGCGATTGCAGGCTCTGCAGGAATATTTAGCCGTCTACCGGGCAAGCTTTGCTTCCTCGGGTAGCGCGGATAGCTATGCTCGGGTGCGAGTATTGCGCAGGGATGTGTCTCGCCTGCGCGCGTGGGGTTGGTATCTGATGGGCTGCCGAGATGGTGCTCGCTGGTTGCCTGCTGTGCAGTGGTTGGCCCGTGTGTTGTCTGTGTTCGTGATGCCGCAACGGCACCGTTCACGGCGGCGCCAGCCTTTGCGTGCTATGCGCCACCTATCCAGTTATAGCTTAGTCGAGCGGGCCTATGCGGCGTTGGAGGATGATATCCAGGGGCGGTTGCTGACGTTGCGTCTGGCGCAGGGTGAACGGCCCACCGGTCTGAGGTCTCGTCAGATTACGATGCTGGAGCGCCAAGTAGATGAGGCCGTGCGGTTGCGTTTGTGTGGCCTGCCGCAAGCCCGTCAGATGACGGTGATCTGTCATCTGCTGGCGTGGGCCATGGCTTTGCGTTCCTGCCTCGGACTACGATTGCCGTTGGCGGACAGGGTGAGGCGTTGATGCAGGATATGTCGATGTTGTCTCCAGCGTTGGACACTCTGCCTCGGGTATTTACCCTCTCTGATCTTAAGCAGCTGCAGCCAGAGGAGTCTGAGCGGGCACTGGATTGTGTTCTGCGCTGGCTGGAATCTGGCGTGGTCAAGCAGGTGGCTCCGCCGCGTCCGGTATTTTACAGGGTGGTGTTGGGCGACCCGTTGAGCGATGAGGATCGTTGTCGGGCTTTGCAGCGGGCCTTCCCGTCGCTGGTCATGGTAGCAGGGTCGGCGTTGTGGCGGCAGGGGCTGAGTCGTCAGCAGGATAGTGTGCTGGAATGCTGTGTGGCGGAAGTTGAGCTGAGCTGTCATTTGCCGGATGTTCGGCTGCATTGGCGGCCGCCTGCTTGGTGGTCAGTGATTCGTCTCGCGGGCGGAATTGCCGGTGACTATCACGGCGTGCCCATGCTCAATGCAGAATTGGCATTGGCCGATGCGTCCACGTTCGCTGGTGTGTGGATGCCAGATCGCGAGGCTGTGGATTGGAGTCGTTTGTCTACCGCGCGGCTCAGTGAGGCCAGTGACTATCTGCGTAAGTTGCGGCCTCGTTGAGCTCGTCGGCCTTGTTATCTTGACGGAAGCGACCGCCTGCTATTAAATGAGAACCATTATCATAAATAATGGTTTTTCTTATGTTGGTTGCCGTTCTCGCCACATTTGCCAGTGTGGCGCTGTTTTATCTGTCCGACCGACAGCAGCGCTGGCTGGATCAACCTCTCCCTGCCTTTACTCGCTTGATCGCTTTGGCCATGTTGGCCGGCGGGCTGCTGCTGTTCACCCTGCAATTGGGGGTCAGCGTGGGCCTGTTTGTAGGGTTGTGGGTATCCACATTACCGGCGCTGCTGGTGCCCTTGATAGTGAGTCATTATCGAGACCGTTATCAGCGCCGGGGTGGAAGCCGATGAGAGCTTTTTGGGCATTTGTATTCAGTTTGCCGCTGTCAGCAATGCTGATGGGGTTGCTGGCGGCATTGGTGCCGGTTCCTTGGCAATCTTGGTTGGTGTTGCAGTTGTTGGGGATAATGTTGTTGTGGATGTTGCTGGTGGTTTTGGTGGCAATCCCTGAGCGTACCTGGCCGCCTTTGGTGGCGCTGTTGGTGATGAACGGGGTTGCCTGGCTAGCGTTGCAGGCAACGGCCCTGTATGGAGGCGGCGCATGAAAGCGGCTCGTTTGCGGCGTTTTATCGATTTACATGCTTGGCTGGGCATGGTCAGTGGGCTGATTCTGTTTGTGGCGTTTTTTGCTGGCGCTATCAATGTGTTTCACCACGAGCTTCATCATTGGCAGACACCTCAGGCCACTGCGCAGGCATCGCAACAAGCCATTGATGGGCAGGCCCTTCTTACTCGCGTCACCGAGCAGTATCCGGATGCCCGTACTCGCCTGTTTTTCTTGCCTGAAGAAGATCCGGCAGTTATGTGGTTTCAAACCAGTGAAACCGGTGGGGGGGAGTGGCTCACCGCCCACGCCACGGATTTCGATACGGGCGGAGAGTACGTCGAGCAGCCCCGGTCGGCGTTGGCGGATTTTATCAATCAGTTGCATTACCAACTGGCGATTCCTAGTGGCGGCTTGCCCATCAACCTGGGGATGACGTTTATGGGGCTGATTTCGATACTGTACGGGGCGGCGCTGTTTACTGGCTTAGTGATTCATTGGCCAAAATTGAGCAAGGAGTTTTTTGCTCTTAAGCATGAAGGCAACCTACGCCGTTACTGGAAGAACATGCACAACCTGGTTGGCGTGATCAGTTTTCCGTTTCATTTGATCATGTCGGTGACCGGTGCCGCCATGGGGGCTTTTACCCTGGTGGCGGTGGTGCTGGGCACGTTAGTTTTTGGTCCTCAGCTGCGTGGGGTGATCGAAGAGGAAATTGCGGTGTGGCCGCCGGTACAAAGTGAGGGTGAACGCGTTGCCATGGCGCCGATTGCAGATTACTTATCTGCTGCGGGCGAAGCGTTGCCAGAAATGAGCGTGGACTGGGTGGAAATTCGCGGCTATGGAGATGCCGCTGGCTGGGTTGATGTGGCCGGCTCTGTACCAGGCTATGTGGGGCATCATGTCCATGTGGTGCTGGGCTCGACCATGGCAACGTTGAGCGTGATTGCGCCAGGACAGCGCAGCTTGAACTTTGATACGTTCTCACCGGTTTATTCTCTGCATTTCGGGGACTACGGTGGAATGCTGGTGAAATGGCTCTACTTTGCCATGGGCTTGCTGGGGGCTTTGTTGTTTGTGTCCGGGAATGTGTTGTGGTGCGAGCGACGCAGTGATCGCCAAGGGCCCAGCCGGGCTTCTGCTTTTTTGTTGCGTTTGACGCTGGGGCTGTGCTTCGGGGTTGTGATCGGAGTGGCGTTCAGCTTTCTGGTTAGCAAAGGGCTGCCCTATACGCCTTGGGCGGCCTGGGTCGCCACGGTGGAGCGGGCGGTGTGTGGCGGTGCGATTCTCTTATTGGTGTTGCGGAGTCTGCGGGCATCGCCGCTGCGGTTCAGCGGCCAAATGCTGGCCGCCGCGCCGTTGTGTTATTTGGCGGTGCCGGTATTGCAGGTCGCCTTGGAGGGCGAGCATGTACTCGACGGCGACAACCTGCTGATTAACGGCCTGTTATTGGTGGTGGCGTTATCATTGTGGGTGGTGCGGCGGCAGTTTCGCAAACGCGTGCGCCTGGCCGAGCCTCACCCGCTTTGGGTCGGAAAGGTCACTGAGGGGCAGCCTAAGCACCTCACCGAAACGGAACGGGAGGCGGGTTCTGCTTATTAGGCAGTATGTCGCTGCGCGCCTTATTGTGGTCGTAGAGTGGCACCAATAAGCGGGCCCATGGTCTCCGATGTTCTCCGCTTGGGAGAAATAAAAAGTCTGGAACAGATCGGGGACAAGGGTTCTGTGGCGAATGCTTCGCCATCAAGGTAGTTCAGGCGGTTCCCTCGAGGGCATCGTGGCGTTGTATTAGCGATGTGCGAGTGCATACCGCTAGCGGTATGCACTCAGGTTGATCGTCTTGTTGGGTGCTACGGCTTCTTTGCTGATGGGTACGCGTTGCCGGCTAGCGGTTGGCGGGAAAAAATACCCATAATCGGCGTGCCCTGTGCCTGCAAGACCGGCTCAATATCCCGATGTAGGGCGTGGTAATTATAGAACGGCACACGCGGAAAAAGGTGATGGATGGAGTGCAGGTTCTGGCCCAACCAGAACCATTCCAGCGGCTTCATCCAGCGCGGCATAATCAGGCTGTTAGTGTTGCGATAACGTTCACTTACCTTGTAAGGGTGGTGTGGACGATAGGCAAACCAGTAGGCGGTGAATAGCCCGCCAGTGTAATATCCCAGCAGCAGCACGGCGATGGTGCCGGGCTGGTCTACCATCGTTAGGAAGGCAATGCGCCAGCCGATCGATACCGCCAGTTCGGTGCAATAAATCAATCTTTCCTTGGATGACGCAGTGGCCCAGCTGTGTTGCACAAAAAATGTGTTCTGCACCCACTGGAAGCGTAGCCCGGCGGCCAGTAACCCCAGTAGTCCTTGTTGCATCCCGCTGATAATAAAGTCCGGATCCTTGCCCGGTTGATTGGTATAGCGGTGGTGGGTGAAGTGCTCAATGCGATGAGAGGCATAGGGGATCGCAATAATGGGGGCTACTAGGTACCCGCACAAATCGTTGATCCATTTGCGGCCATCATTCTGTCCGTGAATATTGCCGTGGGCGGCCTCATGTAGTGGCGTATAGGACATGTAGGTCAGTACGGCGACCAGCAGATAAGCGCCCCAGGCCGGTAGCGTACCATTGGCGAATAACGTGAGTGTGGCAATAAAGGCGGCGACTACGGCCACGGTTAGTAAAATTGTCGGCCAGGCGGTTTTGCCCATATAGTGTTTGGCACAGGCAATGGCTTGTTTGTTCAATGCTGCCGCGTCCATGGTGCTGTCTCTTGTTGGTATGATTAGGGTGAACATTACGTAGACGGCACAACAATCAGAATAGCCACCGTGGCCAATCACCCTGCAAAAGTGGCCAGTGTGTGACAGGGGGGTATCAACGGAACGGTTAATGCATCAATCAAACGACAAATTGCACCCGGTGGCCATCAGCCAGGTGATGCTCAATTTCGCTCAGCGAAATGGCATTGACCGGCAAACCTGCCTGCTCGGCACGGGTATCTTGGAAAGCGAATTATCCAGTGGTGAAGGACTGGTGACCCGCACGCAGGAAATGCGGCTGATCGAAAACTTGATGCTGGCCCTGCCGGAGGTGGGGGCTTCCGGGTTCGAGCTGGGTTTGCAGTACAATTTGGCCACCTTCGGGGTTTGGGGTTTTGCTCTGCGCACCTGTAAGACCTTGCGCGAAGCTGTTGCACTTGGGGTGCGCTATCTGCCTTTGAGTACGGCCTATTGCCGCATTCTTTTGTGCGAAGAGGAGGATGCCTTTGGCATCACCTTTGACCCCGATCCCATTCCGCCCCATCTGCGCCAGTTTCTGCTGGAGCGGGATATGGCCACTTCTCTTAATCTGGCCAGGGAAATCTCCCTTCAGGGGGCTGAATTCAAAGCCATCGAGTTCACCGGCACCCCCGATGTGGATGCTGCAGCGTTGAAAGCACTGTGCGGCATTGCCCCCACATTTGGAGCTGGATCCAACCGCATTATGGTTAACCGCGCCGGTGCCAGCCGGCCCTTTTCCGGCTACGATCCGGCCCTCACTCGCATGCTTGAGCAGCAATGTCAGCAACGTATGGATACCGTGGAAAGCAGCGGTATCGCCGGCAAGGTCCGTCAAAAATTGCTTGGCGAGTTGGGGCTGGGCGCCAGCCTCAATGATATGGCCCGCGACCTGGCCCTTTCCACCCGAAGCCTGCGTCGCAAACTGGAGCAGGAAGGCACCAGTTACCGCGATTTAGTCGAAGAAGAGCGCCGCCAGCTGGCCCTGCAACTACTGGGCAACACCACCATGAAGATCGAAGAAGTCGCTGCTCACTTGGCGTACACCGACGCAGGCGGATTTGTCCGCGCCTTCCGGCGCTGGCAGGGCTGCTCGCCAAGTACGTATCGGGAAAATGAGTGATGGGGGCGTGCTGTTGATTTTTGATAGCCCATAAAAAAACCTCCCGATGGGAGGTTTTTTTATCTGGTACGCCCGAGAGGATTCGAACCTCTGACCTTTGCCTCCGGAGGGCAACGCTCTATCCAGCTGAGCTACGGGCGCAAAACTTGAAGAACTTGGGGGTTCAACGGGCGCGAATGATAGCGGTTTGTGGCGGCCTCGTCCATGGATTGGGTGCATCCTGTGTTGTGATCGCTATAATCGGCGCGTCGGGAGCGTGTCCCGGTATCTGACCATGAGCAGGCTGTCTCTTTCCGGGTTTCCGGCAGTGCTGTTTTCCTGACGAGCCCGTGTCCGCCGTGTGCCAATGTGGTGGGCGGGCTTGTGTTGGAGAAAGTGGGGATGAATCTGTATTGGGTCGTGTTATTACTGGCGGTGATTGTGGAAATCGCTTGGGCCATGAGTCTCAAATGGATCCAGCTTAGCCCAGGGGTGCTCTCTATTGGTACTTCACTTGTGCTCACCGGCTTGAATATGTTGATGTTGTCCTATGCGATGCGGGGCATTCCCGTGGGCACGGCATACGCCATCTGGACAGGGCTCGGTGCGGTGGGTATTACCCTGATCGGTATCGTGTTCTTCAAGGATCCGGCCAATGCGTCACGGCTGGCCTTTATGGCATTGATTGTGGTGGGGATTGTCGGCCTGAAGTTGACCAGTGGTCCGGCCTGAAAGAGGCGAGGGTGAGGTAAGGGTTGGATCTGATGGCTGATGTGGTGCCGAATCGTTCGTTCGGGTATTTTACAATCTTTTCCCGCTAACGCGTTGATACATCGGTACCCTTTGCGGGCAGATGTTGGCCTGCAACAGATGGAGTTTAACCGTGCGCATTGCTTATCTCGAAGATGACATG
>OJBU01000072.1_pt1 | contig 16400 bp, 7 predicted proteins | sample 1591241 | NCBI WGS metagenome assembly OJBU01 (sample SAMN05416770, study PRJEB24817) | seawater metagenome | isolation source: Sea water | place: Canada:Atlantic | collected 2013-07 | reverse complement strand
CCACATTGCCGGAGCCGGAAATCAAGGTCTGCTTTCCTTCCAGCCCGCTATGGCGTGTTTTCATCATTTCTTCAACGAAATACACGCAGCCATATCCGGTGGCTTCCGGGCGTATTCGTGAGCCGCCGAAGGCGAAGCCTTTTCCAGTAAAGGTGCCGGTGAATTCGTTGGTGAGCTTTTTATACATGCCAAACATATAGCCTACTTCCCGAGCACCGACCCCGATATCGCCGGCAGGAATATCCAGGTTGGGACCAATATGGCGATAGAGTTCGGTAATAAACGCCTGGCAAAAACGCATAATTTCAGCGTCAGATTTGTCTTTGGGGTCAAAGTCCGCGCCCCCTTTACCTGAACCCATAGGTAGGGAGGTCAGCGAGTTTTTAAAGGTTTGCTCGAAGGCGAGAAACTTCAGGATGTCCAGATTAACCGATGGATGAAAGCGTCGCCCGCCTTTGTAGGGGCCGATGGCGCTGTTCATCTGTACCCGATATCCACGATTGACTGGACCTGACCGTTATCATCTTGCTAGGCGATTCTAAATTGAATCACCCGCTCGGGTTCAACAAGCCTTTCCAGTAGGCCCATGGATTGATACTTTGGCTGCAGTTTGAGGAATGGCCATAGTGAGCGCAGAACCTCTTCGCTGGCTTGGTGGAAGGCGGCTTGTTCCGGGTCGCGCCGTTTTATCTGCTGAAGAAAACTCTCTAACCCTGATGTCATATTGGAATCCTGAGCGTCTGAGTGGTGAGTGGTTTTAATTGGTGCGCTATGGCGCACCAATTTGATGCGCTTAGGGGGTACTGTTTGTCTCGGGCTAGGCAGTCAGTGGTGTGCTGAGAGCTGGTTGCAATGCCATAAAGCAAAATACGTAATGTGAACGCTGGGTCACAAATAAGCCTGTCACCCAGCTGCAGGGCTGCCTAAAATTCGCATCCTGCCAACTTTCGGGAGACGTGCAAATGGCGACTTATAAAGCCCCCCTCGAGGACATGCGTTTTGTTCTCAACGATGTGTTCAAAGCGGATCAACTCTGGGCCTCCATGCCGGCCACCGCAGAGGTGACTCAGGATTTGTCCGATGCGATTCTGGAAGAAGCGGGCAAAATGACCGAAGGCTTGCTGTTCCCGCTGAATCGTAACAGCGATGAGCAGGGCTGCACTTGGACCGATGGGGCGGTGACTACCCCGGATGGTTTCAAGGAAGCATTCAAGACCTTTGCCGAAAATGGTTGGAGCGCATTTTCCGGTAACCCGGAGTTTGGTGGCCAGGGTATGCCCAAGTCATTGGCGGTGCTTTTTGAAGAAATGATGCACAGCGCTTGTTCTTCGTTTGCCTTGTATCCGGCACTAACCAGTGGTGCGTGCCTAGCGGTGGATGCCCACGCTTGCGAAGAACTCAAGTCGCAGTACTTACCCAAGCTTTATAGCGGTGAGTGGAGTGGCACCATGTGCCTGACTGAGCCGCATTCCGGGACAGACCTGGGTATTCTACGGACCAAGGCTGTGCCTAACGATGATGGCTCGTTCAACATTACCGGCACCAAGATTTTTATCACCGGTGGTGAACATGACCTGACCGGCAACCATGTCCATCTGGTGCTGGCTAAGTTGCCGGATGCGCCAGCAGGCTCCAAAGGGATCTCCCTGTTCCTGGTGCCCAAGTTTTTGCCTGACGCGGACAACAATCCGGGTGAGGCCAACGGTGTCACCTGTGGTTCCATCGAACATAAGATGGGGATCAAGGGCTCTGCCACCTGTGTTATGAACTTCGACGATGCCAAAGGCTGGATTATCGGTGAGCCGAACCAGGGGCTGGCGTGCATGTTCACTATGATGAACTACGAGCGACTGTCCATCGGGCTACAGGGCTTGGGGTTGGGTGAAGTTAGCTACCAGAGTGCTGTGGAATATGCGCGAGAGCGCCTACAAGGTCGCAGCGCCACCGGTGCGAAAAACCCGCAAGGACCGGCGGATCCGATCATTGTGCACGGTGATGTGCGTCGCATGCTGATGAACATGCGCGCCATCAATGAAGGAGGCCGTGCGCTGGCAGCCTATGTGGGCATGCAGCTGGATACGTCTAAGTTCAGCGAAGACGCGGAGGCCAAGAAGAAAGCGGAGGATCGGGTGGCGCTGTTGACGCCGGTCGCTAAAGCTTTCTTTACCGATCGAGGCCTGGACACCACCATTACCGGGCAGCAGGTATTTGGGGGCCACGGTTATATTCGTGAATGGGGTATGGAGCAGTTTGTTCGCGATTGCCGTATTTCCCAGATCTACGAAGGCACTAACGGTATTCAAGCGTTGGACTTAGCTGGCCGTAAAGTGGTCCGCAACGGTGGTAAATCCGTGGATGCTTTCCTGGCCGATGCCCAGGCCTGGGTGGATGCTAATGCCGATAATGCGCAGCTAGCCGCAGTAAAAGACGACCTGCAAGCGGCTTTGCTATTGCTGAAATCTTCCACCGATACACTGCTGGCCCAGGCCGGCAACAACCCGGATGCGATCAGCGCTGCTGCGGTGGAGTACCTGGATATCTTTGGTTATGTGCTCTACGCATGGCTGTGGGCGCAGATGCTAGCGGCCACCGATGACCGTGATGATGACTTCGCTAAAGCCAAACGTATCACCGGGCAATACTACTTTCAGCGTGTACTGCCAAAGGCCCAATCACTGGCTGCCCAGCTGAATAGCGGTGCGGATGCCATGATGAGCCTGGACGCGGAACAGTTCTGAGTGACAAGTTGAAGGTTCAACGTTAGAACGCGGGAGCAATTTCCCCGTACTGAAATCAAGAGGCCGCGCCCTGTGTTTGGGTGCGGCCTCTTGCGTTAAAAGCGTTGAGTAAAGTGTTCACGTTTCAACTTTGAACCCCTCTATGGAAACTGCATGTTCAGCGGTGAGCTGCCCTGTAGGCGTTGTGCTTGGGCTGGATTATCAATGAAGGGGTTGCGGTTACCCTGCAGTTTTTCAATCACATTATTGCGTTGGCGCTCTTCGTCAGTAACGGGGTCCTCCCTGCTCCAGCGTTGGTACATTTCCAGCGTGCCTAGCAGGGGCAATTCGTAACGCTCGTGGAGATAGAGCATGGCCCGTGCCACGTCACCTTTGGCGTTTACCGGGGGCTCGAACACTTGGAAAGATTGTTTGTAACCGCAATGAGCATTTTTATTCGTTGTATCGGGTAAATCGCCAAACAGGGTCCGCCGACGATCTAGTTCGGCGAGGCGGGTAACGGGGAAAAGGGCATGGCGGTCCTGGTAAATATCAGTGAACTGCGGATTGTTTCTGCAAAGACGGCTACTTCTGCAACCAAAGTGTTGTGCTAGACGGCGCTCATCGTAAATCTGCGTTACTAAAATGCGATCACCGAGTTGGAAAGGTTCCTGACAATAAAGAGTAGAGCCGCCATTAGGGTAGACTTGTTCGAGGAACAATGTATCCATGCCACCGGCGTAGCTGGCGGTAACCGGCAAACACGTTGCCAGCAGCGTCAGTATAATTTTCCGCATGTTGTGAATCCTGTCACATTCTTCTTATTACCATATTAGCCCTCAAGGCCATGATGACGGCTATCTGCAATGTATGCTTGGCAGATAGCTGGTGCCTATGGTGGGACTAGCGGTTGTTCAACAAAAGCGTCACACAGCTACGGATATGTGCAGTGATCGCTGTTTCATCGGGAAGCTGGCTGGGGACCAATAGAGCACAGAGTTGAAAGTCCGCCTTGACCATCCCGAAAAACTGCCGGGCAGCATGATCGCTAGGGCTGGGGCCGGGGAGTTGTCCGCGGTCGTGAAGGCACTGGAGGTAAAGCTGTAATTGTTCCTGTAAAAATTGAGGCCCGGCCGCATATACCGTTTCTCCGAGTTCCGCAAAAGCGGCCCCTTCTGCAATCAGCAAGCGGTACAGTTCCAAGTTAATCGGATCCGTCAATGCTTTGACGAAAGCATGCCCCAGCAGCTCAAGGCCTTCCTGGGCGGGTAGGTCGTCCACCTCTAGGTTGCGAATATCGTGAACCATCTTGTGAGCGTGATGAGTGATGATCGCGCTGAACAGTCCCCGTTTGTCACCAAAATATTCATACAGGCTGCGGCGTGAGCCGCCTGCTTCAGCAATGATCATATCTAGCGTGGTGCGTGCGTAACCGTGCTGTAGGAAGGTATGTGTGGCGGCATCAAGTAAGGCCTGGCGCCGTCGTTGGCCGCGTGCGGTGATCTGCTGAGTCATGAATAAGTCCTGTGCTGTTACCTAATGGTATTGAGCAGGACACTTTTCGGCAATGACGAGACGTGCCAGTACACAGGGCGTAGCGGCAAGAAGAATGGCCCAAATGGGATTAGCGGGCTGAAAATAAAGTTGATTTATAAATAAGAATCAATATCATTGCGATTCTCTTCTGTAGCTGTTCCCTGTCCAAGGAGGCGGACATCCTCATGACGCTTATGGGCCTATTGTTTTCCAGTCGAAAAAAAGCCTTTGCAGCAGTGGCGGTGCTGAGTGTGTTGAGCGCTGTGCTTAGCGTCGCGGTGTTAGCCTTCATCAGTCAGCGCTTACTGGCCGGAGGCGCTGATCTGCCCGTTGTATTGCTGCAGTTCGTTTTGCTGTTAGTGGCGTTATTTGTCACCGCTACCTTGGCACAGGTGACCTTGCATGTGCTTGGCCACAGGATGGTCTATGGCTTACGCAGGGATCTGGTGCGTCGAGTGCTGGCAACAGACATCGAGCAGTTGGAAAAAGTGGGAGGGCCGCATCTGCTGGCAGCGTTGAGCACCGACCTGCGTAACCTGACCATTGCCTTTGTCCATCTGCCAGAACTGGTTTACGGCGCGGCGCTTAGTGTGGCGGCTCTGGGATGGCTTGCCTGGCTGGCGCCGGGATTGTTTGTGGTTACCGTGGTCTGGTTGCTGGCAACCGCTGTGATGGGGGTCTGGTTGGTTGGCCGTATCAATTTCCATATTGGCAAGGTGCGCGAAGGGGACGACCACCTGTATCAGGATTATCAGGCCATGATTGATGGCCGCAAGGAGCTGGCATTGAACCGGCCTCGAGCCGCCCGTTTTTTTGATGAAGAGTTTGATGGCCATGCCCGCGCCTACCGGGATCATGTTACTCGGGCGGATATCTATAACGGTCTGGCGGGCAATATGGCCAATGTGCTGGTGCTGGCGTTGATTGGTGTGCTGTTTTATCTGGCGGTTGGTCAAGGGTGGGCTGATGCTAATACTGCGTCGATTTTTGCGCTGACGATTCTGTTACTGCGTACACCGTTGATTGGTGCGGTGGCGGCCTTGCCAACACTGCTGTCGGCACGGGTGTCTTTGCGCAAGCTAGCCGGGCTGCAACTGGCTGCTGATTCTGCTGACCTTCTGCAAAGCACCAGCAATACGCTGTCCGGCTTCAGTACTCTTAGCTTGCAGGGCGTGTGTTACCACTACCCAGAGCAGGACGGAGCACCAGGTTTTGCGGTGGGGCCGCTGGATATCACTATCCGTCGTGGGGAACTGATTTTTGTGCAAGGGGGCAATGGTAGTGGTAAGAGCACTTTTGCGCGTTTGCTGACGGGATTGTATCGGCCTCAGCAGGGTGAGCTGATAGTCGATGGCGAGCCCGTTACGGAATCAACCCGGGTGGCTTTTCGACAGCTTTTCTCTTCTGTTTTTACCGACTTCCATTTGTTCAGTCGCTTGCTCAAAGGCGATGGGACAGACGTGGCTAGCGCAGACGTGGATGCTTGGTTGGCCACCTTGGGGATGCAGCACAAGGTACGCGAGCAAGACGGGCGACTTAGCGATATCCGTTTCTCCCAAGGTCAGCGCAAACGTCTGGCACTGTTAATGGCGGTGGTGGAAAGCCGAGACTGTTTATTGCTGGATGAATGGGCAGCGGACCAGGATCCGCAGTTCCGGCAGTTTTTTTATCTCGATCTGCTGCCCCGGCTGCAGGCTACCGGTAAAACCATTATTGCCATTACTCACGATGATCATTACTTCGATCGTGCAGATCGCTTGTTGAAAATGGACGCTGGCCGTTTGCAGGAAATAGACGATTTGAGTGCTCGTGAGAGTGTTCAGGTATTGCGTGAAGCTAGCCTTTAGATCACCCCCTCGAAAATAGAGTGTTGCGTGTTTGAGCTTTCAGCGCTTGCACGCGTTGTTATTCATCCTGTCACCGGCGAGGAAGCCATGAGTATTGATAATCCTGAAACGGAATTCACCGTCGTCATCAATGACCAAGAACAGTACAGCATCTGGCCTACCTATCGTCCGGTTCCGGCAGGTTGGAAAACCGTTGGTGTCACTGGCAACAAGACTGAATGTCTTGAGCATATTAATCAGAGTTGGACGGATCAGCGCCCACGTCGCCTGCGTGATGCGCGAGCGTCCTGATTTCTCTTGCGCCTGCCCTAACGCCAAGGAGCTGATATGACCTGGTCTGCCAACGAAAATCTAAACCCGGGGCCGGACTGGGCCCCGCTTTCCTGTTCACAACAACGCTTGTGGCTTTTCACGCGGCTCTCTGCGCAGAGTACGGCGTATAACCTTGGCGCCATGCTGTGGCTGGAGGGAGAATTAAACCCAGAAGCACTCGAGCAGACCATTAATTATGTGATTGCACGGCAAGATATTGTGCGGGTGCAATTTGCCGAACGCGATGGGCAGGGGTGGCAAAGAATTGCGCCACATGAAGACCGGGTCTTGCAGTGCGAGGACGTTAGTAATAGGGCGGATCCGGTGGCGGCCGCTTATGCGTTGGGCCATGAGTTTAATGCGACGCCGTTTGATCTGGAGACGGATTCGTTGATGCGGTATCGGTTGGTAAAATTGAATGAGCAGCGACACGTGCTGCTGATTTCCCTACACCATATTGTGGGCGACGCCTGGTCTCTGGGCGTATTCATGCAGGAATTTCTGTATGCCTATAGCGCCTTGCGGGAGGGTTTAGAGCCTAAGCTACCGTCACTGGAAACCCGCTATCTGGATTGGGTGAAAACCGAAGTGCAGTGGCTTGCCAGTGAGAACGCGAAATCACAGCTAGAGTACTGGGTTGAAACGCTGGAGCACGAAGGTGAGCCGCTGGCGTTGCCGCGTCTGTCACCACAAAGTGGGGTATCCAACGCGGCGCGCTATCGCGATTTCTCCCTTAGCATTGAGCAAACGCAGCGACTGAAAAAGTTTTCCAGAACGCAGGGGGTTAGTCGCTTCACGGTATTGCTTTCGGTGCTGCAGTATCTGCTCTTTCGCATATCAGGGCAGTCATTAGTTCGCGTTGGCGTGCCCAGCGCGAACCGTAATAGCAGTAACCAGCTTTTGATGGGATTTTTTGTCAATAATCTGGTGGTGCAGGGCGAAGTGTTGCCAGCCCAATCAGTCAGTGATTGGATTGCCCATATTCACCATGCATTGAGTAACGCAAAAAAACATCGAGATATTCCCTTCGAGAAAATTGTCGATGAGCTCAGTGATTCCCGTCGTGCTGGAAGTCACCCTTTGTTCCAAGTGGCGTTTAACTATCGTCAGCAGGGCAAGGGGTTGAGCTTAAACTTGGGAAACCTGCTGGTGCGGGTGGAAGATCTACCGGTAACGGAGACGCCATTTGATCTAGTGCTGGATGCCTGGCCAGATGAACACGGCGGCCTGACGCTACGTTTGGTTTATGGTGAGGGTATTTTCGATGATGCTTTCGCTGAGCGAATGGTCGCTGGTTTTGAGCAGGTGCTGGATCAGTGGCTGCAAGCCCCCGCGTTACCGTTGACAGAAAGCGCCGCACTGGTCCCGGGTGACGTAGCTTTACTGCAAGAGTGGGGTCAGGGTGAAGGCGAGTGGCAAGCGACGAATTTTGTGTCCTTATTCTCGCAGCAGGCGGCAAAGCGGGGCGATGCCATTGCGCTAGTGCACGGTGGCACTCGCGTGTCGTTTGCCGAACTGGACGCGCGCTCTAATCAGCTGGCCCGTTACTTGATGGGCCAAGGCGTGAAAGCGGATCAAGTGGTGGGGGTGTCGTTCGAACGCGGCGTCACCATGGTGGAAGCCTTTATTGCGGTGATGAAAGCCGGTGGCGCCTTCCTGCCGTTGGACCCGGGCTATCCGAAAGATCGTCTGCATTACATGCTCAAAGACAGCGGTGCCCGCTTGTTGCTTACCTCTTCAGCGTTGATTGGGGTTCTGCCTGAGGTTGCAACGGTTGCTCCAGTGGCGGTCGATCGTTTGTCGCTGAACGATTTCCCTGCGAATGCGTTGAATAACGAGCCGCACCCAGACCAGCTCGCCTATGTAATTTACACCTCCGGTTCCACCGGTAAGCCTAAAGGCGTGTCGTTGACCCATGCCGGGCTGAGCATGCATGTGCAAACGATCGGTAAGCGCTACGGCATGACGCCGGATGATGTGGAGCTGCAGTTTGCGTCCATTAGTTTTGATGGCGCGGTGGAGCGCTGGACAGTGCCGCTGGCCTTTGGCTCGCGGGTGGTAATTCGGGATCAGCAATTATGGAGTGCGCAACAAACTTGCGATGCGTTGCAAAAAGAAGGCGTCACCATCGCTTGCATTCCACCCAGTTACATGGGGCCGCTGCTGGACTGGATTGAGCAAGAAAAGCCGCCGTTGAACGTGCGTTCCTGGACATTGGGCGGTGAAGCGTTTACTCGGGAAACCTTCGAGCGGATGCAGCAGGTATTAAAGCCGCAACGCATTCTCAACGGTTACGGCCCGACAGAAACCGTGGTAACGCCGATGCTGTGGGCGGCCTATGAAGGCGATACGCTGAGCAGCGCCTACGCGCCCATTGGTCATGCGGTGGGGCCGCGAAAACTTTACGTGCTGGATCAGGATTTAAACCGTGTTCCTGTGGGCGTGGCGGGCGAGCTGTATATCGGTAACGAAGTGGGGCTGGCCCGTGGCTATCATCAGCGCCCAGACCTGACCGCCGAACGGTTTTTGCCTGACCCGTTTGGCGAACCCGGTGAGCGCATGTACCGCACCGGAGATTTAGTGAAGTACCGCGACGACGGGGTAATGGAATACCTGGGGCGGGTGGATCAGCAGGTAAAAATTCGCGGTTTCCGCATTGAGCTGGGAGAAATTGAAAGCCAGCTACTGGGCCATGAACAGATTCGTGAAGCCGTCGTGGTGGCACAGCCTTCCCCCACCGGTGATAGATTGGTTGGCTACATTGTGATGCGCAATGCAGCGCACTCTGTCCCCCGTGAGCATGATCCACAAACGATTCTGGCTGCCCTGTCTGAGTCGCTGCCGGACTACATGGTGCCTAGCCAGTTAATCACGCTGGAAGCCATGCCGCTGACACCGGCGGGTAAAGTGGATCGCAAAGCCCTGCCGGTAGCGCAGTGGCACACGGCCAGTGAAGGGGCGCCGCCGCAAACCGATAACGAAAAGGTACTTGCGGACATTTGGCAGTCTCTGCTGGGCCGAAAAGGGGTGAGTCGTGATGATAATTTCTTTGCCCTGGGCGGCGATTCCATTTTGGCTTTGCAGGTGGTCAGCCGTGCTCGGCAACAGGGCTTGGCATTAACGCCTAAAGACCTTTTTGAACACCCGGTGCTGAGTCAGCAGGCCGCAGTGGCGGACCCGGTGAATGTCACCATGGCCAGCCAAGAGCCCTTGTCTGGCCCGGTGTCTTTATTGCCGATTCAACAGCGTTTTATTCAGCAGCGAGGGTTGTCCGCTTGCAATCAATATTTGCGCTTTTCGGTGCAAAAACATTTTGATGCGCAGGTGCTGGAACAGGCGTTGCAGAGGTTGGTGGCGCAACACGATGCGCTGCGTGTTCAGTTCGATAATCAACAGGTGGGAACAGCGTATTGCCTGCCGGTGAATGACGCGCCGTTGTTGCAACAGATAGACAGTGACGATAGTGCCGCCATCGAAGCTCAGATGATCGCTGTGCAGCGCAGCCTGAATCCGGCGAAGGGCACCTTATTGGGTGCGCTGTATGTTACTGGGGCTTCCCCGCAGTTGTTGCTTAGCATTCACCATTTGGCGGTGGATGGGGTGTCTTGGCGTATTTTGTTGGAAGATTTTTTTACGGCTTACCAGCAAATTGAAGTAAGCGGAAAGGCCTCCTTGCCGCGTAAGACACACACTTTGCGCGATTGGCAGGAGATACTGGACCAGCACTTTCTGCCGCAGGCAGAACAAGCGTTGCCTTACTGGCAAGCGGTGTGTGAGCCCATGCCACCATTATTTTCCACGGTGCAAGGTGGCGTCGCTTCACGTATTGATCGGCAAACCGATGCCCAGACATTGAGCCGCTGGCAGCATAGCGCTGACCGTTATGCCTCGTTAAATCTGGAAGAATTTTTGCTTATCGCGCTGGCCCAGACTCTGGCCGATTTCAGTGGTCGCAATGCGGTACGCATTCACCGGGAAAGCCATGGTCGGGCAGCCGGTGATGCCGCGGTGGACTTAAGTCGTACGGTGGGCTGGTTGACCAGTTTGTATCCCCAACGGCTAGATCGTGCCGAGGATCTGACGGCCACCATCAAGCAGCAAAAAGAACAATTGCGCCAGCCCGCCAATGGTGGGTTGGCGTATGGCTTGCTGGTCCAGCACGGCAAACTGGAGGATGGGGACCACCGCCTGGATGTGCTGTTCAATTATCTTGGTCAGTTCCGGCACGATGATATGCCCGGCGTGTCGTTAATGGACGCAGGCCTGTGGCAGGAAACGGATGCTCTGGCCGATGCGCCATTGGTGATCAACGCAGATCAACAAAACGGCGCCTTGCGCATTCAGGTGAATGTAGATGGTGAATCTCTCTCCCAGGGGCAGGGTGATAGGCTGGTAAGCCAGTGGCTGGAGCAGTGCGAACGTTTGGCACGGCACTGTGCCACGCAGGCCCCGGTGCTAACCCCGGCGGATATGCCTCTGGCATCGCTAACCCAAATGCAACTGGACGCCCTACATGACCGTCCGCAGCAAATTTTGCCCCTGTCGCCGTTGCAATCAGGGCTGCTATTTCATTCCCAGTTAAGTGGTAACAACAGCACCTATGTAAACCAACTGGTGTTGCCGCTCACCGGAGTACAGCCAGCCCGGATGTGCCAGGCCTGGCAGACACTACTGGAACGCCATGGTGTGTTGCGCACAAGTTTGCTGCCTGCAGCGCAGGCAGACGATCGCCATCAAGCGGTTTGGTCTACGCAGCAGGTGAAGCTGCCCTGGTGTGAGCTGGATCTGCGCGGTGAAGGTGATAGTGCATCGGCGCTGGATAAGTGGTGCAAGCAGCGGCGGGAAAATGGGTTCGACTTGCAAGCGGCGCCGCTGTGGAAAGTCGACTTGTTGCGTACCAGCGAAGACCGGTTTGAGTGCGTGCTGACACTGCACCATATCCTCATGGATGGCTGGAGCACCGGGCTGCTGCTCACAGAATTGATGGCTCTGTATCACGGCAAGACACTGGCGGCGATGACGAAAAGCTATGCGGATTATCTGGCTTGGTTGCAGCAGCAGGACCGGGCCGTCACTCGAGCATTTTGGCAACAGTACCTGTCGCCGGTGCAGCTGCCCACCCGGCTGGTGGACGCCGTGGGGACGGGGGAGAAAGGCGCGTTTCGCCGGCACCCCATCGAATTTGATGCGGCCACCAGCGATGGCCTGCGCCAAGCCGCCCGTGACAAAGGGTTGACCATCAATACCCTGGTGCAAGCCGCCTGGGCACGGGTGCTGGGCCGTTTTACCGGCCAGCAGCGAGTGGTCTTCGGTAATACGGTAGCGGGTCGACCGGCGGAATTGGCAGGCAGCGACAGTATGCTGGGGCTGTTTATTAATACCCTACCCATGACTGTGCCTCTGCATGGCGAACAACCGGTGGCGGACTGGTTGATGCAATTGCAGGCGGACAATGCGGCGCTACGGGAACAGGGCCACGCGCCATTGTTCGAAGTGCAACAGGATGCCGGCTGGGGCGGGGAGGGGTTGTTCGACACCTTGTTGGTGTTTGAAAACTACCCGCTAGATGAATCTCTTTTGGGGGGTGGGCAGAGTGAATTGCAATTGGGGACTCCCACCAGCCACGAGTTCACTCATTACCCGTTGACTGTGGCAGTGTTGCCCGGCGATCACCTGCAAATGTTGTTCGCCCACGATAGCCAAGCGTTGCCGGTGCCGTTGGTGGAGCGCATGGCCAGCGCCTTTAAGCGAACGTTGCTGGCGTTGTCTCAATCCGAGGGCATGACCTTGGCCGAACTGAATGCGCTGGGTGACGATGCCGCCCCATTGCAACAGTGGAGTCAGGGTGGGGGTGAGTGGGTTGCGGATAGCTTCGTTTCCCTGTTCTCGCAACAGGCCGCCAAACGCGGTGATGCCATTGCGCTGGTGCACGGTGGCACTCGCGTGTCGTTTGCCGAACTGGACGCGCGCTCTAATCAGCTGGCCCGTTACTTGATGGGCCAAGGCGTGAAAGCGGATCAAGTGGTGGGGGTGTCGTTCGAACGCGGCGTCACCATGGTGGAAGCCTTTATTGCGGTGATGAAAGCCGGTGGCGCCTTCCTGCCGTTGGACCCGGGCTATCCGAAAGATCGTCTGCATTACATGCTCAAAGACAGCGGTGCCCGCTTGTTGCTTACCTCTTCAGCGTTGATTGGGGTTCTGCCTGAGGTTGCAACGGTTGCTCCAGTGGCGGTCGATCGTTTGTCGCTGAACGATTTCCCTGCGAATGCGTTGAATAACGAGCCGCACCCAGACCAGCTCGCCTATGTAATTTACACCTCCGGTTCCACCGGTAAGCCTAAAGGCGTGTCGTTGACCCATGCCGGGCTGAGCATGCATGTGCAAACGATCGGTAAGCGCTACGGCATGACGCCGGATGATGTGGAGCTGCAGTTTGCGTCCATTAGTTTTGATGGCGCGGTGGAGCGCTGGACAGTGCCGCTGGCCTTTGGCTCGCGGGTGGTAATTCGGGATCAGCAATTATGGAGTGCGCAACAAACTTGCGATGCGTTGCAAAAAGAAGGCGTCACCATCGCTTGCATTCCACCCAGTTACATGGGGCCGCTGCTGGACTGGATTGAGCAAGAAAAGCCGCCGTTGAACGTGCGTTCCTGGACATTGGGCGGTGAAGCGTTTACTCGGGAAACCTTCGAGCGGATGCAGCAGGTATTAAAGCCGCAACGCATTCTCAACGGTTACGGCCCGACAGAAACCGTGGTAACGCCGATGCTGTGGGCGGCCTATGAAGGCGATACGCTGAGCAGCGCCTACGCGCCCATTGGTCATGCGGTGGGGCCGCGAAAACTTTACGTGCTGGATCAGGATTTAAACCGTGTTCCTGTGGGCGTGGCGGGCGAGCTGTATATCGGTAACGAAGTGGGGCTGGCCCGTGGCTATCATCAGCGCCCAGACCTGACCGCCGAACGGTTTTTGCCTGACCCGTTTGGCGAACCCGGTGAGCGCATGTACCGCACCGGAGATTTAGTGAAGTACCGCGACGACGGGGTAATGGAATACCTGGGGCGGGTGGATCAGCAGGTAAAAATTCGCGGTTTCCGCATTGAGCTGGGAGAAATTGAAAGCCAGCTACTGGGCCATGAACAGATTCGTGAAGCCGTCGTGGTGGCACAGCCTTCCCCCACCGGTGATAGATTGGTTGGCTACATTGTGATGCGCAATGCAGCGCACTCTGTCCCCCGTGAGCATGATCCACAAACGATTCTGGCTGCCCTGTCTGAGTCGCTGCCGGACTACATGGTGCCTAGCCAGTTAATCACGCTGGAAGCCATGCCGCTGACACCGGCGGGTAAAGTGGATCGCAAAGCCCTGCCGGTAGCGCAGTGGCACACGGCCAGTGAAGGGGCGCCGCCGCAAACCGATAACGAAAAGGTACTTGCGGACATTTGGCAGTCTCTGCTGGGCCGAAAAGGGGTGAGTCGTGATGATAATTTCTTTGCCCTGGGCGGCGATTCCATTTTGGCTTTGCAGGTGGTCAGCCGTGCTCGGCAACAGGGCTTGGCATTAACGCCTAAGGACCTTTTTGAACACCCGCGATTACACGATCTGGCGGCGTGCGCAGTGAACGCAGAGGCCTCGATTATTTCCCAGCAGCCCTTGCAGGGTGAGCTTGGTCTTCTGCCCATTCAACAGCATTTCTTTTCCCTGAGACCGCCTAGCCCTAGTCACTGGAACCAACATTTGTGGTTGGCGTTGGATGCGCCCATGGATCGCCAAGCACTGAATGTTACCTTGCAGGCGCTCTACCGGCAGCACGACGCGTTACGTCTGCAGTTTACTTATGAGGCGAATGGCTGGAGGCAAACCTGTTTGTCGGCGGACAGGCCCTGCGATGAATTATTGTGGTGGTGCCAGGCTGCTGACGAAGCGGCGGTCGAGACCCTGTGCGAGCAGACTCAGCAAAGCCTGAATATTGAAACCGGTGAACTGTTTCGTGTCCTTTACGTGCAAACGCCGCAGCAACCGGATCGAATGTTATTGGTGATTCATCACCTTGCAGTGGATGGCGTATCTTGGCGTATTTTGTTGGATGACCTGCTCAATGCCTATGGGCAAGCCTTAACGGGCGCGGCGATAACCCTGCCGGAGCGTAGCCATAATTTGAGCGATTGGCACCAGGCGCTGGAGCAATGGCTGCAGAGTAAAGGGGAAGCACGTTTGCCGTTCTGGCAGGGACAACAGCCGGAAAAAATAGACAGTGCCCTGCCCACCTTTGCGGAAAAGGAAAGCGTGGCCTTGTCGTTGGGCAAGGATGATACCCGCAGGTTGCTGCAGGACGCGCCTGTTAAGTTGGGCGTGTCCGTTCCCGCTCTATTGCTGACGGCGCTCACCCGGACGTTGAAACCTTCCGCTATGGGCGCCTCGCTGGCGGTGCGTTCCGCCCCTGAGGTTGGCAGCGAGTCGCCCTCACAAGACAATCAGCTCGTTATTAATCTGGAAGGCCATGGCCGTGAAACGCGCCTGGCTCCCGGTTTGGATTTGAGCCGTACCCTGGGTTGGTTCACCAGCCTCTTCCCGCTGAGGTTGCCGTTCGACGGCGACCCGCGCCGGAATCTTTTTGCGGTCTCGCAACAGCTGGCAAATACCGAGGCTGACGGCGGCGTGGGCTATGGCGCACTGCGCTATCTTGCCGACAGTCCGCTTAACGACAGCACCGATGCGCCAGTGACGTTCAACTATCTTGGCCAGTATCACAATGATGCGTTGATTCAGGGTTTCACTCCTTTGTCGGGCGGCGGTAAGGCTCAGGCAGAGGACAACCCCATGGCTGCGCCGCTGGCCATTAATGGTCAGGTGGTGGCGGGCAAGCTGGGGTTGGTTTGGGATTTTGCTCGCAGCCATTACCCGCGCCAGCAAGTACAGCACTTGTGCAGTCGTTATCGGCAGGAGCTGCTTGTCTTGTTGGACCTGGCCGACTCACCACAGGAAGCGCGGGCCGACCCGGCGTTGGTAACCGTGCTGAATAGCAGTGCAGATACGCCGGTGTTGTGGTGCCCCCATCCCGTGACGGGGCGCACAACCGGTTATCAAGCGCTGGCCGCCAGCCTGGAAGGGCAGTGGCAGGTGCGTGGCTTGCAATCACGCAGCTTCCTCGAGTCCGGCTGGTTCGATCCGTCGTTGAGTGAAATGGTAGAGCGGTATTACCGCACGGTGCGCCAGGCGCAACCTGAAGGCCCGTACTATTTATTGGGCTGGTCCATGGGAGGCGCCATGTCCATGGAGCTTGCCCACCGATTGGAGCAAGCCGGTGAAGAGGTAGCCTTTGTGGGGCTGCTGGATACCTATGTGCCGGGTCACGAAGTGCCGGAAGATCAGTGGTCGTCGCCACAGGCACAACAAACCTTGCGTGCACATTTGGGCATGCTACTGACTTGCGCGCCCGCTACCGCGTTAGACGATTGCATGGCGCGTTTGCGTGACAGCAAGCCCGCGCAATGGCCGCAGAACTTTACACAGTGGCTGGCTACGCAATCGATTGAGGCGGCGGTGGCAGACAGTGCTGCGCAGTTATTGCATGCCTGGGCTGTGGAGCAACATTTGCGGGATTTGTGTTGGGGTTATCAGCTGCCGGCATTGCATACCCCGGTGCACAGTTGGTGGGCCAGTGAGCCAGCGGGGCGCGCTCAGGCACTTCAACGCGGGTTAGCGTTATGTGCTGAACTTGCCCATACCGAGACAGTATCGGCGGACCACCTGACGATCGTGCGGGAGCCGTCCCTGTTACAGGGCCTGTCCGTTTTGCTGAAGTGTTGCAAGGGTGGCAACGCATTGATGGACATACCGGACTAATCATTGTTGCTGTGCACTAGTCGTGAGCTTCTCAATATGTATAATGCGGTTGCGAATCATTACTATTACTATGTGTCTTACGATTGCTAGGAGAACGACCATGGGGAATCGGACCGAGAGCGGGCTGATCCGGGGGCTGAAG
>OJBU01000070.1_pt1 | contig 16545 bp, 19 predicted proteins | sample 1591241 | NCBI WGS metagenome assembly OJBU01 (sample SAMN05416770, study PRJEB24817) | seawater metagenome | isolation source: Sea water | place: Canada:Atlantic | collected 2013-07 | reverse complement strand
GGCCGCTGTGGTCTGAACTCTACTTTTGAAACCCTCTGAAAATGGGGGGATTACCGTTCAACGCGATCATTAAACAAAATTCTACGCCAGTCACAACCCATTTCCTGCCAGAGAGAGTCCCAGTCAGCCGTGTACCCATGGCTGAAGTCCACTACTGTGGCCAACGCTACCGTGTAGCTCACAATAAGACCGGGTGGCATCAGGGTCGAGAGCTGCCGGCACTCCTCAAGCGCGGTCAGCTCTTCCAGAGCAAGGTAGAGTGCGGGAACCCCGATACGATTGAGGCGACCGCCATGCTGGGCGGCGCCTGCGCCACTTGTGGGGGGCGATGGCCCAGCGGGGGACATGGACACGATAGGCTGGTTGATCTGCCAGGCTGGTAAGGATCATCCAGCCGCGCCTGCGTGAAGTGATTGAACATAGTTCAATAGATCCTCAGCTCGTCCCTCGCTGACCAACTGCTCTGGTGTCCTGAAATTGAATGCGCTGATCGGTTCATTACGAAACCAGAACGCGGCATCCTGAAAATTACCATTTATGTCAGCCGCTGCTCCCATGACTCGCACCGCATCCCGTAAGTAAGTCTGCAGCTTCTCAGCCCCCTGGGCGCGGTTTACAGTAACGCGGTGGACATGCGCCCGCGAGGCCAGCGTCTGTACATCCATGCCCAGGGCAAGGCAGAACATCCTCGGGCTGATGATTGGGCTCTTGGTTTGCCGTGCCCGAGCTTTCAAGTCAGCGAGGAATTGATTGAAAGTGTCGGGAGCAACGTAATCGGACGGCTCGATGATTGCTTCAACGCTCATAGCCTATTTTCCCTGCAAAAATGCAGCGATGTTGCTACATAAATGCATCATATAACTTCAGCGCTTCGAAGTCCATCTCCGCAAGGTGATGTTTGGTCAACTGAACAGCTTAGGCACTCCTTTTACTTCCGCCTTGGCACCGGCAGGCTTGGATGACCCTCTGCTCGCTTTCACTTGGCCTGTCTGTTCGCTTTTATCCGCTGGCGCTTCGTTGTTTAAAGCCTTTTGGCGACCAGCCGAGGTCCCACCTCGCTTCTTCAGGCGTCGCTGGATAGGTGAGGATGTCCGTACATCTTTCTGCCCAGACACAGCCGATTTCTGCTGTTCTGTAGCACCTTGCGTCGTTTTATCAACCATGACAGTAGGGACTGGCTGATGGCTCGGCTGTGTCACTGGGGACTCATGCTCAGCTGTGGCCAGCATTGCCTCCCCCAGGCCAAGTTGAATATGGGTATCATTCGGTGCGTTATCGGCCTCTGGGCTCCAGTCACCCAGCTCAGCCGAAACATCACTATGGTTATCTGCGTCAGCCCCTAGCGTCAGCTGACTAATCTCTGAAAAGTCATTCGTGGGTTCGGCTTGCTCAGCGATCAGTTCAACATCCCCCCCGCTTGTTGTGGGCGAAATTTGGTCATTGGTCGCTATCTGTGCAACGTTCCCACCGGCCGCCTCAACAATCTCATTTAGTAACCAAGCTCCCTCTGATTCTCTTTTAAATCCTGCTGGAGTCTTAGTATGAATGGAATTACTCATCCCATCCTGCTCATAATGTGCAATATCCCCACCGACACCGGGGACATCCTCTAGCAGCCAAGCGCCAACTATAGCCTTTTCGTCGCCTGTTTCAGCTTTGGCTGAGGCCTGCTGATTCTGGGCATCATTGCCTTTCTGTGCAGCATCCCCACCGCAAGGTATTGGCTGGCCCGTGCCTTCCTGTGTAGTGTTCTCACCTGCCGTATGAGAATCGTCCAGCAGCCAGGCACCATCTATAACTTTTTCTCCGCCTGTTTCAGCCATTGCGGAAGCCTGCTGGTTCTGGGTGCCATTGCCTTTCTGTGCAGCATCCCCACCGCAAGGGGTGGGCTGTCGCGTCTCTTCCTGTGCAGTATTCCCACCTGCCGCCTGGGAATCATCTAGCAGCCAGGCGGAAGCCACGTCGGTATTCGTGAGTGATTCATGGCTGAATGTAGAGGTTTTGCTCGCTGCCCCTAAACTCTTCTGTGCAGCATTCCCACTGGTTTTCGTTGCATCACCCGTACCCGTAGGCACTGAAGCAAACAGGCTGACATCACATACGTCTGACGCTGGAATACCTTTAGGCTTAGTCATGCGCTCTTCCCGCTTACCACTGTCTTTTGTTGGCGCAACGCCAGCGTTGCTACTGTGCTTGCCCTGGGGGCCGAGGACGGTTACCTCATAAGCGGTTTCTCGCGGGTATAGGCCTTGGTGTTCTACTGGCAGCTCCACCGCGATCATTCCCCTGAACTCGATTATGCCGGAACGTACCCGCCACAACGCTTGGTCAGATGGCAACGTCCAGGTCTTCGCCGCTTCGCTCCCCTCTGGCACTCCCTCGATTTCAGTGATGAGCCAGCCGCGATCGGCCAATGCTGCCAAAAGTACCTGTGTAAACTCCCCTGATTTACCTGGGGCTCGAAAGTCACCGCCAAAGGCCGCGGCAACGTCATCATCCAGCTTGGAAAGGGCTGTCTCCCGAACATGATGTTCGGAGAGGTAAAGCCGCTCACCAACGCGGAAGCCTGCCGCTTTGACACGCTTCGCTAAACCTTTCACCTGATAGGGTACTTGGGGAACCACTCGCAAGAACGTTTCGATCGCCAGCTCCTGGACGTTCAGATTCTCAAGCACCTTGCGTTTCTCGCCTCGTGTAGCGAGGCCGTCTATCTCTCGCAGCTGCTGGAGGAGAGTGACTGCGCGGCGCACCCCCTTGCTACTGAGGCCAGGGAAAGCCACTGGCATCAGGTTGGGAGAATGCTCGTATTTTACTGCCAGCAACAGTATGGCTCGCTCATCCTCAGGCAGCTCCCACCACGCGGGGAACTTTGCCAACAGACGCCCGCTCTGTTTATCGTGGTAGGACAGGCGGACCCACTGCCCGTCCTGTTTCGCATGCGAAACAGTCTTGCCAATATCATGTGCTGCCGCGGCAAGAGGGAGGAGGGGATCGGCACCTTCGTACTCGAAGGCCTCATCGATCACGCCTAGATGGTGCTCAAGCAGTGTCGTACTGTGGCCGTCACCGCAAAAAGCATCAGGGTGAGCCTGGAGGTAACCGAGCAACTGGTTAATTAGCGGCATGTGATGTGCCGGAACGTTACCCGACAGCTGCGCTTTCACTGGCTTGAAGTTAATCGGATCAGGATAAGGCATGTACGTAATTGAGAGATCCATGCCCCGGAACTCACCGCGAGATTTAGCGCGCTGTCGACGTGTTATTAATCCCATTCCCACTATGAGCAGAACGATCACAGAGCCAGCAGCCATTCCCCCGGCTAACCATGGCCAGACAACACGCAACCTTGCCAGGACGACCTCAGTGGCCGCTGATGCCGCGTTCGCGGGGTTTATCTCTTCGTCACCCTCTACCCAAAAGCCAGCGCCAGCTAGCCACTCCTGCAGCGTTTCCGGCCCCATGAAGTAAAAAGCAGTAGCCGCGGCGAGACTGTAGAAGATAGTTAGAGCAATAACGGATCTTAGCAGTGTCGAGCGATACCCCATCAAACTCATGTCATACGCTCCAGGCGCTTGATACGCCGATATGTCGGCGGATGTGTCGAGAAAAGCCCCCAGCTCGATTCAAGACCCGTAGAGAGCCTACTGAGAAGCCGGCAGCCTGCTATTGGAGAGGCAACACGCGCCGCGTCACGGTCGGCACGATATTCCATTAGATGCCCTAAGTGGCGGTCCAAGACTTTGAAAAGCCCTAATGCCAAGCGAATCCCCAAGCTCGCCACAGAAAAGTACAAGCCGCTCAACAGGCCAATCAGGGGAATGGGACGAAGAATTGTATAGATCAACCGCGCCAGCCAAAGCGCCACCCGCAAAATGCTGTGCTGCGTCCACCAGTATAGGCTCGCAGACGCATCGCCGCGGCGAAGGTGTGACCTCTCGTGCGCCAGCAGCCACTCAAGCTCATCAGGAGGCAGATTGAGGGCGCCCCGGGAAACGATTACAACGCCACCCGTAAGGCTCGGTATTGCATAGGCCTGAAGGGCAGGGGTCTCGTAAACCCAGACATGATCTGCAATCTCACGAGCCCCTGGGAATAGTCGGCCGATCCGGTAACTGGCTGGCGCCAGCCTAAGCCCTAGCCAGGCGAGGGCAGTCAGGCCCCCACCTGCGAGGAAGGTGGCCTTGGCCAGCCAAGTGACAGTCATCAGCTCGCCAGGGGGGCGCATAAACTCCAGGGGCAAGCCAATGAAGACCACGACCGGCAATACCACCATCACAGTAAAACCAAGCGCCCCAGCGAAACAGGCCGAAAAGGCAGACAGAAGCGCTAGCATAGGCCAAGCCTACCCTTTGCCCTCGGCCAGCATGCGGATGGCCTCCTGGGTGCTGTGGCCCTCCTCGGCGAGCTTCATCAGACGCGCCTGGTCCTTGGGATTGGTCGAATATAGGAAGTAGGAGTAAGGATCGACCACAAAGCGGAAAAGGCCACCCCCGCTCTCGTGCTTGACGAAGACCTCCGAATAGCCGGCACCGGGCTTCACACCGCGCAGCATATCGAACAGGAATTCATCCTCACCGCCCAATTTACCGTTCTTTTGGGCGTAGTCCAGCGAGGGACCAGACTGCTTGAGTACGAATGTCCATGGCGCGTTGTCGAAGGCAGCCTGAGCGGCCGGCGACAGGTCGGTATCCTTAAAGCCCTGAGTAATGAAGCCGGCACTGCCGTAATACTTACGGATGCGCCGGAAGGCGGTTTCGATAAACTTCCCGCTTTTCGGGTCCGCGAGTAGATCCCATGCCTCATCGATCAGCATCATTTTCGGGATGTTGCGTGGGCGCAGATACATGTCCCGCGTCGTCCGAGCCATCAGGAGTGTCATGACCACATTCCGAAGCTCACGATCGACGTTTAGCTCTTCCAGCTCGAGTATGGTGAACTCATTGGAAAGATCCAGCTGGGGCTCACCGTTGAACCATGCGGCATGCCGACCTACGGCATACGGCTCCAACTGCAACGCAATACTCTTGGCCACCGGATCACTGTCTGCCCGGGACTCAAGCCACTGATAGACATGCTTGGTTTCCATGACCTCGCCATGTTTATCGTGCGCCTCAAGGATGCCTTTTTCGATCAACTGGTATTCGTAGTTGTCGGGCTCACCTAGGGGGAACGCCATCTGAGATATGGCATCCTTCAGCACCGGGATCATTTCTGCGATCTCGCTGCCACCTTCATCATCGTCGTAACGCTGCTTGCCTTTGATACCCCAGAATGGGTTAAGTGAGACCGGATGGTTAGGATCAAACCTCAGTTCCTGACCGCCCAGCAGTTCACACAGCTCCTTATAAGAGCCGCCCACGTCAATGATACGGACCACGCCATCACGACAGCGCATGTCGGTAACGAATTCGTTGGCAAGGAATGACTTACCCGCACCCGAGGTCGCGATCACCGAAAAATTGTATGAGGTGGCCGAATCAAAAATGTCGATACACGACATTTGACCGCGGCGAGAAACCAGCAACAGTCCGTTTGCGTAGAGGTAAGGGTTCCCCTGTGGGTCTTTGCGTACTACTGGCCCGTTACCGCCCCAATCGCCCTGGCAGATTGAGGCGCAAGCGCCGTTTAGGCTGGACACCATCTGTGCCCGCTGAAGGCCTGATGTAGGCTTGTCCATGCGTGGGTTGTAGCCCCATGGCAAAGACGACAACCAGATAGGCAGCGAGATATAGCGTTCACGCGAGGCTCTGAAGCCTGCTTTCCGCCACAACGAGGAAACATAGTCCGCGTCCGAAGCTGCTCGCTCGGGTTCGGTGATGATATTGATCCCCGACCACATGCGTACCGGGCAGTAGTTTGAGCGAGTATCGTTGAGCAGCTGCTGGGTATCTCTACGCCGCGTGAAGAGGTGCGGCATCATCCCCTTGTACCACTCGGAATCACTCATGCATTGCTTTGAGATCATGCCCATTCGCATGGTGATGTCATTACGAGCCTTTTCGGTGTTCGGCTTGTAGATGGTGGTATACATCCAGTAGGCCGGCGCGATCCGATCGGTCGCCGACTTCAACTCCCCAAGCATGTCACCTGTCATGTAGAGACGCAGGTAGTCCGGGTAGGTGTCGATGGTCAAAGGGACAACATCCACCTCCCTTTCATTGTCGCTAAACTGGACTGCACCCGAGGACTTCACTCGAATGCGTGTGCGCTTATCGAAAATGGAATCAATGAAGTGACCACCTTCCTCCTCCAGGCGTTGAAGCTCCCCTGGCACCATTTGTGGGTTGGCTATGCGGCGCAGCACACGTCGCGTACCCAATTCGTTCATCAGGGCAGGGGACAGGCCCATAGAGCTGAATGTCCCCATCACCGACTGCCGGAATTCGTCGCACATGTGCCGCCATGAACGAATCTCTTCAGCATGCTCTGGGTCACCGCCAAAGGTCATGGTGAAAAAGGCGAAGTAATGCACCTCCCGGGGATATAGACGCTCATTCGGTAGGAGGCTTTTGTTCCCGGCCGCGGCGTCAAGCATGTGCTTGCTACGGCGCTCTACCAGCTCTTGGAGCATAGGGTCTTTGCAGTAACGTAACCGCCGTGCCTGCCAGGTATTTATCCGGTCCTCAATGGCCGGCGAACTATGGGCGACGAACTGGATAACCGTGTCCGCTGGCGCTCGCGTAATCAGCGACTCGATTTGCTCCTCAATGTCCTTGCCAGCCACCATCAATGGCGCAAACTGGACGCCGAAGCCAAGCTGAGGATGTTTACCATCATCCCGGACACAGTAGTTATCTTCATAGTCGATGTAGGGGAGCAGGCTCGCGGGATCATCCCGCTCAGTCAGCGCCTCGGCTGCCTGGAGGGGGAGGGCGCGATCGCCATAATCGGGAGCGCCCTGCTGGATCATGCGGCGCACTTGGTGCCGCATACGAGTCATCGCGGTTATCTTCATATCAATTCTCCGGGACGATCTGCATTTGCGGCTGAATGCGATAAGGATTCACGCTGGCGTCTTGCCCTCTCGGCGCGATGTGTTGAACACCCGGAGAAGGTCCGATCATGCCTGCCCCAATGCCATCGTCACGCAGCTGGCCATAACTCCAGTCATCAGGCAGAGTCACATACAGGTATTCGCCCGATCGTAGAATGCCGTCATCACCGCGCCATGGCGCCACCCAGATACGCACCGGTTTACCTGGCTGGTAGACAGGCATATCGGTTAGGCCTCCCCCGCTATAGGGTCGCCATTGCTCGATCTTTTCTTCTTCAGCTTCTGAGCCATCCTTACGGCCCTCCATCACTGTTTCAGAGGAACCACTATTTGCCACCGCAGCTTCATAAACATCGCCGGTACCGACACACTCGCTTCCCAGCTCACAATCATGCTGGACAGTGGCACACCCACCGAGGAACAGCAGGGCGGTCAAGGGGATCATCAACTTTAAGCTCATCGTATTAGCCCTCGCTCGGCATCTTGTCGGCCAGCTCGTAGGCTTCCCACTCGAGCTTCTGGCCTTCCTGGATTACAACAGTGCCACGGCGCCCTGATGGAACCTCGATCACCGGGAACATGGATTCAGCCTCTTCGATGTAACGCTCTGCCAGTATCTCCATCGCGCGGCCTGCACCGCCGTACATGCCAACCTCGGCGACACTGTTCGGGTCGATGGTGGTGACAACGCCGCTGCCTGTGACAGCCGATTCAGCACCTTGAGCTGCTGTTGCAGCAATGCTGCTGGCGCCTTCTGCGAAGCCAGCAAGCATGGCCTTACCCAGCAGGGCGCCAGCACGTCGCTCAACTTTGCCGCGAAGCCCCAGACGGCCATCCGAGTCCACGATGTAGCCATTGATTGGAGACTCAAGCATCATTCCAGTCCGTGTATCGACACAGGAAATACGAGAGACGTTGATATGCGCTCGCTCGCTCGACAAATCACCGTAGCCACCGCCCATACCAAAGCAGTCAGCGAGGCGATACCGCGCACTGCCAGGTAGGAATGCATCGTTTTGAATGCGGAATAGCACCGGCTGAGGGTTGTTGCGGGTACGCTCGGCAGCGCCAAAGTCAGCGCCAGTCAACATTGCCACCTCAGAGAACGACCCCATAGGGAGGAACCCAGCTTTAGGTGGCCCCAGATCCTCTTCTTCGTCATCCTGCTGAGCCGCTTCATTACGTAAGATGCGAGCGCTGGACTCACCACTTGAGCCATTGAGTACGATCGGGTCAGCCGGTCCTTCTTCCTTCTGGAGCTGTGGAAACTGTGAAGGAATGACGCCGCCCTGTGTCGACGATTGTTGCCTCGGGGGTAAACCGGCACGGCCAGAGTCACCATCTCGACGCGCTACCGGGGGCGGAGGTACCGCGCTAGCGTCGTCGCCTCGGGGGGGGCGAAGATAGTCAGACGGGGCACGGTTGGCGTCGGTGCTTCTGTTTGAAGATGTGCCAATGCGAACCTCACTGGTGCCATCATCTCCGCTAGAAATATCGGCTAGTCGTGTGCGCAGCGACTCCATGGTTTCCCGCGTTTGCTCGCGTTCGGATTCCATGCCAGCCTGCATTTCTTCGAGCTGCGCCTGAAGTCGTGCATCCCTCTGCTCTTGACTCTCGCGCTGGTCTGCCAATTCTTCATGAGCCTCCCTTAACTGTTGTTGAAGTCGGGAAATAGTGACTTCCTCCCCATGCCGTGTATCCGGCGTGGTGTCCATAAATTCCGGGGGAGGGGGCGCTTTATTGCTACTGTTGTCTCGTGCGCTAATAGCGTTACTTGCCACAAGCCAGATGACTAGGCAGGCCCCACCACCATATAGAAGCCACTTTCTTCCCTGCGCTCGCTCCAACAGGCTCTGAGAGACTACCTTGGACTTAGCTCGGGCCTTGGCCACCCTAGAAGGCTTGTCCTGGCCCGATTCATTCGGCTGCTGGTTGTTCTGATCTTCAGCCACGGTCAACCTCCACGACGATCATTCGGGGCTGATCGCGCTCACTTACCGTGTCCCCTTCCAAGGAAACAGCAACGACGCCATCGCGGTAGAAGTCACGAGGCTCGACTTCAAGGGAGGTATCAGAAGACAGCCGGTAAATATTCACGACATGGCCGGAACCACGGTACTGGGTTTCCGCTGTGAGCTTGAGCGTGCCGCCATTAGGCATTTCAAGTCGGGCACTAGGCGGGGCGCCAGCCGGCTCAAACCCGCTAGGGCGAGCCCCCTGGAAAGCGGACAGGATAGTGTCAGCAATCCAACGATCCTTGGGCCGGCTTTCCCTTTCGGGCTCTGCGGATAGGTCAGGGGCGTTTCGATACCGGAACACCTGGGCATCGATGCCGCTTTCCGGCGCTAGCTTCACCGTGAAGGCCTCGCCGCTTCGCAGCTGGATGAAGATAGAGAACGGGTCGGCTTCGTCTGCAGGACGGATGAGGAGACCACGTTTGCCATCAGTCGGCACAGGGTTGTCACGCAACTCGGCCTCGGGGGGGATAACAATCGTAGAGTACGGCTCTGGGAATACCAGCCGGTTATAAGCATCGGTGGATACAACCACCTTCTGGACATCATCGCTGGCGCTGACAAAGGTGGCGACGGCAAGCGCCGCCACCATGACCAGCCCCTGCATCTTAGGCTTTTTCATTCGTCCTCCAAAGAGAAACCAGCGACATACGGAACGCCACCGCTGAAGGAATAGCGGACACGGTAAGCAATCGGTTCGTCTTCGATCTGTTCGGTGCCATGCCAAGCCCGCAAGCGCCCATAAACTCGCACTGTGCCGTCTAGGACTTGGGTCCCTTCAATGAACAAGGCCTGGGTACGCTCAGATTTCTCCAGGTCTGGAATCCGTGCTTGTAGATCATTGCCGACCTTGGCATAGAGGGCCGGCGTCATCCGGTTCTGGAACCGAGCGTATTGGCTTCTCACGTTCCTTGGGGTCCAAGAGCTGTGCAGCTGGGCATCCGCCATGGCTATCTCAGTGAGGTAGCTCGCATCGGTATAACCAGCGCTGGCGCCCACCTCGACCGGCCCATCCACGACGTGCAGGTTGTAGGGAACCAGCCGGGTTGGCATATTGGCGCTGAGCTGGACATAGCTCTGCAAGACATAGATCAGCAACCCAGTCAGGAGCAGGGTGCAGAACATCCAGCCCCTGGCAGCGACCCACTGATTTCGCAATGCATTGAGGTATTTCATCAGCGAATGTACTCCAATCGCATTGGCCTAGGTGCGTATTTGCCAAGCAGCGGGTCTAACTTGAGCCCCATCCGCCACAAGACATGCTGCACTTGTCCCCGCTTCTGGCCGGCACGCATCTTCTTAGCCATCATCATGAGAAAGATCCCCGCAAATAGGCCTGGGATAAAAAACCGCATGATGATGCCCACGCCGATCACCATGATGGCGACAACCACCTCGGTCATCTCCCAGGCGAAGATGGGGATAGGGGCATCAACATCCTGCGGTATCCGATAGGACTCGTTAGACATGACCCGCGACTCCTAACTCAGGTGCCTGAGAACCAGCTGAAGATTTCCTTGATCATGAAGGGGCCGACCGCAAAGGCACCGGCGATCCCTAGACCCAGGAACGCAGGGGCAGCAGATTGACGTCCAAGGCCCACCAGGCAACCGATGATCAGCGCCAGAATGGAAATGCCGATACCGAAGGGCCCATGCGCCAGCTCTTCAACCTTGTCAGCGAAGTCTTCAAAGTCTTCCTGTGCCCATGCTGGCATCGCCAGGAAAGCGGTAGTAGCAACCAACAGTGAGCGCTCTGCTGCTCGCTTCTTGTTCATGCGGAGGCATTCGACTAGATGAGCGAGCTTGCCCTGCTTGGTTGTGGCCTGGGTATCTACGGAAGTAGTCATTGGTACTGATCTCCTAATGTCGCGAGGACTTCGTTTGCGTATTGCTGGCCTGCCGGACTATTCGGCGACCCAGCGTTGTAAGCGGCCAATGCCGCCTCCCACTCGCCGTAGCGCGTGATGTTGTCGTAGAGAATCCACGTCCCTACAGCGAAATTCGTACACTCATTTTCCAACAACTCACGCTCGGTAATTCCCCATTGCTGGAGGTAATTCCGGTTGGTTTCCTGGTCGAGCCACCATGTATTGACTTGCATAGCGCCTAGGTCGTAAGTGCCATTCTTGTTCGGACCTATGCGACCCACTAATTGCCCTCGGCTGCCGCTCTCTTGAAGACGCACTGCCGCGACAATCTCGATGGGTACTTGGTAGTAATCAGCGATTTCAGGGACACAATCAGGTAGGGCAATCATTGACCACCTCCTAGCGCTGTTCTTCAGCCACTGCCGCGGATTCCCCAGCGCCAGCTTCGTCGTTGGTTTCTTCTGGGGTGTTCTGCGCTTCAGGCTTGGCCACATCAAACGGCGTCATCATCCGCTCAGCGACCATGGCAGTGGGGCTGACACGATCCATCACCAGCCCGACCTCCAGACTTTCCTCGAAGCCGCCTTCTGCTCCTGGTTTGGGGATCTTTCGCAATAGGCCGGTAACTCGTCCCTCAACATGAAGGGCGGTGCCGGCCTCGTACTCGACAAGTCGATCGACAACGCGCCCAAAAGCAGCCATGGACACCACGCCGGTATGCTGAAAGGAGCGCCCCAGGTCCGGTCGGTCAGGGCCGATCTGCAGGTACGCTGTGGAGGGTGGTCCCTCCTTCTCGGGAGTTTTCACCCCCCTCAGCAAGCCAATCGCAATGAAACGATTGAAAAGATGTTTTTCGATGTTGCCCTCGATCATCGGGGCAGCCGGCTGGATGTTGTTGGCCACCAACTCGGCACTCAGGTGCTGCTCACCCGTGTGGTGTGCACGGCGCACAATGCCGCCAACATGGCCGAAAATTTCAATGTAAGAATCAACATCCAGCTTGGCTGCGCGATCAGATAGATGATTCGGAATTCGGACAATGATCTGATTTACAGATTGGATTAGGGCTTCTGTGCTTCGCTTGTTCTTACCAACCTTGAGCACCATCAGGCCAGAACGACCGCGCTCCTTTGGCGTCTCTTTTCGTAGAATCTGGGCGTGGGCGATAAAGACGTTCATTGGTCTGCCTCCAGGTAAAAAATCTCGGCGCGACGGTTTGCCGCCCGCGCTTCATCAGTCGTGCCGTCAACCAACTTGGGATAGATGCCATGCCCTTCCGTCAGGAACCGGGCCTTTGGCCAAGCCAAATGGAGCTGTCCCGCGATCGCATCAGCGCGGCGCTGTGAGAGTGAAATGTTGTAGGACTCAGGGCCGATATGGTCGGTGTACCCAACAATGAGCACACGGCCAGCCAGGTCTTCTCCTTCCAGGAAGGAAGCCATTTCACGCTGAGAGGTAGGCGTCAGCGTTGTTGAGTCGAACTCGAAATGGAAGCGCGCCAGAGGCACAGACTCCATGGCGTCCTTGTAGTCATCCGGCATTGAGGCATGGCGCTGCTGCCAATAGGCCTCGTCGTAAACGGTGCCGCCGTAAGCGTAGCGATCAAGCCCCTGGCCAGCCCCGTAGTACCAGTTGGTGGTACGGGTCGCGTTGACCCCTTGAAGCGTATAGGCAGGGATCACCACATGCCGACTGGTCATCGTGTTATACGAATCAGGTAGCGTTGACGTGCGTGCGTGCTCCAGAGCCGGAGGATGTGCTGCACAGCCAGCAAGAACAGCTGTCAGCGAGACAGCAAGCACAGGGTTTCGCAGTGTCATCAAAGGTTCTCCAGGTACTTGATTACCGCCTCGGCCCTCTCGGCAACGTCTCCCGACAGGCTCAATAGCTTCACTTCAGAACGAGACACAGCGACAAAGGCAGGGTACTCACGAAGACCTGCCCGACCAGCAAGCCTCGCTGCTCGCTCAATCGCCTCGACAGAGCTGGGATCGCTGATATGGTCGTCCGCAAACTCGTTCCACCGAACTTGGGGAACATGCAATTGGAGGTGCGCCAGCACATCGTCATAGTCCTTGAGGGGAACCCCGGTTTCGCCAGCCGCGAGAAAGGCTTTACGAACATCATCGGCTACCCCAGGGATAGAGCGAGATGCGTAAAAGGCACGCTCACGCCATGCTCGCTCTAGGCCGGTATGGGAAGGCAGAGGGGCATAGCGGTACTCCAGACCGGCCGCTTCGACGGCTGCCTGAATGGAAGTGTGATGCTGGCTCATGGCCTGGCAGTGCGGGCAATCGAAGCTGGCAAACTCAACTAGCGCCAGAGGCTGATCATTGGCGGCATACGCGCCAGCAGTAAGCCCCAAGGAGGCCACGGTGACGCCGAGAATTTTACGGATAGGATTTAGCAGCCGGGCAGGGAATATCATTGCTCGCTCTCCCCGGACAGGTCACTAGACTCGTTGCCTTGCTGGCTTTCGATCCAGGCGTCCTCGTGCAGTAAACGCCACACGGTAAAGCGACAAGCGTAGTCAGCTGATTCAAACGCCTCGTGTACCGATTCCTGTTGCTTAGGAAAGGTCAGCTGCGTCAGTGAAGTTGCCACATTGCCAAACCACAGAACGGGCTGACATGTACGCTCAATTCGAGCTTCGGAATCGGTCGCCAGGACAATCCATGCGACCCAAACCAATATGGCCACGCCTATAAGCGTGCTGCCTCGCATCGCCATCATCTCAATTCCGCCTCCCAGCGGTGCTCTCTCATAGGTGCCCTTAACGGGCCTCGCAGGTAGATAGGGCAGCCACTGACACTTAACCGGGGGAAGTAGAAATTTTTTTTGCGCGAGTCGCTTTGCTGGCGCTTGCCAAGGCTTAGAGGGAGATGAAAACGACTATCGAGGGAGGCTTAGAACAGGGAGAGCTGGGGTTCTTTAGAGCGAGGAGAGGGGGAGGTGCTGCTTTGCTCATAATCGACTGTCGAATACGCTCCAGAGGCATCATCAGCGCCAGCGAGCCACGCCATATCCTCAGGCGACCAAGGAAGATAAGGAGAGGGCTGATAGCTGCCCAGCGTTTTGTGTAATTCATGAGACAAGCGGTAAGCCTCGTAGCACCCTTGATCCATTACCTTTCCGTTAGGATGTGTTTTCGGAATGCTAACCCAAATGCTAAAGCTGGCGCGATCGCATCGACCGCGCTAGCTTACTTCTTACTGGGCGGGCTTATCAGCCACCAGGATAGTCACGTTTACGCCAGTCCCAGCGAACTCACCCTGATAGCTAGCTGGCCATGCCATTTCCCAGCCCGGCAGTAGATCCTTGTCGAGCATGCTGCCGGGGAGGATAGCCACAAGGCGCCCGCCAGGAGCTAGACAACTCGCTGCGGCTTCAAGATGATGCAGGGCTCGACCTTTGCTGTACGGAGGGTTCATGACTATTTTGGTGTAGCTTCTGGCCGTATTTGCCCACTCCAGAAAGTCGGCTTGATGGCAGCGAAACCCCTTCGCCGCCAGCACCTTGCAATGCAGCGGTGCCAGCTCGACACAGGTAGTCCGATCTTTGGGAAGCATATCAGCAATATGGCCCTGGCCAGCACTTGGCTCCAGCACCGTATCCTGGTCGTTGATCTCGGCCAATTCTACGACCTCATACGCCAAGCGCTCCGGGGTAGGGTAATACTGGTGGCTCTTATGGTCAGGGATGCAACCACTGGCAACAATCTCATCCAAAATCGGCTTGGTGTGGTAGTCGAACTCGAACCACGACACTGCGCCGTTATCACTGAATACCTTAACCCCACCGATGGCCTTGAGCACCTGCTCAGCCTCAGCCAACGCTACCTTATCCTTCACTCCATAATCGAACTCAATCGCCCAAGGGTTTTCTGTCTTCGGCGACCGTGTTTCGAGATGTCGAAGGTGGCTAGGGCAGCGGGTAGGGACGCTGCGCATGGAACCGAGTAAATTGATGACCGCAAATTGAAGTGGGCGATCCATTAGCACAAAGTCTTTAGGCTTGCGCTTAGGCGGGGTGCGGAACTGGGAAGGAATTGCTGTCGGGTGCAAATGCGCCAGCACTTGGTTTAGGCGAAAAGCGATTTCGGGGTGTACCTCAAGATGCGCCGTGCCTTTTTTAAAGACCTTCAGGTACAGAGCGCCACCATCAACCATAAACCGCTTGCCTGGGGTGCGCCGTGCAATATCAATCAATCGGCTAGAGGCCTGCCAGTTTGGTTCATCCCGGCCCATAAATTTAGCAATGACTGAGCGAAGGTCATTGATATGGCCTGCCTGGTCATGATTCACCGTCTCATAGGAAGTGACGACATAATTGAGGATCATCCGTTTGTAGAAACCTTCAGGCCGATTGGTAACATGCTCACGGCTTAGGGCACGGAATATACCGTCGACACGCTCAGCTAGGAAGGTGCCGCGCATCATTAGCAGCTCGGTCAGGGTTGCCCTTACGGTTTCCTCAGTGAAGTCAGGGGTTTTCATCTCGTTAATCTGCTCCCACCACTCGCTACGGCGAGTCTGAGGCATGAAGTCGAGAACATCGGTCATCTTCAAGGCCCGGTCCCAATATTCAGCGTTCAGCGCTGCGATCGCGCCTTCTTCAATAAAAATATTCTCTGCGGACAGTGATGAGTAACGTGTGTTGTCGTGCTTGCGATTGCCCTGGATGAAGTAGTTGATGACACCTTTACGATCACCATCAAACAGTGCCGCCACTTCTTCCACACGCCTACGCATTGCGTTGTAGCGCCCCATCAGCCCATCGACCATATCTGTCGAGGCCGGGGCGAAGAACTCGCCCATATCTCCAAGATATTCTGTGCTGTCATGGCTATCAATGGCTTCGTGAATCATGGTGCCGTTCCCTATTTAGTGATCTATTACAAGCGAGTTTCCGAGGTGCCTGGCTTCCTGCGTAGGTGACGCCGACCGGCTGCCTTCGTTATGATGTAAACACTTTAATGCAGCATTACTGTTTACGGCAAGTAAAAATGTGTTCAATGCACACTTTTTAGGGGATACCATGTCCACAGATGACATCAGCACTCAACAGCTATACGCGGCACTGGCAAGGCTTAGAATGAAGGGTCGTGCATGTGATGCAGCTTCAGATGTGATTATGAAGGTGTGCGATACATACGCTAAAGCAGCCAATATGCATGGCGTGTCCAGAGCTGCTGTTTCTCAGGCAGCAAAGCGAATACAGGCGGAAGTAGATCGGGTGTTCGTGGCAGTCGAGGTGAGATTGCCCAAGGACAAGCTGCTGGCGCTGGATGAATGGCTAGCGAGCCAAGGAGGGGCAAGACTAACCAGCAGCGACGCTGAGAAAGGAGAACCGTAGTAGGTTAAGGCGGGGAATATTGACAGGGGAAGCGGGCTGGCAAGCCAACCCGCTGCATCACATCCTGGATGAAGGGGCTATATAGGCCCAGCAAGTCACAAAGAGGGGCGGCGCTCGCCTGCTTCGGGCGGTGCATACTGGCTAAGGGTAGCCTCCAACAGCTCGGGTATCTCAAGGCAAGAACGAAGCTCGCATTGAGCATGGATCAGTAGCGCCAACTTGGGTGTCCACTCAGGAAGCCCGAGATGGCCGACATACTCCTCAGCGACAGGGCCAGCCAGAAACTCAGCCGCAGAGAACTGGTGCTTGAG
>OJBU01000050.1_pt1 | contig 18838 bp, 15 predicted proteins | sample 1591241 | NCBI WGS metagenome assembly OJBU01 (sample SAMN05416770, study PRJEB24817) | seawater metagenome | isolation source: Sea water | place: Canada:Atlantic | collected 2013-07 | reverse complement strand
AGCTCGTAGCTCGTAGCTCGTAGCTCGTAGCTCGTAGCTCGTAGCTCGTAGCTCGAAACTTTCAAAACCCCCAAACCATCGGAATAACCGTCAGGCTGATCACCGCCACCACCACACTCATCGGAAACCCGATCTTCAGGTAATCCCGGAACGTGTAGCCCCCTGGCCCCATGACCATAAGATTGGTCTGGTAGCCCAGCGGGGTCATGAAGCTCGCGGATGCGGCGAACATCACGGCAACGATAAAGGGCATGGGGCTGACGCCAAGCTGTTCAGCTACACCGATAGCGATGGGGAACACCAGCACGGCGGCGGCATTGTTGGTGATCATTTCGGTAAACACGGCCGTGAGCAGGTAAATGATCACCAGCGCCATAAAAGGCGACAAGCCCCCCTCCGGAATCACCTGCTCCACAATCCAGGCCGCCGCACCACTGGACTCCATGGCTTTACCCAGCGCAAAAGAGGCGCCGATCACCACCAGCACCGGCAGATTCACACTCACGTTCATCCGCGAGCGGTTCACGGTCACACAGCGCAGAGCAATCATCAGGCCGGCCGCAAACATGGCGGCCTCCAGAGTCGAGGCCAGCCCCAACACATTCGCCATCACCATCGCCACCAGCACCGCAACGGCCAGCGGCGCCCGGCGAAAGTCAGGGGGAGTGGAATCCTTCAACGGGCTGACCAGCATGAAGTCACGACGATACTGATACTGCTCCACAAACTGCTGGCTGGTTTCCAGCAACAAGGTATCCCCCACCTTCAAACACTGCTCGCCCACCTTGCCGGGCACACGCTTACCATTGCGGCTGATACTCAAAATCGCTGCCTGGTAACGGGTCCGAAATCCGGTTTCCTTCACGGAACGGCCAATGCCGGGGAACTCCGGGCTCAGCACCACTTCCACAAGATGGCGCTGGTGATTATTCAGGCCTAGCTTGTGGGCCCCACCATGGGCAGCCTGCAAGCCGTTAATACGTTGTAGCTCCCTCGCGCACTCCGGCACTCCGACAAACGCCAGCAAGTCCCCTTCCTGCAACGTCATTTCCGGACCAACCGCCGTGAACAGTCGCTCATCACGCTGAATGTCAGTCAGGAAGCCATAGGTCAGGTTCCGCAGCCCGGCATCCTGAATGGTACGCCCTGCCAGAGGGCTGCCTTTCGCGACTAGCATCTCGACGTGGTACTCACGGGCATCTTCCCACTGGGACGCCATACTGGCCCGGTTCGGCAGCAAAAAGCGGCTGATCAACAACATAAAGGCCGCACCGCCGAGCAACACCGGCACACCGACCCAGGCCACATCGAAAATGCCAAAGGCCGGCAACCCTTTTTCCTGTACCAAACCGTCCACCACCAGATTGGTGCTCGTGCCGATAAGCGTACAAGTGCCGCCGAGAATCGCCGCATAACTCAGCGGTAACAGCAGTTTGGAGGCAGACAACCGTAAGCGTTGCGCCCATTCCTGCACCGCAGGAATCATCATGGCCACAACGGTGGTGTTATTGAGGAACGCACTCAAAATCGATGCTGGCGCGATCAAACGGAACTGGCTGGAGAGTACGGACTTGGGTTGTCCCAGCAACCGATGTGCCACCCAGTAAATAGCCCCCGTATCCCGCAAAGCCGCCGCCACCACATACAGCGCCGCGATGGTCATCAAGCCGGGATTGGCAAAACCGGACAACGCCTCCCCCGGGGAAATGATACCCGAGACCAACACGAGTACCAGCGCCGCCATCATGGTCATATCCGCAGGCACACGGTTGCTGACCAGCGCCCCTAGCACAGCCAGTACAATCAACAGTGTTATCAGTATTTCCAGCGTCATTAAATGAACCAGACAGAGCCCAAGCCGTGCGACAAACCGCACAGCAAAAAGGGCATTCTACAGGGCAAAGGGAATATAAAAAGAGAGCGCTTAGTCAAATATGACATAAGTAAAAACCAACGTCTCAGCCAACAATGTCGGATTACGGCCAAGCCTAATTCGACCTACACACTGACCGACAAAACAACGGCGACGGCTTCAAGCTCGGGGTTTGTAGGTCGAATTAGCCAGAAAGGCGTAATCCGACACTCAGGGCAGGTACTCCACCGCGCTGGCGGTTTTGGCCACCATCGCCGGCAATTCACGGCTGGGCGCGCTTTGGGGCGCCTCTACGCTCACTCCGCTCGGCTCGTACCCATTCACATAGCTGCGCAGCAAGGCACGCAGGGCGTCCTGATCAGCGCGGGTCAACGCCTTGCGGAAGGCCTCCAGCGCAAAATAGATCTCATCCCATTCCAGCTTTTCTTCATGGGCCTGCATAATCATCTCGTGCTCGGTGCGCGTACTGCAATCACCGATCAGCAGCTCTTCATAGAGCTTCTCACCCGGTCGCAGCCCGGAAAACGCGATGGCAATGTCTCCGTCAGGATTCTGCTCGTCCCGCACGGACATACCCATCAAATGCACCATGGTACGGGCCAGATCCACAATACGCACCGGCTCGCCCATATCCAGCACGAAAACTTCACCGCCCTGGGCCATGGCACCCGCCTGGATCACCAGCTGGGAGGCCTCCGGAATGGTCATGAAATAGCGAATCACATCCGGGTGGGTCACCGTCACCGGCCCGCCCTTCTGAATCTGGTCACGGAACAGGGGCACCACCGAGCCAGACGAGCCCAGCACATTGCCAAAACGCACCATGGAGAACACCGTCTCCGAGCCCCGCGCGGCAATGGCCTGAAGTACCAGTTCCGCAAAACGCTTGGTGGCCCCCATCACATTGGTAGGGCGCACCGCCTTGTCAGTAGACACAAGAATAAAGTGCTTCACATGGGCGGCTTCCGCACCCAATGCCGCTTCCAGCGTCCCCAGAATGTTATTACGCACGCCAGCAGAAGGGTTGGCCTCAACAATCGGCACATGCTTATAGGCGGCCGCATGATAGACCGTATCTACCCGATGCTCACGGCACAGCCGTTCCATCAAGCCACGATTGAGCACCGAACCGAGCACCGCCTCAATTTCAATGTCTTTGCTTCTATTGCCTGCAAACGCCCGCAGCTCCTTCTCGGTGGCATACAGACCGAACTCACTTTGGTCCAGCAGCAGTAACTTGGAAGGGTTCAACTTGAGAATCTGCCGACACAACTCGCTGCCGATGGAGCCCCCCGCACCGGTCACCAGCACATGCTTGCCACTGATACAGCGTGTCAGCAAGTCAGCGCGGGGCGGTACGGCATCCCGGCCCAACAGGTCCTCAATGGCAACTTCCTTGATTTCCTCCAGGCGTGCCTTGCCGCTGGCAATATCGGCAAACGATGGCACCGTCTGCACATGCACATTCAGCGTTTCCAGCCAGCGCACCACCGCCATTCTCGTGGCACGGCTCTCGGACGGCAGCGCCAGCAGCACAGTGCGAATCGCGCCACGTTCCACGGCCTTTTCCAAGGCTCGGCGACCCACCACCGGCACACCACAAAGTAGCGTGCCTTGCTTGCCGACCGCATCGTCCACAATCATTAGCGGGTGCAATTCAGCGCTGGACAGCAGCCCCGATACCAGCTGCGCGCCGGCACCACCGGCACCAAAAACCGCAACGGCTTCGCGGTCAATACGGTTGCCCAGTACGTGATAAAGGAAACGGCGCATCATGAAACGGCTGCCGCCCAGATACAGCACCAGCACCGCCCAGAAAATGATAAAGACCGACCGCGGCGTGGAGGCCGATGCCATATATGACGCGGCAGCCAACAACACCACCGACAGAGTCACCCCAGCGAGAATGGACCATGCCACCTCAGCGCCAAGATAACGGACAATAGAACGGTAGAAACCCAAGACGTACAACGCAGGCAACAACACCAGAGGCGCAGCAACCAGCAGCCAAAGGTCCGCCACCTCAGGGGTTGCTGTATTCAAGCGCAGCCCATAGGCCAGCCACAATAACAACGGCGCCGCCAGCGCATCCGCACTGAGCATGACCAGCCGCTTGGCGGTGCGAGACAGCGACACCATTCGGTGTACAGGGGAATAGAGATACTTGTTCGTCATAACAGGTCCATCCATGCGACCACAGGGCCGACTAACACGGCAAAGTCCCTCTTAGCCATAAGACTGTGACTTCCATCACACTGTTTAGCCGGGGGAGCATTATAAGCCGTTACTCAGGATATCCAACGGGTAAAAAGCACTAATTTCGAGGCAATCTAGTCATGAACGGTGACAATTAAGCGACAAACGGATACTGATGTCCGTGATAATCACCCGCAATCACACATCTTTTTCAATTTGTTGCAAAGCTGTTATCGCCGCCTTGCGTTCACTAAAGAAGGACATTCACCCGAAACCGAGACACTCAAACAAACACTGCCCCCGTTCCTAGGTCGTGTTAGGCCGAAGGCCGTAACCCGACATCCGAGCTCATCACCTTTCGCAACACCTCACAGGTCTTATTAATCTCGGCCTCAGCCAACGTTGGGTGCACCAAAAACATCAGCGAGCTCTCACCCAAGGCCCTCGCAACCGGCAATCGCTCTTTAGGCGCCAGCCCAAGATCCGTAAACGCCTTCTCCAAGTACACCTCAGAGCAAGATCCGGAGAAAGACGGTACGCCCTCAGAGACCATCGCATTCATAATCCGGTCACGCACATCCGCAACAGGCTCATTAACAGCAGCCTCATCCACAAACACATAACACTTGTAACCCGCATGACCGATCTCTTCCGGCACCACCGGCGCGCGCAATCCGGGCAGTGAGCCCGCTGTTTCCCAGATTGCCTGGCAATTGGCCTGGCGTGCGGTGGTCCAACCCGGCATGCGCTGCAGCTGAATACGGCCAATGGCGGACTGCATTTCCGTCAGCCGCCAGTTAGTGCCCACAGACTCATGCAACCAGCGAAACCCCGGCGGGTGCTCACGCTCATAGACGGCCTCCCAGCTTTTGCCATGATCCTTGAAGCTCCACATCCGGGACCACAAGTCACGATCATTCACGGTGACCATGCCACCCTCTCCACCAGTAGACATAATCTTGTCCTGACAGAAAGACCAGCAACCCACATGTCCAAGCCCGCCTACAGGCTTGCCTTTATAGGTAGCACCATGTGCCTGGGCACAGTCTTCAATCACGAACAGATTGTGCTCCACAGCCAGCTCCATCATGCCGTCCATATCACAAGGCCAGCCCGCCAGGTGCACGCACACTATCGCCCGGGTTTTCGGGGTTAACACAGCGGCGACCGTCGCGGGGGTAATGTTCTGGGTTTCCGGGTCCACATCAGCAAACACCGGAGCCGCCCCCGCGTTAATCACCGCCGTTGCCGACGCCAAAAAAGTACGTGGAGTGACAACAACTTCATCGCCAGGACCAATACCCAGCCCCTTCAGGGCGAGATCCAATGCCAAAGTGCCATTCCCAACGGCGATGGCATAGTCAGTACCCGCAAATGCCGCGAATTCCTTCTCGAATTCGCGGCCCTCTTGGCCGGTCCAGTAATTGACCTTGTTGGAAAGGAGTACGCGAGACACTGCATCAGCTTCTTCCTGGGTAAAGGAAGGCCAGGGAGAAAAAGGGCCGTTAAGCATTAAAAACCTCGAATGAAAAATTAACGAGAACGGGCAGGCGTTCCCACCACCGTCGAGTCATCATCAATATCAGACACAACCGTTGCACCAGCACCAACAATTACGCCATCACCAATGCTAATGCCTTGTTTTACCTGACTACCAATACCTATCCAGCTGTGAGCACCGACCTTAACCGTTCCAGCCAGCGCCGCTGCAGGGCAGACATGGGAGTAAGCGCCTATATGGCAATCGTGGTCCACACAAGCACGGGTATTCACAATCGCCCCTTGGGCAAGATGACAATCCACATTCACTACAGCTCCAGCGACAATCAAGACGCCCAGCTCAATAGTAGCGTACTGGCTAACCACCGCAGAAGGATCCGCAAGAGAAACCAGCGGAAGATTCTGACTTAACAACCACTCGCACCACCGCTGGCGGACCTGACTGTTTCCAATCGCCACAAAATAGCCATCGCAGTCAATGGAAGCCGCGCTTTCTGGAGCCTTTACTATTGACCAATGGGAATGGAGAAGTTCGCCAGAAGAAAAGCGAGCATCCAGGAAAACAACTTCCGACCACCCCGCCCGCTCAGCTACGTCAGCCACCACCTTGCCGTGGCCACCCGCACCAATGATCCCAAGTTTCCTAGTCACGGGAGCCCCCCCCGGAAAACTTGGTCATTGTTGACTCGCCATCTTGACTAATACCGTCCCGCTTCACCACCTTCCACACAGTTAGAAAAAGAATTTTGATATCCAGCCACAGGGTACGGTTTTCCACGTACCAAACATCCAGATCGAACTTTTCTTCCCAGGAAAGCGCATTACGGCCATTCACTTGCGCCCAGCCGGTAATACCAGGGCGAACCTCATGACGAAGAGCCTGGCGCTCGGAATACAGCGGCAAGTATTCCATCAGCAAGGGGCGAGGGCCAACCAAACTCATATCTCCTTTTAGTACATTCCAAAGTTCGGGTAGCTCATCCAAACTGCTGGAGCGTAGAAACTGACCGAAACGAGTCAGGCGATCACCATCCGGGAGCAATTCACCACTTACATCACACTCATTCGTCATCGTTCGGAACTTAACCATCTGGAAAGCCTTACCTTCCATACCTGGTCGGCTCTGCCTAAAAAGAACCGGGGAACCCAGCTTAGCCCTTACCAGTAATACCAGAATCAAAAAAAAAGGCATAAGGAAAAACAGAGCGAAAAGGGAGATAACAAAATCAAAAATACGCTTCATCTAATGAACCACCAAAAAACTATGTGAAAGAACAATAAAAATCACGCAGATGCAAATAGTAATCCCTCTTTTCGAATCGCTCACAAACCAAGGTGCGCCCTGCCAACCCCATACCTTGGAGTTCTGTTGACGAAACCTTGGTTATTTCAGCCATGCAAGAGGCAATTTTTTTTCCATCACCTATTGGAACTACCCAGCCTGTAAAACCCGGAATTACAACTTCGTTTGCTCCACTAACATTTGTCGACAAAACAGGGCGCTCAAGCGCCAAGGCTTGCAGAACGACATTGGGAAAACCTTCGCGATAACTTGGCAACACCAGCACATCAGAAATCATCAGGTAAGGTCTAATATCATTCTGAAATCCCACATCATGAATTCTCGGGTTAGCCGATATCTCAGCCAGCGTTTCATCATCAGGGGGCGATGAACTATCAACGTCACCAACCATTACAAGATGACAATGCTCAGAAAGAGACAAAAAAGATTCAACCAACTCTTTTATACCCTTATCTTTGTTGAAGCGCCCCACAAAACAAAAAACAAAACTCTCAGACTCAGATATAAAAGAAAGCGCACCTGTCATCTTGTCACAAACCTTCACCGCGGAAGGATCGAAAAATTCTGTATCAACCCCCGCTATATTTCCATTGCCAATAATTGGAGATTCATCATCTCCACGAATCACGCCCCCCTCTATAAGTTCACTTCGGACACCTTTGCTTTCTGATATGCACACACTGGAGAATTTAAAAATAACCCTATCAACCAAATTCAAAACGGTTTTTTTAAACCCTGTACTTGATGGAAAAACAAGCCCAGTAAAGGTATGTATCCTGATTTTAACACCGGAAAAAAAAGAAGAAACCATAGTAACCAAGCCAGCTTTCGGCGTGTAAGAATGAACAATATCTGGATTCAAACGCCGCAAAACAAAAAACATTTTCAGCATTGAATAAAGATCAAAGAAAGGGGAGATTCCGCGCCTCATTGGAACCGAAAAGCAAGGCACGCCCTTAACATTTTTTACATTCTCAGAATCAGAGCAAATAATAGCAAGCTCAAACTCCTCAGCCAGAAAGATCATGACATCATTAAGTATGCAATTAATGGTGTCCGAAACCGTCACAACAACAACCAAGCGTCGCTTCACACCGCACCCCTTCTAAAGAGGCCGTCGGAACTTTTCTGAGAAATAACTGATGCGGGCACCCCTGCTATAGTGCAGGAACCTGAAAAGCTTTTATTGACGACTGCATTAGCACCTATCACACAGTCATTCCCAATTAAGATGGGGCCATAAATTTTTGCACCAGGACCGATGTAACAGTTATCACCTATCGATGGAGCTAAAGAGTCGTGCCCTGGCAAGGTACCGATATTGACACAAACATGGATTCTACAGTTCTTTCCAACCTTAGCACCTGCATTCACAACGATTGTCCCCCGGTGCGCAATAGAGAGTCCCGGCCCGAACACATTCAAAGGTATAGTAAAGCCAAGTCTACCGGCCATAACCTTGTACCAGAGAAAAGAAACAACTCTAAGCAGAACAAAAGCACCTGTATTTCTGTGAAATTCCGCTCGCCTTAGAGCTCTTTGAAAAACCCAGATTTCGTCAAAAAAATAATAAAATACATTTCTCGGTCGACCCAAGGCCTTCGAGTCGCATTTCAGATAATATCTATAATCATCCTTGGACATTATCATCAGTTTTCTCCAAGCCCAAAAACAAGAAAAACAAGGAAACATAAAAAGGAAAAATCATTAACTTCTGCCTCAATGCTATTCCTAAATTACTAGTTGTCACACCCAAAACCAACCATAGAAAAATGGTCGAACACAAAAAAAACCAACCCGCAGATGGCATACTCACTCTTCTTACCAATATCGAATGAGCAGCATAAGAAAACATAAAAAGATACACAACATTCTCAAACGAGGCCACCAGAGGAAGCAGCCCATTAGCATCAACAAAAAGGGGCCTAAACATATACGAAAAAACAGCATAGACCGGCCCATGTGAGGACAAGTCAACTGCCCCGCCTCCAACCTGATTGTACGATTGCCGAGTCTCAACGTAACTCTCTGCCGACTCCAGAGACAACTCATTAAGCCCCACATATTCCATTACGTACGGCATAAGCAAAACGACGATCGGAGCAATAAGAAACAGGCTTGTCAATTTCCTTGAAAGAGATAGCCCAGAGGAAAAAAAACTCGCCAAAGCAAATGAAAAAATAAGCATCATTACAATGTGCGGCCTAACCAGAAAAACAAGTATCAGCGAAACACTTGCCAAGAAATAAAACCATCGCCCCTTTTTAAGAAAAGAAAAAACCAACAGTGAAAGCGCAAAAAAAACCAAAGAATCCTTTCCAATTGCCGACGTCCAAAAACTCAGCCCCGGCAGAAACATAACCACCCAAAGAAGAACAACACTCTCTCTTCGATTACAAAACCCAATGAGGGCGCTATAAAGAAGGGACAACCCAAAGAAACCAAACAAAGAGAACAAAAAAAACAAGTCAAGATATGAGGCAAAAAAAATATTCTTTGAATAAATCGTCAGATAATGAACAAAGTCTGTCCCTAGAGCAAACTCCCGCAGCTCTGCAGAATAGTAATATTTTGCATCAGCGGGATTATTTATACTATAAGCACAATAAACAATGGCGAAAGCAGAATGCCACAAAAACAATAAAGGAAAAAAAACACTCCGGCTTTGAAAAAAAAGAAGAACTGAAACAATCATTCCGACCGACAAGAAAAAGAACCCCGCCAGCGATATAGACATATCAAAAATCATTGATAGTATCTCACAATCCCTGCCAGCCACTTCTCCATCACTACATCCCATGTAATTTCATTCTTTACTGTATCGACAACACTTTTATTCTCGACGGGAAGGCCTAGAAGATAACTTTCTAATCTAGAAGCCGTCGCATCTACTTCAAAAAAATCGACACAAACCCCTGCCCCAAACTTTGTTACAACATCAGAGTAGCCGATCACATTTTCTTGTGTGAAAACCGGCTTACCATGAGCAAGATATTCATATAGCTTTAAAGGAGACCCAGGGGATACGCGAACGGGGTTTACTGGTAAGAGACAGGCTTCAGATTCTCGTATCCAATGCTGGACTTCTCGGTTGCTCCGCCTGCCTAAAAAAAGCACTTCAGGGCAGCCATGATAACGTTCAAAACCAGAGGGATCTGAGAGGGGACCGATGACGACAAGACTATATTTTTCTCTGAGAGTCGAACTCCCCAAGAAACAATCAATTGCTTTATCTAAACCATGCCATTTGGAAACATTTCCTACAAACACCAGGTATGGCTGCAAGGAAAATATTTCTTCAGGATGAGGACCAAGGGGAGAGTTAAACTTACTTGGAGAAACGCCATTATAATACCAATCCCCCTCTGCACGCCCTTTGTACTTCTTTTTGAAATGCGACTGCATGCAAGGATGATTAAAAATCAGATAACCACATAGAAGATCGAGCAAAACCGTGTAATAACCAATCACTGTCAATAACAGTCGACGCACTCCATCACTAATATGTTCACTCTCTTCAACCAAATCAGAGTGCACTTCTCTTGCAACCATCCCACCTTTAACCCTTAAAACCATCAAAGCCAAAAACCCAACCCACCCCCTAAAGATAAAAATATCTTTTTTATTTGACTTAACTGCACACAGAAAGACACAAATCTCCACCCACAACAAGAAAAGTGCCGACAGGGGGCCACTAGATTTTTTAGGCGAAAAAACCTGCACATCATGGTCTAAACGTCTTAACGCCTCGATTTTCTCAACCGTCGCCGCTTGGTGTCCGCCGACAGCATCTAAAGAAAAAGAAACTGTATAATAGATCATATGGTTATTTCCAAGACTCTAGCTTCAAACCAAATTCAGCCTCTAAGTACTCTGTATCTTTAATGAATTTTTCTTTTATCTTCAGTCTCTGAAATTCGTTAAAACCTGAAACATTAACTTTTTTCCTGACAAAAAATGAAACTGCACTTCTAAAGCTATCAATCCAATACCGCCCAAAAACCTTCAAAAGCACCCTCTTTACTCTTATAGGAAAAAGATTAAAAATCCTTTGCACAATCAGATCCCTATCTTTTTTATTCTTATTACTATGCGAGTATCCCAACGCATCACTCTCAAACTCCAAACCCAAAAAATCACAAACACTCTGATAAAAGCAAACAGGATCTTGAGAAAGAAAGTCCAATGTATAAACTTTAAGATTACTCCCAAAAACAGCCTTCCATTCTGGCAACCATGTTGACCAACAAGGGACCTGCAAATAATCAACCCCCCAAGCGGTCCACTTTTTTTTTGTCTTGCATGGCTTCAAATCATAAACGGCATCTATGATCGACGCTCTATCTTCGTCCCCACCATAGAGTTTATGGAAATACAGAGACTCAATCAGAGAAGCAGGCTCTCTGACCATAACTATAATTTTAGCTTCAGGGTTAGCTGCAAATATTTCACTTGCAGCTAACCGGGAGCGGTAATACCAGACCGAGGAATCACCACAAAGAAGCTTTTTTTCGATAGCCTCACCATAGAGATTCATATAGGATGAATAATCCCTGTAATATTCGCCGTGCCCGGGGGGGATATCTTCCCCAAAGAAATGAGGCTCTTTTACCTCTGGAATAAATGCACCCGAAGTTTTCGTCAGCATCGACGCAAGAGAAGTAGTTCCACACTTAGGAGCCCCAATAATAAAAAAGTCTGGGCATTTTTTTGTCATAACTCTTCACCATTTGCACCGCCAAATCTATTACTCATGATATTTTTCTGATAAATATCTTTATCTCGAAATTTAATCTCTTTTGCCTTAATCGCCACATTAATACTACACGGAGCAACCTCGCCCGCGACAACCGCACCCGCACCAACAATAGCGCCTTCACCAATTTCAGCACCAGGCAAGACGATTACATTCATTCCCAACCAGACATTGTCACCTATTACAACACTCTTTTTTCTCAAGCCAGAATCATACGGCACCCTTTCACCATCAAAATTATGACTTGTCGAATAAATTACAACATTCCTTGAAATGTGCACATTATCCCCAATTGAAACTTTCCCTCGTGCATCTATGTGATACCCTTCACCAATGTGAACATTTTCACCAATCTGAAGACCTTCTAGGCCAGAAATTCTACCCGGTCCATTAGTCTTTATATTTAATCCGCTTTTTCGATAACGCCGTTCTAAATACCTGCTTCTACATTTACTCGAATATTGCAAAAAAGCATGAATTAAGAAACCAATTATTTCCTGGGCAATATTTAGCATGGGAATTTTCGCCCTTTTAATTTTTTAACAAGAAGAGCCACTCCGCCCGCTACATATAACGTGTAGCATAAAGCCCCGTAGATCACTATCGACTTAATGTATTCATACATTTCTCGATCAGAGTCAATATAGAACCAAATCGCTATCGTAAGAAAACCTACAAGCAAAACCACAGAAAAGAGCAAATACAAACCCTCCTTGTGAAACACCAAATATATAGGTGATGCAATAATTGACAGCAATCTGACTGCAAAGAACGGCGCCAAGACAATAAAAAACGTAGACACCCCTTCCCAACCCTCACCTAAAAATAATGTATACCAATGTTGTGGCACAAAGCTAAAAACAGCAACAATCAGAAGCGCAGCAGTCAGCGCAAAAGAAAATGGCAGAAACATTTCCGCCAATGAATTCCTGCCTAAATAGTAGCCCTTATACTTTGGCAGCATATAATCAGCAATTGCTCTACTAATAATCATGACTGGAAAGCCCAGCACTCGATAGACCATAACCACATAGCCTGACATTTGAGAGCTGTAAAGAATCATGCACGAAATTATTATAAAGCCTACCGTAAACTCACTGATTAGTGCTGAAACAAATATCTTACTTACAATGGATACTTTCGAAAAAATAGCTTTAATACTCTGAAAGATCGTGCGCCTAGCCTTTCTCGCAACAAACATTAGCACTACATAAAATGAAAACGCCCACCCAGCCACCAACCCGAAAGTTATATCGGAAAGTAAAATCTGTATGACTGGCTGGCAAGCACCTCTTGCGGCATTTATCGCACCGCTTTTCCTAAACTGAGATTTCACGTTTAGGTATACACGTGTAACAGAGAAGATCGCTGTGCCCAAAGCACCGAATAAGACCATCAAAGAGAGATAAACCTCTGCAAGTTCCAACAATGAAATTGCAAAAACGACAACCAAGCCGAAGCCCGACATTAAAAAACAGAAGTTTACTGAATCCGAGTAATACTGATTCACATCCTCACTTTCTTCTCGCAGCATCAACATCTCAGACTTCGCACTTAAGATGATGCCCGCCATCCCGCCTATTGAAACCGCAAGCCCCAGCATCCCAAATTCCGACACTGAGTAGATTCTTGAAAGCAGAGGAGTGAAGGCCAATGCCGCAACCTGCCCGATTAACGACGTCATCATCAGATAAATAATTGATCTCATTTTAATTCATCCGAACCCCGTCACTTAAACATTAGGCCTTAATAACATTAATATTTCTCCCTCTATACTTACCTCGTGTATCAACAACGATATTTGAATAAGATACTATAAGCTCGTAATCAAAACGATCATGATCCGTAGCCAAGATTACCGCGTCGAAATCGCCTAATGTTTCTGGCGTTAAATTGACACTGGAAAGATCGAAGCTATGCTTCCTCATTACGGGAAAAACGGGAACATGAGGATCACTGTATGAAACATGTGCGCCTTTATTTCTTAGTAACTCCATCATCATGACAGAAGGTGATTCTCTCATGTCATCGACATTCTTCTTATATGCTATACCCAATACCAATATCTTACTTCCCTGAAGCGACTTTGATTTTTGGTTCAAACCATCAATCACTTTTGATACAACATACTCAGGCATTGCTTGATTCACTTCACCTGATAGCTCAATAAACCTTGTATGAAGACCATACTCTCGAGCTTTCCAGGTCAGATAAAAAGGATCAATTGGAATACAGTGCCCGCCCAGCCCCGGACCAGGGTAGTATGGCGTAAAGCCAAATGGCTTTGTTGCAGCCGCATCTACAACCTCAAAAATGTCTATTCCCATTCGATCTGCGACAATTTTCATTTCATTCACAAGACCAATATTCACCGCACGATGGATGTTTTCCAGCAACTTGGTCATTTCCGCGACCTTGGTGCTGCTCACCAACACCACCTGATCAATGGCAGGCTTGTATAACGCTTCACCCACCGCGCGGCAATTTTCTGTATGTCCTCCTACCACTTTGGGGATCGTGCGTGTTTCGAAATTGGGATTACCTGGATCTTCCCGCTCAGGGGAATACACGAGGAAGATATCTTCGCCGGCTTTTAGCCCCCCCTCCTCTGCCCGGGGCAGCAATTCTTCCTCGGTAGTACCCGGATAGGTCGTACTTTCCAGCGATAACAAATGCCCGGCGCGGAAATGAGGCTTGAGTGCATCGACCGTGTCGATCACGAAACTCATGTCAGGCTCGCGGTACTTGTTTAACGGCGTCGGAACACAAAGTATGAGAGCATCACATTCGCCAGCACGGGAAAAGTCGCTGGTCGCTTCAAAGCCAGATTTCTGTGCGGCCTGAATTTGCGAAGATTGGATATGCTCAATATAAGTTTCGCCTTTGTTGAGCTTTTCCACTTTGCTGCTGTCGATATCGATGCCGATGACACGAAAACCGATACCGCTGTATCGAATCATCAGCGGCAGACCAACATACCCCAAACCGACAATACCGATAACGGCTTGGCCGGCCTCAAATTTTTTCAAAAGAGCATCTTTATGGCTCGACATTTTCTCTTTCTCCTGGCGTTTCTGCCGGTCTTATTAACTGTTACGTTATTTCGTTTTCTGTAGGCGACGAGCTAATCTTTTGATTGCTTTACGCTAATTAACTTCTCAAGAAACCGTTATCAAGTGGGGTCCTGCTTACTTTTAGCTGCGGCTTTCTGTGTGGTGCGACGCAGCCGCAACCCTCTTCGCCTGCAGGCAGGCTTCTGCGGCATTATTGGTCGGGTGCGCTAGTCGCCACTTTTGCGGTATTCGTAAGCGTAATAGCCATATTCGTTGGAAGCACGGCGCTCCATGCAATTAAGAATCGCCCCCTTGATCTCCACATTATTCTGCGCAAAGCGTGTCAGCGTGATGTCCACTTCCTTAACGCTATTAACGCCAAAGCGCGTCACAATCAGGCTACTGCCGGCCAGCTGGCCTACAATGGCGGCGTCCGTTACCGCGAGGATCGGTGGTGTATCCACCAGCACGATGTCGTATTGAGCACTCAGGGACTCCATTAGTGCTTTAAAACGGTCGTGCATCAGTAGTTCAGATGGGTTCGGCGGCACCTGCCCGCGGGAAATAAATGTCAAATGCTCCATCTCCGTCGACTGGACAATAGCACTCTGTTCGACCTGGCCAGACAAGTAGTCCGACAAGCCTGCGTCGTTACGGTTTTCGAAGAAACGATGCATATGCCCCTTTCGCATATCGGCATCGACCACCACCACTTTTTTCCCTGTCTGGGCGAGCACCGCCGCCAGGTTGGCGGAGACGAAAGACTTACCCACCCCCGGGCTGGGGCCAGAAACCATCAGTACTTTGTTGCTGGCTTCCATCATGGCGAAGTGCAGGCTCGTGCGTAGGCTTCGCAGGGCCTCAACTGCCAAATCATTCGGGTCTGACAGGGTTAGCAACGGGATGGAATCTTTGTCTTTCTTGCGCTTGCGGCGACGCTTCAGGGCCTCAAGCCTGTCCACCTTTTGCTGGTGTTCAGACAACGGGATGGAGGCATACACAGAGATGCCCTGCTCTTCTAGCTGTTCCGGGCTTTCGATACCGCGATTAAAGGCCGCTTTGAGGAGGACCACACCAACAGAGGCCATGGCCCCCAGCATTGCGGCCAGAATGGCAATCAGCGCTTTTTTTGGTTTGACCGGCTCCGGTTGCACTAGGGCCTTGTCGATAATGCGCACGCTACCGACGGTACCGGCTTTCATGATGCGCAGTTCCTGCACCTTGTTAAGCAGGCCCACATAGATTTCCTGATTAACTTCCACATCACGCATCAAGCGCAGCACTTCTTGCTGGGTTTCCGGCAGTTCCTTGATTTGTTTATTAAGTTCGTCTTTTTCCTGAATCAGGGAGCCTCGCTGCTGAATCAGCGTGCGATAAGCCGGGTGCTCCCTCGTAAAGCGGGCAGAGACCTCACTTTCCTTGATTTTCAGTTCATTGATTTTTGCTTCAATGGCGACCAACCGCTCCAGCACAGACTGGGTTTCCAGGGAGAGGTCAACCGATTCGCTTTTCAGGCGGTAGGCATTGAGCTTTTCTTCCGCGCCGGTGAGTTTTTCCTTGATTTCAGGCAGCTGCTCGTCAAGGAAATCCAGGCTGTTCTCCGCTTCCGCTGACATACGTTTAATATTCTGGAGCAGATAGGTTTCGCCAATTGCATCCAGAATGTCACGGATACGGGCCTTATTGGTCCCGGTGATAGACATGGCAATAATGCCGGTGGCTTTTCCTTGCTCACTGACGGTAAGCCGATTACGGAGTTGATTGACCGCATCCGCACGGGTTTGATGCAGCAGCGTTAGCGGCTCTTCACCGTATTCCCACTCGCCCAGCTCCAGCACAATGCGCTTGTCTTCACTGGTGATTGGGGTGCCCAGAGGGGCGCTGCCCACTTTCTTTTCTTCAAAATACAGTGCGGGCTGGCCATTTTCTTCAATCAAAGTGAATGATTCTCCCTCCAGGTTTTCTGGGACCTGGAAAGATTTTATGGTGACAAAAGTTTCACTGTCCCTATAACCCGCGAACAAAGGTTTGGGTACAAACTCAGGCGCGGGATCTGCCGCGCCGAGCCCGCCAATTAAGGGAAGGCGGTCAGGCTCGACCTTGATATCCAGTTGCAGCTGATCAATGATTTCGCCCAACACCATCCGCGAACGGATAATCTGGATCTCTGCATCGGCAGAAGACTCTTCTGTAAATAATTCGTTCAGTTCGGAAAACCCAGGCACACCACCCTGCTTGTCTTCCACTTGCAGCAATGCATCCGCTTTATAAACAGGCGTGGCCAGCAGGCCGTAGGCCACCCCCAGTGACAACGCAATCAAGGTGGTGCCGATAATCAACCAACGGTGGTCGACCAGTAGACCCCAGAGCCGTTGCAGGTCAATTTCGTCGGCCATACTGGAGGACGACTGAGGCTGGCGTGTTGTGTTTGTTGCGTTTTCTGCCATGTTTTTTTGCTCTGCTGTCTGTTTGCTGTTGGGCGTTTTTGCGGTGGACCGCCTCTCCCAAATAGCGAGTTAGCTCGCCAGTTTTATCGATGCCACTGTAGGAGCTCCCTTCCAGGGGACGAACCCGAGCCTTGGCGAGCGGGCTTGTGATTGCCGCCCCCTCCATTTCGCGCTGGCGGGACACCCCTTTGGGTGCTCTCCGAGCTGACGCCTGGTTCGTCCCCTGGAAGGGAACTCCTACAATCGTCTATTCGCGCTCTGGAAGGGAGCCCTCCCGGGTGTTGCCCTTACAATTTTTCGGCCCAGGCTTTTGTGGCTTCGCGCATGGGCGGGTAGATTCTTTCGAAGGCATCCCGGCCGCGTTTGTAGGGGTCGGGGATGTCATGGCCGCCATTCCAGTGAGTTAGCAGGAATGTCTTGCCGCTGGCTTCAGGAAAGGCTCTGCCCAGGCGTTCCTTCTGGCGGCTTTCCATGACGAGAATCAAATCGCTGTCGCGGCACAGTTCGCTGTCCAGCTTGCGGGCCACGTGCGCGCCGCAATCCAGGCCGTTTTCTTCCGCCACGGCGCGGGCGGTCGCCTCCATGTCCTGACCCACCAGCCCCACCAGGCCCGCAGAAGACACGGCTTTTTCCGGCTTCAGCTCCCGCAGCATGGCGGCGACGGTGGGGCTGCGACAAATGTTGCCGTCACACACCACCAGAATGCGATTAAACATTACTCGTCCAGATCCCTTACCCGATCTGCCGCCAGCGCCCCGTAGTAGATGGTCTGGAAGGTCGGCAGGATATTCTTGATTACGCGGTTCCAGCGAGCCAGCGGCGCGGCGGTGACATAGACAATGTCGCGGCTTTGCAAATCGAAACCATCCGCCAGAATCAGGGCGGTAGCGTCCTTGGCATTGAGCTGGTACAGGTCGATCAGGTGATCACTCCCTTGCGGCGCACGGCGCAGCACAAAGATACCCCGCGCATCGGCTGTGTCCTGGGTGTAGCCACCGGATGCAGACAAGGCTTCTGCCAAGGTCAGGCCATTACGAGTCATGGGCACGGGCTGATTCTCACCCACTTCACCCAACACAAAGACTTTGTTGTCATCGTTGCGGGCCACGTGGATTACGTCACCGGGACGCAGCAACACGTTGTAGGCCGGGTTGCCTTCCTGGTAGACCGCCTTCAACGACAGGGTATATTCCTGCCCGTTACGGGTAAGGGTGACATCGTTCCAGTCGGCCATTTCGGTCAAGCCGCCGGACGAATTCACCGCATCCAGCAGGCGTAGCGGCACATTGGTCACCGGGTAGGCGCCGGGTTGTTTGACCGCACCGGACACATACACCCGCTGGCTACGGAAAGCCGCAATGGTCACATCCACTTGCGGATCTTCGATGTATTCCGCAATACGCTGGGCGATCAGGTCACGGATTTCGGTGACACGCAGGCCGACCACTTTGATCTTGCCGACATAGGGGTAAAAGATGGTGCCATCGTTGTGTACCCAGTTACCGGACTCGGACGGGCTACGCATGGAGCCTGCCGGGATGGTCAGTTCCGGGTGATCCCACACCGTGATTTGCAGAACATCACCGAGCCCGACCACGTAATCGTAATCTTCCGGTTCTTCGAGCAATACCGGGGCAGGCTTGGCTTTGTCTTGGGGCTCGGCTTTCAGCACATTGGTGGTAATGGTATGCACCTGCACCACATCCGGCA
>OJBU01000047.1_pt1 | contig 19291 bp, 26 predicted proteins | sample 1591241 | NCBI WGS metagenome assembly OJBU01 (sample SAMN05416770, study PRJEB24817) | seawater metagenome | isolation source: Sea water | place: Canada:Atlantic | collected 2013-07 | reverse complement strand
TCTACACACTGCATATCGTCGGCAGCGTCAGATGTGTATAAGAGACAGGCTTGAGGAAGATACGTCCATTCACTGGCACGGGCTTCTCGTACCATTTGAGCTCGATGGCGTTCCGGGAGTGAGCTTCCCCGGGGTCAAGCCGGGTGAGACCTTCACCGCCGAATTTCCCGTGCGGCAATCGGGAACTTACTGGTGGCATTCGCACAGCGGCCTTCAGGAACAGGCGGGCCACTATGGCGCGATCGTGGTCGATCCCGCAGGTGCCGATCCGGTTCAAGCCGACCGCGAATATATCGTGGTGCTGAGCGAATTCAGCGAGATGTCGCCGCACACGATCTTCGACAAGCTCAAGAAGGGCGAGGGCTACTTCAACTACAACCAGAACACCTGGACGGATGATTATCCGCTGTCGGGTGAGGACCGCCGGATGTGGGCGAAGATGCGCATGATGCCGACTGACATCCTGGACGTATCGAGCGCAGCCTATACCTACCTTCTGAATGGCCATGGCCCGCTTGACAATCTGGAGTATCTGTTCCGGCCGGGTGAGCGGGTGCGCCTGCGCTTTGTCAATGCCGGGGCGATGACCTTCTTCAACATCCGCATTCCCGGCCTGCCGATGACCGTTGTTCAGGCGGACGGGCAGAATGTCGAGCCGGTCGAGGTCGACGAGTTCCAGATCGGCGTGGCCGAGACATATGATGTCGTCGTGACCCCCGGTGAGCAGGCTGCATATACGCTGGTGGCAGAATCGATGGACCGCTCTGGCATGGGCATCGCGACGCTGGCGAGCAGGCCCGGCGCGCGCGCAGCAATCCCTCCGCTGCGCGATCCGCCGCTGCTCACCATGGCCGACATGGGCATGAGCGGTATGGACCACGGTGCAGGCACTGGTGGTGACATGTCTGGCATGGACCACGGAAACGATGATGCCATGGCGGGCATGGATCATGGCTCTAGCGGAACGCCGGACGGCGACCCAATGGCGGGGATGGCAGGCATGTCGGGCATGCAGATGCGCGATACGTCCCTTTTGCCTCCGGACGTCGAGGTTGGCCCCGGACTCGACATGGTGTCGATGAATCCGGTGGATCGCATGGGCGATCCCGGAATCGGTCTTGCCGATGTGCCCCATCGCACGCTCGATTATCGCAAGCTTCGCGCGCTGACGCCCCACCAGGAGGGCAGAACGCCGTCCCGGCGGATGGAAATCCATCTGACCGGTAATATGGAGCGCTACATGTGGTCGTTCGACGGCAAGAAGTTTTCCGCCGTCTCCGACGAACCGATCCGCTTCGCCTATGACGAGCGGGTCCGGGTCAAGCTCATCAACGACACGATGATGGCGCATCCGATCCATCTCCACGGCCATTTCTTCGAACTGGTCAATGGCGCCCCTGCGGATCGCCAGCCCCTGAAGCACACGGTAATCCTGCAGCCAGGCGGCAGCGCCCAATTCGACCTGACTGCCGACGAGCCGGGTGACTGGGCCTTTCACTGTCATCTTCTTTACCACATGCACGCCGGGATGTTTCAGATCGTCACGGTCGCCAATCCGGACGGGAGCGAAGCATGAAGACTTTTCTAGCAAGCCTGCTTGCCTCGCTCGCTGCCGGAACGATGCTGTCGGCACCGGCTTCGGCACAGCATGCCGGGCATGACACCAGTCAACCCCAGCCCGGGGCTCAGCCGGTCACGGGCCAGGATGCTGCGGACAGGTGTGCGCAGGAAGCGCAGCGCCATCGGGACATGGGCCATGCCGTTGCGGACGGCGCCTGCGAGCCGACCGCCAGCGACCAACCGGCGATGGATCACGGAACCATGGATCATTCGCAGATGAGCCAAGGGGCGATGGCCGAAGGTGAAGAAAGTTCGGGCATGGAGATGCCCATGGCGCAGTCCGGTCAGGAATCCATGGAAATGGATCACAGCCAGATGAATCATGGCGATATGCCTCAAGGCCAGGCAAGCCAGAGCGAGATGGACCACAGCCAGATGGACCACAGCCAGATGGACCACAGTCAGATGGGCCAGGTTTCCGCGCCGTCACCAGCCATGCAGGGAATGGATCATTCCGCAATGCAAGGGTCTGCCGACGATATGATCCCGCTCCTCCCGCCTCCGCCCGAAGCTGGCAGCGGCCCCGCGCGCGCCGGTATTGCAATTTGGGGCGAGGAAGCCATGAACGAAGCCCGGCAGGAGCTGGTCCGCGAAACCGATGGCGGCATGCGGCTATGGATACAGGGCGACCGCGTGGAATACCGGGCGCGCGAAGGCGCGGACGGCTATCTTTGGGACGTTCAGGGTTATTACGGCGGCGATATCAATAAGTTCTGGTTCAAATCGGAAGGCGAGGGCAGCTTCGGCGAACCGATCGAAGGGGCCGAGGTGCAGGCTCTGTGGAGCCGCGCCATCGCACCCTTTTTCGACTTCCAGGCTGGTGTCCGACAAGACTTGACCGGACCTGAACGCACCCATGCGGTGATCGGCATCCAGGGTATTGCCCCTTACAAGTTCGAAGTCGATGCTGCGGCGTTTATTTCCAGCAAGGGCGATGTGACGGCCCGCATCGAGGGCGAACTTGACCAGCGCATCACCCAGCGGTTGATCCTTCAGCCGCGCGCGGAACTTGCACTTTCGGCTCAGGATATTCCGGAGCTGGGAGTTGGCGCGGGGATCGACCGAATCGAAGCAGGCCTTCGCCTGCGCTATGAATTCGCACGCGAATTCGCGCCGTATATCGGCGTCTCTCAGGAATGGCGGATAGGCGATAGTGCCGCCTATGCCCGTGCGGCCGGCGAAGACCCGAGCGTGACGAACTATGTCGTCGGTGTCCGGTTCTGGTTCTAAAAAAAGGGAATAACTAATGAAAAAGTCGATGATTATTCAAGGTTTGATGGCTTCGGCCCTCGCAGTTTCCGCAGTACCGGCAATGGCGCAGACCATGGATCATTCGGCGCATCAGGAACAAACTGACGCGATGGAGATGGACCATTCGGCGCAAGGCATGAACCATGCCGATCACATGGCGGCCATGAACGACGATGTCGCTGGTGCAGAAGTGGCTCTGGTCGCCTACCGTGAAGCATTGATGGCCCGCGACGCTGACGCAATGGATGCCCTTTTTGTAGACGAATCTTTCGTTTACGAGAACGGCAAGGACGAAGGCAGCTTCACGCATTATATGGAGCATCATCTCGGGCCCGAACTGGATGCAATTACAAGTTTCACCTTCGGTGATCCGACCGTCGCGGTCACCCGCATGGGGCATCTCGCTTACGGGCGCGAGACCTATACCTACCGGATCGAACTGACGGATGGGCGGGTGATCGACCGCGAAGGCGTGGCAACATCCGTACTTGCCCATAACGCCGATGGCTGGAAGATCGTGCAATACCATTCTTCATCGCGCGCGCCGCGCAACCGCTGATCGGAGTGCGAGGGGGCAACCGGGTGGCCAAACGCTCGTTCAAGCTGCGCCTGCATATCCTGGGCAGCAAGCTGCACAAATGGCTGGCGATCTTCGTCGGCCTCCAGGTGCTTGTGTGGATGGCCACCGGAGCTCTGATGTCCTTTCTCGATCTGGAGGAAGTACGATCCGAGCACGTCATCTCGCGTGCAGCGCAAACGCTTCCCGACGATGCCGTCATCCCGCGATGGCTGTCCGACAGCGATGGCATTACCGAGATCACGACCCGGGCTCTTGATGGCCAGACTGTTACTGAGGTGCGGCGAGCCGATGGCGCGGTGAGCCTGCATGAGCCACAAAGCGGTCGGATATTATCTCCCATTCCCGCAGCCACGGCACGTTCAATTGCGCGGCGCGCCTGGGTCGGTCCGCAAACATCCATCCATGCGGCGCGCCTGGTCGACGAAAGCGTTGGCACCGAATTCAGGGGCCCGTTTCCTGCATGGCAAATCACCTATAATGACGAGGCTAACACGCGCGTCTATGTCGATGCATCGAGCGGTGCGGTCCTCTCCGCGCGAAGCGACACGTGGCGGTTCTTCGATTTCATCTGGGGGCTGCACATCATGGACTGGACGCAGCGCGACCGGATCAACAGCTGGTGGCTTTTGCTGTTCGGCATCGGCGGGACAATTATCGCGATCACGGGCTTCGTCTTGCTGGCCAACAGGTTCCCGAGGACTAAGCGCCGGGCGAGACATGGCCAAGTCGCTCGTTGAGACTGCTTTCAGTTCAGTTGCGCTCGGTTTGAGCAAACCGAACCAGAAGGATGGTTAGCAGAGGCACGATCGTCCACATCGCGATCGGGATCAGCGCCATGCCGGTCAATGGATCATGGGGCATCAGATCGCTATAGCGCCAGCTCAGCAGGCTATCTGACGGTAGCGACGTCGCCATGATTTCGACAGCGATTGCAATGACAAGGCCGAAACCGAAGTAAATTGCATAAGATATCCTGGCGCCTCGGCGAAACCAGGCGCGCCCGCCCTTGATGGCTGCGAGCGAGTAGGCTGCGAGCAGGATAAGTCCATCGCCCAAGCTCGCAATGCCGCAGCGAATGGTCTGTTCATAGGGTTCGAGATTGCCCGGAACGAAAAACGGCATCTGGTAGATTTCCCAGACGAACGCGATCAAGCTGCCGCAAATATAGACTAGCCAGTGGGTTCTGGTCACCTTGCCAGGACACCGCAGATATGTGCATCACAAAGCCGCGCCTGGCCTGCATTTTCGGTCCTCAATCGCGTCTGCATTGCCAGATTACTCCGCCTCTCCATCATCCGCGTTGTCGGCAAGCCGAGCAGCGCGGTCAAGAAATTTGCGCATGTCGTTCGCTGCCAGTTCGGTGAGGGGGTGCCTGCTCGCATCGGGACGGGGCTCAATCATGTCCGCGCGCTTTCTGATCTGTTCGATCTGCTCACTGCTCGCTCCGGACAGCAGGCCAAGAACGATGTTTTCGAGCGTGATGAGCCGAATGCGCATCTGCACCAGTTCGGCCTTGTCCGGTTCCGGGACTTGCCAGCTGCCGTCTTCGTTGACCGCGCTCATTGCAGCATTCCCGGCGGCTTTCCTGATACCATGACCGTCTCCTTCTTTTCGCTCGGCTTGTGCCGGAAACGTGGCTGAAAATCAGTAATGCTGCAACCGGCTCGGCTGTTGGCCTGCCCTTCGCCGCCACCATATTTTGCGTGATTGTTTGAGGGGAAGCGACGTTCGCTGCGTAAAGGAGATGAATGCACAAGGCATCCACCACATGACCAAAGAAGGGAATTCGACGATGAAACGCACAGCCCTAGCCCTATTGCTCGCCACTGGCCTGACAGCCTCCCCGGTAATGGCACAGCAGCAGCATGACCATGCAAATCAAGCTGCAGCACAGCAGCAGGATCACAGTGGCCATATGATGCAGGACTCCGAGGCCATGACAGCCCATCGTGAGAAGATGGCTGAAATGCGCGCGCTGATGCAGCAGGCCCGCGCCGCGAGCGATCCTGCCGAACGCCAAAGGCTGATGGCCGAGCACCGCGAAAAGATGCAGGAACACATGGCGGGCATGATGCAGGGGGACAACGCCAATATGATGGCGGCCTGTCACCAGCGCATGACGATGATGCACGATATGATGGGGCAGATGGCTGCCCAGCAGGACATGGCGCAGCGCGATTAGGAACCGGCGCCCCGGGTGGGTGTGCTAACGCTCCCCGGGGTCCGCTCGCTGCAATGGGTCGCAATTTGGCCAAACATTGCATTGCCCAGCACGTGAAATTCGAATGCATCCCGCGCTAGTGCACCCTCAAGAAACTGTTCTGAGAGATGAGAGCTCCAGATGCGTAACATTCTGTAGGACAGCGGTAAGCCGCCATGAAAGGGCACTCGTCAGTATGAAGCCAATCCAGCTGTTGGCGCTTGTTTGCGCAAGTCTTCTTTGGGTCAGCCCGGTCCACGCGCATGGCGACGAAGCGCATGACGGGGCCGAGAGCGCAGCTGCGCCTGCGACAACCAGTCCAGTGAACAATTCCGGTGAAGCTCAGGAATTATCGAATGGAGCATCGGGCGACACTCATGCTTCCGGCGGGCACGACGAAGCATCGGGAGAGACCGCCAATGTGAACCAGGAGGGCTTCGTTGGTGTGCTCAAGAGATTGCATCCCGCCACGGTACATTTCCCGATTGCCCTGTTTCTGATGGCCGCGCTGGCCGAGCTCTTCGTCGGTAAGCGAAGAGAAGCCGGCTTGGAGCCTGCGGTACGCGTGCTCATTTACGGCGGTGCGGGCGGCGCCGTCATTGCGGCCATATTCGGGTGGATACACACCGGACTGTGGTTTGGCGGGGATACGGCTATGCAGCTCCATCGCTGGAACGGCATGCTCATTGCCGTTCTGGGTGTTGTACTCGCCGCGCTCGCGCACCGCCGCCCGGAAAGCCGGACGATGCTGCGCATTGCGCTTGCTTCGATGGCTGTGCTCATTCTCGCCCAAGGGTTCCTCGGAGGCGAACTGGCGCATGGCCAGAACCATCTCGGCATTTCCTGGCTGTAGGGAATAGCCTGATGCCCAAAAGCAAATCGAAGATGACAGCCACCGGTCTCGCTCCAGCCGTGGCTGCCCTGTTTTTCCTCGCCGGGTGTGACGAAGCGCAGGTTTCGGCGCCTGACGCGCAGGCGCCAATGGGCATAGGAGCTGCGCCATCGGCTGCCACAGCTTCCCTCGATGTTGAGGGTCCGAAAAATTCCTCGGATGCTAACCGCGAGACGCAGTCAGTGACCGCAGGAACTTCCCCTGAGAGCATGGGCGAGGCCTCAACCAGGCCGCGCTCCGGCAACTCGCGCGCGGCACCAGTGACGCCAATTTTACCGGCAGATGCCAGCGCGGTCACGCCGACAGCCGAGCCCGCCGACCCGCATGCAGGTCACGATATGCGGACGATGCCGGATCACGATATGAAAAACATGTGACGCGAGCGGGAAAGAACATCGAGCGTCTTTTACATCGCTCACCGAACAGGCGGTCCCGACGTCCCCCCGGAGCCCTGCGGGTCGCAGGTGCAATTGGGCCGCTTTGAAACCCCGCGTATGACACGCTCATGCGCGGGGTTTCTTCTGCGCAAGGCAATTTTCAGGAGAGCCGCGACCTGAAATGAATAATGTGTCGTGCAAGTGCCATCCCTGTCCCGAACAGGCGACCGGAACAGTGCTATCGGCGCTGTGATACTAACGGTTCTGTAGACGCTGGGCCTCTGCTTGATACGATGATTGACTGCTGCGTCGCCGCTTCAATTTGGAGAATTCCATATGGTGATCGAGAAGAAGGATAAAGACCTTTTGCGATGGGAAGAAGAAGGCGGCGCGCTGCCTTGTGGACCGCAAGAAGCTGTGGAAGCTGCATGTGACAAACGCGATCTTCCCGAACGCTCTGATGCAAGCAACGAAACGCCTGATAGCGCAGAAATGAAAAAAGCTAGCCTGTCACGATGAATCCCGGCGATCTCCTTTTACGCTAACCCCTTACAACTGATATGTCGTCGGATAGCCCCGAGACGATGGCCTCGGGTGTCGAGCGCTGCCGGATCAATTTCGGCCTTGAGCATGGCCGGGAGAAGCGTTTCGCTTTGCGGGCAATGCCGCATAGGGGTGGGTTTGCGCCTGACCTTGAGCCGTGTTGGAGTCTCCTGATGATTGCGGCGCTGCCCGCAATTTCATGGACCTTCTTGCTGCAAGCGGAAGCACCGCGGCCTGCGAATAAAGCGTTGGACCATAGCGCTGCCTTCATGCCCACTCCGAACCCAGTCCGGCTTTTCATGCGAACCTGTCTGAACCAGGTCAGCTGAGCCCGGCAACCCATTTTCTTTCCGGCCGTGTTGCCCGCTGCGCGGGCTGCCCGCACCACCCGGCGTAAACGGGTTTCCCTTGGCGCTGCGCGCCTGCGGTGCAGTCCTCCCATGCCCTGTTTCTCATCGACGTTCGCAAGCCGGAAATGCTTTCCGGGTTGAGAGCTGAAGGAGAATTTATCATGACCAATATCGTTATCCTCACCGGCCGCATTGCCCGCGATCCCGAAACTCGGGAAACCAAGAGCGGAACCAGCGTCACCGGGATCACCGTCGTCACCGATCGTCCCGCTCGCGACAAGGATGGCAAGACCTACAAGGATGAAAACGGCTACACCGCCAAGGACAGCGAATTTCACCGCGTGACCTGTTTCAACGGCCTCGCCAAGACTGTCGGCCAGTATTGCTCGAAAGGCCAGCTGGTGTCGGTACAGGGCCGCCTGCACTACACCCAGTGGGACGATCAGGACGGCGTGAAGCGCTACGGCTGCGAGATTCTCGCCGACAAGGTCGACTTTCTCTCGCGCGGCAATAGTCAGAGCGGTGAATCTGGCGGCGAAAGCGATAATCGCGACGCTCCCGAAATCGACTGATCTCTCCCAGTCGATCTCTCCCGAAGGGGTCCTGTCCTCACCGGACAGGGCCCCTCCTTGTGTTGTTCAGGAGTGTAAGAGCGGGGAGGGGCTGACCCACGGAAATCTGATTGTGACGGGCGTGCAGCCACCGCATCAAGGACTGCGGGGCCCCACCATTTTGTCTTCTTTCGCTGCGCTGCAGTTCGACAAAATCGTTTCCCCCAACGCCACTTCGTGGTCGCCCGTACGGGCGATCCTGTGACCCGGCACCTGCACGCCCGTCCGCCGGTCCTCCTGCCGTTTCAAGGCAGACATCAGGAGGATATCATGGCTACACTCACTCAATCTGTATCGGGTTCGGACAGCTATTTCGAAGCTCTGGCTGTTGCTGAACGGCGTGCTTTGCACAGCTTCTTTGACCAGCATGTCGTCGAGGATGACGACCTTGGTCACTTCGCCTTCGATGAGGGCGACTACAATGCGCTGCCGGTGCATCTGGCGAACCGCATAGTGCATACTGTGCCCGGTGCGATGCTCGAGTTCTGACGCGCGATTGGGCAGGAGCCTTCTCCGGTTCCTGCCTTTTTGCGTGTCCGCATGCAGGAGGGATGGCTGCGAAATGCGGAGCGGGGCTGGGGACGCGCTCTGTCCCGCGCTGCCTTCGGCACCGCTCCTGAGGGCGCGGCGTTTTCGTTTTGGGCCCCGCGCGCACTGCGAACCGGCAGCGGGTCGGACCGGCGCGAAGCTGGCGGGACCGACAAGTCCCGGTCCCTGGCTCCGCACGCGATCCTTTGCCACCGTCTTGTTCGCGGTGCGGAATTTTTGCTTGGCATCGCTCATGATCGGGTGGGCGATGGACTTTCGTGGGTCCGCACGGCCAGCGACCCATATTTGGGGGCAGGGCAGCAAGGTACGGGCGACTATTGTTCTCGCGTAGTTCTGTCGCTCCTCCATGGGAACAATTGCCCGCCATCACTCTCTGCAACAAGCGGCAGCTCGCCGCACCATCCATCCCATGTGTTGCGGAGATTACCGATGACTGCCGTTCCTGAACCAGTTCGCCCCCGTTTTCTGCGAACGCCCGATGCTGCCGTTCATCTGGGCCTATCGCCGCGTACACTCGAGAAACACCGCTGCTACGGGACCGGTCCCGTCTACCACAAGCTCGGCGGGCGGATCGTCTACCGGCGCGAAGATCTCGATGCCTGGGCCGAACAAGGGGTGCGCCGCTCGACCAGCGATCCGGGCAAGGGCGTGGTCCATCCGGCCAAAAGGATTGACGGCTACACCGGCCCGGTTCGGCGCTGAGGGCCTGTTCCATGGCGTCCCGCACGACCTTTGCCAGCGCAGCACAGCAGCTCGATCTGTTCGTCGGAACCAGCGCAGCCATCGCGGCGCGCGATGCGCAGGACCTGATGGCATGGCCCTTTTTCAGCCTCGCCAAATCGAAGCGGGTGAAGCCCATCGACTTTCGTATGGGCGACATCTCAATTCTTGTCGAGGCAACTGCCGAACATGGCATGGCAACCATATGGGACGCCGATGTGCTGATCTGGGTGGCCAGCCAGATCGTCGAGGCGCGCGATGCCGGAAAGCCGACGTCGCGGCTCATTGCCGCCACCCCGCATGAAATCCTCGCCTTTACCCGCCGCGGTACCGGCAAGGCCGCCTATGAGCGACTGAAAGCCGCGCTCGACAGGCTGCAATCAACCAGCATCGAGACATCGATCCGCCAGCTGGGCGCACGCCGTCGCCACCGCTTTTCCTGGATCAACGAATGGCGCGAATGCCTCGATGCCAATGGCCGCGCGCTCGGCATCGAGATGATCGTGCCGGACTGGCTCTATGAAGCGGTAATCGACCGAGCGCTCGTACTCACGATCGACCCGGCCTATTTCACGCTGACCGGGGGCCTGGAGCGCTGGCTATACCGGATCGTGCGCAAGCATGGCGGCAAACAAAAGGGCGGATGGAGCTTCGACATTGCCCATCTTCACCTCAAATCTGGTGCGCTTTCACCGCTCAAACGGTTCGCTTTCGAGATGCGCGCAATCGTCCGGCGTCAACCGCTCCCGGGCTATACCCTCTCGCTCGACCACCAGCTGGGCCGCGAGCGGCTCAGCTTCGTGGCAATTCCTGTCGATCCCTTCGATGTCGCCCGGCGGCGCATCGGCATGCCTCCTGTGGACAAGTCGGTGTGATGTTCGGACTATCAGGAACCTCCGCGCACGGACTATCAGGAACCGCAAGTTCGGACTATCGGGAACCGAAACGCTGCGCAAACCCGCAGAAATGCTGGCCTTGCGAGCCCCTTAACTATCCTAACAAGGAATCTTATCGATTCCTGCTAACGTCGCCGCGCCTGTGCACGGTCGGTCGACTGACACCGCCGCGCACCAGCGCCGGGCGATGCGACGGCGATCCGCCGCTGACCCACGTCACTCTGGTGTGGCAGGAAGGTCTGCGCGAAGACTGGCTGCGTTTCGGCAAGCCGGTTGGTCAGCGCATCATCGATCGCAGGACACGGGTTGAAAGCTATAAGCCGGGGCAGCTCTTCGCTTTCGGGCGCTGGGCGTCCAACGAATATGGCACCATCCGTTCGGCTCTCGCCATTGCGCGCGCGGTCGCAGCTGGCGACACCTATTCCACGCTTCCGCAAGTCGATCCGGGCGCAGAGATACTGCTCTCGGTCCGGGGCTGGCCAAAGGTGCGCCAGGTCCTTGGCCTGATCGATGCAATCGAGGCAGGCGGCACCGATCCGTGCGATGTCGCGCCCGACCACTGGCGGCACATGCACAACCGGCTTGCAGCTGGAATGCAGCCACGCGCCTATCATCCAGACCGGCACCGCGTCTGGCTGCGCTACCGGAATCTTCGGCCATGAAACGCCGCACTCTCATTATCGCGAGCACTGTCTGTGCTGCCGCATTGCTGAGCGCCGCGCTGCCCCTCTCTCGCGTTCTGATCTGGAATGCGACCGCTAGTGTGCCGACGGGGCTGTATCATATCGGCGGTACGACCGGTCTGCAGGTTGGCGAGCGCGTGGCGATCGATCCGCCGCCTCGGCTGCGCGATTACCTTGCGACACGCGGTTATCTGCCGACGGGAATTCCGCTGCTGAAGGAAGTCGCGGCGCGTCCCGGCGACACTGTGTGCAGGCAGGGTCTGACCATCACCATCAATGGTGCGCGCGCCGGCGTGGCGCGCGCAGCTGACAGCATCGGGCGCGTTCTGCCGGTCTGGCAAGGCTGCCGGACCATCGCAGCAGGCCAGATATTTGTCATGAACCGGCGCGCGTCAGGCAGCTTCGACGGGCGCTATTTCGGACCGATCGCGCGCGACCGCGTGCTTGGCCGGGCCAGCCCCGTCTGGACCGATGAGCAAGGTGATGGCGCGCATATCTGGTTCGCGCAGCCAAGCAATGTTGCAACCTCAATCAACAACCAAGGAGACGATCAATGACATATATCGGCACATTCGCAGCGACCCGCGATGGCTTCGAGGGGCATTTGCAGACGCTCACGCTCGATGCCCGGCTCACCCTCGTTCCTGCAGAACCATCCGAAACCGAAAATGCGCCGGACTACCGGATCATGGTGGGTGACAATGACGCCGTCTACGAAGTTGGCGCGGGCTGGAAGCGCGTTGGCGACAAGGCCGGGGACTATATCGCGGTGGTAATCGACGATCCGGCGTTCGCCCGGCCGATACGCGCCAATCTCTTCGCATCCGATGATGGTTCTCATGTACTCACGTGGTCGCGCCCTGCGCGGCGCGCCAGCAAGGCGTGAACCGTGCGCCTCGGTATCGCGCTAACCGCGGCTCTGGCTGCAATGGCACTTGCCTATCCGCTGCACGCGAGCGGGCAATCGCGCGCAGCGCAAACGCACGCAGCTTCAATCGATATTGCAGCACATGTGCGCGAGGCCTCGCAGCGCTTCGGCATTCCCCAGCACTGGATTTATGCGGTGATCCGCGTTGAAAGTGCGGGCCGGACGCGCGCGGTGTCCTCGGCGGGCGCGATGGGATTGATGCAGCTCATGCCCGGCACCTGGGCGCGCCAGCGCGACCGGTACTCGCTCGGCAGCGATCCTTTCGACCCGCGCGACAATATCCTCGCGGGCACATCGTACTTGCGAGAAATGTATGACCGCTACGGTGCAGCTGGCTTTCTTGCAGCCTATAATGCGGGGCCGGGACGCTACGAGGCCTGGCTTGCCGGACGGCGCTCGCTTCCCCTCGAGACCCGCCGTTATGTCGCGAAGATCGCACCCCTGCTGCAGCCCGGGCGCATCTTTGTCGCGGCGGGTTCGCACACTGCGGGCGCTCCGGGCGCGCCCGCTGAACCTGTTTCCGCTTCGGATTATGCGCCCGGCGATCCGGGTCTCCCGGAGGCCTCGGGCAACGCTCTTGTTCGTCCGCAACGGCCCGCGCATGATCTTTTCGCTCCCGTCTCCGCGGTCGCCGACCAATGACAGCCAGGCCCGCATCCCTGCGTTCTGCGTCGCCCGCTAGCGAAGACTTGCGACTGAGTTGCGGACTGGTCAGAAAGGGTACGAGAGGATGGCAAGATAAAAGCAGCGCCGTCGACCGGGCTGCATGTGGTTGGTTTTTCTGGGTAATTAGCGCCGTCTGGACGACTACAGTGCCGTCGCTACTGCTGATTTTCTGTGTGTTTTCAAAGGCGAAGGCGCCATCGCCTCTTGTTGCGCGGCATGGCTGACGATGATTTCAATATCGAGCCGGGGCGTTCGCGCGACAGCGGCGCTCGCTCCTACAAGAAGGCCAAGACGCTCCTCGGCCGGGTAGCTCAGGTCTCTCACAAGCCGGGATACACACGGTTCAAGGCAAGCGGCTCAGGCGGTCGCGGCACGGGACATTATGGACGCGGCAAGCTCGCTGCGCTGACGCGCAGCAGAAGCGCATTTGGACGGCGTGTCCTGATCAAGGCCCGCGTTGTTCGTCAATGGCAATCCCAGACCAGGTCCGCGCCGCTCGCGCGTCATATAAATTATATTCAGCGCGAGGGAGCGACGCGCGACGGATCGCAGGGCCGGATGTTCGATGCAACGTCAGACGAGGCCGATGGGGATAGCTTTGCCGAGCGCTGCGAGGACGACCGGCACCACTTCCGCTTCATCGTCTCTCCTGAGGATGCCAACGAGATGGGCGACCTGCGCGCCTTCACGCGTGAATTTATGACCGACATGGCCAGCGATCTCGACACCAGCCTTGACTGGGTGGCCGTCGATCACTGGAACACCGACAATCCGCATATCCATGTGCTGGTTCGCGGCGTCGCAACAGGCGGCGAGGACCTCGTGATCGACCGCGCCTATATCAGCGAGGGGTTGCGCGCCCGCGCCGAGGAACGTGTGACCATCGAGCTGGGACCGCGCAGCGAACGTGATATCCACAATGCTCTGGCGCGCGAGGTTGATGCTGAACGCTGGACCAGTCTCGATCGCCGCCTCCACAAGCAACGCGGCGCGTTTGGCGAGATCGACCTGCGGCCCGAAGCCGGTTCGGGCGCCCCTAGGGATCGCTCGATCTTGATTGGACGCGTCAAGGTGCTCGAACGCATGGGACTGGCTGAGCAGGTGGGACCAGCAAGCTGGACGCTGGCATCCGATATCGAGCCCACGCTTCGGGCACTTGGAGAACGCGGCGACATCATCAAGACGATGCACCGGGCCATGACCGGCAAAGGCTTGAATACGGACCCGGCCCGGCTGGCTTTGCATGAGGATGCGAACGGCGAGCGAGTGATTGGCAGGCTCGTCGAGCGCGGGCTGCATGACGAGCTTACTGGCAAGGCCTATGCCATCGTCGACGGGGCCGATGGGCGCATTCATCACCTGCGTTTTCCGTACCTCGAGCGGACAGGTGATGCCGCGCCCGGTGCCATCGTGGAGACGAGCGCATGGACCGATCGGAAAGGCCGGCAGCAGATGAGCCTGCTTGTTCGCTCCGACTTCACTCTCGAAAGACAGATCGGTGCAGGCGGTGCGACCTGGCTTGATCGGCAACTCGTATCGCCCCGCCTCAAAACCGTGGCAGGCGGGTTCGGGTCGGAACTGCGCGACGCATTGGGCAAGCGGGCCGATGTCCTCCTGGAGCAAGGTCTCGCCAAGCGTCAGGGGCAAAAGATCGTCTATGCTCGCAATCTGCTGGGCACTCTGCGCGAACGGGACCTGGCCGCGGCGAGCGATGCGCTCGCCGCGCGTCACGGAGGCACCATGCAGAGCGCGACAATCGGGGATCATGTCGCAGGCGTCTATCGGGAACGCGTCACACTCGCTTCGGGCCGGTTCGCGATGATCGACAACGGTGTGGGTTTCCAACTCGTCCCCTGGCGGCAGGATCTGGAGCGCCATCTGCGCCAGACGGTCGCAGGCAGGGTCAACGAGCGCGGCAGTGTTGACTGGAGCTTCACGCGCTCACGGGGGCCTTCTGTCTGACGGGGCTGTGCAGACAATTCTGTCCTTGACGAAACACCATGTGATGCGTATATAGGCGTCAGGAGATGCGATATGGCAAGTATAGCATTAGAGCAGGCCGAAGCTCCGCGAGGCCTTCAAACCTTTGCGGGCAGTGATGATCGCAGCCGCCTGACCGGCGCGGCAGTCAAAGCCGTTCTGCGACTTGTCGACGCCTGGGGTGGCAGCAATGCCGAGGGCGCTGCGCTGCTCGGTGTCTCTGAAAGCACCTGGGACCGCATGAAGGCCGGAACTTGGGAAGGCGCGCTTAGCCAGGACCAGTTGACGCGCGCTTCGGCGTTGATCGGCTTGTTCAAGGGGCTGCATCTGCTGTTTGCCAACGACATGGCCGACCGCTGGCCCAGGCTGGTCAATACGGCACCTGTGTTCGACCGGCTTTCGCCAGTCCAGGCAATGATCGAAGGCGGTATCCCGCGTATGCTCGAAACCCGCCAGTATATTGACGCGCTTCGTGGCGGGCTCTGAAAGCGATCCCGAACCGCCGTCGGCCGATCTGGCTACCAAACGAGAAGCGTTCGAGCGCACCATTCGGCTGGTTTCGAGTGCGCGCCTGCGCGACGCGGCGATGGCGCCGCTCGCTGACGATGACGACGAGCTTACGCTGCTTGCGGAAATCGAAGGAGCGACTAGCTCGCGCCTGATAGCCGAGGAGCGCGGCCATGGCGGCCTTAGCGCCGAAGAATTGGTGCACGGCGTCCCGCATGCCAAGTTCATCAATGCGAGCTTCGCTTATGCCAAGCCGCGCGAGCCGGGGCGATTTAACCCCGCAGATCGCGGCGCGTGGTACGCGGCTCTGGCAGTCGAAACCTGCCTCGCCGAGGTCGGACATCACCTGACCCAGGCGTTGACGGATGCAGGCGACTTAAATGCCGTGGTGGAATATGGAGAGATGATTGCGAGCATGGCAGGAATCTTTGTCGATCTGCGCGAAACGCCCGGCCACCCGTCGCTCGATCCGGAAAAAAGCAAGGGCTATCCGGTCGGTAATGCCCTGGCAGCGCAAGCCCGCGCCGAGGGTCACAACGGCATCATCTATCCCTCGGTTCGCCATCCGGAAGGGATTTGCATCGCGGCGCTATGGCCCAATGTCGTGCAGTCGGTGACGCAGGGCGCCATGTACCGTCTGACCTGGTCGGGTAGTCCTGAGTTTACATGGGAGGCCGCATAGGTTCCTGACGCCCACTCTCTCTCAACGGTCGGGCGGGACGGACATCTCATTCTCATTAATCTGCCGATTTCGCATGCTCGACTATCATCAGGACAAGCCCTGCGAAAACCAACCCGAAGCCCAAAAGGTGAGACCAGCGAAAGGATTCGCCAAGTAGGACGTAAGATAGGACAAGCGCGCTAAGGGGCATGACTGCCATCGAACCTGCCGTGAGTGCTCCTGGCGCTTTGCGGGCACCATTATACCATAGAACAGGAGCGAGCCCTCCTGTGGCCGCACCCCAAAAGGCCAGCGCAAAATAACCATCCCGACCTATGCCGGAAAAATCAAACGGTCGAGGGTCGAAAACAAAAGCCAGAGCAACGAAGAGCAAAGCGGCAATGAGCGATGCGGCCAGAGTGGCTTCCAGTGAGCTGATCCCGTCGGACAGTTTGCGCGCAAGCAGGGTGTAGGCTGCCTCGAAGCACACAGCCATTGCGACAAGCGCTGCGCCAAGGATCGGCGCTTCGGTGGCTCCGCTTCCCCCGGTTCGCAGCAGATTGATCATCACGATCCCCGCGACCGCAAGGGCCAATGCTCCTGATGTGCGCCAGTTCATTGCGGCACCGAAGAAAACTACGGCCGCGCCGGCAGTCACTGCCGGTGTTGCGCTCATGATCGTCGAGCCGATCACGCCTGTAGTGAGACGCATACCAAAAAGCATGGCTGCGGTGAAACCGACCATCCCGAATAATGAGATCGCGACAATCACCCACCAGTCCGACCGCTTCGCACCGGCAAACCGTTTCGTCAGCAGCCATGTAAATGGAGCAAGGACCAGACAAGCGATCAGCATTCGCATGCATGATGCCGTGAAGACCGAGAACTGTTGCCCGATTAGCTTGCTGAGCGGCGTCGCACTGCCAAAGAGTGCCATGCCCAGCAAAAGCTGCACAACAATCGCAGGAGCGGTCGAGCGTCTTTCGGATGCCATGATACTGCAAAAAGTTAGCATGCCGGGCTCCGCTTGGAAAACATAGTCTTGTTTCCGTTTCGCGGGCGGCGTCTCGTGTCAGATAGCTCAGTTCTTCAAGGATCTCGTCTATTTCTTATGCTGCGCCAGAGCCCGATCGCACGTATTCGAGCGATGAGAATTGGGAGGTTGGGAGTGATACGGACGTGACCCGCTCATCCGGCGACCGACCGAGATCAGTCCTAGGGCCACGCGCGCTACTTGGTAGCGGATCCGCGCACAAGCTTTCCTGGGAAGGGTTCCGAAAGGCAGGTCGAGCTGATCCGCTAGAATGATAATACTTCTTATGTTAAATCCGATACTTATTGTTAGCATATCAGAGTGCATGTAAAGTTCGCTGACGCAAGAGCGTCAGCCTTAGAAAACCGAAGGCCCTGTTAGCAGTGCCGGGTTCCATTTGCTGGTTGACCTCGGCAAACCATCTGGTGGCGTGCTCTTCATTGAGCTCGTCGATGCAGAGACCCGGAAAAGCCTCCTGCAAGTAGAGCCGCCGGTAGCAGCCATTGATGTTCTTGGTCTTTGGGACACCAGCGCATTGCCCATTTCTCCCAGAACTCGTCGAGGAACTGGGTGAGCAGAAGGATTTCGGCGAACTGATCGACATCTGCGAAAGTGGCGGGAGGGCGGTGTAATGACCGCTGGCACACTTTCACGCACCGAGAAAATTGTCCGGCTCAATGACCGGGCGCGGCAGGCGATGGGGCTGGCCGGTGTTGCCGTGGCGACAGAGGGATTCCGGGCCTTGCCCGAGGCAGATCGGTCTCGGGTGCGTGAGTTGATCGAGACCTTCGACGCCTTCGTGCCGGACAACGATCCGTAAGGCGCGCGTGATTTCGGAACGATCTATCAGGGCGGCGATGGAAATTGGACGATCATGCGACCGGCACAACTTGCCGAAACCGTGTTCTGGAAGATCGATTCCTACGACCGCGATTTGCGGTTCGGCAGCGAGAACCCGGCCAACCTAGCGACTGCCCGTCGAGTGCTGACGATCATGCTTGCCAGCGAATATTGAGGGGTGGAGCATGACCAGGCGCAATCCACCGGTCCACACCGCCGGACCCGACCCCGACCAGATCACCATGCCGGGCGTGCGCCCGGCCACTCTTAGCGAGATGTTGCAATGCCGCGCCGACATGCCGCGAGGTGCTCGGGCCGTGCAGCAACCGATACCTTGACGCGAACATCGCGGTCGAGCCGGTCGAGGATGCGCATCAGCCGGTCGACGGTGAAGCGGTCGAGCTTGACCTGGCGGATGCGCGAGAAATCGGCCGCCGCGATACCTGTGCGGGCCTGGGCATCGCGGACGGTCAGCTTCTCCTTGTCGAGCGTCTTGACCACTTCGGCGGCGAGGATTGCGCGCAGCTGGCGCAGGCTCGCATCGGCCACGTCGAATTCGGCAAAGACATTGCCGGACCCGCGCAGCAGTTCGATGTCGTCCTTGTATTCGGTCATTCCAGCATCTCCATCAATCGCCTGATCCGCTCGCGCACGAGGTCGATCTCCTACTGCGGCGTCGATATTCCTTTCGTCGGCTTCTTCTGGAAGGCATGCACCACCCAGATATCGTCATCCAGTTGCAGGGCGTAGACGACACGGTAGGCGCGGCCGCGCTCCTTGATCACCAGCTCCCAAACACCGGAGCCAAGACCAGCGAGCGACTTGGCGACGGCCGGCGTCCCGCCATCGGCCACGATCGTCAGCGCATCGAGCGCCTTGTCGATCGCACGGGCCGGGAACGCTCCGAAATCCTTGCGCGCTACCTTGATCCACGAAATCGGTCGAAGCGTTGGGCGCGACATGAACTGATGTAGTCATATCTGACAACATTTGTCAATCGGGTATGTCGGGATGTTTGCCAGCGTGATCGAAGCGAAGCTTTCGTCTAACCATGTTTTCGGATTCGTCCTGGTAGGACGTTCCCCACCTTCCCTGACCGCCCTCGCGCCGTGCGGAGATCAAAACCGAGGTCTTCCATCCGGCTCAGCAGACGCCTTGGCGATGCCGAACGGCAGCCAAAGGCGTCTGCCAATTCCTGCGGTGAATATGGACGTCAATCTCCGCATCGCCCAATATATTCACGGCAGTTCGTGTGGAGATTGGGGAGTCTATTCTCCGCCGACCGCATGGAACCAGAGCGACCGGATGCGAAAAGTCGGTCGCTTAAGCCTTTTCAACCGACCGATATGCCACTCCGATCCGGTGCTTGGCGCTTCCGCGTCGGCTACGAACTGCATCGACAAA
>OJBU01000038.1_pt1 | contig 21161 bp, 15 predicted proteins | sample 1591241 | NCBI WGS metagenome assembly OJBU01 (sample SAMN05416770, study PRJEB24817) | seawater metagenome | isolation source: Sea water | place: Canada:Atlantic | collected 2013-07 | reverse complement strand
TTTCCCAGGACGATGGTGGTGCGGACGTGTTCGTTCATTTCAGTGCAATTACCGGTTCAGGCTTCAAAACCCTGGCCGAGGGTCAGAAGGTTTCCTTCGAGATCCAGCAGGGCCCAAAAGGTCCGCAGGCTGCTAACGTTGTTGCTGAATAAGCGACCACGCTAGTACGGAAAAACCCGCTTCGGCGGGTTTTTTTGTGTCTGGGAAAAAGAGACGCTTCACGCAACAGGCCGGACGCAACATGCCTCCATCCCACCGTAGGGCGCGATCCGAGAGGTTGGTCTTATGCACTTCATGTACCCTGCGGGCCGCCCTTGCGGACGTTACCTCCACCCCGTTCCGGTTCGCGCCGCCAGCGACGCTCCTACGGCGACCGTGATTGCCTGTATCTAGCCGGGGTTTTGTATTACACGCTTTTCCGCTCTTAACACCTTTGCCCCGGAAAATTTCAAAGCCACGATCCTTTCATGGATTCTCCACATCATGGATACAGGCTTCGACATGGGCGTTGTTCACAACCGCATCAGCGCTATCTGATTACTGCCGTTACCCGAAATCGCACCCCCTGTTTTGCAGACATCCGCAGGGCAAGGCTTCTCTCACGCAACTTTCTCGAAATGGATAATCAAGGAGCCTGTACCACGCTTTGTTTTGTTGTCATGCCGGATCATTTCCACTGGTTGCTGGATCTTTCAGGAAAATATTCACTCTCACAAACGGTGGGTATGCTGAAAAGCCAGACCGCCAGAGCGATTGGCCAATCCATCTGGCAACGTGGGTTTCATGACCACGCACTCAGGCGTGAAGAGGACACCCTGCACATCGCCCGCTATATCGTCGCCAACCCACTTCGTGCCGGTTTGGTAAAAAGCATCAAGGATTACCCCTATTGGTATGCCGTCTGGCTTTAGGGTCACACCTTCCCGTAGGAGCGTCGCTGGCGGCGCGATAGCCCGACGTATGGAATCGCGCCGCCAGCGACGCTCCTACGGAAAGGTTAGGTGGTTTTATTCAGGGCTGGAACAGGGGTTGTTCGAGCAAGGTCTTGCGCTGGCGCCAGTCGGGCATGCGGGCGTCCATGAGGGCGTGGAAGCCTGGGCCGTGATCCATGTGCTGAAGGTGACACAGTTCGTGCATGACCACGTAATCCAGTGCCGCGGGCGGGTAGTGCAGCAGGGCCATGTTCAGGTTGATGTACCCTTTTGCCGACAGTGAGCCCCAGCGGGTGCGCATCTTTTTTACCCGCAATACCGGGCGCGTATAACCTTGCCCGGCAAACCAGCCGAACTGCCGCTCAATGCTGTCCTCAAACAACGGGCGAGCCTGCTGGCGAAGCCAGCGCTCCACGGCCTGCTGTACCGCCGTCTCGCTGTCGGGCCCGGCAACTCGCACCTGTAGATAACCGCCAGCCACACTCACCGACCACCGTCCTGCAGAAACATCTAGGATCAACGGCTGGCCCCGGAACACCATGCTGCAGCCATCCAGCCAGCGTTGCCGGGGGCGGCTGGCCTGACGTTGTTGCTGGTCCTTGATCCATTGACGGCGGCTGTCCACGAAGGTCTGCACCATGCGCAGAGGAGCCCGTTGCGGCGCGCGCACCTGCACACGCCCGTCTTCCAGCACACGCAGTTCCAGGGAGCGGCGTTTGCTGCGGATCAGTTCGTAGTCGGTCATGGGTATAGCGGCAAGCTACAAGCTTCAAGCTGCAACGCGAAACTGTCGCGTCGCCAACCTGAAGAGATTGGATTCCGCGCCCCAAGCTGTGCGGTCGCGGGCACAGCCGGTAATGCAGCACCACCCTTTCTCGCGCCTTGTAGCTTGAAGCTTGTAGCTTGCAACTCCGTCCCCTCTGGTAGCACGGCTCTGGATCGCGCCGCCAGCGACGCTCCTACGGCTACGTTAATCGCTGTTCGGCAGTTCCTTGTCCAACTGCTGGCTGACCGCATCTGCCGGTGACGCATAGGGCGCGAGCCACTGGTACAACACCGGGATGATAAACAGGGTCAGCACGGTGGCAAACAATAACCCGCCGAGAATAACCACACCAATGGTAAAGCGGCTTTCCGCGCCGGCACCGGTGGCCAGCACCAGCGGCACGGCACCGAAGATGGTAGAGACACCGGTCATCAAGACCGGACGGAACCGCACGATGGCGCCTTCATAGATGGCCTCTTTCACACTGCGGCCCTGGTCGCGAAGTTGATTGGCAAACTCCACGATCAGAATACCGTTTTTCGCCATCAGCCCCAGCAACATGATCATGCCGATCTGGCTGTAAATATTCAGGCTGTCGCCGGTAACGCTGATGGCAATCACCGCGCCAGCCAACGCCAGCGGCACCGTGAGCATGATAATCAACGGGTGAATCCAGCTTTCAAACTGGGCAGCCAGTACCAGGAATACAATCACCAGCGCCAGCGCAAAGGTCACCAGAATCGCCGACGCCGACTCCTTCAGTTCCTCGGCCATGCCTTTGTAGCCGATGCGCGCTTCCAGCGGTAACCGCTCCCGGGCCTGCTCTTCCACATAGCCCATGGCTGTGGCCAGGTCATAACCATCGGCCAGGTTCGCGGACAGGGTAATCGCCGGCAGACGATCCACCCGGCGCAGCTCCGGTGCATCACCAGTGGTGGTCAATTCCACCACACTGGAAAACGGCACCAAGCCACCACTGTCACTGCGCAGATAGATCGGCAGTACATCTTCAGGCACTTCACTGGCGCTCTTTTCCGCCTCCAGTAACACGTCGTACTCACGCCCCCGATCCACATAGGTGGATACGGTCAGGGTGGCAAACATGGCCTGCAGGGTTTCCCCCACATCCGTGGCTGTGATGCCCAGGTCCGCCGCCCGCTCGCGGTCCAGATTCACATCCAGTTGCGGCTGGGTCTGTTCGAAGTCGGTATCGATACTGGTCAGGTTCGGGTTCTCGCGCAGGGCCGCCATCAGGGTTTCACTCCAGGCCAGCACCTGCTCATAGTCCGGCCCGGCCACCACCACTTCCAGCGCCTGGTCGAAGGCGCTCTGGCCCAGCCCCGGCGGATTCACCGCAAAGGCACGCAAGCCGGTGACCTGGGACAACTGCCCGCGCAACTCGCCAACAATCTCCTGCTGGGTGCGCTCGCGCTCTTCCCAGTCTTTCAGCCGCACGATGGTAAACGCCCGCTCCGGCACCCCCCGGAAACCGATGATCGCCAACACCCGCTCTGCTTCGCCATTCTCCACCAGGGGCATGAGCATTTTTTCTACCGCCTGGGTGTGGTGAGCGCCGTATTCCACCGTGGAGCCCTGGGGCGAGGTGGCAGGAATAATAAAGACGCCGCGGTCTTCCGTGGGCGCCAGTTCCTGGGGCAGTTGCCGGAACAGCAACGCCGCTGCCAGGCACAACAGCACGCAACCTACCGCCAACGGCCAGGGGCTTGCCAGGGTCCGCTGCAAACGGCTGGCGTAGGCCTGATTCAACCGTGTCAGGCCCCGCTGCAGAAAATTATTCTGCCCCTGCATTTCTTTACGGCTATGCCGATGTAGCCAGCGCGAACACAGCATGGGCGCCAGGCTCAGCGCCACGATGCTGGAGATGATCACCGCCGAGGCCAGGGTAAAACCGAATTCGCTGAACAACCGCCCCACGTCGCCGCCCATAAAGGAAATGGGCACAAACACCGCCACCAGGGTCAGCGTGGTGGCGACCACGGCAAAGGCCACCTGACGGGCACCGAGATACGCGGCCACCAACCGCGACTCACCTTCGTCGATACGACGCTGGATGTTTTCCAGCATGACGATGGCGTCATCCACCACCAGGCCGATGGCCAGGATCAGTGCCAACAAAGTCAGCACGTTGATGGAAAAATCCATCACCCCGAAGCCGATAAAGGCACCGATCACCGACACCGGAATGGTCACCGCCGGGATCAGGGTGGCACGCAGGTTGCCGAGAAAGGCAAAGATCACCGCGATCACCAGCACCACGGAAATCCCCAGGGTAATCAGCACCTCGCGAATGGACGCGCGGATAAACAGGGATTCATCGGAGTTGATATCCAGGTGAATGTCCGCGGGCAGGTTGTCTCGCACGGCCACGATCTCTTCGCGCACCCGGTCCGACACCGCCACGGTATTGGCCTTGGACTGGCGCACCACGCCCAGGCCAATGGCCGCTTCACCGTTGGCGCGCAGCACCGAATCATCGTTTTCCACGCCCAGCGCCACCCGGGCCACATCGCCCAGACGCAGCAGGTAATCGCCCTGGCGACTCACCACCAGGGCCTCGAATGCCTGCACGGTGACCAGGCGATTGTCCGCCCGAATGGTGAAACCGCGGGATTCCGATTCCAGCTTGCCCGCCGGCAATTCCACGTTGTTGCTGCGCAGGGCCTGTTCGATATCGGTGACGGTGACCTGGTTGGCGGCCATGCTCTGGCGATCCAGCCACACGCGCATTGCATAGCGGCGCTCGCCACCGATAATCACTTCCGATACCCCATCGAGCACGGCAAAGCGATCCACCAGGGACCGTTCGGCAAAATCGGTCAGCTCCTGGGGCGCCAGGGTGCTGCTGGTCAGGGTGACCCAGATAATCGGCCGGGCATCGGCATCGGCCTTGGCGATCACCGGGGTTTCCGCTTCTTCCGGGAGCCGGTTGAGCACCCGGGATACCGCATCGCGCACGTCGTTGGCGGCGATATCCACATCCCGCTCCAGGGTGAATTCCACCGTGGTGCGGGCCGAGCCCAGGCGGCTGCGCGATTCGATCTTGCGCACCCCTTCCACCCCGGAAATCGCCCCTTCGATGACCTGAATGATCTGGGTATCAATGACCTCCGGCGCGGCGCCGGCATAATCCACACTGATGGAGACTTCCGGCGGGTCGATATCCGGGTATTCCCGGATCGGCAATTTCATCAGCGCACTGACGCCAAACACCACGATCAACAGGCTGATCACCGTGGCAAAGACCGGTCGCTTGATGGAGACATCCGACAGAATCATGCAGCCGCCTCGGTGGTGGCCGGGTCATCCGCTTGCGAGTCACCGGATGGGTCGTCTACTGCCGGTGCCGGGTTCAACAACACCCGCTGACCGGGTAATAGCGCCTCCGGATCGTCAATCACCTTCACCGGCTGGCTGCTGCCCAGGCGGGAGTGACCATTGACGATCACGTCCGGTTTGTTGGTCAGCCCGCTGGTCACTTCCACCCAGCCATCGCGGCGGCCGCCCAGTGTTACCGGGTGACGCTGGGCGAGATTGTCCGGGCTCACCGTGAACACATAACTCTGCGCCCCTTGGGTGATGACGGCCTGCTCCGGCACCAGCAACGCGGCCCGTTCCGCCAACTGCACAGACACGCGCAGAAACTGGCCCGGCAACAGCTGGCCCTGTGGATTATTCAGCCGGGCACGCACAGTCAGGCTACGGCTGCTGCTGCTTACCCGGGAATCCAGATGGGTGATAGCGCCTTCAAAAATCTGCTCTTCAAACGCGGAATTACGGGCCTGTACCGGCAAGCCCACGGACAGCTTGGCCAGATAGCGTTCGGGTATCTGGAAGTCCACCTCCAGGTGCCCCAGGTTGTCCAGGGTCGTTATCGGGTTACCCGTCTGCAGGTAGGCTCCGGGGTCCACCTGCCGCAACCCCAACACACCGGCAAACGGTGCCCGGATGGTATGGTCGTTAAAATTGGCGCGAGCCACATTGCGGCTGGCCTCGGCCGCTTCCAGGGTGGTACGGAACGTATCGACTTCGGACTGGGAGATGGCACGCCGCTCCACCAGTTGCTGACCTCGGCGGTAATCGGCCCTGGCCCGCTGGTACTCCGCCTCGGCCCGGGCCAGTTCGGCACGGGCGTTGCGGTCATCCAGAGTCACCAGCAGCTGGCCCCGGGTAACCTGCTGCCCCTGCTGGAAATGGATCTCCGCCACCCGGCCCGGCACTTCCGCCAACAGCACCACGGCCTGGGCCGCCCGGGCGGTGCCCACGGCTTCCACCCGGTCGTAAAGGGGGCGCTCAATGCTCGGCGCCAGGTTCACCACGGTTGGCGGGCGGGTTCCCATGGGCGCCTGCTCAGCCGGCCACAGCCACCAAGCCCCCATTCCCACCAGTGCAACCAGCACCAGTCCCGCGATAATCCGCGCCATGCCATTCTCCGTTATTCTGATTCAAGCCAAGTCTGATTCACGACAGGAAAGTCTAGCGTGCAATTATGCAAGGAATGCGTAACCGCTGTTAGTCAGAACAAATAAATTGAAGAGGGTTCATGTAAAGATCGTCAGCGGCGCAAAACGCTGTCCTAGTGGTAGCTTCCTGAAAAGAAAAAGCCCACCAGCAGGTGGGCTTTTTCTTTCATGTCGCGTGTTGCATGAAGCCTGATGCGTCTCTCTTTACACCATTTCCGCGCGCATCTTCTTCTTGTCGAGCTTGCCCACCGAGGTTCTGGGCAGGGCATCCACAAACACGATTCGATCGGGAATGCCGTAGCGGCTGATCACGCCTTTGTCGGCATAGTCGGCAACCAGCGCCTTGATGCCCTCTTCGTCGGCGTCACCGCTTTTCACCACCAGCGCCACCGGGCGTTCGCCCCATTTATCATCGGGCACACCGACCACGGCACATTCGCCGACTCCCGGATGCTGCAGCACCAGGCCTTCCAGATCGATGGAAGACACCCATTCGCCACCGGTCTTGATCACGTCCTTGATGCGATCGACGATTTTCAGCCAGCCGTCTTCCGACATCACCGCCACATCACCGGTGTGCAACCAGCCGCCGTGCCAGAGTTCTTCAGATTTGTCGGGATCGTTCAGGTAGCCCTGGGTCAGCCAGGGCGCGCGCACGACCACTTCCCCCTGGCTCTTGTTGTCATGGGGCACGTCGTTCATTTCACCATCGACGATGCGTATCTGCACCATGGCCACCGGGCGACCGGTGCGGGTGCGGTAATCCGCCTGGGTTTCCAGATCCGCGTTTTCCAGTTCCGGGGTCAGCTGCGCCAGGGTCAGCAGCGGGCAGGTTTCGCTCATGCCGTAACCGGTATAGATATCGATGCCACGTTCCAGCGCCCCCATGGCCAGCGCCTTGGGCAGGGCCGAGCCACCGATGATCACCTTCCAGCCGCTGAGGTCGATGCTCTTGGCCGCTTCTGCCTGCAACAACATTTGAATAATCGTCGGTACACAGTGGGAGAAGGTGACCTTGTGGGTTACCAGCAATTTCAGCAGGGTGGCCGGCTCGTAACGCCCCGGGTAGACCTGTTTCACCCCCATCATGGTGGCCATGAACGGAATGCCCCAGGCGTGCACATGGAACATGGGCGTGATCGGCATGTAGACATCGTCTTCGTTGAAACGCCCTTGGCCCACGCCGGCCATGGTGTTACGGCCGGCAAAGGTATGCAGCACCAGCTGACGATGGGAGAAATAGACGCCCTTGGGCAGGCCGGTGGTACCGGTGGTGTAGAAGGTAGTAGCGCGGGTATTTTCATCCAGCTCGGGGAAATCGTACTGGGCCGGCGCCGTGGCCAGCAGCTCTTCATATTCACCGGCCAGCGGCAGGCTGTCGCTCCCCTTTACACCATCGTCGTCGAGCAGGATGTAGGTCTTTACCGTCTCGACACGGTCTTTCAGCTCTTCCAGGATCGGCAGGAATTCGCTGTTAACCAGAATCGCATCATCTTCCGCATGGTTGATGGTGTAGAGAATCTGCTCCGGGCTCAGGCGCACGTTTACGGTGTGCAGCACCGCGCCCATCATCGGGATGGCAAAAAAGGCTTCCAGGTAACGGTTGGTGTCCCAGTCCATCACCGCCACGGTATCACCGGGCTTCACGCCCTGCGCCGCCAGCGCCCCGGCCAGACGGTGCACGCGCTCGTTAAGGTCGCGGTAGGTGAACGTGCGATCGCCATAGGTAATCGTCTGGTCCGGTGCCTTGCGCACACCGGCTTCCAGAATATGGTTGATGACCAGTGACGACTCCACCGCAGAGGCGCTGCGGGGGATGTTCAGGTGACTACTCATAACTTGCTCCGTTACCTTGTTATTCTGCCGTTCACGGGCAGGAAAAAAGCGGCACGCTCCTTCCTACCCATCAGTATGTGGGCGTTCAAGACTGACACAGACCTCCACACAGGTCATCTGCCATCAGGCCCAATAGGTTACAAAATACTACCCGTTGTAGACACCTTGTCTAGCACTGCTTTTCCGCGCCTGTTTGCTGCTCTTGCGGCTCATCGTGGTGCACCAATTTATGGTGGGGATGCCATCCTGTTGGCGGATCAAGGATGGGTGAGATCTTTCGGATCCAGCAGCTTTTCCAGCTCCTGCCGGGACAGCCCGGACTGTTCTTCGGCCACATCCAGCACCGCCCTGCCACTGGCAAACGCTTCCTTGGCAATCTTCGCGGCTTTTTCGTAACCGATCACCGGGTTCAGGGCGGTAACCAGAATGGGGTTCTTCCCCACGCCTTCGGCCAGACGCGCTTCATTGAACGTCATGCCCTTGATTGTCCGCTCCGCCAGATTGCTGCAGCTGTTCGCCAGCCACTCAGTCATATCCAGCAGATTGCTGGCCACCAGCGGCAACATCACGTTGAGCTGGAAGTTGCCGCTCTGGGCGGCGATGGTATTGGCCTGATCCAGCCCCATCACCTGGGTTGCCACCATGGTGGCGGACTCGCAAATCACCGGATTCACCTTACCCGGCATGATCGACGAACCTGGCTGGGTGGCCGGCAACTGCACCTCACCCAGCCCATGGATCGGCCCGGAGTTCATCCAGCGCAGGTCGTTGCTGATCTTCATCAGCACCACCGCCACGCCACGCAGCGCCGCCGATAACGCCAGCGGACTGTCCAGCGCACTCTGCGCTACAAAGGGATGGGGCATGGCGCGAAAGGCCAGATCCGTTTCTTCTGCCAGGTGGCGGGCAAAGGTGTCGGCGAAATCCGGGTGGGCATTAATGCCGCTGCCCACCGCCGTGCCGCCCTGGGGCACCGCCAACAGGTCATCACGGGCCCGCGCCACACGCCCACAGGCATCCTGCAACTGCATGGCCCAGGTCTGCAGCTCCTGCTCCACGGTCACCGGCATGGCATCCATCAGGTGAGTGCGGCCGGTTTTCACGGTCTCCCTATGCTCGCGGGCACGCAGGCCCAGCTCGGCAATCAGTTGCTCAAGCGCCGGGATCAGGTTTTCCGTAACAGCCAGCGCGGCAGACACATGAATGGCTGTGGGAATGGTGTCGTTACTGCTCTGGCCCAGGTTCACATCGTCATTGGGGTGAATGGAGGCACCCGCTTCCTCACACAGATGCGCAATCACCTCATTGACGTTCATGTTGGTGCTGGTGCCGGAACCGGTCTGGAAGATATCCACCGGAAACTGGTCCAGGTGATGGCCCTCCAACAGATCGTTGCAGGCACCGACAATGGCCACGGCCTTGTCGGCTGACAACGTTTCAAGCTGCCGGTTGGTTTCCGCCGCGCACCGTTTGATGCGGACCACGGCCTGGATAAAGCGGGTTGGCAACTGACGGCCGCTGATAGGGAAGTTATCCACCGCGCGCTGGGTCTGGGCGCCCCAACGTGCGCTGGCCGGAACCGCTATATCACCCAGGGAATCGGTTTCTATGCGCGTATCGGAATGGTGCGTGGACATGATCAGCCTCCTGCCAACAATAAAACCTGTGTTGTTTCATCATGGCATGGCGACAACGGGGATTCATTACAAGTCGGACCGCCTCAGGCCTGAAGGGATAGCACCGTATCTGCCAGGTCCCCCGCCAGTTGCTGCAATTCCTGCCTGTCGCCGGAACGCTGGGCGAACGCCCGCAATCCCATGACTTCGCACTGCAGACGGCGCGCCAATCGATCCGGCTGATGGGCTGGATCGTCAGGTTCGCGTATCTGCCCCGCCGCTTTCGCATCCGCAAAGGCCTGGCGGAAAATAGCCTCCATATCGGCCAAGCGTGTTTCGATTTTCTGCTGTAACGCCGGGGTTTCTGCTCCCGCTTCCAGTAGCCCCTTTACCAGCATGCAGGCCCGGGAAGGCGGGTTGGTGTCGCGCAGTTTGCCCAGTTCGCGCAGATACTCTGCCAGCCCTTCAATGGGGGTTTGCTGGCCACGGAGGTTATCCAGGAAATCCTTGCCCATGGTGCCGGCATACAAGTCCAGGGCCTGACTATAGAGCGATTCCTTGTTGCCAAACGCGGCATAGATGCTGCCAGGGCGCATATCCAGCGCGTGCTCGATATCTTTGAGAGAGGTGGCATGAAAGCCTTTCTCCCAGAACAGGGTCACGGCCTTCTCGAGGCAATCTTGCCGATCGTACGCCGCCATTCTGGGCATCTGTTATCTCCACCATGCAAACAATGAGGGCAGTTTAACAATTTTTGAGTATTCACTCAAAAAAGGTATTGCAGTCGCTCATACACGTGTTAGGGTGACGCTGTTCTTGAGCGATCACTCAAATAAAGACATCGCTTATCCCGGCTGATCCAAAGGAGGACACCATGACCGATTTCACCCTGCACACTGAAGAGACGGCCCCCGAAGCCAGCCAGGCGCTGTTGAAAGAATCGCAAAAAAGTTTTGGCATGATTCCCAACCTGCATGCCGTCATGGCTGAAGCCCCCGGCCTGCTGGAGGGCTACCAGAAACTGCACGCTTTATTCCTGGAAACCAGCTTTACCGACGAGGAAGTGACCGTGGTCTGGCAAACCATTAACGTGGAACATGCCTGCCACTATTGCGTCCCCGCCCATACCGGCATTGCCAAATCCATGGAAGTGGACGACCGCATCACCGACGCGCTACGCGACAAGACGCCCTTGCCCACAGATAAACTGGAAGCCCTGCGGGACTTCACGTTATCGGTGGTCCGCGATCGCGGCGAAGTGAACGATGAAGCAGTGAAGGCTTTCCTCGCCGCCGGCTTTGAAAAGCGGCATATTCTGGAAGTGATTCTGGGCCTGTCCCAGAAGGTGATGAGTAATTACACCAATCACCTGGCCAACACCCCCGTCGATAAACCGTTCAAAAAGTTTGAATGGCATGCAGATGGCGGCGAGACCAGCTGAGTGCAGCGGTCGTGCCCGATTTATTGTGGCAGTAACCCAATGGTGGCCTTCAAGGTGCCGTTGGGTACCACGATATCGCCCAACCGGTCTGCGCCGAAATAAACGTCGGCTTTCACCGCTTGCCCCACCTGACCGCCATAGCTGGACGGATTGGTCAAACCAGCAACGCCATCATTGATCCGGTTCTGGGCACTGGCACCAAACAGTATCTTGTTGGACAGGGTCAATTGCGGTGGCTCGCCTGCGCCGGTTTCATTTCGACCTGTCAATTCAAGGCGCCCTTCAGTGATGGCAATATCCCCCTGAATATCCGCCAGTCGCAACTCCACATCGGCACGTCCCGGTTCGGAAATAGACCAAAAGGAGCCCTGGCCACTGGCCAGATTACTGCCCGGCTGATCAGCAACAGAATAAAGCCGTATCGCACTGCTGTAAGCCAGGAAGTTTTCTCCGTCCGGCGGTGGCGAAATGCGGAAATTGGCCAAGCCTTCCAGGTTCAGGTCCATGCCCGCAATGCCTACCACTTCATCACCACGTGGCAGCGACACACCGCCCAACAATCCTTTGAACTGCATACGGGCCCGTGGGGACAGTAGATCAATCCCTCCTTCGTAAGCATTGGTGCCATCGGTGCCTGACCAGGTATTCTTGAGCCACACACGCATATCATCTGCTGCTAACAGGAACTGACTGTTAATCATGCCCAGGCCCATGTTCACCGTAGGGTCCGTATCGGCGATCAGAAAGTGGGTCCCTTTTGCCCAGTTATCCCCCTGCTGATGACTGACATCCAGGGTTTGTGTCATCAGCAGCACATCAGCCATGAACCCATTGGATTCACTGCCCGGGACATCCGACTGACTGCCGCCGGGATACAGGGACAGGTTGGCATTGATATTGGCCAGGGTATAAATCAACCCCCAGTTATAGGTTTCCGGGGTCATACCGGCATAGCCTGTACTGGCATCCTCTTGCGCACTCACAGTGACCTGGTTGGAATAGGCCAGCAGGTTCCCCTCACGAATCAGGGCCAGCATGGCGTCGGCATTACTGCGATTCACATTGGCGCTGTACCCGGCGATGTTGCCCACGGAAAATTCCAGCATCTTGCCACCGGCAGGGGCACAGCCACTTCCATTGAGTCCAGCCCCCCAACACAGCCCACCCGGCCCCTGGTTGGCGGGCACCACGTCCAGGGTAATATTGGGGAAATCGAAGCCTTTTGCGACCCGGTTGCCCGATCCATCCTGCAAGTTACGCCAGTCACCGAATTCCAGCAGCGACTGGTTGCCCCCGGCCCGGCCGATCTGCCAACGCAGATCGGTGGGCTTGACCACATCTCCCTGGTTTTTCTTGTAATTCCAGCTCAGTCCGAAATTGATACCACCACTGCGGTTACTGTAGTCGTATGAGCCCGACGTTTCGGTACTATCCCACACACCGCCACCACGCGCTTCGAACACGGTGTCGTAGAGAGTGCCTTCCCAGCCGAAATTCAGCATGGGTTTGTCATTGGCAGTGACAGTAGTCATATCCTGATCAGGATGAAACTTGTAAAGCAGATCAAAGTTGAGCAGATAATTCACATCCCCGGCCACCCGCAAGCCGTCACTGGTCACACCCACCGAGCCCTGCGGCATATCCCAAAGAAAATCCAGGTTATCGAAAGTGATGTTGGCGTGATAAAACCAATTCTGCCGATAAAACAGGCTGGCATCTTCAATGCCGATATACAGCGAGGCCGGGTTATTGGTTTCGTCGCGAAAAAAAATGCCGCGGTTCTGCAAGCGAAATTCCAGGGGTGCCACCAGAGCCCAGTGCCCGAAACTGCGACCTGGCTCCGAAGCAAGCGTCATGCCCTCAACGGCCAAACGCGAACGGGCCAGTTCACTGTTGATAGAAAGGAACGCATCACTGCCATCACTGCCTACATCCAGTTCCGTATTCAGCAGGGTATCTGGCGTGTTCATCTTGGTCAGTGAGAGGCCATTGATATACAACCCCCCCGCTTCACTGGGCACAGGCGTATCGATTTCCCAGCGTACCTGCTGGGCAGACAGGGCAGACCCATCAAAGGCCACCGTCATGCCATCCTGGCCGTCTACCCGGGCCAGCTCCGATTCACTCATGGGTTGCAGGGCAAGGCCGCTCACCGGTAAGACACTCAACAACCAATACGGCAGCCTCAACGTTTTTCGCACTAGCAAAACGTGGTACTCCCATAGCAGTTCGGAGCCGGTTCCAGCTTGAAGTTGGCCTGTTCGATCTTGTATCCGGGGGCGCCAAGCAATGACAAAGCATCACCAAGCGTCAAATTCCCTAACTGTGCATTATCGTTATAGACGTCATTCAGCTTTACTGAGGGGGCATTCATCCACCAGCCAGTATTCGCGGGCACCGAATAAGCACTGTCACACCGCGCAGACGCATAGCTGGTCCCCGCACAGGCATCCAGTGCTGTCGCCAGAGTACCATTGTCGATAAATTCCTGGGTTGGTGTGGTCTTGCTGTAACGGGGGTAGGCGATGGGTTCGCGCTGAAAGGCAAGGAAAAAATCGCTGGTATCTTCAAAAGTGATTTTATGCAGCAGGCGGGTATTGGCATCCAATGAGGCATAGGCATTGCCCAGCAGGTCTGCAAGTCCACCATCGATAGCCGCATCATTCAGTTTCAGCTGGGCGGCATTCAAGCCCAGGTTGTTCAGGCGTGTACCGGCAATGTCAATGAAAAGTGCATCGCTTTTGGCCGTTCCACAGGTATCATTTTCTGTGGCGGTTCTACCAATACACCCCCAGGCATCAAGGCCGATGGGAAGACCGAGACAGAATTCACCGATTAACGCCCCAGCACAAACCGTGGCTTTAACACGCATGGAAAGCGACATCTCGGTGCCGAGAAAACCACTCACCGTATTCACCCCGGAATGACAACCCAGCACCGAACTCCCCGTGGTGGCCGAAGGATCACAGCTGCGATGCAGCATGTTTTCCTGGTTGACAATACCGCTCTGCTCATAGACCCGGCCGATACTCATGCCACCGTCTGCCTTTTGCGCACCGATCTTGATGCCGGCGACTTCACGCAGGGTAGAGGTATCATCATTCTTTACCGCCACCTCGATATAAGGGCGAGTGAGCTTGAACAGGCTGCCCGGGTCTCCCAACTCGCTGCCATTGCGCCCCATCAGGCTGACATAGTCCAGGTCGATATCGCAGCCCTGTTGACCCGTCAGATAGTCGTTAATCCCCCCGCAACCGAGTTGGATCTTGGACATGTTCATGTTCATTTCCAGCTCGCCATCCAGCCCCATGCGGTAGAAATTAAACGGTGTGGAATATTCATTGGCCCCTGTCAGTTCAGTGCCGGTAATCTTGTCGTTAAGAATCAACCCCTGAGCCACCACGTCGCGCAATTCGGATTCTTCGAGTGGCTGCAAAGTCAGGGCGTGTGAAACAGGCGCAATAGCCAACAGCATGATGTGGCCGGCCAGAAAAACAGAAAGGGTGCGTATTGTTGTTTTCATTCTAGCCCGCCTAGTAACCGTACATTTTCATGGCACCGTCAAAGCGCATTTGGGCTGCGCCATTTATAGCATTAGGGCCGTCTGCTGCCCGGAATCCCAGGGCCGTGCCGGTGGTGTTATCGTGCAGATAACCAGTGGCGCCAAATTCCGCCGCCATCTTCAGGTTCAGGTAAAGATCAAAATCCCCGTAATACGCGGTGTTCCCGGTGACGCCGGCATGATCGTAAGTCAGCTGAAAGGACAACCGGTTGTTGGGATCGAAACCGGCACCAAAACGGGCGGAGCAATCCGCATCACAGTAGCCAGAAGGCGATGAATCGGTTCGGCTGGCATCCAGTTGTGCCTTGTTGAAACGCAGCACGCCGTGATAGTCCTTGAGCACCAACCAGGAATCATCCCGGTCGTTGAAACGCAGGGCGATCCGGCAATCCGGGGTGCCATTAGGCGCAGAAGCAGAAAAAGCCGGGCAGTTGTGGTGGACGATACTGCCGTCCCCGGCAATATCCGTATTAATCAGAAACTCCATGTTCAGCCCGATACCTTCGCGTCCGGTCACATCGGCCATGGCTGAATCATCCAGGGGTAACAGGCCGTTTGCGCTTGTCAGGGCACTGGCGAACAGCAAAGCGGTCATGATCGTTGCACGAATCGTCATGCGGCCTCCCTAGTACTGCGCCGAAAAACTGGTAAAGCGGAATTCATTGATCACCATGCCTTCGATACGGGCATCCCCCAGGTTGGCCACCCCGGTATTGATCACATTCACAGGACTGGTTGTGGGCGTATTCCCGGAAAGGGTGGTGAGGTAGTGCATGGGATTAACCTTGCCATTGACGGTGGCAGCACGGCCCCCCGGGAATGAATAGCCGCCACCGTAACCGCACTGGAAACGTGCATCGCCAGATCCGCCGGGGGTGCAGTTCTGGGCCGTGGTCTGGTACCGCGTCGAGTCACTGGAACACCCCGACCAGTTGCCGGGACAGGTAAATTCATTGTTGCCGGGACGCACATCCACTGCCGTCATACGGTAGGCAAAGGCATCAAAATTGGCACAACCGGTACATTTTCGGAAAAATATTCCGTCATTCGTGGTGTTGTACTGGTTTCTCGACGCCGGCATGGAGGTGGGTGGATTAGCACAGCCAACGCCCTGACAGGGATACCAGTCCCCCCACCGTGAATAACCATGGGTCTTGAAGTAATTGCCCGGCACGGTGACCGCAGGGGTAGCACCGGGGGTGTTGGCCAACAGTGCCGCCCGGGCCGTGACATAACCGGCATCCGGCGCATCCGGTACGGCCAGGCTGTAATGACGCCGATACACCGCCAACTCATCGGGAATGGCATCCACTTCCAGGATAAAGTTGCCGTTCTGAACCGGGTTACCCAGTCCGTCACGGGGCACGTCAATGGTCAGGGCCTGGTAGAAGAGATGCCCCAGTGGCAAATAGGCATCCACATTGCGGAAATGCAATCCCGAGCGCGGGTCGAAGGCCACCGGTTCACCGAGCACATCACTTTCCTGGCCCAAGATCTGGTTGGCACTGAAACGAAAATCGCCCTGCAGGTGACTGTGATAGAGAAGGGCCAGCGTATTGTTGCCCGGTTCGGTAAACTGGAACAGACGTAATACACTGTCGGAGGCGTTACCCTGGATAATGGTTTGGGTCTTGAGCAGGCCCTCATTGTCTAGCGTAGCCGGGTTTTTGCCTGCCTCGATTTCTCCCCAAAAGGAAAACCGGTAATCCGGTTGACTGGTGGGGGCAAGAAACTCTAAAACGGTTTTCGATGATGTTGCTGAATCAGTATCTCCCCCCCAGGTCACAATGCCATTACCAATGGCATCTTCAGCAGTGTCATCACCCGCGTAATCCATAACCCTTAACACATAGGGGTTATCGTGGGCAGAAAAGCGGGAGATGGTTCCACCTATCGGGCACCCGAGCCCTCCACTTCCCTGCCCCGCACAAGGATTCATCGTGCCTGAAGATGACGTCCATGTGGTGCCAGGCCCTACACCTGAAATACTGACCCCATACCACCGCAAGTCTCCTCGCTTGAACGTGGTATCCGGGGCAACACCAGACCCAACCTGCTCGAAATAGCTGGTTGGCTTGGTGAGCCAGCGAAAGTCCTCCCAGACAAAGGCAAGCCCGGCGCCACTGACATTGGACATGGCCGCCTCATCCATCTGTTCAAGCGCCGCCATACCCGGCAAGGGCAGGAAGGCCAGCCATCCGAACAGAACTGCCTGCACTGCGTTGCATACAATACGCTTGCGATGATGTGCCATTCGCATCACGCGCTCTCCCGTATACTTTTTCGTTATTCTTATTCCCTATCTGCCAACATATGTTCACAGACGGTTGCTATGGTTTTACACAAAGTGGCGCGGGCGTATTGATCAAACAATGACCACATAGCAATTTTTTGTATACAAACTTTCAGGTCACTGTTTTAAATGGCTTTTTCTTATCAATGGCAAATGGGCGAAAAAGTCATAAATCAAATATTCAGGCCAACCAGGGAAGTTGAATCTCAATAAACCCCTTTAAAATCAAAGCTTTAAGTAGAACCCGAATAATAACTGTAAACGTAATTTGTTAGCTGAATGCAAACGGCAGGTTTCAACCTGGCTGGTGCTACGCCGGGTTGCTGCTTTTTTGGGGGGAGGATAGGGCCGCAAGCGACGCTACCGAGGTGATCAGGCCACTTATTTGCCGATGCAGAACGAGGAGAAGATTCGCCCCAGCAGATCATCAGCGGTAAAGGCACCGGTGATTTCTTCCAGGGCTTTCTGGGCGGCGCGCAGGTCTTCGGCCAGCAGCTCGCCAGCCGCATGGCCATGCAATTGCCGCTCACCACTGTCCAGTGCCGCCAAGGCCTGCTCCAGCGCCGTGATATGGCGGCGGCGGGCGGAAAAGCGACTTTGCCCTTCCCCTTGATAGCCGGCAGCGGCTTTCAAGTGATTACGCAACGCCTCCAGCCCATCACCGCTGGCTGCGGAAATCACAAAGGCGCCATCCTCGCGTTTTCCGGGGGGGATCCCGGACAAGTCAGCCTTGTTGAGTACCACGGTGACGGGCAGCTCCAGGTTTTCCAGCTGCTGCTGGCTTTGCGGCAGCAGGCTGTGGATATCATTGATATCCCCCTCGCTATCGCGGGAATCCACCATCACCAGCAAACGATCGGCCTTGCGCATTTCAGCGTAGGCACGCCGAATCCCTTCCTGTTCCACCACGTCAGCACTGTCACGCAGACCGGCGGTGTCGATCAGATTCAGGGGCATGCCGTCCAGCTGAATGGATTCGCGCAGCACGTCCCGGGTGGTGCCGGCAATATCGGTAACGATAGCCGCATCAAAACCGGCCAGGGCATTCATCAGGGACGACTTGCCGGCATTGGGTTTGCCGGCGATCACCAGGGTCATGCCTTCACGTACCAGTCGGCCCTGGTTGGCTTCATCCAGCACCCGCAGGCACTGACGTCGTACCGCCGTCAGGTCGCTGGCCACCTTGCCGTCGGACAGGAAATCAATTTCCTCTTCCGGGAAGTCGATGGCCGCTTCCACATAGATGCGCAGCCCAATCAGAGCTTCGACCAGCTGGTTCACTTCATCGGAAAACACCCCCTGCAGGGAATGCAGGGCGGCACGGGCGGAGGCGCTGGTGCCGGCATCAATCAAGTCGGCGATGGCTTCCGCCTGGGTCAGGTCCATCTTGTCGTTGAGGAAGGCACGCTGGGAGAACTCACCGGCGCGGGCCTGACGAGCACCGGCTGCGATGCAGGCAGCTACCAGCATGTCCAGAATAACCGGGCCGCCGTGGCCCTGGAGTTCCACCACATCTTCCCCGGTAAAGGAATGCGGGGCCGGAAACGTGATGGCCAGGCCTTCGTCGAGAATTTCCCCAGCCTGATCACGAAAACGCCGAAAGTGCGCCACCCTGGGTGACAGTGATTGCTCACCAACAACAAGAGACGCGATGCTCAGGGCCTGCGGACCGGAAAGACGCACCACACCGACGCCACCCCGGCCAGGAGCGGTGGCAATGGCAACAATGGTATCTGGGGAAGAGGTGTGCATAAGAGGATTATAGAGAACGCCTGATGCCTCGCGCCAGACGCCGGACAGAAAAGAAAAAAGCCGATCTTTTGATCGGCTTCATTCTGTCTTGCGGCCAGCGTGGTGCGTCAGGCCTCATTCTCGATCTTGCGGGTAATGATCCACTGCTGGGCAATGGACAGGATGTTGTTGGTCAGCCAGTACAGTACCAGGCCGGCCGGGAACCACAGCATGAACACTGCAAAGATCATCGGCATCCATTTCATCACCTGCGCCTGGGTCGGGTCCGCCGGTGTCGGGTTCAGGCGGGTCTGCAGGAACATGGACGCGCCCATCAGGATCGGCAGCACAAAGTACGGATCCATCACAGACAGGTCGTTGATCCACAGGAAGAACGGCGCCTGGCGCAGCTCAACGGATTCCAGCAGCACATAGTACAGGGCGATAAACACCGGCATCTGTACCAGCATGGGCAAGCAGCCACCCAGCGGGTTGATCTTTTCCCGCTTGAACAGATTCATGGTTTCCATCTGCTGCTTCTGCTTGTCGTTCTTGTTCTGCTCCTTGATGCGCTGCATTTCCGGCGCAACCTTGCGCATCTTGGCCATGGAACGATAGCTGGTGGCGCTGAGCTTGAAGAAGATCGCCTTGATGATGAAGGTCAGCAGGATGATTGCCACACCCCAGTTACCCACACCGCCACCGATGTCGATATCCATACCGAAGACGGACACTTCCCCGCTCTGCAGGAACACCAGCAGGGCAAAGATGGGCTGGGAGATAAACCACAACCAGCCGTAGTCCACGGTCATGTTCAGGCCCGGGCTGATCGCTTCCAGGTTGTCCTGCTGCTTGGGACCGGCATAGAACTCGGCATACAGCACCGACTCTTCACCCGGCTGCACCGTGGTATTCGGAGACACGAATCGCAGCAGGTACTGGTCGCGTGATTGCAGGTACACGCTGGAGTAATGGTTTTTCTGTTTGGCGTCGGGAATCCAGGCAGACACAAAGTAATGCTGGACCATGGCAAGCCAGCCGCCTTCCACGGTCTGGTCCAGCTTGACCCCGTCTTCACTCATGTCATCAAACGTGAGCTTGTTGTAAGGCTTCTCCGGATTCCAGTACGCAGCCCCCAGGTAGGTGGGCATGGGCGCGAAGCCGGTGGTGGACAACCCGGGGTCATCGCTACCATCGCGCTTGATCTGGCCATACAGGGCACCCGTCCAGGGGCTGCTGCCGTTATTGCGGACGATATGGCTGACACGAACCAGGTAGCTGCCTTTCTCGAAGGTATAGCGCTTGATGATTTCGGCGCCATTGTCCTGGGTCAGGGTCAGATCCACATTCAGCTCGTTGCTGCCCTCGGCAAGCTGGTAACTCTGCTGGGCACTGCTCCAGTGCGGGCGACCTTTGCTGGAATCGGTGCCGTTCTTGCCTACCAGGCCACTCTGGGCCACGTAGGTGCCACTGTTGCTCTGGTCCATGAACACAAAGGGCTGATCAGGGGTATCGATATGTTTGGGGTAATCAGGCAATGCCAGACGAACGATATCACCGCCGACCGGGTTGATTTCTACCCGCAGCACATCGGTGCTGACCTCGATGCGCCTGGAGGAGGTGGCGGTATCCGGAGTATCGATCTGGGGAGCGACAGGTTGATCACCGTCAGCCTGGGCGGCCGGGATGCTGTTCTCGGTTTCCGGCTGCGGCGCAGGCAAATCCGCACTGTCTGCGGATGAAGGGCTCCCTTGCTCTGCCACCTGTTCAACAGGGACAGGGGTTGCCGAGTCTGCGTGATCCCGCTGCCAGGCCTGAATCATCAGGTATGAGACAACGGCAATGCCGGTAATAACTAGGGCGCGCTGGATTTCCATAAGAGGCTTATCTGTGGCGTGAAAAACGGGCCGCAGTTTCTCAAGCTTGCCGACACTTAGCAAGCAGCTTGTCAAATAGCCGGGTGATATCGCGGGTAACCTGATCCGGATCCGGGTTCTCGATTCGACCCCTGACCAGCAGGATTATGTCCAGACCAGCCAGTTCCTGCTGCCGGCAACGGAACTGTTCGCGTACCCGCCGCTTGATTCTGGCACGGTCTACGGCGCGTTTGGCGCGTTTACGGCCAATCACCAGGCCCAGTCGGGGCTGCGGTTGGGTATTGCGTGTTACCAGAAGCAAGTAACTGCCCAAGCCAACCTTCCATTCAGGTTGATCAAAGACGGTCTGATACTGGGAACCGGTAAGGAGGCGGTGTTGGCGGGTAAAGGCCTGTGAGATGGGCACTGTTACCTCAGCCAGGAAGGCAAGGTAAAACGGTTGGCTTATGCAGCCAACCGCTTACGGCCCTTGGCACGACGAGCGGCCAAAATTTTGCGGCCATTTTTCGTGGCCATACGAGCACGGAAACCGTGAGCACGTTTGCGCTTGAGCACGCTTGGCTGGAATGTACGTTTCATGGCGTCTTCCCCATGGATTAGACAGCGATTAGAAGGGCGGCAAGTCT
>OJBU01000036.1_pt1 | contig 22340 bp, 23 predicted proteins | sample 1591241 | NCBI WGS metagenome assembly OJBU01 (sample SAMN05416770, study PRJEB24817) | seawater metagenome | isolation source: Sea water | place: Canada:Atlantic | collected 2013-07 | reverse complement strand
TACGAGATCTAGTACGGTCTCGTGGGCTCGGAGATGTGTATAAGAGACAGCGAGAAGGCCATTCGTTCCGGCCTGGAAGCCGAAGTCACCGTACCCGCCAGCGCCGTGCCTGAATGCTTTACCGCAGACGATCTTGCCACCTTGTTCATCACCGGCACCGTATCGCTGAGCGATGGGGACAGCGTGACAGTGGCAAAATCTGACGATTCCAAGTGTGGCCGCTGCTGGCGCCTTCTGCCCGAAGTTTCGGAAGATGGCGACCTGTGCAACCGCTGCGAGAGCGTGGTTGCCCAACTGGACACCGCGGCATGAGCACGCTCGCCAAATTCCGGATCTACGGCATCGCGCTGGCGCTGGCGATCTTCGCCATCGACCAGTGGGTGAAGAACTTCGTGGTGGAGGACCTGGGCCTGAGCCGCGTGGGTGACCACTATCCGCTGCTGCCCTTCTTCGATTTCACCCGCACCAATAATTACGGCGTCTCCCTCGGCATGTTCGAGGCGACGAGCATGGAAATGCGCTGGATCCTTGTCGGCGTCACCGCACTGATCGCATTGGTCGTGCTGATCTGGATGATGCGCGAAAAGCTGCCAGGCGACATCGCGGCCCTGGGGCTGGTGCTTGGCGGCGCATTGGGCAATATCCGTGATAGATTTCTGCATGGCTATGTCATCGATTACGCCGATTTCCACATCGGGGACTTTCGCCCATTCCTGATTTTCAATATTGCCGATGCAGCAATTACGATTGGCGTCGTTATAATCCTTGCCCGCGCCTTGTTCATGCGCGAGAAACCGGCAAGCGAGCAGGACGCCGAAGCCTGAACCTGCCCCGGTCTACACCGGGCCGGCCTAATGCCGAATTTACGTGAAAGAGTGATATCCATGGCAAAATTCTCCCGCATCATCACCGTGGCAATCGCCGCCGGAGCGCTGTCCGCATGTGGCGGCATCGATCTCGGCTCGCGCGACCGGCCGGATGAATTCGCCGTGCAACGCCAGGCTCCACTGGTGATCCCGCCTGATTTCCATCTCGCCCCGCCAGAGCCGGGTGCTCCGCGTCCAGTAGAAGGCACCGCATCGGAACAGGCATTGGAAGCTCTGTTTGGCGGCCCGGCAGAGCGTAGCTCCGTTGAAACCAGCGCACTCCAGCACGCGGGCGAGGCCGATCCGGGCATCCGTTCGAGCGTAGGCGACCATTTGACCTACACAGTGGACAAGGGTGCCAGCACCCGCGCCATCATCGCCGCGCCAGAAGGTGACGGGCAGAGCGCGCGTTCAGTCATTCCTGGCTGACGATTGCGCTCGCCCCATTGGGCAAGGGTTACATTGGTGAAGGGCAAATAGAAGGTGCCTGAAGGCAGGCGCCTGCACTATCCCTCCTGCTTAACCAGCAATTTGTCGATCTTGCGACCATCCATGTCCATGACTTCAAAACGCCATCCCTGATCGCAGAAATACTCGCCTTCAGCCGGAAGGTGCTTCAACACATAAAGCGCATAGCCTGCAGCAGTGGCGAACTCGCGCCCCTCGGGCAGATCCAGATTCAGACGGTCGGCCAATGTGTCAGCAGTCAGCGCGCCAGAAACCAGCAGCGATCCATCCTCCCGTTCCACGATCAATGGCATGTCGCCTTCGTCCTGATGGCTGGCGAAATCACCGGCAATGGCAGACAGGACATCGGCCGTGGTGACGATCCCGTCCAGATGGCCGTATTCGTCATGGACCATTGCCATGCCGGTCCCTGATTGCTGCAGGGCTCGCAACGCATCCAGCGCATCAAGCTGATCGGGAACGACCTCGCTCTTGCGCAGAAGGTCCGTTAGGCGAACAGGCGCGCCGGCAACCTGCAGCGCCAGCAACTCGCGCACTTTGACCACGCCCACCATCTTGTCCGGAGATCCCTCGGCAACAGGCAACAGCGAATGCGGCGAACCAGCGACCACCCTTCGTATCTCTTCCTCGCTGGCGTCCGCATCCAGCCAATCGATTTCGGTGCGCGGGGTCATCAGTTCGCGCACAGGCCGGTCAGCCAAACGCATGATGCCGGACAGGATGGCGCGTTCCTGCTCCACGATCACGCCGGTGCGGGTAGCATCGGCGAAGATCATCTGCAGCTCCTCGGCGGTCAATCGGTGATCACCCTTGTGGCGAATGCCCAGCGCGGCAAGCAGCATATTGGACGTCGAATCGAGCAGCCAGACGAAAGGCGCCGCGATTCGCGCCAGCATATCCATCGGCCGCGCCATCACCAATGCAATCGGCTCCGCAGTGCGCAGGGCCAATTGCTTGGGCACAAGTTCGCCAATCACCAGGCTGAAGAATGTGGTGAGGCCGATGACCAGCGCGAAACCTGCACTGGAGGCGGTTTCCGGATCGAGACCAAGCAATGCCAGCCGTTCGCCTGTCGGCTCACCCAGAGTGGCGCCCGAAACAGCGCCCGCGATGATACCGATCAACGTAATGCCGATTTGCACGGTGGAAAGAAACTTGCCCGGCTCTGCGGCAAGACGCAGGGCGACTTCTGCGCTTCTGCTGCCGCGATCCGCCGCCATCTGCAAACGCGCCGTGCGCGCGGATACGATCGCCAGTTCAGACATGGCAAAAACACCGTTGAGCACTATCAGGAGGAGGAGTGCGACGAGGAAATGCCAAGGAAATGGTGACATCAGGATTCGGGCGCTAGCAGATTAGCACGGCGGCGCGAAGAGAGAGTATCACAGGAAGTTACGGAACGCGGTGGCCCTTTGATCATTATCTTCTATGCAAGGACGGACTCGACCTATGGAGTCTGCTGCTAGCAAGAGGGACAAATTTCATGAAATCGAAAAAGATTCTTTTCTCGTCGATCGGCGCACTGGCGCTGGTTGGCACCACCACCGCTTGTGTGACAGACCCCAACACCGGCAATCAGGTCCTCTCGCGCACCGCTATCGGCGGCGTCGGCGGCGCGGGCCTTGGCTACCTTCTGGGCGGTCTTATCGGCGGCAAGACTGCACGCATTGTTGGGGCAGGTATTGGCGGTGCAGCAGGCGGCTATGTCGGCTACCGCATGGACGAACAGATCCGTGAACTGGAAGAAGTCACCGCAGGCACGGGTGTTGATGTTTCGGAAACCCCCAATGGCGACGGCATCCTTGTTAATTTCCCTGATGTCACCTTCGCAGTTGATTCGACCACGGTCTCTCCGCAGATGCGCTCTACACTCGACGGTGTCGCGCAAAGCATGGTCGAGCATCCAAGCAGCCTGATCGACGTGATGGGACACACCGATTCGACCGGTAGCGACCAGTATAATCTGGACCTGTCGCGTCGCCGTGCCGAATCCGTGGCGAATTATCTCGTGTCACGTGGCGTGGCGCGTTCTCGCATTGAGACGGTTGGTTATGGCGAGCAATATCCGATTGCCGATAACACCACCGATGCAGGTCGATCGGAAAATCGTCGTGTGGAGATCCGCATTACGCCTGTGACACAAGAAGATGTGAATGCAGCGTATTGATCGCTCGATCCTATCTTTAAAAAGGGGGGGCGTCCTGCGGGGCGCCCCTTTTTTGTTCTGGGTGAGCTAATTGCGTGAAATATGTGCTGCCCTTTTGGCCAGCCGTTCCACCGCTGCTGCATGGATGCCGGGCGCACTGACCAGCAGGCCAAAGGCGCGCGGATCGTGCTTGTTATAGGCGATTGGCTTGCCGAATGCGTCGGTCACCCGCGCCCCGGCCTCACGCGCGATAAGGGCTGCAGCACCAATGTCCCATTCATATCCCCATCGCAAAGTGGCCAGCATGTCAGCTTCATTACTCGCCACCATGGCCACGCGCAGGGCGATGGAATTGGGCTTGTCGACGAGGCTGAGATCCTGGTCCTCTTTGGCAAGCGCATCGGCAGGTACGCGCGCGCCAGCAAATTTCGTGCGGCGCGATGCAACCAATCGTTCGCCATTGCGCCAAGAACCCTGCCCCGCCTTGGCGGACCACACTTCCTCGCGCGCAGGGGCGACCAGTGCGCCCCACAAGGGACGTCCGGCACTGATCAGCGCGACAGATACCGCCCAACCTTTCCGGCCGCGGATAAAATCTCGGGTGCCGTCGATCGGATCGACCAGCCAGATGAGACCTTTGCCAAGCCGTCCGGCATTATCGGCAGTTTCCTCGCTCAGCCAACCGGCGGACGGAAGCAGCCGCCCCAGCTCGCGTTTGAGGAAGGCATCGACTGCCAGATCGGCCTCACAGACCAGACTGCCGGGAGATTTCTCCCAGCTTTCCAAGGCATAGCCGTTACCCGGCCACCGCTGAAGCGCCATGTGACCCGCCTCACGGCAGATTTGCTCAAGTCTTATCGTGTCGATCATTGTGGCAAATGGAGATGATAGACCAAAGCAGGGTTTGCAAGGCGTGCGCGATGATGCTTAAGCCCGCCGCAGGAATCATTTTTCGACATATGAAGGCACCCGCGCATGAACATTCACGAATACCAGGCCAAGGAATTGCTCTCGAAATTCGGCATCGGCATCCCCACCGGCTACCCTGCAAATAATGTAGAAGAAGCTGTCGAAGGTGCGAAAAAGCTGCCCGGGCCGCTTTATGTCGTAAAGGCTCAGATCCATGCTGGTGGTCGTGGCAAAGGCAAGTTTTCTGAACTTCCCGCTGATGCCAAGGGCGGTGTGCGCCTCGCCAAGAGCGTGGATGACGTGAAAAGCGATGCGCAGGACATGCTGGGCAATACGCTGGTCACAATCCAGACAGGCGACGACGGCAAGCAGGTCAACCGGCTTTATGTCACGGATGGCGTGGATATTGCCGAAGAATACTACCTCTCCATGGTGGTGGATCGCGAAACGAGTCGTATCGCAATGATCGTATCCACCGAAGGCGGTATGGATATCGAGGACGTGGCGCATAATACGCCTGACAAGATTGAAACGATCACCATCGATCCGGCAACCGGCTTCATGCCGCATCATGGCCGCGCCGTCGCATTCGCACTGAAGCTGGAGGGCGCGCTGGCGAAAGCCGCCCAGAAGCTTAGCAAGCAATTGTATGAAGCCTTCACCACGCTCGATTGCGAAATGCTCGAAATCAATCCTTTGGTAGAAACCAAGGATGGCGAATTGCTGGTGCTCGACACCAAGATGAGCTTCGATTCCAATGCGCTCTACCGCCACCCCGATGTCGAAGCCATGCGCGACGAGACAGAGGAAGATCCGATGGAAGTCGAGGCCAGCAAGCACGACCTTGCCTACATAAAGCTCGACGGCAATATCGGCTGCATGGTCAATGGCGCAGGCCTCGCCATGGCGACGATGGACATCATCAAACTGAACGGCGCCTTCCCGGCAAACTTCCTCGATGTCGGTGGCGGCGCAAACCGTGAAAAGGTGACTGCTGCATTCAAGATCATTCTGTCAGACCCGGCAGTGGAAGGCATTCTTGTCAACATTTTCGGCGGCATCATGAAGTGCGACATCATTGCCGATGGCATTGTGTCTGCGGCAAAGGAAGTGAACCTTTCCGTGCCGCTGGTTGTCCGCCTTGAAGGCACCAATGTGCAGCAGGGCAAGGATATCCTCGCCAATTCGGGCCTGCCGATCATCTCGGCTGACGATCTGGGCGATGCCGCCCGCAAGATCGTTGCACAGGTGAAGGAAGCCGCCTGATCCGCAACTGACCATCGCGCCTATCGTGTCGGAGCGGGCTCCGGCAGGATAGGCGTGGTCGAGTCCATTTGGGTCAGCCAGTTCTGCCAGATCGTGCTCGTACGACGGTCTGTCATTGCGATCCTGCAAGATAGTGACATGGCGCCGCGGATGCTGCCTTCAATCCAGTCCGTATATACAGCCCCGCATTCGGCATCGCGATAGGCGGTGAACGCCGCATCTGACTGTTCAATTTGCGCAGTGAGTTCAGCATTGCCATCTGCCTGCTGAATCGCAGCGGCAAGATATTCACCGCGCCGTGCATCGGCCCTTTCAAACACCGCCAAAAGACAGTCATTTATATCCAGAGTGGTGACGGCACGGCTGCAGCGCGAGGGCACAAGCGGCTCCCCAGTGCGGCGAAAGCGGAAAATCAGCTCATTCGCTGCCCCGTCCTTGCTGCGTATCTGCACCGCCGCAACCAATCCATCGTCTCCGTCACAGCGCAGGGTCAGACTGGCGAAATAGGCTGCGCATGGCTCAATATCGACCAATCGGAACGTCAGCATATCGTCACGCTCTTCCCAGCCTGTCAGGTCTGGATTGAAGTGCTTGAGCCGCAGCACAAGGCTCCCCTCGTGCTCCACCAGATACAGGTGTTCGGTGAATTGAATGCCGCCATTGTCGCCGGTCTGGATGAATGTGCCGACCATCGTGTCACCCGTCGGCGGCAGCCAGCTCTCCGTTGCGCGGTTCCCGCCAATGCCGGTCCCTTCCCATTGGCCGACCAGCCAGTCCATATCGTCCATGCTGGAGGCAGGAGAGATGTGATCCGCCGGCATTACGCGTGTTTCCTGCGCGCAGACTGGTGCGGATGTAATGCAAGCCAATGCAATGGCGGGAACGATGGTGCGCAAGAGGGAGTCTCCCATGTAGGATATATAGCAGGCTAGACCTGCTTCGCGACGCCGTAAAGCTGGTCTGGTTGATGTAAACGTCAGTTTGTTTACATAAGCGGCAAAGCATAATGAGAGAGGTTTACGATGAAGATATTAGTGCCTGTGAAGCGGGTGATAGATTACAATGTGAAGCCGCGAGTTAAGGCGGATGGGTCGGGAGTTGATCTGGCCAATGTAAAGATGAGCATGAACCCGTTTGACGAGATTGCGGTGGAAGAGGCGCTGCGATTGAAGGAAGCGGGCAGTGCTGAGGAAGTGATTGCGGTAAGCGTGGGGCCGGCCAAGGCGGCCGAGACGCTGCGCACGGCGCTGGCGATGGGCGCGGACCGCGCCATTCTGGTCGAGAGCGACGAGGCGGTTGAGCCGCTGGCGGTGGCCAAGATTTTGCAAGCGATTGCTGATGAGGAAGGTCCGGGCATTGTGATGCTGGGCAAGCAGGCGATCGACGATGACAGCAACCAGACCGGCCAGATGCTGGCCGCATTGATGGGCCGCCCGCAAGGCACCTTTGCCAGCGAAGTGGCAATCGAGGGTGATCATGTCAGCGTGACGCGCGAAGTCGATGGCGGGCTGGAGACGGTGAAGCTGTCGCTGCCGGCCATCGTGACCACCGATCTGAGGCTGAACGAGCCGCGCTATGCCTCATTGCCCAATATCATGAAGGCCAAGAAGAAGCCGCTCGATACCAAATCCCCGGCTGATTATGGCGTCGACGTCACGCCGCGCATCACCACCACGCATGTCGGCGAACCGCCGGTGCGCCAGGCGGGCGAGATCGTGGAAGATGTCGATGCGCTGGTCGCCAAGTTGAAAGCTTTGGGAGTTGCCGCATGAGTGTTCTTGTTCTTGCCGAACCGCATGATGCCAGTGTTGCCGATGCCACGCTGTCCACCATCACCGCTGCAGCTGCGCTGGGCGGACCGGTGCATGTGCTGGTCACAGGCTCGGCGGATGCTGCCACTGAGCATGCGTCCATCGCCGGGGTGGAAAAGGTACTGCACGCCGATGATGCTGCCTATGCTCATGGGCTGGCTGAAAATATCGCGCCGCTGGTTGCTGGCCTGATGGGTGACTATGATGCGCTGCTGGCCCCGGCCACCACCACGGGCAAGAACATCGCCCCGCGCGTGGCTGCCATGCTCGATGTGATGCAGGTCTCTGACATCATCAGCGTTGAAGGTCCCAGGAGTTTCACCCGCCCGATCTATGCCGGCAATGCCATTGCCACGGTGGAAAGCAGCGATCCCAAGTTGGTGATCACTGTGCGCACCACCGCTTTCGACAAGGCCGAGGCCAGCGGCGGCAGCGCTGCTGTCGAGGCGACCAGTGGTCCGGGCGATGCCGGGCTGTCCGAGTTCGTCAGGCTTGATGCGGTCAAGTCCGACCGGCCCGAGCTTACCAGTGCGGGCATCATTGTCTCGGGCGGACGGGCATTGAAGGATGCCGAGACCTTCGAGGCAACGATCACCCCGCTTGCCGACAAGCTGGGCGCGGCCATTGGCGCCAGCCGGGCAGCGGTTGATGCAGGTTATGTGCCCAATGATTACCAGGTTGGCCAGACCGGCAAGATCGTGGCCCCCGAGGTCTATATCGCCATCGGCATATCGGGTGCGATCCAGCATCTTGCAGGCATGAAAGATAGCAAGACCATCGTCGCCATCAACAAGGACCCCGACGCCCCCATCTTCCAGGTCGCCGACATCGGCCTCGTCGCAGACCTCTTCAACGCAGTGCCAGAACTCACTCAGAAACTTTGAGAACAGCCATGACCTATCAGACCATCACTTCCGAAACCAAAGGTGCGGTCACGCTCATCACGATCAACCGGCCCGAAGCGCTCAATGCCCTGTCTACCAAGGTGCTGAGCGATTTGATGGAGGCATTTTCCGTTTTCGGCGATGACGACACGCAGCATTGCGCTGTCATCACCGGATCGGGCGACAAGGCCTTTGCCGCAGGGGCGGACATCAGGGAAATGGTCGATAAACCCGCAGCAGATTTCTTTCTCGAAGATTTCTTTTCGGGATGGAACAAATTGACCGCTTCGATCCGCAAGCCGTGGATTGCTGCGGTCAACGGCTTTGCGCTTGGCGGAGGTTGTGAACTGGCGATGATGGCCGATTTCATCATCGCGTCCGAGAACGCAAAATTCGGCCAGCCGGAAATCAAGCTGGGCGTTGGGCCCGGCATGGGCGGCAGCCAGCGTCTTACCCTTGCGGTTGGCAAGGCCAAGGCAATGGATCTGTGTCTTACAGGGCGCATGATGGATGCCGAAGAGGCAGAGCGTGCCGGGCTTGTCGCGCGCATCGTGCCGCATGACAAATTGATGGAAGAAGCGATGAAAGCCGCCGAGACCATCGCCACCATGCCACCCATGGCCGCCATGGTGAACAAGGAGATGGTGGAGGCAGCATTCGAAACCACGCTGACCCAGGGGCTTTTGCATGAACGCCGCCTGTTCCAGATTCTGACTGCGACTGAAGACAAGGCGGAAGGTATGAAAGCCTTTGTCGAAAAGCGCGCCGCGAACTGGAAAGGGCGCTAGCTCAACAGCGCCCTAGTAGGTCAGGCAAGCCAGCTCCTGATCACAAAGGCCACCGCGCCAAGCACTGCGACGCTGGCCGCCCAGATGCCCGCCATCCACGCTAGCCGTTTCCACAAGGGCGGCTGGTCCATGTCGTGGCTGGGGCGGCCATGCGCCATCAATGATACCCTTCATCGGCCACCTTGCCGCGGAACACCCAGTAAGCCCATGCGGTGTAACCGATGATCAGCGGCATGGTGATGGCGACGCCTATCAACATGAAGATCTGGCTGCGTTCCGGTGCGGCGGCATCCCATATCGTGATGCCCGGCGGAACAACATAGGGCCACATCGTCACCCCTAGTCCTGCCATGCCGAGGAAGAACAGCGCAATGCTGAGCCAAAAGGGCTTGGAATGCCGTTCAGTCGCAAGCGCGCGCAGTAATGCCAGCGCAACAACGCCCGTCAGGATCGGCACCGGCGCAGCAAAGTAGATTTCCGGAGCGCTTAGCCAACGTGCGGCATATTCGGCGTTGAGCGCGAGATTATACATGCTCACCGAGCCTATCAGCAATAGGGTCGCCCATGCTGCGCGCTTGCCCATTGTGCGAGCATGAACCTGCGCGTCGCCATCAAGCTTCCACACCAGCCACGTCGCGCCCAGCAGGGCATAGCCAGCAACGGTACCCAGACCGGTCAGCAGAGTATAGGGTGTAAGCCAGTCCCACCAGCTTCCGGCATAGGCGCGGTCGACCACCTCGATCCCTTGCAACAAGGCGCCCAGCGTCATCCCCTGCGCCATCGCGGCAACAAAGCTGCCGCCGGTAAAGGCAAAGTCCCACGCCTTGCGATGCGAAGGATCGCGCCAGCGAAATTCAAATGCGACGCCGCGGAAAACCAGCCCCAGCAGCATCGCGATGATCAGCGGATAGGTGGCAGGCAGGATCACCGCATAGGCAAGGGGGAATGCGGCGAAAAGCCCACCACCGCCCAGCACCAGCCAGGTTTCATTGCCGTCCCATACCGGCGCGATGGAGTTCATTGCGCGGTCACGCCCCGACCCCGGATTGAAGGTCGGGAAGAGGATGCCAATGCCAAGGTCAAACCCATCCATCACCACATAGGCGAAAATGCCAAAGGCGATGATGAAGGCCCAAATGGTGGTGAGGTCGACATTAACTGCCACCGTTCGCTTCCTCCTTGTCACGGGGGAGCGTGTCTGGATCGCGGCCCGGATTTTGCGTCGGCCCCGGTGTGATGCCCGCAGCCCGCATCGGACCTTTCGAACCGCGTTTCACACCAAATTCTCCAGTATGCGGCGGGGATTTCATCAGGCGTAAAATATACCAGGTGCCCGCACCAAACACGGCAAAGTAGATCACCACAAAGGCCAGCAGCGAAGCGCCGATTGCGGGGGCGGCAAGTGGGCTAGCGGCATCGGCAGTACGCAGCAGGCCATAGATAACCCACGGCTGGCGGCCTACTTCTGTTGTAACCCAGCCAGCGATAACCGCGACAAAGCCCGAAGGCCCCATCAAAAGCGCAGCGCGATGCAGCCAGCGCCATTCGCTGAGCTTGCCGCGCATCCGTGCAAGCAGGCTCCACGCGCCGATACCAAGCATGGCAAAGCCGATTCCCACCATGATGCGGAACGACCAGAAGATGATACTGACAGGCGGTTGGTCTTCGCGGGGGATGGTATCCAGCCCCGCCAGTGGCGCGTCCAGGCTGTGCTTAAGGATCAGGCTGGAAAGATTGGGAATGCCAACAGCATAATCCAGCCGCTGTGCATCATCATCTGGAATGCCGAACAGATAGAGCGGCGCGCCATCGGGATGGCTTTCATAATGGCCTTCCATCGCCATCACCTTGGCAGGCTGGTGTTCCAACGTGTTGAGCCCGTGCATGTCGCCCGCCGCGATCTGCAGCGGTGCAACCAGCGCGGCCATCCACATCGCCATGGAAAACATAGTGCGGGCGTGTTGATTGGTGCGGTCCTTCAGCAGGTGCCAGGCGCCCACGGCGCCCACCACGAAGGCGGTCGTCAGATAGGCGGCGATAACGGTGTGCACCAGGCGATATGGGAAGCTGGGGTTGAACACGATACCCCACCAGCTTTCGCCGGGCAGGAATTGCCCGCTCGCAGCCATTTCAAAGCCTACCGGCGTCTGCATCCAGCTGTTTACAGACAGAATCCAGAAGGCAGACACAAATGTGCCCAGCGCCACCATCAGCGTGGCAAGAAAGTGCAATTTGCGCCCCACCTTTTCCATGCCGAACAGCATCACGCCCAGAAAGCCCGCCTCCAGGAAGAAGGCAGTAAGCACCTCATACGCCATAAGCGGTCCGATCACTGGCCCTGCCAAATCGGAAAAGACGGACCAATTGGTGCCGAACTGGTAGGACATGACGATGCCTGAAACCACGCCCATGGCAAAGACGATGGCGAATATCTTGAGCCAATATTTGAACAGGTCGAGATATTTCGCTTCGCCTGTCTTCAGCCACAAGCCTTCAAGCACAGCAAGGTAACTTGCAAGGCCGATGGAAAAGGCGGGGAATATGAAATGGAAGCTCACCGTAAAAGCGAACTGGATGCGGGCAAGAAGAAGGGCGTCGGCCTGATCGAACATTGTGACAGCTCAATAGCCGGCTGGCGGCATTTTTGCCATGTGTATCATCGCAGCGACTGTTGCAATTCGTGCATGAAGCCATGCGTATTGGGCTTTCATTAGATCATGCCCCTTGGAAAATCATCTGGCGGATCGCTTTGCAGGCCGTCATCCTTGGCCAGTTCGGCAAAGGCGCGCGATTGTGAAAGGAAAACCTTGCCGTTGAGTTCGTCGAGAAAATGGATGCGTTTCAACCGGTCCATCACGGGGCCTTTCACTTCGGAAAAATGCAGGCCGATGCCGCCATCGCGCAGCCGGTGATTGATCGCTTCGAGGCTTTCGAGGCCCGATGCGTCGATTTCGTTTACAGCGCTTGCCATCAGGATGACATGGCGCAGTTCAGGCTTTTCGGCCACGCGTTCCAGCACATATTCCTCCAGCCAGCGGGCGTTGAGGTAAGTCAGACTTTCATCGATGCGGATTGAAAGCACATGCGGCACAGTGAAAACATTGTGTCGATCAACATTGCGGAAATGTTCGGTTTCGGGAACGCGGCCCACGATGGCGGCATGCGGGCGGCTGGCGCGCCACAGGTAAAGCAGCAGGCCCACTGAGACACCTGCAATCACGCCCATCTCCACACCGGCCAGCAGCGTGATACCGATCGTGGCAATGTGCGCAGTAAAATCGCCTTTGGAATAGGCCCATAATTCGCGCGGGGTCTTTAAATCGACAAGGCTCAGCACAGCTACGATGATCGTCGCGGCCAAAGTGGCGATGGGCAGACTGTAAAGCAGCGGCGTAAGGAACAGGCTGGCAAGCGCAATACCGACTGCAGTAAAGGCCCCGGCCGCAGGCGTCTGGGCCCCGGCATCGAAATTCACGACCGAACGGGCAAAGCCTCCGGTTACGGGATAGCCGCCCGAAAATGCACTTGCGATATTTGATGCGCCCAGGCCGATCAGTTCCTGATCAGGCACGATGCGCTGGCGGCGCTTGGCGGCTAGCGTCTGCGCGACAGAAACACTTTCGACAAAGCCGATGATAGAGATCAGCAGGGCGGGCACCCATAATTGTTCGATCAGGGTCAGATCGGTGAATGGCATCGCAAAGGGTGGTAGACCCGCCGGTATTTCACCCACCAGATTGACGCCTTTCGCGCCAAGATCAAACACGATGGCGGCAAGGATGGTCAACGCCACTGCAATGACCGGTCCGGCCCTGGATGTGATGTCCGCAGCGCGCGCTTTCAGGCCAAGGGCAATCAGCGCGGGCTTCATTCCCTTGCGCACCCAGAACAGAAACGCCGTGGCGGGAATACCGATGGCCAGCGTCCATACATTGGTGTCGCCAATAGCGCCTGCCAGCGCGCCAAGCATGTCGGGCCAATTGTCTCCGCCTGCGGAAATACCAAGAATATGTTTGATCTGGCTGGTGGCGATAAGGATGCCGCTGGCGGTGATGAAGCCGCTGATGACCGGGTGCGACAGCAGATTGGCTAAGAATCCCATGCGCAGAAAGCCGAGCACCGCCAGCATCACGCCGGATAGCGCCGCCAGTGTGATTGCGGCTTCCAGATATTGCGTTGTCCCCTGTGCCGCCACCGCGCCTGCCGCGCTTGCCGTCATCAGGCTGATCACCGCCACCGGCCCCACTGCCAGCGTGCGACTGGTGCCGAAAATGGCATAGGCCACCAGCGGCAGGATCGAGGCATATAGGCCCACGACCGGAGGAAGGCCCGCCAGTAAGGCATAGGCCAGGCTTTGCGGGATCAGCATGATGGTGACGATCACCGCTGCCACCAGATCGCTGGTCGCAGTAGAGCCATCATAGCGACGACCCCATTCAAGGATTGGCAGATACCGGCTCAACACGGAGTCTATGCCTCGCGCGGCCACCTAGTCTGCGGCCAGCCTGGCAGGACCGGCCAGCCATTCTCGGCCCTTGAGCATGGCATTCCAGTAGATCCACGGCAGTACATCAGCCTTCAAGATCCATGAAAGGCGCTGCGCCTGTGTTCCGTTGATCAGCCATTTGGGAAAGCTGGGCTGTAATTCGCCGCCATAGCCGAATTCTGCGAGGACGATCTTGCCGCGCTCAACCGTGAGCGGGCAGGAGCCATAGCCGCGATAACCAGCTTCTGGTGGTTTGCCATCCAGGACGCAAAGCGCATTCACTGCGACCACGGGGGCCTGATTGCGCACAGCCGCAGCGGTTTTGGCATTGGGCATTCCGCCTGCATCGCCCAGCGCAAAAATATTGGGAAAACGCGTGTGGCGCAAACTGTGCTGATCGACATCGACGAAGCCGCTTTCTGCGGCGAGCGGGCTGTCGGCGACGAAATCCGGCGCGACCTGCGGGGGGACGACATGCAGCATGTCAAATTCCACAGCCTCCTCGTCTTCGTCCGTGGCGAAATAGGCGGTCTTCCCGGGTCCATCGACCCGCAGCAGATTGCTGCCAAATTCCAGATCAATGCCATATTTGCCGACATATTCCATCAATGCCGGAACATAGGCTTCCACACCGAACAGAACGCCGCCTGCATTGCGAAACTGGACATCAATATCGCCCAAGACGCCGGAATGCCGCCAATGATCGCATGATAGATACATCGCCTTTTGCGGCGCGCCCGCACATTTGATGGGCATAGGCGGCTGGCTGAATATTGCGCGGCCCTGCTTCAGGCCCTGCACCAATTCCCACGTATAGGGCGCAAGATCATACCGGTAATTGGAAGTGACGCCGTTTTTGCCGAGCGTTTCAGTCAGGCCTTCTATCTTCTCCCACGCCAATCTTATACCGGGTGCAACGATCAGCAGACGGTAGCTCAGCTGCTCTCCACCTTGCAGTTGCACCATATTTGCTTCGGGATCGAAAATGGCCGCTGCATCGCGCAGCCAGGTCACCCCATCAGGCATCACATCGGCCATGGCCTTGCGCGTTTGCGGGGTGCTGAAGACGCCACCGCCCACCATTGTCCAGCCGGGCTGATAGTAATGGAATTCGGTCGGCTCGATAATCGCGATGTCCAGCCCCGGACGGCGGGAAAGGAGCGAGGATGCTGCGGCAATTCCGCCGGCTCCCCCTCCGACTATTACGATGTCATGTGAAGCTTTCATCACTTCCTCCGGGACAATGGCTGGGGTGTTCGTCTCTCAGTCTAAGTGGGCGCGCAGGCCTGATAGATCGTATCCTGCCACCGCCGCGCGAGCGATGCGTTCATCGGCTGGCAGATCTTCAGGATTGGACAGGGTTTCCATGGTGATGGATCGCGTTCCGCTGCGACAATAGGCCAGAAGTGGGCCAGCTGTTTCCTGCCGGATACGGCGGAATTCCTGCAGTGCATCGGTCGGAAATTGCCCGCCGCTCACGGGAACGAGATAAAAAGAAAGGCCCGCCGCCTGTGCCGCAGCGCGAAGGTCTTCGATCGGTGGCTGGCCGGGTTCTTCTGCGTCAGGGCGATTGCACATGACTGCTGTGAACCCGGCCTCGGCCAGCTTCTGCATATCGTCCGGCTGTATCTGTGGGGCGACCGCAAAACTATCATCGACCTTGCGAATTTCCATCAATTCTTCCTCTCTGTCAGCCAGTGCAACGCCATTCCGGCGAGCAATGCTATCACGAAAATGGCGGCGCCAGCAGGCTGTATCGCAAGCGCGGCAAATCCGGGGCCGGGGCACAGGCCAGCAATGCCCCAACCGGCACCGAACAGCACTGCCCCGCCAATCAGCCTTGGTGTGAGGTCTGAATTGGTGGGGATATGAAAACCGTCTTCGAATATGGGGCGGATCATGCCGGGTACGATACGCCAGGCGATCGCCATGACCATCACCGCACTGCCCATGACAAAGGCCAGCGTCGGGTCCCAATCGCCAAACAAGTCAAGAAAGCCGCGCACGCGTGCTGGATCGGTCATGCCGCCTACGGTTAAACCGGCGCCGAATATGGTACCGGCAACCAGCGCGATAATTGCGCGCATGGTCATGACAGCACCTGCCAGCCGAAGGCGTTCATGATCGCGACCGTGGCTATTCCGGCGCAAATGAAAACCAGCGTCGCCACGATAGAGCGAGCCGACAACCGGCTTATCCCGCATACGCCATGGCCACTGGTGCAACCGCTGCCGATACGCGTTCCAAAACCTACCAGCAGACCCGCGACAACGAGCGGGGCGGGCCCGGCAAAGCTCACCTGCGGCATGCCCGTTATCAGGATCACAACCAGCGCGCCTAGTGGCAGGCCAATCACAAAAGCCCAGGCGCTCAGCCGGTCCATCCCGCTTCCGCCAAGCCCCGCAGCCTTGGCCGCAATACCCGATACACCCGTGATCCGCCCCATGCCGAGCAGCATGATCGCAGCCGCCAGCCCTATCAGCCCGCCGCCTATCAGGCCCGCAAGCGGGGCTGCATCAGGAAATCCGGGCAGGGTCATATCGCGTTGACCGGTATCTTGAGATAGGTGACGCCATTACTTTCAGGGGCAGGTAGATGACCAGCCCGCATGTTGACCTGCACGGCCGGCAGTATCAGCCGCGGCATTTCCAGCGTGGCGTCGCGCGCCTCGCGCATCAGTACAAATTCTTCCTCTGTCACGCCGTCATGCGCGTGAATATTGCCTTCGCGCTCTGCAGCCACAGTGGTTTCCCACATATAATGGCTGCGGCCCTGTGGCAGATAATCATGACACATGAACAGCCGTGTTGCGGAAGGCAGTGACAATATGCGGCGAAGCGAGCGATAGAGCTGCCGCGCATCGCCGCCCGGGAAATCGGCACGGGCGGTGCCGTAATCGGGCATGAACATCGTATCGCCGGTGAATACTGCATCACCCACGATATAGGCGATGCAGGCAGGCGTATGGCCCGGCACATGCAGCACCTCGACCACAAGATCGCCGATCTTAAAATTGTCGCCATCACCAAACAGCACATCAAATTCGGCGCCGTCCCGTTTGAAATCACTACCCGCATTGAACAGCGTGCCAAATACGTTCTGCACCGTGGTAATGTGCTTGCCTATCGCGATCTTGCCGCCCAGCTTTTTCTGCAGATAGGGCGCAGCCGACAGGTGATCAGCATGGGCGTGCGTTTCCAGCAGCCAAGTCACTTTCAGATTTTTAGAAGTTATAAAATCTATCAATTTGTCGGCTGCATGATGGCTGGTACGACCCGATGGTGCATCGAAATCGAGCACGGAGTCGATAATCGCTGCCTCGCCGGTCGCGGGGTCTGCCACGACATAGCTTACGGTGTAGGTTGCCTCGTCAAAAAAGCCGGTGATTTCGGGACGGAACGCCGAATTCTGTAGCGCCTGCGCAACCAGATCATTCGCCTTGGCGAGTGCATTATCAGTAGTGGTATCGGCAGAATTCATAGCCTAGCCCTCTCAAATTACATAAAGTATGTATATGTCTTGATTAATAACTGTCAAGTGTTTACGAGGTTCCAATGACCCGCACTGATCATGGCAATGAAAATAGAGAAGCACCCTGCGCGGGTCTCAGGATCGGCGATGTCGCGCCGGACTTTGCTGCTCGCAGCACCACTGGCGATGTGCGTCTGTCCGATCATGCAGGCAGCTGGCTGATCCTGTTTTCGCATCCGGCGGATTTTACGCCCGTTTGCACCACCGAATTTGTCGAACTGGCGCGGCAAGCCGGTGAATTTGCGGCGCGCGGATGCAATCTCATGGCGCTTTCCGTCGATAGCCTGTTTTCGCATTTTGCCTGGCTGCGGCTGATCCGTGACCGTTATGATCTCGAAGTGCGCTTTCCCATAGTGGAGGATCCGACACTCGTGATCGGGCGGGCCTATGGCATGGTCCATCCGGGCGATAGTGACAGTGCAACGGTGCGCACCACCTTCTTTATCGACCCCGAAGGCGTGATCCGCGCGATGAGCTGCTATCCCGCGAATGTCGGTCGCTCGATACCTGAAATGCTGCGCACGCTTGATGCCTTGCAGGCTGTTGATGCCGCAGACGCACTTGCTCCTGCCAATTGGCAGCCGGGTGAAAACCTCCTCGCCCCGCCGCCGACCGATCTTGATGAAATCTATGCCGCCAAGGGCGATGCGGGATGGTTCCTGCGCGATGCCAAGACAGCCAAGGGTAACAGGGCATGAGCGATGAAGCTCCGATTGATGCGCTGAAGGCTGCCGCCCATCCGTTGCGCTTTGGCATATTGCGCGCGCTGCGCGAAACGGAATTGAATGTGGGAGAACTGGAAAGCGCCAGCGGCATTGGCCAGCCAAGCTTGTCACAGCAGCTTGCGGTGCTGCGTTCTGCGGGACTTGTGGAAACGCGGCGCGAAGGCAAGCTGGTATTCTACAGCATTGATATCTCGGCGATGGCCGCGCTTGCCGATACATTGGCCGCCTTTGCAGGGGGCAGGGACGCAATATCGCCACCCCGCCGCCGTGCGCCCGGCGCGGCCAATTTTGCCAGAATGACCTGAACGTTCAGCCCTGTCGTTCTTCTGCTGCAAGCAGCGCCAGCAAGGCAAAGCTCGCCAGCCAGTGCGAGCCCATATAGTCCCCGTCGATAGCCTCCATCGAAGTAGCCATGTGGCGTTCTGCATTATCACCGGAAAGGCCCAGCGCGCGCCAGCACCATGCACGGGTGAAGTTCACCCCATCAAGATGCGCGGCCTTGCCATCAGTCGGGTCGCTGACGATTGCAGGGGTGAAAAGCGCAGCAGGCTTACCCTGTGAAAGACCCGGGAGGAATTGCGCAAGCCAAGGGTTGAAATGTTGAGGGGAAAGCACCTGTTTCATCAATAACGCCTCCACCAGAGTGGGGGAGAGGAATTCATCACCGCCCGGGCCCCAAACCTGTGCATCGCGATCTTCGCTGAAGTAACGCTGCGCCGCAGCTACTATCAACGCGGTCAGCTCACCGTCGAATTCTCGCGCCCATTCAAGACTGAGCAGCAGTGCAAAGGCGGTATTGGCATGGGCGCCGTGGCGGATCGGGTGGCGCAATATGCTCAGATAATCGCGCCATCCGGCGGCAAAATGCCGGGCCAGCGGTTCCAGCCGGGCTGCCCAGTCGCGATCATCATGCCGGCTTGCCTCAAGATGCAGAAACAACAGCCACGCCCAGCCATAAGGCCGTTCAAACCCGCGTGATTGCGGGCGCTGTGCATAGGCGAGTTCTATGGCGATCTTGCCTTCATCAAATGTCGTTTGCGCCAGTGCATCCACTGCATCGGCTTCTGGCAAATGCGCAAAGCTGCGGCGAATGGTGAGCAGGGTCCACCAGCTATGAACGCAGCTATGCCAATCGAAACTGCCGAAAAAGACAGGATGCAATTGGCCCGGCGTGCAGGCATCTTCAGGCCCTGCCATCAGGTGATCAAGCTTGTGGGGATATTCACGCTCCACATGGCCCAGAGCAGTGCGGGCGAAATGCGCGGCCGTGTCTTCGTCCAAAGTCATTCACCTGCTCCGTAACCGCCACCGCCGGGTGTGCGGATGACCACCACGTCGCCCGGCCCGACATCTGCCGCGCCCGTTGCGCCCAATTGCGTTATGCTGCCATCAGCATGTTCGACAAAGGTTTCACCGGGCAGCGCATCGCCGCCTCCGGCAAGACCGCGCGGGGCGATTTTGCGTCGGTTAGCGAGGATTTGCGCGCGCATCGGTTCAAGAAAGGCAAGGCGGCGTTCAACCCCGTTTCCGCCCCGATGGGCCCCGGCACCGCCCGAACCTTCGCGGATCGTAAACCCTTTGACGCGCACCGGCAGGCGGGATTCCAGCACTTCGGGATCGGTCAGGCGGCTGTTGGTCATATGGGTCTGCACCGCGCTTGTCCCATCATGATCTGGCCCCGCGCCTGATCCGCCGCAGATTGTTTCGTAATATTGCCGTGTGTCATCGCCAAAGGTGAAATTGTTCATCGTGCCCTGTGCCGGCGCCAGCGCCCCGCAGGCGGCGAGCACGCAATCGGTCACCACCTGGCTGGTTTCCACATTGCCCGCGACAATCGCGGCAGGAAATTCGGGTGCAAGCATGGAGGCCGCCGGAATGCGCAATTCCACTGGTCGCAGGCAACCGTCATTCAACGGAACATCATCATCGACAAGGCAGCGCAAACCATACAGCACGGCTGCGCGGGTGATGGCGGCAGGGGCGTTGAAATTATCCGGCAATTGCGCGGACGTGCCCGAAAAATCGAAAATGGCGGTGCGCGCATCACGATCAATGGTGATAGCGAGGCTGACCTTCGCCCCATTATCCATCGCATAGGTAAAACTGCCTTCGGGCAAGCGACCCAGCAGTTCGCGCACCGCCGCTTCGCCATTGTCCAGCACATGGCCCATATATGCGGCGAGGACATCGCTGCCATGTTCCCTCGCTGCCTGGCCAAGTAAATCCGCTCCACGTGCGCAGGCCGCAAGCTGCGCTTTCAAATCGGAAATATTGCGATCCGGATTGCGCGCCGGATGCGGGCCTTCGCCCAGCAGGCGGTGCATGTCTGCCTCGACAAAGTGACCTTCATCGACCAGCAGCACATCATCGAGGATGATGCCTTCGTCGAGGATGCTGCGGCTGTCCGGCGGCATGGAGCCGGGCGCAGTTCCGCCGATATCGGCGTGGTGCCCACGTGCCGCGACAAAGGCATCAGGGACCGTATTTTCCGCATGCCAGAACACAGGCACTATCACCGTGATATCGGGCAGATGGGTGCCGCCATGATAGGGATCGTTGAGGAGATAGGCATCGCCGGGCCGCATCCCGCGCGCGGATTTGGCACCCGTTGAGCCGCGATTGGAAATCACCCGTCTGATGCTGGCCGACATCGAGCCCAGATGCACCGGGATATGCGGTGCATTGGCGATGAGCGAGCCTTCCGCATCGAAGAGCGCGCATGAAAAATCGAGCCGTTCCTTGATATTTACGGAGCTGGCCGTGGCTTCCAGCACCACGCCCATTTCCTCGGCAATGGCCATGAACAGATTGTTGAATATCGCCAGCCGTACCGGATCGACCGCAATTCCGGCAGCTGGTGCGCGATCACGCGGTGCGGTGCGCGTCAGGACAAGCGATCCACCCCCTTCCTCCCGCGCAGTCCAGCCTTCCTCCACCACGATGGTGGAGCCGGATGCCGGAAGCACCACTGGCCCTTCCACACCATCGGGCGATGCAGGTAATGCGGGCGCATCGGACACATAGTCGCTCAGTCCGCCGCTGGTCCCCTGCGCCTCTACGCTCAGCGCTTCGAGCACGATGGGGGCAGTATCGTCCGACCAGCCGAAGCGGCGGCGATGTTCTTCGCGAAAAGCCCTGTCCGCGTCGTCGCCCAGCGACATATCGAGTGCGGTGTCGCTGCCGGCGAAGCGCAGCCGCAATCGATGGACAAGGGTGATGCGATCCTGCGCAATGCCCTGTGCCCGCACATCGCCACGCGCCTGATTTTCGAGCGCGGCGAGGGCTTTGGAGAAGTCTTCCTTCAGCGGCCTCACGACGCCTTCTTCCCGGATCGACACCACGGGGGCAAGGCCAATCCCATAGGCCGAAAGCATTCCGGCGAGCGGGTGGACGAGCACCGTGTCCATCCCCAGCTCGTCCGCCACGCGGGCTGCAAACTGGCCGCCCGCACCACCAAAGCAGGCGAGGGCATGGGTGGTGACATCGTGCCCGCGGGCGGTGCTGATCTTGCGGATGGCATTGGCCATTTCATCCACCGCCAGTGCCAGAAACCCCTCGGCCAGCTGCGCCAGATCCATTTGTTCTGGAAGCGTATCTGCAACGTCCTGCAGCCGAGCGGTTGATGCCTGCCGGTCCAGCGGCGCATCGCCTGCCGGGCCAAACACCTTGGGGAATTGCGCCGGATCGATCCGGCCAAGAAAGAGGTTGCAATCGGTCACCGTCAGCGGGCCGCGCTTGCGATAGCAGGCAGGGCCGGGTTCGGCGCCCGCACTTTCAGGCCCCACCCGCAGGCGTGAACCGTCAAACCGACAGATCGATCCGCCGCCCGCCGCAACCGTGTGAACCTGCATCATCGGTGCTGCAATCCTGACGCCCGCCACAATGCTGTCGCTGGTGCGCTCATACTCGCCTGAATAGTGGCATACGTCGGTGCTGGTGCCGCCCATGTCGAATCCGATTAGCCGTGTATGGCCAAGCTGCCGGGACGTGTGGACCATGCCCACCACACCGCCTGCCGGGCCGGACAGCACCGCGTCCTTACCACGAAATGCACGGGCGTCGGCCAAGCCGCCGTTGGATTGCATGAAGCGCAAGGTATTGTGATCCGGCAGGCGCGCAGCGACCTGATCAACATAGGCGCGAATGACAGGGGACAAATAGGCATCGGCCACGCTGGTATCCCCGCGCGGGACAAGTCGTATGAGCGGAGATACTTCGTGGCTGGCGCTGATCTGCGTAAAGCCCAGCTCTTGAGCTATTTCCACCAGCCGCCTTTCATGGGCGGGGAAAGCCCAGCCGTGCAGCAAGACGATGGCCAGCGCATCAACGCCAGTTTCGCGCAACCGCGCAAGATCGGCCCGCGCAGCATGGTCATCCAGCGGCTGCAACACGCTGCCATCAGCTCCGACGCGTTCGGTCTGTCTCTTATACACATCTCCGAGCCCACGAGACCGTACTAG
>OJBU01000018.1_pt1 | contig 26217 bp, 23 predicted proteins | sample 1591241 | NCBI WGS metagenome assembly OJBU01 (sample SAMN05416770, study PRJEB24817) | seawater metagenome | isolation source: Sea water | place: Canada:Atlantic | collected 2013-07 | reverse complement strand
TCTACACACTGCATATCGTCGGCAGCGTCAGATGTGTATAAGAGACAGGTATAATACTGCCTTACTTACTCTAACTTCTATGCCGCTACGCATGATGCTGGATAAAGAACTTCTTGCGAATTCTCATCTCTTTCGGGGGCTGAGCGACACGAGGAAGCCCGAGACCGCTACTGCCTGAACTAATTTTCTTCGTCCCTAGGATATTGTGCAAAAACCAGAAGGTCATGACACGGCTGCCAAACTAATTGCGCGCGCCCAGTAGAGTCCGCATCTGTCGACGCTGCTGCAAGATGCTGTTGCGCTTGTGAGACGCTTTCATCTCTTTTACGAGCGTCTGGCTAGCGTACATACGTGCCTCTATGTCAATTACACGCTTGCCACGCTTGATTTCGATAAACTCGACATCAAGCAGCATTCCTTCGTTGATTAATGTCTGAATGTCCGTACAAAATTTCTTCCGAGCCTGCCCTAGTCGTTTGTAATTCAGCATTCCCGTCATCTCCCGAAAGCGCGAAAAGCGGAGAGAATACGGTATTGATGACGAAATATTGCGTCCTTCCAGCACAATGAGCTTCGCTACAGCTTGCGCGACACTCGATTTCAATGTGGCAGTGCGATAGAGATTGAACTGTTGATAAAGGCCAGCGTGAATGCCCAAGCTAACAATCGGATGAAATCGTACTGTCCAGAAACCATTGCGGTCATGGCCTCGAAAGCCGTTTTGCTTGTAGCTGATTAGCTCTGACAAGATCGGTGCGCTGGCGCTGATACCTCGCTGCGAATCTGCTTCGATGGAAAGGTTACACTTGTGTAATACATCCAGGGAGCGGCGTATCGACGCGTAAGTGCGGCTTCTTCCCCATGTGCGCAACATGTTCATGAGCTGATTGATCGTGAAATGCACGCCGTAACTCGGAAACCGGCCCCCCTTCCCACCTGGCCGCGGCGTCGTGTTGATTTCGAGAATATCGCCGTTCTCCATCGCAATTTTGATCAGAGCAAGCTCCACTAGCTCATCGGTACTGTCGGGATAACAGAACAATGTCTGCTCCACGCCATTTTCTTCTACCCGTATCTGAGCTGGCGTCATTTCCAACGTATAGCGTTCACCATTATCCTCAAACGTGTAGTTGACGATATCGACTTGCTTGGCGTCGGTGCTGCTGGTCACGCCGCGTATGTGGCCGCAGTGGTAACGAGGTATGCGCTCCCAGAAGTGGAGCAAATTCGACGTATTTTCGCGTTCTTCCACCGTGTTTGTCAGTGACGATTGGAAATCGCGTAGCGCTTGTCCTTCTGTGGTTCTGACGGACTCGACCGGAGCAGCGGCTTCCGGCATCTTGAGCGTTGGCAAATCCGCAACATCCTCGGCTTTACCAGAAATAGGCGGTGCTAGATCAAGCACTAAGTTGGCGCTATCGTTCGCGTCGCTGTTGCGAGCCCCTTTCAGGCTGGCCTTGACTCGGTTCCAGTCGTCTCTGTTTGACACACTATTCTCCAGCACGCGCTGCTTGTTATGTTTGAGCCAGTTTAGGCTGTGCCAGCGAGGGTTTCTATGGATTCTATGACGCACTTACTATGGATTCCAAGGAGTAGAAGCGAGTTACCCACAGATTTGGGGGATAAAACTATGTTTTCTTACAGCGTCGAATGTAGGTTTCTATGGATTTTACGGTGCATTTTTCATGAAAACAGAGCGTTTCTATGGATTGTATGGCGCACTTCTATGGATTCTACGGCGCAATTTCTATGGATTCTACGGCGCGCCTTCCTAGTAGAGCTGACAAAAACAGGCCTTTCTATGGATTCTATGACGCACTTTCCATGGATTCTACGGCGCACTTCCTATGGATTCTGTAATGCACTTTCTATGGATTCCACAGCGCACTTTATCGCTCAAACGCCCACACCATCCCGCGTTATTAGTCCCCCCTTCTTTTCCTTTTTCCCTTTCTTCCTTCTCTTTATTTCCTTTGTATATCCCAGGCTGTTACTAGCTCCTTAGAAAAGGATTTGCTAGCTCATCAGAGTGAGTCCTTTACGACATGTACCCTTCCAATAAATCTGACTCAGAAAAGGAAAGTTTTAGCTCTCGTGGTTTCCCAGCTTGCGATCTAATATGTTCGCTTAGAATCATCATAAACAACAAAAGGATATTAAAAATAAGCTAGCTATCCTTGACTGCAGCACTGCATCTAACATCGAGCAACAAATGCGAGCAGTCTACGACGGGATATAGATAACTTTTATGGTAACGACGCCAGCTTTTCTGAGTAGTCTCTGTTGGCGCCAGAATCGCTGGTCACGAACGCCACCTGGGGTCTGATCGATTGTACGAAAGCCCTCTCATGCCCCCTACATACAGCCCCTTACCAAGCGATGCCTTCGCTTGGTAAGGACAGGTCACTGACGTTCTCCAAGACTCGTAGAGAAACCTGACGGAACCTCATCACCTGTTTGATGACGCTAGTTCACGCTTTTTCAGACCTCACCCCCCTCCGTCCCCCTCTCACGGTGACTTCGTCAAGACGTTACTTTATATAAGGTAGTACCACGGCGACTTTCCTGGGCATGACACCGCTTAAAGATAATCTTCGAATAGGGTGGATACCCATATTGGGAGTATTGAGATTCTTCATTTAACCACTCATTTACTCATGGTTCGCGTCATTGAGCTCTCATTAGTAGGGCGGCAAAGGGTCTCGATCATATCGGCAGCTTAGCAATTAGTTCACGCAGCACCTCACTAATCGTCTTGCCCTCCTGCACAGCGTGAATCTTGAGCTTCTGATGGTCTTCATACGTTACATCGAAATTTACTCGCTTGAGGACAGGCTTATCCGCGAGACTCGCCAATGTAGCTTCTTTGCGTTTACTGGTGGTGGTGCCACTCGGACGGCCTGCACTTAGCACACCTTTTGATGATTTACTCATTTACTCATAACCTCATCTACGTAAAGTTTCGAGGACTCAAAGGCTCATTTACTTATTTACTCAAATTACCATAAGTGCAGGAGAGCTTACCTAATATCTCTGTCGCCAGGGCTTCCATCTCAAGTGCCGCCGCACCTTTGGGTTCCTTGTCAAAAACGGTGGTGCCGGAGGCTGCGGTCGTGGGATAAATCACGCGTTGAGTAATACGACTCTCAAGTATCGGCAACTCATACCCATGCAGCGCCTCTATCACCTCTGCACCAATACGAGTACCTTTGATCGCACGCGAGACTATGAAAGCCGCCTGGAGCTTACCGTCAGTAATCTCGATACGCTGCTTCACCAGATCAACCAACTCAGCAGTCGCCCAAATATCGTAGGGACTCGGTTGCACAGGGATAAGAATGAAGTCAGCAGCTTTGATCGCTGACGCCGCAAGATCAGCCGCTTGTGGCGCGCCATCAATAATCACGTAGTCTTTACGTGCAAGATTTTTCAAGTCACGGCCAATAGTAGGACGATCAATACCCACAACAGGTACGGGCTGGTCTTCGCGTACTGCTGCCCAATCGCGGGCACTGCCTTGGGGATCGGAGTCCACCAGCAAAATATCATGGCCTACACGCATCAGCGCAGTCGCAAGGTGAGTCGCAATGGTGGTCTTTCCCGACCCGCCTTTCTGATTGAGTACAGCGATAGTCTGCATCGGTAGCTCCGTTGATTAAGGGATAATTTGCTATAGTAGTCAGCTTGAAAAAATACTCAACAGCTCATTTACTCAAATACGCGATCACTTATTCACTTAACTAGGTAGAAGATAAGAAGCTTGGGGTTTTCCAGGCGTAGTGCATTAGGGCGGTAGCTGTAGTGGTTCAATAAAACCGGACACCAACGTAGGTGGTAATATTGCCACCATAAGCGAGGTGTCTGATGACCAAGAAACGACGTACTTTTTCGCCTGAATTTAAGCAGGAAGCTGCCAGCCTAGTACTAGATCAAGGGTACAGCTATCCCCAAGCTTGTACCTCGTTGGGTGTCGGTGAAAGCGCCCTTCGACGCTGGGTTCACCAGCTTGAGGACGAGCGTCAGGGAGTAACGCCTAAGGGCAAAGCGTTAACCCCAGAACAGCAGCGCATTCAGGAGCTTGAGGCTCGCTGCAAACGCCTTGAGATGGAAAAAACCATCCTAAAAAAGGCTACTGCTCTCTTGATGTCGGACGACATGAATCGTACGCGCTGATAGACCAGTTGAGTGAGCAAATGCCTGTTGAAATGGTCTGTAACGCGTTTGATATTAGCCGCTCCAGTTACTACGAGTACCGCCAGCGGCGGCACCGCGTGGACGTTGAGCGTCTGGCCTTAAAAGCTCAGGTAAACCGCCTTTTCAAAAAGAGTCGCAACTCAGCTGGCAGCCGCTCGATCAAGGGTTTGCTCAACGAAGAAGGCGTCACCATTGGTCGTTTCAAGGTTCGGCGTTTGATGAGCGAAATGGGGTTGATCTGTAAGCAGCCGGGCCCTCATGCTTACAAGCAGGCGACCGTTGAGCGACCGGATATTGCGAACCATCTTGACCGCAAATTTACACCAGACCAGCCCAATCAGGTCTGGTGTGGTGACATCACTTATATCTGGAGTGGCCAGCGTTGGAGCTATCTTGCCGTTGTGTTGGATCTTTATGCTCGTCGTGTTGTTGGCTGGGCCATGTCGTCCAGCCCAGATGCAGATCTTGTTGTGAAAGCGCTGGATCACGCTTGGGAGCAACGTGGTCAGCCAAAGAGCGTCATGTTCCATTCCGATCAGGGTAGTCAGTATGCAAGCCGCAAGTTCCGCCAAAGACTTTGGCGCTATCGAATTAAACAAAGCATGAGCCGACGTGGCAACTGCTGGGACAACTCGCCGATGGAAAGGCTGTTCCGGAGCCTGAAATCGGAGTGGATACCGGCTTTGGGATATCGAAATCTACCTGAGGCCAAGAAAGACGTTAGTGGATATCTGATGGGTTACTACAACCAGCAGCGCCCTCATTCGTTTAACGGTGGCATGCCTCCCGTTGTGGCTGAGGAAAATCTTAAATTACTGTCCGGGATTAGTTGACCACTACAAGCAGAGGGGAGTGAAGTCCGGAAGTCTAGACGAATATCAACGCTAATTTACTTAAATACTCATGTGCTTATTTGAGTTTTTACTCGATTACTCAGTAGAGACGTATGGCCGATCATGGCCAGCAATTTCCTTGGCATGAACACCTATCGGGAACAGATATTGGTTGGAGGTGCATGGAAAGTGACGTTCTATTCGCGCAAGCTAAAAGTAGTCAAGCGCTACTGAAAGGCCCCTTTGGAGATAGAAGGTAGACATGTGCTTTTAGGGAGGCTATGCATACTCAAAGCCGCATGGTTACTGTGCTCCTAAAGACGTAACATGCGCGTGTCTTTAACTAAAACCTTAACGTAAAATACGCTCGTCCCCCCTATGCGGACCTAAAAATGACGTGCCAAAGGCACTAAGGTGGGCGTTAGCAACGTGCAGCTTTAAGCACCATGCATTGGTTACCGCTCGCAAGCGCGCTGCATCGGCCCTACGGGCCGATGCAGCGCATCATTAATTCAGTTCTTGGACATCGTGTTCTTTCAGATATTGGCGCAGGGCTTGATTCATGCGGGTTTGCCAACCCTTACCGGTTTGACGAAACGCTTCGACAACGTCTGGGTCATAACGAATTTTTACCGGTACTTTCCGCTCGTTTACAGGAATCGGTGGGCGTCCACGCCCGCGTTTAACCAGGGTATCCCCTTGGTACTGATACGCCGCTTCAAACCACTCGTCTGTAAGCTCTGGTGCGTCGTCAGGATCAAACCAGGTACTGTTCGTATCGTTGCCTTTCGCGTTCATTGGCGTACCTCATGGAAATAATGCGGCGCTTCTTTCCGCGTTGTGTCCAGACAATCACGGTCACTTTGCCGGTGAGTTTACCTACGGTGATGATGCGTTCTTCGCCGTAGTCCTGGCGGTCATCCAGCATCGACAGTGTTTTGCCAGCAAAGACGGCAGGTGCATCGTTAAAATCCAGGCCGCGATGCTGCAGGGTGTCTTGCTGTTTTCGCAGGTCGTACTCAATCTCACTGCCTGGGGCCATCGGGGTCTCCTTGTCTTATTAATTATTGTACCCTCAATAATTAATTGAACAAGTGCATAGGCCGTTTTGCAAATCAAAACGCCCACCCTGAAAAATTCGTGCGTACGAATTTTCAAGATAAGACAGATGATCTGGGATTTAGCTAAGGGGACAAAGTCTTTATATGACCTAGTGGCTGTCTTAAAGGTCAGGGAGAAAAATTATAACTATTTGATAACATTGGCTATCTACAACTTGGTTATAGTTATTTTTACAGCCATGTGCTTTATTAGTCCGCTAAACATTCATTGGCCAAAGAGGTAACAGTGTGGCTTTCCTCGGTACAGTGGTGATGCGGGACCTTAACGTCCACGGTGCGCTGACTTCTGAAGATAAAGCGCTGTTGTTGGGCCTTGAACTCAAACCTAGGTACATGTCGGCCGGCGAGGTGCTGTGGGAGGAGAGCCAGGATGCTAACTTGTTCTGCTTGATCAAGGAGGGCTGGGCATACTCCTACCGCGACCTGAAAAATGGCTCGAAGCAGATCCTCAAGTTCTACCTTCCCGGCGATATCGTCGGCATGCGCGATTTTGGTTTCTCCCGCCGACTCGCCAGCGCGGCAATGATTAACAAAGGTGTGATTTGTCCGTTCTCGCATCAGCAGCTTTTTGAACTCTTTGGGAGTCCGGCCGTGGCCATCGGTATCATGGCCACGGCGGTGCGTCAGCAGGCGCTACTCTCCGAGCGGTTGATCTATCTCAGCCAGTATGCCGCCCACGAGCAACTGGCACATTTTCTCTACGAACTCTACCTGCGACTCAAGCGGATCGGCGCCGTGGAAGACAATGGCTTCCTCATGCCGCTATCTCAGGAACAGATCGGCTACGCGCTTGGGATGAGCTCGGTACACGTGAGCCGGACCTTCTCGATGCTGCGTGAGGAGGGACTGGTGTTCCGAGATCGTCAGCACGTGAGGTTGCCCGATCCCGAGGCATTGGCGCAGCTAATCGAGTTCAACGACAGCTATATCGATGAAGTCCTGCCTCCATCGCTCTTTGAATTTCTAAAAGTTAGTCCATAGAGCGTCAAACGGAGAAGTTCTGGCCGACATCAAGTAGCTGCTGGAGGGTGTAGCGAATGGGTATGTAATTATTCAATAAAGAAAGCCCGATCCCCTAAGTGGGGTCGGGCTTGGCTTTTCATCAGCCTTCTTCAGCGCTTATAGCGTCGCTTTCCTAGCTTCTTCACTCGGAGCTTCCTGCCCCGCTTCCTTGGCTACCTGAGCCTTCCTTGCTCGTTCTTCCTTGATCGGGCTTCCTGCCCAATGAAGACAATGATGTCACGTATGAGAGTACGAGGGATTAACCTGAGTTACGCAAAATTAGCTAAGGCTTAACCTGCGTTATGAAAAATTTAAGTAATTACCGTCAAACGAGGTGAAATCTATTTTGCGACCTAGCTTTACCCTGCTTTAGCCGCCCGCTAGGCAGGGTAATTTTAATTCCTCACCTCGCATTATAACCCCGTCGTTAAAAACTCACGATAAGGCGAATAATCTTGAATAAGCCGTTATAAGTGTGAAGTATTCACGTATTTAGGTCAGAATTTGCAAGGCCAAATATTTTGTCTAGGGTGTAATTATCGTAGAGCAAAGGATGCTTCGCGTAAGGACGACCGAGCAAGGAACGCTCGATGATCTCAAGGATGTCTGAGCAGGACGCTCAACAGAGTTTCGCTAGGAAGCGATGTAAGAATTCTGCCCGGCCCGAGAGGGTCGGGCTTTTCTTTGTTTGCACTAAAATAAGCGTGACTTAATCACGCTTATTTGGCTATAATGAGGATATTAAAACAGCCCAAGGGAGCCAGCCACCATGATTGCACAGCATCACCACGACGAAGCCGCCGCCATGATCGCCACCGCAGGCTGGGGGAAAGATCGTAGCCCTGAATGGCACGCAGGGCTGTCCAACGCCGTTGCTTGGCATTTGGCGGGTCAGCCGATTGGCCACGGCCGCTCCACATGCCCGCATGAGGCTAAAACTGCCCAGCGTGACGCCTGGCTCGATGGGTGGGCCGTTGGGCAAGCCGCGTGCTTGCGAGAAGGCATTGATGCCTTTTTGCAGCCACACCAGCGAGGCGGCACGTAATGGCTCGCCCCAGGGCGATAAAGGCCGAGGAGGCGTCGCTTTGGGTGGCGGTGCTGCTGGACTATGGTTTTAGCGAGAAAAGCGCTCAACGGGCCGCGTTGATCGATATGTTGGGCATCGCACACGACGCTACGGCTTACCCCGACGACATGCCGCATTGGCGACTGGCACAACTGCTGCTGGACTGGGCAGAAAAGTATGTGCCGGCGGAGGATTGGCGGCGGCTCCAGGCGCGGGTCAGGAAGCGGCGTTAATTGTTATCTGTCGAGTCTTTTTGTAGTCCCAGGAATTTTCTGTCGCGCTCGGCGACAATGTATTTGTCGAGCATATCCTTGATGGCCTTCTGTCGGTTTGGCGAGTCATCGTTCGGCTGATCAGCTGCCCACGCTTCAAATGCTATTCCGGTTAAAACCAAGCGTCGGTCGCGCTCACGGCGCTGGCGTTTTCGTAATTTTGCGGCTTTTGCTTCGACCTCAGCCAATAGTTGCTCAGTTGTACGCTGTGCCATATTTCGCTCCTGTGCCGTAACAGTCGCCCAGAGGGCGACAACTTCATCCCATTTTGTTTTATGCTACCATCAATTCCAGCAATAAAGGGATGTAGCCGAACCCTAAAGGGCGCACTTACGAATTAGATTTTTTCAATTACGGGCTTCGCCCTCCATAGAAAAAATCTAATTCGGTGCGGTGCTGCGTACCCAAGGTCAAAAACTTAAAAAACAGGTCAAACACGATGGCGCTTTACTCTCTCAGCGTAAAACCGATAAGTCGCAAAGACGGGCGCTCCGCGACCGCCTCAGCGGCGTATCGTGCTGCGAGTGAGATTGTCGATGAGCGCACTGGTCTCGTGCATGACTACACGCGCAAGCGTGGTGTCGAGCACGTCGAGTTGTTCGCACAGGCGGGCATCACACTTGATGACCCAGCGTCGTTGTGGAATGCCGCCGAGTCTGCGGAGAAACGAAAAGACGGTCGCACAGCTCGTGAAGTTTTGGTGGCACTGCCCGCCGAACTGGATGCTGACCAGCGCACCGCGCTTGCCCGCGAGATGACGCGGGAACTGGTAGAGCGCTACGGCGTTGCCGCGCAGCTCGCGATTCATGCGCCTGACAAAGCAGGCGATCAGCGTAACCACCACGCGCACATCTTGCTGACGACGCGCCGCTACAACCACGACGGTTTAGGTGCTAAAAGCCAACTTGAATGGAGTGCCACCCAGTGCAAAAAGCACAAGGTTGCGAAACCGCAGGGTGAGCTAAAAGCACTGCGTGAGCGTTGGGCTGATATGCAGAATGCCGCCCTTAAGCGCGCCGACTGCGTGGCACGAGTCGATCATCGCTCCCTCGCTGCGCAGGGCATCGACCGAGCGCCCGAAGTCCATCAAGGCGGTTATGCGACGGACATGATTCGCCAAGGTACGCCGGAACAAAGCGACCGCGCCATGCTTAACCTCTCCATCATTGACACTAACGTCGAGGTACAAAGCCTGCGCGTGCGGCTGGATACCGAACGCGCTGTGCAGGAGTGGACTGAGATCACCCCCGTCACGCCGCGTCTAACTACTCCTGAGCTGCCCGATCCGGTGCCCTCGCCTGCTGCTGATGCCGAGCTGGCTCTGACCCAACAAAGCGCCCGTATGGACGTCCTAGAGCGTGTCGAACAGCACATCGGGCATAAGCACCAATTACAAATACGTGCTGATCTGCGCTCGCTTGAACGCGCTCAGCAGCGTGTGCAGCAGCGACAAGCAGAAGAAGCTGAACGTCAGGCCGCCGAGCGGCAGCTAGAGGCTGAAAGTGAATGCCAAGAGGCAAGGGCACAGCGTCAGGGCGAACGTGAGCGTGAGCGTGAAAAAGAGCAACAAGAAATCGAGTCAAAACGTCCAGTTAGCGAGCGTTTGAAGTCAAAGTGGGATGCATTATGTGCAATAGATCAACAGATCGAGCAGCTAAACGCAGCTCGCAGCCAGCTGCCTTTTTTGAAGTTTTCTGAGCGTAAACGGCTGAAATCAGAAATTGAAAATCTCAGTGCAAAGCGTGCTATGGAGCATGCACAGTATGCCGAACTTTGGCACCAGAACGAGGCTGAAAAAGCGGCTGCAGCAGCTCAACCGAGCGCGCGGGATATGCTTCGACAGACCGCTGCTAAAATCCGTAAAGAGCGGCCTGACGTGGCCGCTGAATTTGAAAAAACAGCCGAGCAGTCAGCGTCTACAACGAAAACTGAGCCGAAGCCAGAACAGCCAAAACCTTTTGATGCCAAGGGTAGGGCGCTGGAAATCCTCACAATGGACACAGCAGAGGAGCGGCATGGTGCTTTGCATGCAGCATCGAGCTTAGACTTGAATGATTTTGATGCACTCATGGACGAGCTAGACCCGCTGATGGGATCGCATGGAGAACTTAACGAGGAAGGGCAGCTCTTACGTGCCAAACTGGTGCCGAGAGAAATGCCTACCTCTCAACACGTGGAGCGCATTCAAAAAAGTGAGCAAGATTGGGAGTCGCGCAGTGGCCCAGACGGTCCTGGTTTTTGAGATAAACCCTCAAAATTGAAAAGATAAACCCATTCTGAAAGCCCCGCTGCCGGGGCTTTCAGCGTAGCTGAGAACTACCTTTTGCCAAACGTGGGTTTATCTCTGATGGGATCACTGACGGGATTTCCGAGCTTCTAGTACTCGCAGCGCGGCATCCTCCCAACTATCACCAAGGCGGGCATATTTTGCGATTACTTCCGGAGGGATGCCGTATACCTAGCGACGCTCCCCTGGTGATCCAAGTGTTTTCTGTTCTTCTCGACGTCTTCTTCGACTCTTATTTTCATCAGTTTTTTCACCGAACGTGAATATCAGATGGCTCACACGTCGGCCTGTCTTGCGCTGATCCCACTTCCCAGAGTGGCGAATACTCGTTAATCTGTTCTATAGCGGGTTCGATGCTACGGAGACATTATTTCTGGCCGATGGCCCCGGGCAGTGCCGCCTACGCCACCGTTTGCGGAAAGCCGGGCTAATCGTTGTCAGCGACGGGTTGGTTTCGAGTTGTTGTGTGAGCGGTGTTATTAAGTGCTCACAAAAGTAAGTGCCGACTACTAGGCGATCAGGAAGTTACGCGTCGAACCGATGGCGCTCGATTCACCCCCTTCCAGTACGTTGTCTTCGCTGCGGTCTTTGAGTTGAACGCCTGACAGCTTTCGCTGACGGGCCTCTTTTAACAACAGCACAAGCCGCCGTGCAGCCTCCTCCGCCTTTAAGCCGGCGGGGCGTACGTTGGAGATGCAATTGCGCTGGTCATCCTTTAAACCTGGCACGGGTGCCCAGGTCATGTACAAGCCCAAGCTATCCGGCGAGCTCAGCCCTGGGCGCTCGCCAATTATAACCAGTACGGCATCGGCATTGAGCAATGCGCCAACTTCATCGCCAATGGCGACCCTCCCCTGCTCAACAATCGTCAGCGGTGCGAGTTGCCAATTGACAGCATCTTCGTTCAACAACCGATAAAGAACGCTTAGGAATGGCGCGCTGTTCTGCTGAACAGCAAAAGCGGAAAGGCCGTCAACCACTGCCACTGCAAGGTCATAGCGCTGCTGGGAAGCTGCGGCTTGCTGCAGTTGCTCGCGGGATTCATCATTAAGGCGACGGCCATAGTCGGGCCGCTGCAAATACATGGCACGGTCCTGGACTTGGCTATGTAGACGAATTGGTGATGTAGTTAAGCCAAGCGTGTTGGTCAACTCGGTGGCGAGAGCATCGACATCCAGCGGGTGGTGCACGGCATCCTGGGCCTGCGCGTGTGCCAACTGAAACGCCAGCATCTTGCTGGTCGGCAAACTAATCCCAGCTCGCCCTAAACCAATCCGCGCATCGGTAAAGGTATTCAGCCGCTCCCAGGGGTTTTCCACCACGATGGGGGATGATGGCTCATATGCCATGACGTGGCTCCCTAGGCAGGTGGCGCAGACTGTTAGCGAAGGCAGCAGGAAGCTGATCGTTTAACCGGTGGGTGCTGACATCCTGAAAAATCTGCATCTCCTCAAGCCAGCGCTCAAATTCAGGTGCTGTTCTCAGCCCAAGCGCTCGACGTGCATACAGTGCATCGTGAAAGGAGGTGGTCTGGTAATTGAGCATGATGTCGTCAGACCCGGGGATACCCATAATAAAGTTACAGCCCGCCACGCCGAGTAACGTGAGCAGGTTGTCCATATCGTTTTGATCGGCCTCGGCGTGGTTGGTGTAGCAAACATCACATCCCATGGGCACGCCCAGTAGCTTGCCGCAGAAATGATCCTCAAGGCCTGCACGGGTGATTTCTTTGCCGTCGAACAGGTACTCAGGGCCGATAAAGCCCACCACGGTATTCACCAGAAGCGGCTTAAACTTACGTGCCACCGCATAAGCGCGGGCCTCGCAGGTTTGCTGGTCAAGTCCGTGATGCGCATCGGCGGAGAGCGAACTGCCCTGTCCGGTTTCGAAGTACATCACGTTACGCCCGACAGTCCCGCGGTTAAGCGTCTGCGCCGCCGCTTCGGCTTCGGCAAGGATGCTTAAGTCAAAACCAAAGCTGCGGTTAGTCGCCTCTGTGCCACCGATCGATTGGAACACTAGGTCTACCGGGGCACCCTGCTCTATTGCCTCCAGGGTATTGGTAACGTGGGTGAGTACGCAGGATTGAGTAGGAATTTGGTACTTCTGGATCACTTCATCCATCAAACGCATTAGCTTGACGCTTTGGGCGACGTTATCGGTGGCGGGGTTAATGCCAATTACTGCGTCACCGCTGCCGTACAGCAGCCCATCCAGAATGCTGGCGGCAATGCCGGTCACATCGTCGGTGGGATGGTTGGGCTGAAGCCGAGTAGAAAGCCTTCCCGGCAAACCAATCGTATTGCGAAAGGCGGTGGTGACCCGGCACTTTTTGGCGACCAGTATCAAATCCTGATTGCGCATCAGCTTACTGACGGCGGCGGCCATTTCGGGGGTAATCCCCGCTTTTACTTGTGCTAGTACCTCACTGGTAGCGTGGTCAGAGAGCAACCAGTTACGAAAGTCGCCGACAGTCAGGTGAGCAATGGGGCCAAACGCCTCAGCGTCATGGGTATCAACTATGAGGCGAGTGATCTCATCAGTTTCGTAGGGGATCAGCAGATCCTCGAGAAAGGTTTTTAATGGGAGATCAGCCAGCGCCATCTGCGCCACTACGCGTTCTTCGGCGGATGAGGCAATCACCCCGGCCAAACGGTCGCCAGCGCGCGGAGGCGTGGCCTTGGCCATCAGCTCGGCCAGGCCCGCAAAGCGATAACTGCGGTTGCCTACCGTGGTGTGATAGAACTGTGCCATAAAGCGTCCCTTCTAGCGAGATAACGTTCTACAAAAAGGGCCAAGGAATGGCTGCCCGGAAACGTTTCGAGTGACCAGGTGGCTCAGAAAAAGCCCATCGGATTGATGTCATAGCTGACCAGCAGGTTTTTGGTTTGCTGGTAGTGCTCGAGGGCCATCTTGTGGTTCTCGCGGCCGATGCCGGACTTTTTGTAGCCACCGAAGGCGGCATGGGCCGGATACTGATGGTAGCAGTTGGTCCAGACACGTCCGGCCTGGATGCTACGGCCCATGCGGAAGGCGAGGTTGATATCGCGGGTCCATAGGCCTGCGCCGAGACCGAACTCGGTGTCGTTGGCGATGGCCAGCGCTTCTTCCTGATCCTTGAAGGTGGTCACCGCCACCACCGGGCCGAAGATCTCCTCCTGGAAGATCCGCATCTTGTTGTTGCCCTTGAGCAGCGTCGGCTGGATGTAGAAGCCACTGTCAAACACAGCGTCCATGGTCTCCTTGTTACCACCGGTGAGGAACTCGGCGCCCTCCTTCCGGGCAATCTCCATGTAGGACATGATCTTGTCGAACTGCTCCTGGGAGGCCTGAGCCCCTACCTGGACATCGGTGTCCAGCGGATTGCCACGCGTGATCGACAGGGTGCGCTCCATGACCTTGGCCATGAAGTCGTCGTACATGGACTCCTGGATCAGCGCCCGGGACGGGCAGGTGCACACTTCGCCCTGATTGAAGAAGGCCAGCACCAGGCCCTCGACCGCCTTATCGATGAACGCCGGCTCGGCGTTCATGATGTCGGCAAAATAGATGTTCGGCGACTTACCGCCCAGTTCCACTGTGGAGGGAATGATGTTCTCGGCCGCGCACTTGAGGATATGCGACCCCACCGGGGTGGAGCCGGTAAAGGCGATCTTGGCGATGCGCTTGCTGGTCGCCAGCGCCTGGCCTGCCTCGGCACCGTAGCCGTTGACGATGTTGACCACGCCCGGTGGCAGCAGGTCGCCGACCAGCTTCATCAGCTCCAGGATCGAGGCCGGGGTCTGCTCGGCGGGCTTGAGCACCACGCAGTTGCCGGCGGCCAGCGCCGGGGCCAGCTTCCACACGGCCATGAGCAGCGGGAAGTTCCAGGGGATGATCTGTCCCACCACCCCGAGCGGCTCGTGGAAGTGGTAGGCCACGGTGTTGCTGTCGATGGCACTGGAGGTATCCTCCTGGGCACGGATGCAGCCGGCGAAATAGCGGAAGTGATCGACGGCCAGCGGCAGGTCGGCGTTGAGCGTCTCGCGCACCGCCTTGCCGTTGTCCCAGGTCTCGGCCACGGCGAGCTTCTCTATATTCTGCTCGATGCGGTCGGCGATCTTCAGCAGAATGTTGGAGCGCTCAGTGGTCGAGGACTTGCCCCAGGCCGGTGCGGCCTGGTGGGCTGCGTCCAGCGCCTTGTCGATGTCCTCAGCGCTCGAGCGCGGGATCTGGCAGAACACCTCGCCGTTGACCGGCGTGACGTTATCGAAGTATTCACCCTTCACCGGCGGCACGAATTCGCCGCCGATATAATTGCCGTAACGAGACTCGAAGGTGATGACGGAGCCGGACTGACCGGGGTTAGCGTAGATCATGGCGTGCTTCCTGTTGTTATCATTAATATTTTGAATACTATGCTCAGCATTGGTCAATAAAGAAAAGTACGACATACTACCGTTGCAGATGGGTTGTGAGACTTTCACTTATCCATCAAGTTGATGATGTGACTAACAGTGTCGTCCGTTGGCAGTCCGTTAGAATACTACGCCGTGGCGGAGTGTCCTGAAAGTAAGGGCAGCGACTGTCCGGAAGAGGTTGGTTGTTTGTGTCGCAACAACAATCCAACTAGATGGCACTGCCATCTTTCAAATCACCCAGACACCATAAAGTGGTCCCTATCCACTGGACCACCTGACAGGCGATCCGAAGCGCAATGGACTGAAGCACGAAATGTCAAGGCAGGGCGGCTTTCCCTGCACCAGTTCGGTCACAATTCGGCCAGTGACTGCACCGAGAGTCAACCCAATATGTTGATGTCCAAACGCGAATATCACGCGATCAGAACTTGGCGACGGCCCAATTACCGGCAATGAGTCCGGAAATGTTGGTCGAAAGCCTAGCCATGGATTCTCAGGGTCGCCAAGCGGGCCGAACATCTCGACGGACTTTCTTTGCAATAGATCGGTATTCTGGAAATTAAATGGAGCATCCAGCGCCGCTATTTCCACGGTGCCGGCAAAGCGAAGGCCCTTCGCCATCGGCGTCGCATAAAGCCCGGCCTCGGCCCAGCCAATAGGACGTGAAATAAGCCCGCCATGTTTTGGGTATATGATATGGTAGCCACGCTCGACACCGAGTGGTAGCTTCTCAGCGCCTGTTCCTCGTATTTTCGTGGAAAAGGCCCCAGCTGTAACAGCAAAATGACCGCAACGAGACACTGTGCCATCGCCCAGCTTAACCGTGACGCCAACATCATCTGTGTTGATTTCATGAACAGGTGACTGTTTCCAATCGCCACCCAGATCCAAGTACCGCCGGTGCATTTTTATCACCAGTTCATGGGGATCCAAGACATGACGGGCGCCTCGAAATCTGATTCCTTGGTAGATTGGCCCCGTCAAGGCCGGCTCAAGGGTTCGAACATCGTTGGGACTTAAATAGTCAAATTCAACGCTATTCCTCTTGCGTATAGCATTTCCGTCATGCGCTCCGTCAAAGCCGAATTTTGTGGACCAAATGTAAAGACAGTCGTTTTGCACAAATAAGTCTTCGGCTTGACACTCGGAGATCAGAACATTGAGATGTTCATCAGCGTGCGAAAGAAGCAATCCCAGGCTAGCGCCAATGTCCTGTACCCGAGATGTACGGCAGTTTGACAGAAACGAAAGCATCCAACCCGGATTCTGAAGCCCATATTTCCAGTTGAAACTTAAAGGGCTGTCCGAACTGCTTAGAAGGCTTGGAAGTGAGGTGAAGATCGACGGGCTGTTGATAGGGACACTTGCGTAAGTTGCAATGGTACCCGCAGACCCGGACGTGGTGCCAGAGCCGGGTGATTGGCTGTCACAAAGCAGAACCCGCATTCCTTCTTTTCGGGCCAAAAGCGCCGTCGACATCCCGACGATGCCTGCTCCCGCAACAATTAGATCGTAGTCGTCCATTCTCGCGTCTCTGGCCAATAACATAGATCCCACCAATCCAACGTTAAAACTCTTGTCCGAAGAGAATATTTGCGGGAATGGTGCCCGAATAGGAGCGCCACTTTTATTGGTTCACCAAACGTCTTTCAGCAAGCGCACCCAGTTTTGGCCAATGACACGCTCAATTTTGGATTCTTTCCAGCCTCGTCGTTTCATAGCGTCAAGAATGTTCGGGAAATCACTGATCTGTTCAATACCCGTTGGAAACTTCAGTTCGCCAAAAGTTGTCAGGCGCCGTCCATTTCCCTTGTCATGCATGGCATACTCTTGCCACGACCATGGATGCCCTTGGGACATGTCGGTGCCGATCCCAACGCTTTCTTCACCCACAAGGTTAATGACGTAATCGACAACTTCAATATAGTCATCAATTGTCGAATTCGTTCCTTTTGGTAGAAATGGCGGAAAAATTGTGATGCCAATGTAACCACCTCCATTTGCAACACGAAGCAATTCTTCGTCGCTTTTATTGCGCGGATGATCTTTTAGGGCTGAGGGGCAGCAATGTGTATAAGCAAGAGGCTTGGTCGAGGCTTCGCAGGCCTCTTTTGCCGAGAGCGTGCCAACATGTGAAAGATCAATTAAAATACCCAAACGGTTCATTTCCGCAACCACATCGCGTCCGAATCCCGTTAACCCACTATCGCGCTCTTCAAAGCATCCTGACGCGACAAAATTCTGAGTGTTATAAGTGAGCTGCATGACCTTGACGCCGAGGTCAGCGTAGACTTCCAAAAAATCAATATTGTCGTCGATACCGGACGTATTCTGCCATCCTAGAATTATACCCACCAACCCTCTTTGTGCGGCTTCGTAAATATCCTCAACAGTTTTAACTTGCATGATTAAATCTGCATTTTCATTGAAAAGCCTTTTCCAATGAGCCACGGATTTCATCGTGTCGTGAAAGTCCTCCCATACACAGCAGGTGCAATTAGCAACGGTAATGCCGCCTCTTTTCATCTCTTCAAAGACACCCCTGTTAAAATTGCAAACCAATAGGGAGTCCGCAATTATTGGGTTCTTTGAAATGTTAGTAACCGACAGATTGTTCATAAGCCTCTCAATTCATTATCCAGTTAGGAAGAAAAGTAATTATTGATGGGAATGCCGTGAATATGCCAAGGCAGACCAGCATGAGTATCCAATAGGGAAAGGTTTCGCGTGCGGCCTCGGCTACCGAGACTGTACCCTTTGAAATTGCCGAAAGAACAAAGAGATTGATGCCGACGGGTGGTGTTATCATTCCGATTTCAATTAAAATTGTAACAGCAATACCGTACCAGACAGGGTCATATCCAGCGGCCATCATCATCGGAAAGCTAAGCGGTAACGTCATGAGCATCACCGACAGACCGTCAAAAAAACATCCGAGCACTATGTAGATGACGACCACAGCAAGAAAGATTGTATATTTCCCAAGTCCTAATTCATTGATGGCGGCGGTCAGCTCCATAGGCAGACCTAGAATGCTGATAACCTGCGTCAACATGGCGGCGCCCACCATGATCAGCGCAATGGTCCCAAAGCTAATCACCGAATTGATGAACGCATTAAGGAGCAACCGGGGAGTCAGCGTTCCGAACACAAACCCCATCATAATCGTCGTAAAGGCACCCAAGGTAGCGGCCTCGGTCGGGGTTGCGATGCCTAGGTAAATCGTTCCAAGGACGGCCATCATAAGGATTGCTATTGGCCACAATCCTAAAAGGGACAAAAAGGTCTGAGGCCATGAAGGCGGGTCTACAACATTTGGCAGCCAATCTGGTTTCATCTTTGCACGAATAGCGATGTAAATCATGAAGACAATAGCCAAAAACAAACCGGGCGCGATACCTGCCAGAAACAAGCGACCCACCGATACATCTTGTGTCGCACCATAGATCACGAGGATGAGACTGGGCGGCAAAATAATTCCCAGCGTTCCTGATGCGGCAAGAAGGCCAACGACGCTCCCCTTAGGATAACCTCGCTCGGCCAATTGCGGATAGGCGACGGATCCTACTGCGGCGGCCGTTGCAAGACTCGTGCCGCTCACGGAGCCGAACAGCGCGCCGACGGCAACATTTGTATGCATCAGGTTTCCGGGCAGACGCTGAAATAGAGGGGCAACAGAAGTATAAATTCGGGCTGTCAGTCCGCTCGCCAATAGAACTTCGCCTAGAACGATGAATGCGGAAACCGCCGTCAACGTAAAGCTATTGAATGTGTTCCAGGTGGCCGTCACCGCAAGTTGGAACGCGCCCGTGAAAAAAATCTCCAGAAGGAAAAAGGCGGTTATGCCGAGAGCAACACCAATCGGAACACCAATCAGCAGTAGAGCCGCCAAAGGCGCTATGAGGAATAACCAAGTCAATTTTCTGTACTCCGGTCGTAGTTGTCATCAGCGGTAGTGGCGAATGGGGGAACGAAAAATATGCGGTATGCGTAGGTGATCGCACCCATCGCAGAGGCCACGGGCATCACATACATCCAGTAGCTTATTGGTAAGGCGGCACCTTCTGTTAAGGCCCCGATTTGACGGGAAAAATCTGCGAAAACATAACTTTGGTAGGCGAAGAAGCTGAAATAAATGGTGCAGATAACAGCGGATAATCTTTTGAATATACTGCGCCATCCCCATTTCATCTTCAGCGTCACGATATTTATTTCGATGTGGTCATTGTCTAATGCTGAGCACAAAATTCCGATGAAAGCGCATGTTACGAACAGCAGTGCGGCGAGTTCATCTGAGTAACTAATGGGTCGGTTGAATAGGTATCGAGATAAAGTGGCGTATAAGATTATCGAAAGAAAGCCACCAGTGAGGAGTGCCCCAAAAACTTTGAGAAATCTTGAAAAAGCCCTAACCATTGCCAGCCTCCTTTCTAAATTTGTTCAGAATAGCCGTGTCTATTCGTCGATTGCTTTTTGTATGGACTCCATATTCTCAACCGCTTTTGGGCTAATTTCGCTCGACATGGATGCCCATGCTTCGCGCGCAGCTTCGGTAAAGGTGGCTTGGTCTTCATCCGAGAAAGGCTCGATTATTTGCCCTCCTTGGTCGATCAGCCGCTGAATTCCCGCCTGTTCTCGCTCACCGCTCAGAAATTCTTGATTGGTGTATTCCAGAGTGTCAGTAGCTGCAGCTTCGAGGGCGGCTTGATTTTCTTCAGACAGCCTATCGTAGCGGTTTTGGTCAATCAGGATATTGATGGGGACGCCCGCATGGGGATGGAGCGGCGCACCATAAGGTGCAACTTCCTGAAGTGACACGGACGTCGCGACGCTTCCCATGTATGCTGCACAGTCCACTACACCAGTTTGCAGTGCTACATACATGTCGTTTTGCGGGATGATGCTGGCAGAGATGCCAAGTTTCGAGAAAGTCTCGATCTGGTGACGGCCCCAGACGCGAACCTTTTTTGTTTTAAGCTCTTCCAGCGTGTTCACGGGATCTTTGCAGAAGATGTGAACCACACGCTCTGGAACCTGAATAGCTCCCAGCGTTTTGATGCCCCATTTCTCAAAAATTGGTTCGTAAACTTCCTGAATAGCGGGAACGGCTTTCAGTTGTTCGTCCACTTCGGAGATCGCACCCTGAACGTAGGCAACGGCCATTTCGGGTTCATCACGGGCGACGTACTCGGGGTAGAGCACGGCCATATCCACAACACCAGAAGGAAGGGTGCGCAGGATATCAGCGTCCTTGATGCCGAGCGTCCCACCGTGGAACGCTTGAATTTCAAGATCACCTTTCGAATGGGACGCAACGCGTTCCGCAAAGTAATTCACGTAATCCGCAACTGGACGGCTTTCGACCCAAACAGAATGTAGGCGAAGCTTTTCGGCAGCTCCAACTGTTGCAATTGGGAACGTTAGTGTCGCTAGCACACCAGCAATGAGAAATCTCTTCATGAATTTGCTACCTTTTATCGTTTCTGTTTGGTGTCCGTCTAGAGATTAGTCAGAAAGATGTCATGCTGTCAACACTGTATGGCGTATAGATTCATGTGTATGGCATACTTATCTAATTCACGGGTTGATGCAGGAAGGAAAATGGTCGGGTAGGCCGAGCAATTGCTCGTGCTGGCCCCCACAGATCCAATGGGATGGCGTCCTCCCCACCCTACTCCGGCGCCAATGCGCCACACCGGCTGAGAAGAGCATACCCATTGGTATTACATGCGTTGGAGTCGACATTTCGGGAATTGTCTTCCACGTCCATGGATCGATCGTCATGGCCAGGTCGAGTGGCGTGGTAAGTGCACGCGCGACAAGTGGCTGGATGCCATCGTCAAGCGCGTCCCCATGGGGGCCGAAATGGGCATGGAAACCAGCGCGTCATCCCATCACTGGGCATGCGCCGACATGGCCGTGGTAGGCCACCCGCCCTGATGACCGTGTACTTTGATCGGGAGGTCGTCGATATCCAGGGTCAGCCGCCAGATCTCCAACCGCTATCGCTAGTGGTCCGCTGGCCGCTCATCTCGAGGCGGACAGAGCCGTTGCACGAGGGTGTCCTAATGATTAGGGTTTCATCCATGGCGAGTAGTCCTCTTGAATCGTGTTCTGTCAGGAACATCTTGATACTACATGAGGAACTGCTCGCTATCTTTTTTCCTGCATCAACCCGGTGAATTAGGCGGGTGAAGGGTTTGCCTCGACTGACGGCTTTGGCCTGAGATTTGGCATCACCACGATTTACCCATTGAGCAGGGGGCAGTATCGATAGATGATGAGCCCGCCTGCGCTCGGGTTCAGGACTTGCTCTGAAAAGTTATAATGGCAACCTAATCAGGTCGAGAAATAGATCAGTCGGTGTGAGCTAGCGTCGTCCGCCACCGGGCTCAGGGGGCCAAATCGGCGCCCTGATGAATAAGCCGGGATATGGCATTTGAAAGTAGATTTTTTGTGCTATATGGCTAACAAAATAACAGGCAGCTGCGAGGAAAAATTTGTCATGCAAACAGGGTCTTTTAACTTGTCGACGCAATCTGCAGAGGAGGTTCTAGACCATCTTCAGGCATGTCTCAGAGAAACATCAGCCGAGCAGGCGATTTACCTTCGAATTGCTTCTGTCCTTTCGACCAAGATTTCAGAAGGCTATTTTGAAGCAGGTGAATGGCTTCCGTCGCACAGGTCGTTGGCAAAGTCGTTCGACGTCAATTTGACCACAGTTACAAAATCACTGAACTACCTGAAAGAGAGGGGAGTCATTTCTGCGCGTGCGGGAAAAGGGACTGTTGTGCGTGGTCGGGCGCTGGATCACACCCCGCCATCATACGACGTGGCGGATGTAGCGCCTGAGATTGATCTTTCTGTCCATACACAAACACTGAACTCGGTGAATAAAATCCTTCGCGATGGCTCCAAAGAGTTCGTCGCGTCAGCGACCTCAGAGATTAACCAGTACTACCCCGCAATCGGTGATCGCCAATCGATAGATACCGCAACGAAATGGCTACTTTTTAGCGACTTCAACATTAGTGATGCTAATGTGGCTGTTACTGCGGGGGCACAGCACGCACTATTAATCGCAATGGCCGCGTGCATGCAGCGTGGGGACATCCTTCTCGCGCCTAGGCTTGCCTACCAAGGCATAAAATCCGCAGCGAAAATGCTGGGCTTAGGGGTATCACCTGTCGAAATTGACAGCGGAGGAATTATACCCGCCGATCTAGAGAAGGCGGTGCAAAATCCACGTGTTAAAGCATTGTTTATAATGCCAAACTTTGACAACCCCACGGCAGTCACTCTCAGTGATGCACGTAAAAAGTCCATTGCAAGTATTGCCAAACGCCATTCTATTATTTTGATCGAAGATGATGTCTACCGCTTTTTGGCACCAGAGGGGCTAGCCAGCCTTCATAGCATGTATCCTGAAGGGACATTCTATTTCTCGTCGCTTTCTAAAACCATTTCGCCTGGCTGTAGATTTGGATTTTTGGTCTATCCTCCGAATTTTTTCAACGCTGTAGCGACAGCATCGCGGGGCAGTATCTGGATGCCTGACCGGTATTCGCTGGCCCTGGCGCGCTGGCTTATTGAAAGTAACGCAGGCGAGGAAGTGATAAAACTGGTCCGTGAAAAAAATGTGAGCCGACACGATATAGCGTTTAGGATTCTGGGATCAGAAATTAACAATATTAAACCAGAGAGCAATATAATATGGCTTCCCCTTGACTCCAATGCTCAATCTAGCTTGATGAAAGATCGGCTCGCAGCGCGCGGGGTAGGCGTTTCTAACTCAGACGTTTTTAAGATCGGAAAAAGCGCATATCAGAATGGCATAAGACTTTACAAGTCTGCTGCTCGCAATGATGAGGAATGGGAAATCGCACTTCGAACGATTGCCGGACAACTTAGGTCTGATGCCGGAGGGGCAGGGCAATCGTGTTTGGAAAACTGATCATTAGCCTTTTTCCGGAAAGTAAAATTTTATGCCGCAGCTGCATAGGTGACTTATGGCATGGCGTTACGAATCTCCGACAAGGGCTGGGCTCCTATCGAATCGTATCACCGCCGCAAACCATGGGACGCCCACCCTGTGATGTCCGCTAGGTATTAGCGTCTTGCAACGCTCGGTTGTCGGCACCATCAACGTGACCGGGCGGCCGGCCTGATGGCCAGAAAACCTATTTCTGATGCGATGTAACCGTGGTTTTTATAACATTTCTTAGCCAATTCTGAGCACAGACGCAGGCGGCTCATCGGCTATCGATGCAGCCGTCCTGTTCACTGGGTAAATCGTGGTGATCCGGCTTATTCATTAGGGCGCCGATTTGGCCCTCTGAGCCCGGTGTCGGACGATGCTGGCTCACAGGAAGCTGACTGATGGTATCAATAACCGCCAGATCTATTCCATTTCGGCCTGATTGGGTCGTCATTTGTCACTTTTTTGGATACAAGCCCTGAGCACAGGTGCAGGCATGTTTGTCGGGCTCTTGAAATGGCCGCCTTGCTTGCCGAGTCAATCGTGGTAGAGCCGAACGATCTGGTCAATGACCCGAAGGCAATGCTAGCTATCCGAGCTATTATCGGCATGGCCGATGACTTGCTGCGGGAAACTTACGCGCGTGCTAACCCTCGGCTGGCTCAAGTGGCGCAGGACGAAGAATCGGTGGCGGATGTGCTGAGCGCCATTTGGTATCGTGCATTCTTCGTCAGACAACCACCTCCGGGGGTCGCCAGGGTTCTTCCTGCAGGAAACCCAGAGCAAGGGGCCACCTGTTCCCAAATCAACGTGAATGATCACGATATTTGACTAGGGATTAAGAGATTCCGTCACCTTCTGGGAAATTGAGACAATCAAAGAAGGGACCCGTCTGGAATACATAGGCCCCGGGGTCAAATTCTGGTGCCATAAGCACTAATATATATTTAATTTAAATTAGTTATTAATATTAAAAGCCGCCCCCAAAGGGTACTGCCAGTTAACGTTAACTGACTGGCATTACCCCCTTGCGTGTCGTTTCTCAGCATATCAATTTCGCTTCTAGCATAAAAAATCTTCAGGTGGGTCTACGCCCAGTGCCTCCTTGGTTTCCCGCAACTCTGCTCACGGATGGTACTGGGGAGAGCCCAGCCTCCATCCTCCATGCTGCGCTCGGCTTCCTCGATCTAGCCCTCGACCTCGGAGACAGCGAAATACGTAGTGCGGAAGGCAAACTGATCAGTACGTTTTTATGTAATAACGCCAGACTCAGGCGGCCCTAACCTGGCCGTGCCCAGTCAGGAACGAGAGGATAATATGGTCCCAAGTGATCACCTACTTCCTTTTCCCGTAAGCAGAACATCGGACCATCAGCATGTAAGTAATTGAATAGCCTCTAATAAATACATAATTTAACGAAATGCCAAATCTCGTTTACCTTCTCGATAAATCGCACCTGAGGCGAAGGCTGAAATAGGCTATGAAGGAAGTGCCATGCTGTTGCAGAACCTTTGTCTAACGAGCTTCCATCAGTTTTGGGATTTGGGCCATTCCTCGATGGACGCAGTTGTATAAGCATTATACCGTTATTTTATGGTGCTATTAATAATAGCTAATTAATTGAAATGAATGCCTTAGCCCTTTCCCCCAAACTAACACCATGAACTTGATGAGAGTTCCAGCTAATCTTGGTTAACGGAGATCTCGCTGTGAAAAGACACGCAATACCACTGCTTACTCAATTACCTGCCGCCCGTTGTGTATGCTCAAAGAGCGGCATAATGTAGTGGTACTAATCCAGGGGGAAGGTCACCTATCCTAGTTCTTTGCAGCTTTTTTGACCCTTAAAAAGGCACTCATATTTAAAATTTGGCGAGATTGAACCCCGGAAGACCTACATTTTCCAATGTACAGCCGCTTCTTTTTTTAAGATCAAGTTATAACTAAATGATTTTTAATAATTAACTAATATCCTACGTCACAATGAGTGATACAGATACATCATCGTGCGCAACAGGAAAGGTGGAGATTCTATTCACTATTATTTAAATTATATATAATAGCTCTTATAAATAGTTTGATGCTGTGAGTGGGTGGCTGTCACCCAAGAAACGAAATAAGGACCTTGCCATGGATGACGGCTCCATCATTCCCTTTGCGCAACCATCTGAGCCGACACTTGCCGACTCTTACTACGATAACCACCAGGTCGTCGACTACGGCGAGGTGCCGATTCGTATCTCGCTGGCACCATTACCTCGAGCCACCAATCCTGGATTCCGGCATCTGCGTTCCCAGTCTGCGCAAACTTCACGCGTCAGTAAGCGCAGCCAGCTGAACCGTATTGCCAACATGTTGGGCGCCCCGACACCATCTAAACTGAATGTGGATGGCGATGGACGAAAGCTCCATCCCCAGCAATTGTTCCCCATGGACTACATTCATTGGGAAGACCTTACCCTTGATCTGGTCAGCGACATCCTCTACAACCTTGAGCGCAAGTCGTTTTCCGATGAGTCCGTAGGTAACAAGGATCTCTCGCCGGCCACTCGGAACACTTACCGCGCCTTACTACGCGGTATCGCCCAGGAGGCATGGGGGCTGAAGAAGATGGCCTATGAGGATGTCGAGCGAATTCGGTCACTCAAGGCCCAGAAGTTCAGGCGTCTACCTGGCGGCCGAGCCCACACTGAAGACGTCATCAAGGCTCTACTCGAGGCATGCGACTCGGTCGATTCCGCTCTGCACTGTCGAGACGGCCTCATGGTTGCCCTTCTGGTGACTACAGGCATGCGACGCGCCGAGTTAGTTGGCGTTCAGCTTGAGGATATCAATGAGCGTACACACGAGGTGCGGATCACCGGAAAAGGAAACAAGGAGCGTCTCATTACGATTCCTGCAGGGGTATGGGAGCGCTTGGTTGACTATATGGAACGGTACCGCGGATATGAACCAGGCGCTCTTCTGTCGCCTATCTGGAATAAACGCAACAAGCCTCGGATTACCAAAAAGGGGCTGAGTGAGGCAACTATTAACCCTGTCTCTTATACACATCTGACGCTGC
>OJBU01000010.1_pt1 | contig 29304 bp, 36 predicted proteins | sample 1591241 | NCBI WGS metagenome assembly OJBU01 (sample SAMN05416770, study PRJEB24817) | seawater metagenome | isolation source: Sea water | place: Canada:Atlantic | collected 2013-07 | reverse complement strand
TCTACACACTGCATATCGTCGGCAGCGTCAGATGTGTATAAGAGACAGCCCTTCTTAACACCTCTATTAACACCACGGTGCCCTGTGGATAACTTCGCACTCGAATTGAAAGTTACGAAAGCGAGCGCCCTTGCGGGCGCAATAATGACCGGCCCTGAACGGGCCGGGCTCATAATCTGGAGCCAGTCGAAAGGGCTGGATATGAACTGTGATTTACCGCATAAATCACGGCATAGTCATATGACGTGGAAGGAATAAGCACTTGTCGATGGACGCCGAACAACGCGCGCGTCAGATCGTGGCCGACATGGGGGGGCGTTGGCACGGCTCCTATGGGATGGTCTGTTGCCCCGCCCATGATGATCGCAATCCGTCGCTGCAAATCTCGCCTGGCAAGAAAGCCGTGCTCGTCAAATGCTGGGCCGGATGCGATCGCAAAGACGTTCTTGCCGCCATGCGCCAGCAGCGCATCGACGGCCGCACCAACGGGCAGATTCATGAGCCACAGCCGCGCCGGTCAAACCGCCAGCTCGCGCTTTCGATATGGAATGAAGGAAAGCCAATCGCCGGCACCCCTGCCGAAACCTATCTGCGTTCGCGTGCCATCGACCCGGCAGGCCATAAGCTGCGCTATACTGACCACTGCGTTGTCGGCAGCGCCGAGGAACGCGAAATCCATCATGCCTTGCTCATTCCCTTCGAAACCGACGAAGGAATAATCTCGCTGCAACGCATCCTGATTGACCCACGCACCGGCCAAAAGGTTCAACACGGCGGCAGCGGCGAATCCAAGCTGGCGCTGGGCCTGATCCGCAATGCTGCGATGCGCATTGGCGGACTACCGCGTGACGGAGTGCTGCGCTTGGCCGAGGGCTTCGAGGAAGCGGTTTCGGTCATGCAGCTATCGGGTGGCCGCTTCAAAGTGTGGGGCGCTGGCGGCATTGAGCGCTATGGCCTTATCAGCATCCCCGAAAGCGTGCGCAAAGTCGTCATCTATTCACAGCATGGCGAGGAAGCCGCCAGCGCGATCGACCGCGCCCACGATCATCTGACCGAGAACAATCGCGAGCTGAAAATCATTCCGCCGCCCGGCAGGCCCGATCAGGATTGGAACGATATTTTGCATGAAAAAGCCGCCGCTTGAGCGCGCGCCTAGCGCTCCCGGCGCTGCCATGCGCACCTGTTACGTTCCTTGTCTGTTCCGGTATAGCGTCGGGCATGGCCGCCAACTACAACCGCCCAAAGCCGATTGACCCTATCTGGTATCGGCGGAGCTGCGTCTTGCGCATCACATGTCCATGCGGGCGGCATGAGAAGATCCAGCTAGGCGAGTTCGCGCGGATGCGCGGCATTCCCGAAAAGACCCTGCTTTATGAAATGATCGCGCGGTTGCGCTGCCGCCAGTGCCGCCAGCGTCCTTATGCCGATGTGGTGCGCGGTCCCTACTAAGGCTAAGCTGCCTTAGCGCGGCCAAGGGCCGCAATCGTAATCTGCGCGGCATTCGCCGCGCGAGCGGAAACACCAAGGGCGCCGCCCTTTCGTTTCCCCGAAGCAAAATCGACAGGACCGTGTTGCTCGCCAAGTTCGGCCGAGCGCGCGCATTCGCGCGCGGGCCTCTCTAGGCGCGCTGCCCGCACCACTCCCATCGATTTGGCTTCACCCTTCCCCATCCCGCCTTCGCCAGGGGGCAGAGCCGCAGGCCGTAGGCAGCGGCTTCGCCTTAGAAATTGAAGGAGTGAAAAACGATGACGATCCAGACCATTAAACTGTCGAAACTGGCCCTTTCCCCGCTGAATGTCCGCACGGTCGAGCCGAGCAAGATCGAGGCGATGGCAAGCGACATAGAAGCGCATGGCCTTTTGCAAAATCTGATCGGCCACGAGAAGGGCGGCAAGGTGCTGATTTGCGCCGGAGGCCGCCGCTATCGGGCTTTGAAGCTGTTGCAGAAGAACAAGACCATTACCGGCAGCTATGAGGTGCCCGTTGATATTCGCGACGAGGCCGAGGCCATCGAGCTTTCTCTATCCGAGAACGCGCAGCGCGAGGACATGCACCCGGCAGATGCGATCATGGCTTATCGGGCGCTGATCGACGGCGGGAAGGAAGCCGACGACGTGGCGGCTGTCTATGGCGTCTCCCCGGCCCATGTGCGCCGCATTCTCAAACTGTCCGCGCTCCATCCCGAAATCATGAAAGCATTTCAGAAGGACGAAATCGGCATGGCGGCAGCGCAGGCGTTCGCCATATGCGACGATGAAGCCCGCCAGCTTGAGGTTTTCGAGGCCGCAGGCGACAATGCGCGCCAGATCAAAGCGATGCTGACCCAAGAGAAAATGACCGTCAGCCACCAATATTTCCGCGTCGTGGGCGAAGACGCCTACACCGAGGCAGGCGGCACCATCACCGCCGACTTGTTCGGAGAGGAACGCTTTGCCGATAATCCCGAACTTGTCGCTACGCTGCTGGACGAAGTGCTTGCCAAGATCGAGCAGGAAGCGCGCGCCGAGGGCTGGAAGGACGTGGAGATTCATCACCATCGGCCCGATTGCTTCTATATGAAACCGCACCTTGACCCGGCAGGCGAGCGCGAGCCGACCGACGAAGAAAAGGAGCAACTGGACGCACTGGCCGACAAAATCGCAGTGAGAGCGGCAGAATGCGAAGCCGAAGGCGACCAGCCCCATTGGGATAGCGCCTATCGCGCCTTGGAGCGCGAGCAGGACGCGATTGCCGCAGGATTGCGGTTTTTCACCGACGAACAGAAGGCAGGCCACACGCTGACCCTTTTTGTCGACCATGAGGGCCTTAGCCGCGTGGTATTCACCAGCGCGAAGCGCAGCGCGGACAGCGATGGACCGAAGCCGCCGCGGCCCGACTATTCGCAAAAGGTCATGGACCAGCTTGGAGCAATCCGCACGATGGCCGTTCGCGAAGCGGTCGCGACCAATCCCGACCTGGCCCTTGATGTGCTGCTAGATACGCTGATCGGCCAGCTCGCACACCGCGAATATAGCTGGACGCTTCCCACCGAAATCGAAGCGAGCGGGCGCGAGGTTCGCGTGATCGAGGAAACAATGACCCATGCGCAGATCGAGCCTATCGAGCAGATCGCAGCGAAAGACCTTGAGCGCGTTCCGAGCGAGGACCGGCTTGCAGCGCTGCGCAATCTCGACACCGAAACCAAGATGCGCTTGCTCGCCTATTGCACGGCGGCGCAGATCACCAGCCACGACACCAGCGGCGAGAAGGCCGAGCGGATCGACCAGATCGGCACGATGGCCGGGATCGACATGCGCGAGAAATGGGAACCCAACCAGTTCTTTTATGACCAGCTTTCCAAACCGACGCTGTTCAAGCTGTTGGAGGCCGGGAACGGCAAGGATGCGGTTGAGAATTGCGGCAAGATGAAGCGCAGCGAGCTTGCCGTGACCGTGAACGAACGCAATGCGGGGCGTGGCATTTTGCCGCCAGCATTGAACCTGTCTGCCACCCCGGAAAGCCGCGACGATCGCGAAGCGGCTTGATGGGGCCGGGGAGCGTCATTCACTCCGGCGCTCCCCGGTTTTCTCTCTTGCGCGATATGGAAAATCGCGCGCGCATGAAGGGCGCGCGATCATGTTGGAACCGCCTAAACAGTGGTCGACTTAATCAACCACGTTGAGGTCCGCCGCCGTGTTCATCTCGGCCGCAAAGGTGCATTGTCCGATTGTCGGATAGTTGAAGGTGAAGACCGACGGCGCATCGCCATTGTTGGTGACGGTGAACGGCACATTTGCGTTGGTGAAGCAGAAGGTCGAGAGTCCTTCCTTAAATCGCAGTCCGTGAAACCGCCCTTCCCCTCCATCGGAGTCGGCCGAAGTGATCTCCCAGGTTGTCGGCGAGATCGTCAGGTCGGAGCAGGCTGATGGCGCTGGCGCAGTTCCACCGGTCATCGTTCCGCTCGATGCGTTTGGCGGATTGGTGCCGGTTGCCGGACCACTCTCCATTTTGAAGTTCCAAGCACAAGCCCAACTCTCTTGCCCGCCATTTTTAATGAGATTGCCCGGCCCCTAGATGCTGAAGCTGTAGTTGGGCGGCGCGATCCCATCAGCGAATGAAGAGCCGGCTAGCGCGAGTGTCAGGCACGCGCCAAGGCACGCCGTTAAGGCCATTTTCATGGCATCCTCCTATTTTCGTTGAGTTGGAGGGCCGCTTTACGCGTCCTCGCCTGTCTCGCTATCGAGCAGGCACTGCGATTGAACACCGCGCCAGGCCGCAAGGAAAATCACGTTATCGTGACTACGAAACCCGCCTTGATGATTGCCTTCGCCGCCGCTTGCGTAGCGGCGACGGGCGCGCCTTCGCTCGCCCAAGGCGGCTCGGGCGATGCAGTGACGACCGAATTGGACGGTCGCTGCGACTATCGGCGCGCAGCGGCCAAGGTCGGTTCCGGCACCGGCTTTGCGCCGTGCAATTCGGTTGTCATCACCCGTTCGGGATCGAACAGCGTGATCGACTATCGCCGCTCGCTTGGCGGTTCCGAATTTCGCTATGCAGGAACGCTGTCAGGCAACACCATGACGATCGCGCGGCTGACGATCCAAAACCGCGAGCCGATGGCAGCCAGCGGCGAATGCACGATCTTCCATAAAGGCCAGCAAATCTCCACCGTCACTTGCGCGCCAAGGCCGGTTGGAAGACCTTTGCCGCCAACTTCGTGATTTCGCGCATCAACCCATAATTTGAGCGCCCTTCGGGCGCTCTCTATTCGAGGCGATGGCACGTGCCACCGCCTGTATGGCGCATCCGTTGGGGGCGGAGAGGGGTTTCTTCTCTCTATCGTCTTCCTATGGTGGCATGGGTGCACGAAAGCCGTAAAGCCCATCGACCGCGACACGCGCCGCGCCCCGCCCCGTCCCGCCTATTGGCGGCGTGGCGGCAAACCGTTGGCGGGATCGATCACACAGGTATTCTTTCCGACCAATGGGAGGGCGGTGGAATCGTCGGCTCGTTCCGCAACGGCAAGGGCACTTTTGTTCAGCCGCCCGATGATGAGTCGGAAGCGGGGAAAAAATCCGATAACCACAGTTGACACATGCGCCAACTGTCAGCTATAGTTATCATATGATCGAGATTATCAAATCGAGCGATTTTGACGAATGGTTCCGGGGGTTACGCGACCGCCGAGCCGTTCAGCGGATCGCGGCGAGGATTGATCGGCTCGCAGCAGGGAACCCCGGCGACGTGAAGCCGATAGGCGAGGGCTTATCGGAAATGCGCGTCGATTATGGTCCCGGCTATCGCGTGTATTTCATGCGCCGGGGTGCGGTCATCATCGTTTTGTTGTGCGGCGGCGAGAAAAGCGGCCAGCAGCGGGACATAAAAAGGGCGAAGACGATTGCCGCCGAGTGGAAGGATTGAGCCATGACCGAACAGAAATTCAGCCGTTACAATTCCGCCGACTATCTGGAAACCGAGGACGATATTGCAGGCTATCTTGAGGCTGTCATAAGCGAAGGCGAAGACGATCCGGCTTATATCACCCGCGCGCTTGGCGTCGTCGCGCGTGCGCGCAACATCAGTCAGTTGGCCCGCGATACCGGCATGAGCCGGGAAGGAATTTACAAAGCGCTATCGGAGGACGGCAATCCTAGCTTTGCAACCGTGGCCAAGATCGCCCGCGCGCTAGGTCTTCGGATCGCGGTCGCGCCGGAGCGCACAGCAGCTTGAATCGTGCTGTCAACAAGACGGTCCGTTAGCGGCGTTTAGAAGCGTTTCACGCTGGAGCGTCTCTCGCCCGCGTCGCACAACAACGTACAAGATACAGGTGTCCATATAGAAGCAGTCCATGATACAGATGGGCTATGCCCAAGGCTCCCTTAATCCGCCCTGCCGAATGGCTGCTGCTGATCCACCAACTTCCCGCCAAGCCCGCCTATCTCAGAGTGAAGGTATGGCGCCGACTGCAGGCAATCGGAGCGGTGCCGATCAAGAATGCAGTATATGCCCTACCAGCGTCCGACAGGTCTGCTTCCGAAATGTGCGAACTGCTGAGCGAGATCACGACCGGCGGTGGTGAGGCGCTGATCTGTCGGACGAGGCTGGTGGCAGGCCTCACCGACACCGACCTGCGCGCGATGTTCGATGCCGCGCGCGACGCGGATTACGAGGAGTTGGCCCAAGAGGCGAGGATACTGCTCGCCGACGATGAAGTCGGCCAGGTGCAGGTGGCAAAGCTGCACGCGCGGTGTAGCGATATCGGTGCCATCGATTTTTTCGGTGCCCACGCTGGCCAGGACGTTGATGTCATGCTGGCCGAGCTCGAGAAGCGGGTTCGCCGTCATCCGGACGTGAGCCGGTCGAAGACGGCGCCTTCGTTCGCAATTGCCGACTTGAAGGGCCGAACATGGGTGACGCGTCGGGGCGTTCATGTCGATCGCATCGCTTCAGCTTGGCTTATCCGTCGGTTCATCGATCCGACTGGTTCCTTCAAGTTCGTCGACGGCAAGGCATATGTGCCGCAGAAAGGCGAACTCCGCTTCGATATGGCCGATGCCGAATTTACGCACGAGGGGGACCGCTGCACTTTTGAAACGCTGGTCCTGCGCGCGGGGCTCGAAGACGACGCCGCGCTGCGCTCGATCGCGGAGATCGTTCACGAGCTCGACATAGCCGACGGCAAGTTCTGTCGGCCCGAAGCCGCTGGTGTTGCCGCATTGATTGCGGGTTTGTGCGCGGCGACTGACGATGATGACGAGCGGCTATTTCGGGGCACGGTGAGCTTGGAGGGCCTCTATGCTCATTTCCGGAAGAGCCGAGGCTCCTGACGAGCCGTGGCGGGGCAGGTGCTTGTAATCCGCAAGGTCGGCCGGCTCGGGATCACCGCATCGCTCGAGCTTCGTCAGGGTGAATGCGTTGTTCTGCAGGGCCCCTCCGGTGCGGGAAAGACCGTGCTGCTGCGCGCAATTGCCGACCTTGATCCCAGCGGCGGGACAGCCACGCTGAACGGTGTTGATCGGGATGTATTGTCGGGGCCAGCTTGGCGTAAGTGCGTGACCTTTGTCGCCGCCGAGGCCGGATGGTGGGCCGAGACGGTTGGAGAGCATTACGAGGACTGGAGCAGCGCTTTACCGCTTGTCGTCCGGCTCGGGCTGCCGCCCGACTGCGGCGCGTGGCCGGTTACCCGCTTATCGAGCGGAGAGCGGCAACGCCTCGCGCTGGTGCGCGCATTGATGATCGAGCCCCACGTCCTGCTCCTTGATGAACCAACGGCCGCTCTTGATCCGATTGCCACGTCGATAGTCGAGCAGATCATCGCGGAGCGCGTTGCCGGAGGCACCGCAGCGCTTTGGGTTACGCACGATCGCGAGCAAGTCCGACGGATCGCCACTCGACGTCTTGTGATCGCACAGGGTCGCGTCATTGAGGCGGCGCTGTGACCTACATCTCGCTTGACTATGGCGACCTCGTCTTGCCGGCACTGCTGGTTCTGCTCAACGGAGCGCTATCGCTGATGCTGGAGCTTCGCATCGAGCGTCAGCTTATCATCGCTGCGGTTCGAATGGTCGTTCAGCTGCTTCTGGTCGGCTATGTGTTGACCGTCCTCTTTGCGATCGCGTCGCCGCTGTGGACAGGCACGGCCGCACTGGCGATGGTCCTGTTCGCCGGGCGAGAAATCATCGCGCGCCAGAAGCAGCGGCTCGCAGGCGGGTGGGCATTCGGACTTGGCGCTGGTTGCATGCTGGTCGCGGCAGGCACAGTGACCGCGCTCGCGCTGCTGACGCAGCTTCGGCCGGACCCGTGGTATGATCCGCGCTACGCGCTTCCGCTCCTGGGCATGGTGCTCGGCAACACGATGACCGGGATCAGTCTCGGCCTTGATGTGCTCACAACCAGTATTGTCCGTGATCGGGCAAGCGTCGAGGCGCGCCTTGCGCTTGGTGCCACTCGGCGAGAAGCCCTCATCCCGGTCACACGGGACGCCCTTCGCAGCGGCTTTATGCCGATCATCAACTCGATGGCCGCGGTCGGTTTGGTGTCTCTTCCGGGGATGATGACGGGACAGATCCTTGCCGGAGCAGCGCCAGCGGAGGCCGTGAAATACCAGATCCTGGTCATGTTCCTGATTGCCGGCGGGACAGGCATCGGGACGCTCCTTGCTGTAATCGGCGGCGGCTACCGACTAACAGACCAGCGCCATCGCCTGCGCCTCGATCGGCTGCGCGTCTAATCTTGCAATCCAAGAGACATGTGATACAGGAGTTATACAGACATCTGTCTATTGATACATCCGCAGCTATCAGCTGCTCATGGGAGCGGAGCAGACGGCTATGGAAGCCCCTTCGGATCGACACGACCATCATGGCGTCTCCTTCGGAGAGGCTGTGAAGGTATGGGCGCGCGTCGCCGCGCTCAGTTTCGGCGGCCCCGCCGGACAAATCGCGGTGATGCACCGTATCCTGGTGGAAGAGAAGCGCTGGGTCGGCGAGAACCGGTTCCTGCATGCCCTCAACTATTGCATGCTCCTGCCGGGACCCGAGGCGATGCAGCTGGCAACCTATATTGGCTGGCTCTTGCATGGCGTTCGCGGTGGTCTGGTGGCCGGATGTCTGTTCGTCTTGCCCGGGTTCGTCGCCATTCTGGCGCTCAGCATCCTCTACGCCAGCTTTCAGGATTTGAGTTGGGTCCAGGCCGTGTTTTTCGGCATCAAGGCGGCGGTGCTGGCGGTTGTCATCGAGGCGCTCCTGCGGATCGGCAAGCGCGCGCTCAAGACCTGGCCGATGTATCTCATAGCCGGTGTGGCGTTTGTTGCCATCTTCGCCTTCAACGTGCCTTTCCCGTTGATTATCGCGGCGGCAGCGCTTGTCGGGTTTTTCGGCGGGCGCTTCGATCCGGACCGCTTCCTCGTAATCCGGGCCCGCGAAGTTTCAGATGAAGACGGCGCGCCTTCATCTGAAGCATTTCTCCACGGGGCCAGTCCAGAGCGGCAGCGGCCGAGCTGGAGTGCGTTTGCCCGTACGGCGCTGACTTGGCTCGGCCTTTGGGCCGCGCCGATCCTGGCGTTAATCGTTGTGGTTGGGCCGGATCATGTTTTCACCGAACTCGCCTTCTTCTTTTCCAAACTCGCTGTGGTCACTTTCGGCGGGGCTTACGCGGTGCTCGCCTATATGGCGCAGGAGGCCGTGCAGACTCACGGTTGGCTCGCCCCCGGAGAGATGCTGGACGGCCTCGGCATGGCGGAAACCACCCCCGGTCCGCTGATCCAGGTCGTTCAATTCGTCGGCTATATGGGCGGCTTCCGCGAGACCGGCGGTCTGAGCCCGGTGCTTTCGGGCGTCATAGCCTCGATCATCGTCACCTGGGTCACGTTTGTTCCCTGCTTTCTATGGATATTCTTGGGCGCGCCCTTCATTGAGAAGCTTCGCGGGGCAAAGCTGCTGACGGCAGCCCTTTCGGCGGTCACTGCCGCTGTCGTGGGGGTAATTCTTAATCTCGCCATCTGGTTCGCGCTGCACGTCGCATTTTCCGAACTGACCGAATATCGAGGCTTCGGGATGAAGCTGCTCGTTCCCGATCTGACCAGTATCGATATTGCCTCGGTCGTCATCGCCGCCGCAGCGCTCGTCGCTATGGTAAGGTTCAAGATCGGAATGTTGCCCGTGCTGGCAGCAAGCGCGCTCACCGGGGCGGCCTATTATCTCGCGGTGCTTCCGGTTTGAAGTTCGAACCCAAAGAGGAGAATCATAATGTTACGCTTTCGCACTTTCCTTCTCGCCGCCGGGTTGTCTCTCGCCGCCCAATCCATACCGGTGCTCGCCGAGGACAATGAGGCCAATCTGGCTGCCCTGATTTTCGAAGCCTCGCATGCCGAAGTGACCTTGACCGAGGACGGTGTCGCGCGGATCGGCTGGGTACGTGACGACGTGCCGGTCACTGTGGATGGCATGCGCCTCGATCCCCCCGCCGGTCTTGGCTCCTGGGCGGCATTTAAGCCGGTGGATGGAGGCGTGATGGTGATGGGCGACACGGTCGTGTTCGAGGACGAGATCACACCCGCAATGGACGCTGCGATTGCAAGCGGATTGAATGTAACCGCGTTGCACAATCACTTTATCTTCGACGATCCGCCAGTTTATTTCATGCATATCGGTGGGCATGGCGATACCGCCAAAATGGCCGCCGGTGTGAAGGCGGTCTGGGATGCCATCAAAGTCGTTCGGGCGAGGACGCCCATGCCACAGCGTAGCTTTGGCGGACCGACACCGGATGCAGACGGTGTGATCGATATTGCCCCGCTCGTGGGGATTTTGAATGCGGAACCAACCGTTAAGGATGGTGTCGTGAAGTTCACCTTTGGTCGTCAGGGCCGGATGCATGGCGTGGAAATCGGCGGCTCGATGGGGTTGTCTACCTGGGCGGCGTTCTCCGGAACGGACGATCTTGCGGCTGTCGACGGCGACTTCATCATGTCCGAGAGCGAGGTGCAGCCCGTTCTTCGCGCCTTACGCGCGAGGGGCATTCACATCGTAGCTTTGCACAATCACATGATCGGCGGTGAACCCGCCTTCTACTTCCTGCACTATTGGGGTGTCGGTCCGGCAACCGAGCTCGCCAGCGCAGTGCAAGCGGCGCGCGATGTGCAGATGAAGATGGAATGAAGCGTGAGTAAGCAGCATCGATAGGGTGATTAGTGCCTAACGGCCAGCCCGCGCGGAATCAGCGGGAGGTACTTGTCGCATCAAGATCTACCTTCGATGTTATGAAGACTAGGCCACTTTCCCCCCATTCCAGACATGGCCGGTGTCAACCAAACGGTCCTTTTCGACCCGTCAACCGCGTCCGCTCTGATTGGCGGAATTGCGTGCCGTCATCGAGCAGAAATCAGAGCTGTCAACTTAATACGCAAAAATTCGAATTAAGTTGACATTTTACGTCGCAGTGATAGCATTTTCTCAAAATGCTATCACATGGAGGCGCATCATGCCAGCTTTGACAGTTCGCAACCTTCCCGAGGACGTTCACCGCGCGCTGAAAGCGCTCGCTGCGAAGAACGGCAACAGCACCGAAGCCCAAGTTCGTGAAATCCTCGCCGCCGCCGTGAAGCCGAAAGAGGGGCAGCGCGTCGGGGAGGCGCTATGGAATCTCGGGCGTGCAATCGGCTTGACCGACGCCGAGACGGTCGAGCTTGAGGCGAACCGCGACCGAAGCCCCGCCACGCCGATGAGCTTCGATCAATGATCCTTCTCGATACCAATGTTGTTTCCGAGCCAATGAAGCCCGCACCCGCCGAGAGCGTGCGGCGGTGGCTGGATAGGCAGGCGAACGATACGCTTTTCGTTTCGGCCGTCACCTTGGCCGAAATGCAGTTCGGCCTTGCCTGTCTGCCGACCGGCAGCAGGCGCGACCGCCTGACTGCCCTTTATCTGGGGATCGAGAAAATTTTTGCCGGGCGCATCCTGTCTTTCGATGCCGAGGCCGCCCGTCATTACGCCGAGCTGGCCGTTGCTGCCCGCGCCGCTGGCAAGGGCCTGCCTCTGCCCGATGGTTACATTGCCGCTATAGCAGCCGCGCACGGCTTCGCCGTGGCGACACGCGACAGCGCACCGTTCGAGGCCGCAGGGATCGAGGTCATCAATCCGTGGGATGAGGCAGCCCTATGAAAATCGGTTATGCCCGCGTCTCCACCGATGAGCAGAATTTGCGGATGCAGATCGACGCGCTCAAAGCCGCTGGCGCGGAAAAGATTTTCGAAGATCGAGGAATCAGCGGAAGCGCCGTCATCAAGCCCGCGCTCCGCGAATGCTTGGAGTTCGCGCGCAACGGTGACGAGCTGGTGGTGTGGCGGCTTGACCGCCTTTCCCGATCGCTGAAAGAGCTTATCGAGCTGGCCGATGCCCTGGGCCAGCGCAACCTCGCCTTTCGCTCGCTGCATGAGCAGATCGAAACCGTATCGCCAGCGGGCAGGCTGTTTTTCCATATCGTCGGGGCCTTGGCTGAGTTCGAGCGTGAAATCATCCGCGCGCGAACGCGCGACGGCATGAATGCGGCGCGCCGCGCCGGAAAGCGGCTTGGACGGCCACCGACCATATCGGATGAGCAATGGACCGAAGCCAAAGCCCTAATGAGCGGTTCCGATCCGAAAAAACCCGCCGAAGTCGCGCGCCTGCTAGGTGTATCGCGGCAGGCCGTCTCCAAGCGGCTCAAAGCCGACCGAGAGGCGCAGGGCGGCGATGTTGCCAGCACCGGGCGGGGGTAATCTTCTCTCTGTGTGATGGGGTATTTTGGCATGGGTGCGCGCCGGCCCTCAAGGATGAGCGGTTCCCCCAATTTGCTGCGCAAATCGGCTCCCCCACTCCCCGCTATCGCGGCCGCTTTGCGGTCCTTGACCGCCGACGCCGGAGCCCATGCCGGTTGGTCCCTTCCCACAAACGAGAAGGAGAACCAGATGCACATCAAATTGTTTAGAGCGTTGAAAGCGGCTAACGTGTCAGACGACGCGGCGGCGGAAGTAGTGGAGGCAATCGAGGAGTATATAGCGGTGAAGGTGCAGGAAGCGAACAAAGGACTGGAAAGCAAACTTACGGCACAGACGTGGGTAATCGGCTCTGTCGGTTTCGTCTTGGCCGTCATCGGTCTCGCACCGGCTTTCATCAAGCTCTTTCAGTAAGCAACGAGGGAGAGGCTTCGGCCTCTCCCTTTTTTTGCGTCGATCAGGCGTTCACAGAACCCGCCCCGATTTGCGGCGACCGGCGCAAAGGATCTTCACGCCGCGAGCATCGAGCGCGCCAACACCGCATAGCCGCGCAGTCAGCATCGGCCCTGTGATTGGCAACAGGAAGCCCGACAAGCGGGCGTTGGACCGTCGCTGTCATCCTGGCAGGCACACCACCCCGAACGGCCTCACGAAGCGATAGCCAGGTCCGCGAACAATTCAGCGCCCCGAGCATCCCTGCCTTCTGCCAAGGTCATTCCCTTCTCGATAATCACTTAGCCGGAGCGCCGACGCGGGCAAGCGAAAAACCAGCCTATCGGCCTGCGGTTTCCACGCCTGCGGCGCGGAGCCTCCCCTTTTTCGCTTGCCCGCGTCGGCACTCCGGCACGCTTCAAGATTATCGGGAATGACCCCGGCAGAAGGAGAATCGAAATGCAGAATGTAGCTGAATTTGAAGTTCGCGGCCGCGTCGGCAAGACCACCATTCGCGAGAAAGTCGCTTACGTCACGGTGGCGGTCAATAAGAACCGGAAGGATGACAGCGGCGATTTTCAGCAAACGACCACCTGGGTCGAGCTGACCATGTTCGGCACCAACATCGCTTGGGCCGAGAAGCTGACCAAGGGCGACCTCATCAACGCGAAGGGCGATATTCAGACCTCGAAGCGTGAGCAGGATGGCCAGACCACCTACACCACCGACCTGATCGTTGATCGCCGCGCAGTGCTCGCCAAGGCCGACCGCAACGGCGGGCAGTCGGATGACTGACCGCCGATCCGGGCCGGTTTTCACCGGCCCGGATTTTGCCCCCAATATCACGATGGGGTTTCGCACCGTCCCGCGCCTTGTTCGGTAGGAGCTTGCGGCTTAAACTCATCGGCCAGAAAGAAGGTTAGGCCGCCGATGATGTTGAGCGCTTTGTTCCCGTCAGGATCAAGTCAGCCCGCACCCCGACTTGAGGGAAAGGCAGCGCGATCGTCTGCCCTAACGGCTCGCTTCGCACCGCCAGCGCGGCGGTTGTCACGACCCACACAACATGCAGAACCGCCCGTCCGTTCGATCACCGGCCCGCAAGCCCGCGCTCTTCCCGACGCGGGCTTTTGCGAGCTGCGTTCCGATGACAAGCCCGACCGGCCAAGCTGGAACGATTGCAGAACAACGACCGTTAGTCTATCGTGAAATATGCCCCCTTTTACGTGAGCCTTTGGCGTGGCGTCCTTGGGCTCATTGGGAGGTGAAACCCAAGGAGCTGACGCCATGGACAACCCGTTCGAGTATATCGCTGACCCTCTCGGAATCCATTGGGGCTTTGTCGCGTTCGGCGCTTGGCTGACGGTCTATCTGTTGGTCCGCAATTTCATCGGGTGGATCATGGTTGCCTTCATCATCGTTGGCCTCGTTACGTCGATCGGTGCCTATCTGTTCGACCCTTCGGTTGCCACCATTGGCGAAGGGCTGGGAGCCTGGGCGCGCCTGTTCGCCACCATCCTGATCGCGGCCTATCTGCCTCACTTGCTTCTGGCACTGTTGGGCCTTGCTGGTGATGGCGTCCGCGCTGGCGACTATGACGGCGACGGTCACTAGGCCCCGCTGATTTCGAGCCAGCCTTTCCATTGAGAGCATCGACGGATTTCCATCTTCCGCGTCATCCTGGGTAGCATTTCGGGCGCGCCGCTTTGCCGGTTTGCGTCTGATCGGCCCACCCGATTTCCCGCTTCTGCGTCCTGTATGGGAAAGGTTGCTGATCGAAGGAAAATGAGGTAGTGAAAAGGAATGTCAAGGGATGGCAGGATAAGCGAAATGGCACCGTTTTAATAAACGGCCATTTCGCAGTCCGCTGCACGGGGCTAAGGAGACGGCAAATGCCGATGGTCAGTTTCAGCGCCGATGACGCTTTGAAGGCCGCAATCGACGCGGCGGCCGAGCGTGCCAGCCTGTCCCGTAGTGCCTTCATCAAGCGCGAGCTGGCGGCAGCGACCGACAGCCGCGAGAGCGATCGCCGGGATGGCGCGCGGGACGACAATGAGCGGGTGCGAGTGACATGCCGCATCGGCCGAAAGCAGCATCGAGCGCTTGCCGAGGATGCAGCCAGGCAGCATCTTTTGCCGAGCGATCTAGTCCGCATCATGATCCACGCCCACTATTATGACGGTGGCGAAAGCGCGCTCCTGTATTCCGAGAATGTCAGTGACGCGGCTTTCTCGATCCGCGCCGAAATCAATCCCATCGGTCGCAATGTGAACACGGCGGCGCGGCACTTGCTGGCAGCCATCAACGATGGCGATCCACGCGAAATGATCGAGGCTGCACAGGATTTGAACGCGACCCGTGAGGCCATCCTAGACGCGGTGGAGAAAGGCCAGCGCGCTATCGAGGGCATGGCGTCGGCTGACTATCTGTATTGGCGTGGCGTGAAATGAGCTACTTTTCCCCCACAACCGCCATCGAGCTTTCGAAGCTCATGGGCCGCCCGGTCAGTGGCAAGAAAGGCCCTGCCGATAGCGGGGCGAATGCGCGCGTGCCGGGTCTAGGCGCGATCAAGATGGGTGGCGGCCGACAGGGCAGCGGGCAACCGAGCGGAGGCGGTCAGACTGCGCTTTTGGATGCCGTGAGCCGCACCGCGAAGAAGACGCCGGAGGTCATGGTGAAGGTGACAGGGACGCAGGGCAGCGCGTCCCACACAGGTTCGAACATGGTCTATATCGCGCGCGAAGATCGCGACGAGGAACACAAGTTCGAGCTGGAAGATGAGCGCGGCGAAAAGCTGCAAGGCATCGAGAATATGTATGAGCGCGGACGCGAATGGGAAGCGTTTGCCATGTCTGGCAATGATCGGAGAAAGGGGGCGGTTTCACGCTCGATCACCTTTTCCATGCCGAGCGGGACCGACCCGCAGAAGCTAAAGGATGCGGTCAAATCGCTGGTGAAAGACGAGTTCGCCGGCCACCGATATGTCATGGCCCTGCACACAGATACCGACAGTCCGCACGTTCATTTCACCTACGCCACCCGCAACAGCGACACCAAGCGTCGGCACTATCCGAAGCGCGAAGATTTGCAGCGCTACCGCGAAAAGTTCGCGGCCGAGCTGCGCGATCGAGGCATTGACGCCAACGCCACGACCCGGAAGGCGCGGCTTGCCGATCGACCGACCGAAAGCATCAAAGCGCGGAAAATGCGCGAGGCCGGCAAGCCACTCGACAAGGAAGGTCGCGCGCCCTTTTCCGAGGCGACCCGCGACGGAGTTCTTTCGATCTATGCGAAGGCCATCGAGGACTTGCATAAGAACGGTTCGCCAGAAGCCCGCGCAGCCGCATCGAGCCTTGCTCGCTTTGTCGCTGACAAAGCCGTCACTCGTGACGCTGCGGCCGAAGGAAAAACCCCCGCCGAAAGTCGGGACCGGACGCCGAAGGCGACCGAGCGGAGCGAGGCTGGCCCCCGGCCCCCGTCCAAGCCGCCGACCGATGGCACATCGGCCGCCGCCGAAGGCGCTACAGGCGAAAGCCGCTCCGGCCAGAACACGCCCGCCCAGGACGACAAGCAGATGCAGGAATTGCAGAAGATGCTTGGCGAGATGCGGCAGGAACGAGAGCTGCGCGAAATGCTCGCAAAGGCCCGCGAGGGGCGACAGTCCACCCGGTCCGAACGCGATCGCGTCGAGAAGTCGGCCAAACCGGAATCCGGCAAGCCCGCCGAGCAAAAGGACGCGGACAAGACGCTTCGCGAAATGCGCGAGCGCTTCCGCGAGATGCGTCAGGATAAGGATCGCGGCCGATGAGCGACAAACAGGACGTTATGATTGCGCTCTTGCGCGAAGTGCTGGCAAAGCTCGATGACATTCCCGAGCCGAGCGAAGGCGGCACACCGTCCCTAGAAGGCATCGAGCGCGACCTGGACCGCCTCAAGGAAGGTCAGAAGATCATTTTGGCGGCCATTGGTGAAGTCTATGCCCGCCTCGATGCTACGGAGACGCTGCCGGCCTATATGCTGGAACACGGAGCGGCCGAGCTGCTACGCGAGAATTATCCCGAGCATGGACCACAGCCTAAAGCGATGGAAGCGCTCGCCACGGTCAAGCAGCGCGTCGGATCGTATGACACGGCCAAGCTCAATGACCTTGCCCAATTTTACCGCGATAAAGTCGCCTCTGGCGACCCCTACGCGCATCAGGCTACAGAAGCGCTCAAACTGGTCGAGCAACAGCTTTCCGAGCGCCGCGCGACCAAAGAGCCCGACCCTGAACAGAAAGGCATGAGAGAGGCTTAACGGCCCCGATCGTCGTCGCGTGAGCGCGATGATTCCTGTTCTTGCGGCCGTTCACGGCCCTGGGCTTTGGGAACGCGCCCTTCGCTTTCGGCGCGTGCCATCGCCTTGCCCGCGTGCTTCATGAAATTTGCGGCACCGGCAATATCTCCGCCGAATTTTTGGGCCGCCGCCTGTTCGAGCTGCCGCCGCAAAATCTCGCTGCCATTGTCGCTTCGGCCCGTATCGCGTGCTTGCCCCGCGATTTCCCCCGCGCTCTTGCCGGCATCCTTGACGCCGCCAGTTGCCGGAGGTTGGCCAGCGCCGGCACCGCTATTGTTCGCATTCTTCACCATTTTTCATTTCCTTCCGGGGCTTCATAAAGGTTGGCCAAAATCCATCTTTCCAATTCCTCGCCGCCGTCCGGCATGTCATCGGGATCGAACGGCAGATCATGGAGCGGCGACGCTGGTGCCGACATGTGCACGTCCACGCCGGGAGCTGGACGCCGTATTCCCAAAGACGGGGGTGGAATTTCGGACAGCTCTTGCAGCTTGGGGATTTCAAAGAACCGCAGCTTGTCCGCTTCGATCGCTGGCGTGGCGGCGCGCAGGATGAGCAGCTTGTTCTCGCTCATATCGGTAATTTCACGCGCGTTGCGCAATGAGCGCCGCTGATCCGAAACGGTTATCGTGCCCTGAAACGCATCCCAAGGCTTTCGGCTCTTCGCCCGCGCCTTGTAAGTATAGGTGCCGATCCGGGATTCCAGTTCGCGCGCAATATCGTCTTCCTTGACGCCAAAGATCACTTCAACACCGCAGTTCGTGATAATCTCTCTGGCGACATGCTCGCCGTAAATATCTTTGAGCTGCGAACGCGATTGAATCACCGGCATGAGCCGCAGGCCATAGCCGGCGACGAACGAGAACGCTTGCGCCATCATCTTGGCCGATCCGAGGCGCGCAAACTCATCCATGAGCAAAAGCACCTGGTAGGGGTGCTTTTGCTTATCCGGCAGCTCCGCCACATTCCGGTCGATGACCTGTTGCAGCATGAGATTGTAGAGCGGCATCACCCGTTCGATATTCTCCGGCGAGGCGCACAGATAGATCGACGTTTTGAAGCTGCGAAGCTGGCCAAGGTCGAAATCGCTTTCAGAAGTCGCGCGATCCACATCGGCCGAAAGCCAGAGGTTGAGGCGTGAGGTCAAAGTCTGCCGAATGCTCGAATGCGTATTATCCGAGCTGGAAATGTAATCGCCCAGGGCGTTGACGCACGGCCCCGAGAGGGGCGGAACATCGTGCGCTTTGCCAGCCATGATTTTCGCGAACTTCGCCTTGGCGTTCGCATTGGTGGCTTGGCGGTAGATTTCCCCGAGCGTGAAAGGGAGAAACCCCCCTGCCCCTTCCTCGTCATAATGCGCCGCCACATAAGCGCCGATGCCGATGAACGCCGAGCGCGCGCTGTCCATCCAGAACGTATCGGCATTCTTCGGCTCCGGGTAGAGCATCGTCCCGATCTTTTGCAGCTCGTTGATGACGTTTTCGCCATCGGCGCGGTCGATGTGAGCGAGTGGGTTGAAGCGCGCGGAACAGGGATCAAGGGGATCGAACATATAAACCGTTTGTTCGAGCCCTTGCCTATAGCCCGCCGTCAGCTTCCAATTCTCGCGCTTAATGTCGAGAATGACCGCTGAATCGCGCCATTGAAGAAGGTTGGGAACGACGATGCCGACGCCTTTACCGGCGCGCGTCGGCGCTTCGACAAGAACATGCTCCGAGCCGCCCAGCTTTAGGATTTTGCCTTTGAAGGAAGCCAGCAACAGCCCTTCGGGCGCGAGAAGACCGGCTTTCTTAATATCGCCCATGTTCGCCCAGCGCGCATCGCCATGGAGCTTCACCGGCTTTCGGAAGATAAGGAAGGTGAGCAGGCCCGCAATCGTCAAGGAAGCGACGCCGCCGAGCAGAAACCCTTGCCGCACAGCTTCAAAATGCCAGTTGGTTACGACGAAAGAAGGGATCCCCAGTGGGTTAATGTCAGGATTGAACGCACCGGCAGCGATGACCGAACCTAGTCCGGCGACAGCCAAGCAGATCGCGCAGCCCGCGATTACCCCGAGCCAAACCCATGGATCACTGGCCTTGCTCCGCGCCGCCATACCAAATCTCCGTAATCATAAATTGCCCGTCATGTTTCTTGCACTGCACCACCACATCAACGAGCAGCCTAAGCAGCGAGCGAATATCATCGCGGGCCAGGTCCGAACCGCCCTCGCTTTCCTTCACCAAAAGCGTCAGTTGCTCGAACGCGAGGCTTGCGCTGTCCGCGTGAACCGTAGTGATCGAGCCGGGATGCCCCGAGTTGACGTTGCGCAGATAATAGAACGCGGTGCCGTCGCGCAGCTCTTGCAGCAAAATGCGGTCAGGCCGCATTCGCAGGCTCGCTTCCAGCAGTTCCTTTGCCGACAAAGCCGCCTTACCCTGCCCGCCCTTGGAGTAGAGCATATGGACGATGTTGCGATGAGGCGCTTTCAGCTCGCGTGTGTCCTCGATCGTCAGCAGGCGTTCCTCTTTCGGGATATGGGCGATAAGCGCTTTTGAGAGCGTCGTTTTGCCCGAGCCGGTCGCACCGCTGATGAGGATATTCTTGCGCGCCACCACGGCCAGCTTGAGAAAGGCCGACCATTCACCCGCGCCATATAGCTCGCGCAGCTCTTTATCCATCGGTGCGGCTTGTTCACCCGGCTTGGTCACCGAGGCGAACAAACCACCCTTTTCAAGATCGCCCATCGACAGATCGACCAGCGAAGGCTTTCGGATTGTCAACGAATAGTGCCCGGCCTCGACCGCAGGCGGCGCGACCACCTGGACGCGCTCACCACCCGGCAAGACGGCTGACACAAGAGGCCGTTGAGCATCGAGCTTTTGGTTGGTCGAATTGGCAATCAAACGGCCAAGATTATCAAGCCCCGTCCCGGTCAGCTCCGGCACGTCATGCCATTCCCATCCACCCTTGCTTTCGACCGCGACTTCCCCCGGTTTGTTGACGACAAGTTCGGTTATCCCGTCTTGCCCCAGCAGGGGCGCGATGGGCGCAAGATGTGCATGGAGAAGTCGCGGATCGAAGCGTTGTTGGGACATTAGCGCCGAAGCCGAAGCGAATAGACGCTGGAAAAGTCCAGATCGTGCGCCGCCATAACGACAATGTTGGTCCCTTGCGGCGCACGCAATACAGGCTGGATATTGCCCTGCCCACGAAGGGCCTCGCTGGCCAGATTATCGGGCACGTTCGTAACCTCTCTTGCGTTCGATACCGCGTTTGCCGCCGCATCGCCGGCATCGCTGACGACCGAAAGAAGCATGGCCGAACCGAAGCGCTTCCAGAAAAAATTGTCCACGTCGCCGGTAATGCCAGTGCGGCCCAGCGCATCGGCGGCAGGCGAGGCCAGCTCCATCGCCACGCCTTGCGGCGTAACGGCCCGATTCCAGACCACGAATACACGCGCTTGCCCGCGCCTAAGCCCGCCCTGATATTCGCCAACGATCCGCGTGCCCTTTTCCATGAGGATCACTTGGCCCGTTGCCGAGCGAATATCGTCCGAGACAACACAGGTCACGAGGCCGGAAAGCGTCGAATCGAGCGCTGTTTGCAAAATGCACGGTATCTGCGCTCCGGCTTCAACCGTGAAATTGCGGTTCATTTGTTCGGTCGCACCGACACGGCGGATCGAACGCCCCTGCAGGGACTCTTCAAGGCCGGTAAGCGTCCGTTCCGCATCGAGGCCCGAACCGCCTTCGCTCCGCTGCCTACTGGCCATTTGCCGCGTCTCCGGAGCGCTGTTCGATGTGACCAAGACCGGCGCGCGACGCATGGATTCTTCCAGCGCCCGCCGTTCGGCCAGACGCCTTTCATATTCAGCGCGGCGCCGTTCGGCTGCCGTCATCGCCCGTTCACTCGTTTCCGAGGGCACCACCGGGTTTCCGTCCGCATCGAGCGTCGGGACTTCCGGTTCCGTGGACGGCGGCGGCACGCCCAAGGCCGAGGTATCGAGTTCAGCGGGATCGTCCGCGCTGGCGGCGGCCTCGATATTTGGCGCTTCGATTTCGGTTTCCTCGACAACTTCGTCATCGCTGCCAAGCGCGGCCATAATGAGCAGCACAGCCAGCACGAGGCCACCAGCGGCAAGCGCCATGATTTTCCAGTCGAACGAGCGCCCTGCCCTGCCAGCTACGGTTTCTTCGCGGTCCGTTTCGGCCGTTCGCGTCTTTGCATAGGTCGGCACTTCATCCACGACCGTTGAATCGAGAACTTTCTTATCCATCACCGGCCTCCCTCACCGACTTCGCGGATCACATCGGGCGAAACCGTGCCTGTCCCCAGGTCATTCCCGTAGTCCGCTGGCGCCATATTCCAGATGCACGCGAGCGCATCGCCAGATCGCAAGCGGATCTGGCGCACCAGTTTGTTGATAATCACGAACTCACCCTTCACCGTGTAGGACACCACGGCTTCGGACCCATCGGGCAGGACTTCGAAAATTGCCGGCACCGACTGATTGCGGGGGAAGCGCATGACCGTTGCCGTTCCGTTGTCGCTTATCTCCGATGGTGCGATGGCGGTGGACCCGGCAATGCGATAATCCAGATTACGAGGCCCAACGACGAGCGCCCCGTCTAGCGCTAGTTCAACGGCGGCGGCTTCAACCGCCAATGCCTGTTGCTCCTGCTGGCGCAGACGCGCCAAGGCAGCGCGGCGCGCTTCGGCTTCGGGATAGCGAAAGCGCACACCGAAATGCACGCCGCTATGTTCGCTCTGCCCCTGCCGGATGGTTGACAGATCGAAGTGATAGATGCGGGTTTCGCTCCCCATCTTCGTCGTCACGATCATGTTGGTAGGCCCCGCGGCTTCACGCGGCTTCACGAAAATGAAATTCTCGCTTGGCGCGACCTCCCAGCTCACCGCATCGCCCACGGCGATGTTGACGACTTCCTCGCCATTTTCGAACACGATTTCCATCGCATTGCGGAACGAGCCACGCAGCTTGAAGACCTGGTTCGAATTGTAATCAACCACCCGCAGGCGTGCGTCATAAGACCCCGGCGCGGGCACTTCTTCAGCCATCGCCGGCACACTTGCCGAGGCAACGAGCAACGCCGCAATAATCGACCGTCTCACCATTACAACGCCTCCCCTGAACCGCTATCGCGGCCCAGCTCGCTATCCACGCGGTAATCGGTGACGATGAAGCCAAGCGGGTTATAGAAGCGCGCTGCATCGCTTGTCGGGCTTTCGGAAAAGCCGAACGTAACCGTCGCGAGGTAGTCGCTGCGACGCTCATTAATGCCCCCGCCGCGCACGATTTCGGAGAACCGCACCTGCCCGACTTCATCGGACAGGAACGTGACCGAGCGAATGACGACATTCACCCGCTCACCATTGCGGTAGAGAACGGCCGGTGATCGAGCGAAACTCGGATCACGCGAAGACCGGAACCTTTGCGCCACCGGCACCGCCGATTGCGTCATAACCGAACGATACAGCTCATCGTTCGCACCCGGAATCCACGCCTCGCGTGCGCGAACATAGTTGGCGAGGAAGTATTTGCGCACCGCCTCGTCAGCCGTGATAACTTCGGTGTCGCGAGCAACCGAGACAACATCGACAGCACCAAGCCGCTCATCGACGCGGATCACATACGGCTCAACACTTTCCAGAGGTGAACCGATGTAAAGCGCGATCGCACCGATCGCGATGACCGATGCCGCGCCGCCAAAGATGTAGGCCCGCCGCTTTTCCTTGCGCGCTTGCCGGGCTTCCTGGCTGTCCCAGCTTTCGACGCGCTCGAAATACTCTTTCAGATTTTCGTCCGTTACGCCCGTCGCCATCATTCGGCTCCTTCATCGTCTGCCGCGTCAGACGCGGGCGGTGCCGGTGGCACCAAGACCGAACCATAAGGATTGGCGTTCCTGGCATTGCCTATGTCGCAGCCCCGCATTGTCGCGCGGCCGCTCCCCGACGCGCAGCCAGCGAGAACCGCCAAGACCCCTACCAAAACCGCATACCTCATGATTTCCCTACCTTCCCGTTTGGGCGCGGAACGCCCGCATTCTCGCTGCCCTGTTGGCAACCGCTATGCCGCGCCGAGACGCGACCGATCCCCATCGCGCCGCATCACCCGCAGCCGATGCCGTGCCGCGCGATGCAGCACCGAATTTCGAACTCATTCTGGAAACCGCGCCGGACGCTCCGCGCGTGGCAGCGCGCACCGTGAATGTGCTTGGGATGAGCGCGCCCGCAACGCCCGAGCCGCTTCCGCCGCCGCCGCCCGCCATGCCTTGCGCGATGCCCTGCGCTTGCAGGATGAAGAACAGGCCGATGAAATAAACACCAGAGAGCGCGAGCATCGAGACGATCATCGCGTCCACTCTCGCACCGCTATATCCGCTGATGTTGCTAAGAACGCTGGCAGTCGTAGCGTTGCCAGCATCGAAGATGAAACCGATCGTGATGCCTAGAATGACTGTTGCCAACGCATAGGAAAGCGCGGCTTGGAGCCATGTGAAGAACATCGAGCGCGTCGAATCGAACAGCAGCAGGCCGACGAATAGCGGACCAAAGGCGGCCGTAACCGCCAGCGCGAATTTCAGAAAAACGGCTATCGTGACCATGATTGCGGCAAGGAAGAATGCCAACGCGATCGGGACGATGGCGACGACCATCAAAATGCCCCATGTCAGATAGGCCGCAATGGTGGCGGCCGTCTCATCCATAAACCCAAAAACGCCGCCGTCTTCCGCGCCTTCGGCTATAATCTCTTCGCGAATTTCTTTAATTTCGGTTGTGAGGCCAACCGATACATCGCGGGTAAACTCGTCGGCTTGCGCACCGACATTCCCCATTGCTCCACCACCGAGCTGGTCAGGCCATGAGTTGACGCTGGCAGCGGTGACGCCACCGATACCGCTAGTCACTGCTAATAGGACTAGGGACGCCTTGATTCCTTGCGTAATGACATGGCCGAAGCCTTCGCCTGCTATGCCGCGCAAAACGGCATAGCAGGCGACAAGCATGTAAACACCAATCCCAGCGACAACGGCGCCTTCGGCCAAACTGGCCGCATTGCTCGCCGCTTCGCCCACGGCCGAGCCGCTGATGCCGTCAAGCGTGGTGTAAATGGTGGAGAAGATACCCATTAGCGAGCGCCTTCATCCTCTCCGTCAGACGGTGCGCTTTCCGGAGCCGACCCGAACAGGTCTTCTGACGCCTGGTTCAGGTTCGCCTCATTCTCGCGGGCGCGTTCCTTTTCTCGTTCGAGGAAACTTGCGCCGGAGCGTTCATCCTCTTTGCTATCCGCCGGCTCATCGCCGCCACAGCCGACCAACAAGAACGAGGACGCAATCGCGGCCAAAAGAAACCGATTCATTCGCTGTCTCCAAAAAGGTCGTCTGACGCTTGGTTCAAGTTGGCATCGTTCTCGCGTGAACGCCGCGCTTCCGACGCCCGCCAAGCAGCCGACGCTTGCGCCCTTCGCTGCGCTTCGAGCGCCATCATCCGGTTGGTTTCGTTGATCGCCGCCGCGCTTTCGATGGAAGCGCGCGCGCTCACCGCACCCACTTCCTTCGCCGTGGACGCGGTATTCAGACGCTCACCCAGCTCCTGGATACCTTCGGCACGTCTGATCGAGCGTTCCATGCTGTCATCGGCCACCGCCACGTCGCGGGCAGCCGCATAACCGGCATCCTCAAATGCCTCACTTGATGCGCCGCCAGTGCTGAAATCATAGGAGCTGTAAACTTCCTCGACACGTGCGCCGAGGACGCCCCGGATCGCGCGCGGATCACCAACATAATCGGCCGCGCTTTCCATCCCATCCGGCAGACCGCCACGCATTGCTTCATTGGCGAGGTCGGAGGCGATGGAATCAATATCGGTCAGGCCATTCGCAGCGTCATAAAGGCGCTGGGCTTCCTGAACCTGCTTTTTGGCCTCATCGAGCGTTGCCAACGTGTTTCGGGCGGTGTTGATCGCCTGCGCAAGATTGCTGCTATCAATCACCGCCCATTGTGCATGGGCGGGCGCGCTTGCCGCTACCGCAGCTCCACATATGACAGGCACCGCCAATTTCCGAAAAATGGTCATAGTTTCCTCCATTCAGCGCAGACCGCCCCGCTGTTCGTGGAACAGCGGGAGCCACAAAGCCGGATCATCGCCCACCTGCGCACGCAGACGGTCCAGCAGTTCAACGGTCGAAGCGCGGCCAGACAGAACCGCCAGCTCATTATCGAGCCCGCCAAGGTCCAGCTCGGCTACGACCGAATTGTGCGACTGTTTGATGAGGAACCGCCGACTTTCTGCCGACAATTCATGCTTGATAAGATCGAACTCGGTTTCGGTCAGCGCCAGACCGTCAACATAGTCTTCACGGCGCGCAGCCGGGTTCGGCAGCAGTATTTTGGTGCTGCATTGCTCGATAATCGTGCTGGAAATCTCACTGTTGAGCGCATCGACCGGGCTTTGCGTCCCGAACAGCATCATTGCGTTGCGCTTACGGTAGGTCTTGAGGCCATCGCGCGCGAAATTCGCAAAGGTGCGGTCGCCCAGCGCCTTCCAGAACTCGTCAATATCGACAATCGTGGGCTTGCCATCAATCACGCTGTCGATCCGATGGAACAGATACGACATGAGCGGCGGGCGAATTGCCTCATTGTCGAGGAAATCCGTCATATCGAAGCCAGCAAGGTTAGCATCCAGCGCCAGCTCGTCGGTTTCGTTATCGAAAACCCAATCCAATTCCCCGCCAAGCGCCCAGCGATCGAGGCGCGGCCCGATGCCTTCAAGGTCCGTTACCGGCAGCATCGAGCGCACGGCCGAGATAGTCCGTTCGTGTTGCGGTATCTCCGAAAGCGCCCGCAGCGCGGAATCGAGCAGCTCATTGTCTTGGCTGGTCAGAACGTCACCGGGCACCGCAACCAATTCACGCAGCCAGCGCGCGAGAAAGGCCCGATTGTTCGGCGTCAGCTCCAAAGCCTTGAGCGGCGCGAAGCCCGTAGGCTTCCCGTTTTCAAGCGAAAGATAGGTGCCGCCCGCCGCGCGAACGTAAATTTCCGCGCCCCGATCCTTGTCGATGAAAAATTGGCGAACGCCCAGCTTGCGGGATTGCGCCAGCAGGAAGTTTTGCAGCACCGTCTTACCCGAGCCGGTCGGGCCGATAATCAGCGTGTGGCCAATGTCGCCAACATGGAAGTTGAAGTAATAGGGTGAGCGCGAGGACGTTTTGAGGATGCAGATCGCCGGTCCCCAATGGTTTCCTTCCGCCTTGCCCACCGGATAGGTATGGAACGGCGCCAGCGCCGCGAAATTGCGCGACGTGATAAGCGCTGGACGTGGGCGCAGGTTGTAATTGGCTGGCAGTTGCGACCAGTAGGCCGCTTCGAGCGCCAAATCTTCGCGCGCGGCCACCATCCCGCCTTCGCTCATAATTGCGCGCGCCACGCTCAAATTTTCATTCAGCCGCTTTACGTCAGCGCCAAAAACCATGAGCTGCATCGAATGCTCGCCCAGGACAAATTCGTTCGATTGGAGACTGTCCTGCGCTGCCGCCAGCTCGTCCGTCTGACTGATCGCCACATCATCGGTTGAAACGAGTTGCGCCATTTTCTTGCGCGCTTGTTCGGCGGCGGCAGGCTTTGCGAGGAAGCCAAACGACTGCGATAGGATGCACTCGAAATCACCGCCGAGAAGGCCGTTCAACATGCCCGGAAAGGTTACGGCTGCATGTTCACGCACGCCGAGGATGCCGGCAAATCGTGAGCCGCCCGCTTCGCGCAGCTCGATAACCTCGCTGCCGAAAATGATCCGGTCAGAAAACAGCGCCCCCGAAAGGTGCCCGCGAACGAGCGGAAGCGCACGATCGCGCCCCGTCAGAACCTTGTTCAGGAACTCCAAAACTTCGGAGAACTGCAAGCCGTCGCGCTCATAAAGCGACAATAGGCGCGGCTCGCCAGCGCCTAGCAGCTTAGCCAGGTCGCGTAGCGTTCCGTTGAAATCGTCTATCCGGTCCGAAAGATCGCCATCGTCTTCGCGCTGTTTGGAAAACAGCGCGGTCAGCCGATCGCTCGCCTTACCGGCACTACCGACCGCGCGGCGCTGGACCACCGCAAGATACAGCTCATTGCTATACATGCGCTTGCCAGCAAGCGATTCCCGATAGGCATCGTTCAGCTCACGCTCGAACCCTTCGGGAAACTCGCCGCCTGGATATTCGCTGCGGGCGCGGCGGACCATGTAGGAATGAACCGCAAGTCGCTCATTGCCGACCGAGCGAAGCGCAATGTTGAGCTTGTTATGCCAGTCGTTGACCTCCCAAATATCCATCGTCTGGAAGGAGCGCCCTTCAAGGCGCATCACCGCAACCAACTCGCCGCGATCGCAAAGAATGACGTTCTCCGTGACATGCCCCTTGAAGGGCAGCAATTTGCGCGGATTGGCGTCGCGTTGGGCTTCCTTAACTTTCGGGAACATTGGCAAAGCCCTTTCGCTTCAACAGTGGTGAGGCCAGCGGCCCGTAACTTGAGCCCTTCCAGATGCGACCATTCGCCGGCAGGCCCTTGGTCCGCATCCACAGCGACAGCACCCGGAACTGGTTGTAATCTTGCTTGGCGACGAGGCGCGCGGCGAAGAACAGGCCACCGCCAAGGCCAAGGCCGTAAAGCGGGTTTCCGGTCGCCAAGAGCCCGAAGATCCCGATCAGGATGATGTAAACCGCGCCTTCGAGCGGCACGCCCCAAAGCATCGCGGGCCGCGTCAGCGCCAAGAACAGCGTATCATCGACTAGCGGTTCGTCTTCCGGCCTCATTTGCGCCCTTCCCTATTCCGCGTCATCGCTCAAAACCCCGCCAGCTCGGCAATTGCGCTTGCCGAGAACACCAGAATGAGCCCGGCGAGGACCGGGATTAAAATCTGGAAAGACCCGCGCCCGGTCATGTATGAATAGCCCGCCAGAACGAGCACCAAGGGGAAGGCAGCGGCGGCCACCCCAACCAGTCCCGCGCGGAAGACCGATGCAACAGCGGTTGCATCGCCACCCGTAATCGCGCTGACTATCGCTCCGTAGGCACTAAGGCAGGCGATGGCGCAAATGCCTGTCACCGCCATTTGGCTGGCCCCGCGACCGGCCCAAAACATGAGGCCGACGACGATGATCGCCAGCGTCACGAAGACGGTCATTCCGCCAAGAAGATAATCTTTGATCGCGTTCGCAACCGCCGCCGCGTCATTCGCGAAGGCCGGTGCAGGGAGCGCGGCCAGCAGTGCCACGCCCCCCAACCCAAGCAGCGGAGGAAACCGCTTAGGCAATGATTTGGTCCACGATCCACGCGCTCGAAAAGACGAGCACGATACCAATAAGGACACTCCAAATCATCGTTGAGCCGCGCCCGAACGCAATGAGGAAGCCGCAGAAGATCAGCGCAATAATGGCAATTGCGCGGGCGATGCCCCCTGTCAGGAGGTCGACAAGCCCGTTCAACAGATTTTCGACGTTCGAGAGCCCGCCGCCCGTCGCGGCCGCGAAAGCCGGCGAGGTGGCAAACGATGCAATCAGCGCGGCGGCTACGCCGCGCGCAACAAACTTATTCATACGAAATTTCCTTCCCTACTTGATTGGCGTCCGCATATTCCCGCTCCCACGCGGCTTTCCCGAACACATCCCATGCGGGAGGGCGTGCGGGCACTTCTTCGACCTGTGGAGCGCTCGCCAGCGCGATTGTCTCGCTGGCCTCCAAGGGAGCGTTGTCCCCCTGGATGAGAACGGGAGCGGTCGGCGCGAGCGTCAAAACCCCCTGCCCGCCATTGCGCATGACCTTGGCAACATATCCGTTGCGCAGGCCGCGCGTGAAACTGCCCGTGTTGTAAGCTGAAAGGGCCGCGTGCAGCGGCCGCTCAATGCCGGTGCTGACAGCCCGGCGATAATTGTCGGTCAGGATATAAGCGCCCGCTCGCAAATTGGTGCACGGATCGAATACCTGTTCCACGCTGAGCTTGAGCCAAGACAGATTGGCGCTGTTTATCTGCGCCAGCCCCATATCGATGTTCCGGCCACGCGCGATCAGATCACGCGCCACCCGTATCGCTTCATCCTGGGAGCTAGGTTGTCTGACGCCTGCCGCGCCATTCACGCCTATCGCCCACGGATTACCTTCGCTCTCCGTCTGGACGATAGCCGCCATGGTATCAGGCGATACTTGGGGGGCGCACTGCGCGAGTAACGCCGCCAAGGAAACAGATGCTATAATCACGAAGGCCCCCTAAGTGAAATATGATAGCTGTCTCTTATACACATCTGACGCTGCCGACGATATGCAGTGTGTAGA